>ERZ778518.38-NODE-38-length-119245-cov-8.610722_pt1 | contig 119245 bp, 111 predicted proteins | sample MGYA00510340_ERZ778518 | MGnify/ENA primary metagenome ERZ778518 (study PRJEB29527, sample SAMN07138967) | mouse gut metagenome | material: feces | host: mouse | place: China:Nanjing | collected 2016-01-25 ...
TATTGAATTTTCAAGGTGCATAGGCAAAATCTATGTGCGAAGTTTGAGTCAATAACTTTTCTATAAGCCGATATGCCAGCTGTCCTGCAGTTACAGCATCATATGTTGCCTCATTATTAATATCAAATGTAGCTTTTACTAAATACCGCAAATCTGAGGAATCAAACTTAAAATATTCACATAATTCTCTTATAGCCGCCGCCTTGGATTGAGAATTAAGATTCGTAGTAATATAAACTGATGGTCCTATCTCATAGGGGCTGCGAATTCTCCTCACATCTATTCCACTCCAAGAGTTTTCCATTGCCACATAGCCGGCCGGATCCATATTATAAACAGTCACATTGATTTTCCGATAAGCATCTGTAATATTTTCAGTCTGCAGCTCATCTCCCATGAGTACAATTTTTAGAATGGTTTTATTTGTAAAATCATAATCCTCATCATCCCAGCAAATCCAATTATCTTCTTCCTGCGATTCATAATCTGTTTCAGCCATAGGCCAGATCTGTTCCGCTAATTTATATAATTGTCGGGCACGTTCAAGGATTTCACTTTCTCCCCAAGACTCACAATTTTTGACATACTCATTCAACCGTAACTTACTTGTCTCAAAACCTTTCTCTGGTAAAGTTTTCTTTTTTATAAAACTGAGATTACTGTAATCACTATTGTACGCTGTTAATGTCAAATTACCAATCGTATCAATATATTTGGAATATATTAATTCCCATTGTTCTCCTAACCCCACCTTCCATTCTTCCGTCAATGTTTGAGGCATGATATGCTCAATAGTTAAAGAACCATCACTGATTTGTTCCTCAACCGCTATCATTTCACGGTTTCCGAAATTTTCAAACCGCTCAAGAAAATATTTTCTGACAGATGCTTTTGCATTATAAAGTTCAAAAGTCATAAATTTATCCATAAAATCGTGATCATTTGGGAAGCGGCTTTTTCCTGATTTATTTAATAAGGCAGATTTAAAAGCATCTAAATACGCAGCTCCATCTTTCTCCAAAAGTTTTTCAATCTCTGCTCCCAAACCAACAAACAGTTTGTTATAATACTGTGTTCCAAGACCACATATGATTCTTCGTGCCATATAGCTCTCTAAGGTATGGAATGCATCTGTTAATTCGGTATCACTTAGCTGGTTCTGTTCATGGGCAATAAATAATTCCATCAAAATAGGAGTACAGCTTTTTATTTCCAATTTATTGATTCTAGCCAAAACGACTTCATAACTATTCTTCTTATTTATTGGTTGACGGATAGTTTTATAAAAACCAGCGAATAGCAAAATATCTTCAAAAATCTCTTCGATTGTACAAACCTGATGCATACGAAAACTCTTAAATCTGAAATACAACCTGTCTTCCTTAAATAAATCCCTTGTTTTCACCGAAAGATAATAGCGAATAAAGGTTTTCATATCATTATGTGACACGAGTCTCTCTAAGGGTTCCCAATACTTTTTGTAAAAAGTCTCCTGCTTCGCTGCCGGCATTCCCATAAGAACATAGTTTCTGATTTTGTCTGACTCATCCAGTCCCAAACCAGTTGAATTTAAACTTTCAAAAATAAGCTGTGGATCATCGCCATCCTGTGGTTTCAAGCTGATATTGACAATAATCAATTTCATAACAGCATCATAAAGTCCCTTAATTTCCAAAGCATTACGTTTAGAAATTTCTTTAAAGAAATAATTATAATTCGCAGTAATATTATTATTAGCAATTGGAGTGCCATTTTCTATCAAACGGTCATATGCCTCATCATCACCTTGAATCAACTTAAGTTTCAACTTTTTCTCGCTGTTTGCATATACATCCGTCAAATAAGCATCTGTAATCTTCCTTGGATTCACACCTGTGTCAAGATCCGGATGTTCTATAATGTAATTCCTAATCGCCAGTAAGAGTAAAGAAACCGTAGTAATCCTCTGCTGACCATCAATTATAATATGCTCATTGCATCCACCAACATCATTTGAGACATATACAATACTGCCAAAAAAATGAGAAACATAATTATTTTCATAAACACTTGTCAAATCCTTCAGCAACGCTTCACAATTTTCATGCTTCCAGCTATATGCTCTTTGATAAACTGGAATAATAAATTTTTTATCTGTTCCATCCAAGAAACGAAACATTGATATTTCTTTAGCATCCATACTCTGTTCCACCCTTCATCTGTTTTCGATTTATGTTTTATGTAAATGATACAAATGTCAAAAGGTATTTTGGTACCCAAATCATGTAAATACGATAATCTAAAATAGATTATAGCACAAAAGCGTGATGTATCACATGAATTTTTATCCTTTTCATACAACAAAAGAGTCTCCTTACGGGAAACTCTTGAAAGGTGATATACAAAGCAGTTTGCCGCTGTTACGCCGCTTTCTGTTGGTGTCTCAATGTTACATTCCCATCTGGTAATGTCTATATCCGACACTATCAAATAGCTCTGAAAAAATATGTTTTTTTAAGGAATACATGTATTCTTGCCACTAATTATTCCTTCCATTACGCGATAAAATAATAGGTATATATTTTTCTGCTAACCTCCGCGTTATATCTTCACTTTTTTTAATCAATTCTGCTTGTCTAATCCCCCATTCAGCAGCAGCCTTATTGTCTTCTAATTTCTCACTTAAAATAGCTCTCTTCGTCATATCTATACCTCCTTAACGATCTTCGTATACAATATTTGCTTCATGACAATTAGAAAGGAAACAGAATACGGCCTTCTGATAATCACGTATATTGTTTCCTTCATTATGCACATTAACTGCGTGATTATATATTTCTATAGCTTTTTTGCGGCTATAATTTTCTTTTTTTACAAGATATGAAATATTCCCTAAGTCTGTAACTACCACCATCATTTTAACAGTTCCATTACTAAGAAAAAACTTTACATCTTCCAATGAAAATTTCGATAGTGATGGATGATTATGAAGCACAATAACAACACATTGAATAGAGGTTGTTATCAAATGATATGCTACTGTATTCATGCATGGATCAACCGAATGTTCATCCCCTAAAGCAACCCCCATAAACTCTTTTCCTTCGGCAATCAAGTTTCTATAATCGAGGCTATAGGTAAGCGCCACCTCATTAGAATCATTCTCATTTTTAGAAACCATCAACACTTCCTTCGCCAATTCCTGCAACATCAGATATTCACTTTCAGGAATCTCTCTATATTTAATCAACGGTACTTTTTCAATAGCCATATCTGTAATCACAATTTTGTGGGTACGCTTTTTGGCCATTTCTAACCCATTTATTTTTTTATCCTCAGATTCCATCTCGAATCATCCCTTCTTTGAAATTACTCTTACTTCCTAAAATCTTTTATATTAAGTTATAATATTAGCAGTCCTCAGATATTCAATTAAAACTCTTGTTTGAGAGAGAATATATTCTGTTGTTTCTTTTCTTTCAAAACATTTTCGATTTTCTATATCTATATCCTGTCCCATGGAGATAATAAAATCAATAATCCCTTTATATATTTTTTCACATTTGTAATCATCATTTAATATATCCAGAATGTTTTGACAATATGGTTCCATTTTGCGTTGATTAAATCGTGGCATTTCCCCTTCCGACACAACAATTCTAAAAAGCATCATGGCATGATATCTGCTACGTCGATATTTCTTGTCAATTTTATTTGTTTTGAAAAGATTTTCAATTTTATATAATGCCAATGCGCTAGTGTAATATATTATGGATTTGTCTGTACTTTTAAAAATTTTATTACCAAATCGTTTTACAACGGCACCATATTGACCGGATACTGCACTTGGTTCATTTAAAAACATCGCAGCAATTGTTTTTATTTGTGTAGATATAGAAATAATTCTATTTCTTGGTATATCGCTATTTCTATATTGACCTGTCCTGCGCTCATAAACCAAAGAATCTTGTATTGTAAAAGTTTTATAAAATTCTTCAAGATTCTTTTGAAATGTTGACAATGCTTCTAACTGCTCTTTTTTGATTGCAGTTTGACTGTTTGTAGCTTTTGTGATTTCATTTTTCAAATTTTCATCTTTTGTTCCAATAATTCTTACTGGTTTTATAAGTTCATCACTATTTTCTGTAACATCCATATTGTCAATTACTTTCATTGACATCCTGATTCGGTCCTAAATAATCTCTGATATTATCTTCAAAAACAGCTTTTGTTTTCCTATATAGAGATTGAATCTCAACTGATCCGCAAGGGACAAATTCAATAGCAGAAAATAAGTTTGTGTTCTTAAGATTTTCTTTGCCTACTGAAATGGAAGCATTTAAATTAGAATCCTCGCACCAAGTTCCTAAAGTTACATAATACAATAACAATTCGGGATTTTTCTTAAGTTTATTCCCCTTGCTAAAAATGTAATCTTTGAGTTCAATAAATTTTTGCATTTCTGGAGTGCTAAATATAGATGTATCGTCACTAAAGTATATTCTTGAAAAGGTAAATAAATTTGAAATTTCTGTATTATCAAAAGATGAAGAAGTTTAACTGACTTTTTTCAACAGTATATTCATACATATCATTCGCCTCATAAAATTAAACTCATGTTTGTAAATAGTATTCCCTATTATTGATAAAAAGTCAGTTTAAAATAAATTAGACGTAAAAAACACCTATCAATGAGAAAATGAAACGTCCTTTGACATATACGCTATTCAATTTTATGTACAAAGCAGTTTGCCGCTGTTACGCCGCTTTCTGTTGGTGTCTCAATGTTACATTCCCATCTTGGAAAGGATGAATACTCTCATACCTAGCGTGAAATTCAACCAATACAGATTAGGACGCCGCTTATAATCGCCGATAGCATATCTTGGCACGATCTTCAAATACCCCAGATTTTAATTCATAATGGAATTGCTTTATCAGCCCTTGTGATAATGATTCGTCCAATGTGTCCAACATTCTATGAAACATTAGGAAATGACCATTCATTTCCTCTACATCCTCTGTCAAATTATTAATCAGAAAAACGTTTTTACATATGCCAATGTTTTTTCAAGTAAATCTTCTGGCATTTTCTCCACAAACTGAATATTCTTACTAATTACATCCAAACATTTTATATGTTCCGTCAATATCACGCCTGTTGTTCTTGTTCTATTATCCAACGAAATATGCAACGGAAATTTGTTGCTTGTATTCGCAATCGGACATACTACAGCAAATGTAATCACAATAGTATATACATTTTCAATGACTTTATACGAGGAGCATTTATAGAAAAAACGCTGGAACAGCAGTCCAACCTGTACTGCTGTTCCAGCAAAACCTTATTAATCCCATCGGTTACATGCTTATTTTATTCGGTACTTTCTGCAGTTTCTTGTGAATTTTCCTCAGGCACAGGTTCGGAAGCTCCCCCTTCTTCGGTTCCTGCAGAAACAGAATTCTGAATTGGCGTAATAACAATGTTTTCTGCGGCAACATTTGTTTTCCTTTTTACGATATCCTCCACCTGAGCTCGTTTTGCGTCTGTAACCTCTCCCATATTCAAAACCACATCTGCATTGCCATCTGTAATACTTACCACCACATCCGTAAATCCTTTTGCCTCCAACAGCATCTCAGCAGCGGCTTCTCGCTCCGACACATCTGTCATTGCAATCATGGCATTGATGGCATCCTGCTTTTGTTCTTCCCCGATTCCGGTATTATTGATAATTTCTAAGAGAGACGCCTTATTCTGGGAACGAATCTGTTCCCGGTTCAGCTTTACTTCTGATGCAAAATCCACACTGTTTACATTGGTACTGGTAAGCACAGCCTCTCCTGGGTTCTCTACGCCTTCACCCTGGCCATTGGCCTTGGCAATCTCTTCTCCTGTCTGAATTCCTAATGTCTCCCCTTGTGCATCCGCAGAAGTTTCCTCACTGGCCTCTGTGTCTGTAAAAATATCCTCAGCGCTGTACATGTCTTCGTCGGATATTTCATATGTACCCTCATTGGTATCTGTGCTTGCCTCCTTAGCCAGATCGCTGTCTTTTTGGCTTCCAGTATATTGCAGATAGCCTGCCACAGCAATCATAAGAGCCAGAGCCGTAATAATAATCTGGTTCTTTTTGAATACTTTCTTCAAAACTTATACCCTCCTGTCAATTCATCTTAACTACCTTAATTTTATGTACTTCCACCGAAAATAATGCCAAAACTGCATCGGAAATATTTTTTACTACCTTAGCATTTCCACCTCCTTCCGCCACCACAAGCACTCCTTCTATTTTAGGCATTACCTCTTTCAACACAAAGGGCTGCCCTTGGCTGCCATTTTCCTGTGAAAATACCGTTCCTTCCTGATACTGGCTTTCACGGGTGTTACGCTTTACCGTACCATCCTCCTCTGAAACCTCCTGGCTCCCCCGGGTAATATCCTTTTCTACAATACGTTCCCCATCATCCTGGATGGTAATCATCACTTCCACCTTCCCCACCCCCTCTATTTCCCCTAAAATCTGCTCCAGCTTCCGCTCCAATTCCCTCCCATAGCCGTTATAATTAGAGGCAACCGTTTCTACTGATTCTCCGCCTTCTTTTTCTAAAACCTCCTTTTTCTGATTTCTGCCCTGGTCCGTGGGCAAAGCAATGACCAACAGCAAAATTCCAGCCAATCCACCAATCAAAAGCTGATTTTTGGATATCCCTTTTATTTTTTCCAGGGAAAACCATCCATTTTTCTTCATGCCTCACCCTCCCTGCACTGTGATTCCTTTCTTACGGTTTTTGTCCTCCCACATGATACATTCCTCCTATCTTACCCATCCTGTACTGCAATCTGAATCTCCTCTTCCTCCAACTGGTAAAATTCCATCAATTCCTGCTTCAATGCATGGACCTCTGGATGGTTTTTACTTTCATCTGAAAAAGATACCTTTGGTATGGAGATTCCATTTTCTCCATCCATTCTTACCTCCAGATCAATGGATTCCACTTGGTATTCTTCTGACAAATGCACCTCTGTCCAAAGGGCCTTAAATTGCCGGCCTTCTACAATCCTTTCCACATCCATTGCAATTGCCCTCTCATACTCCTCCAGATAAACCTTTTTCTGAGTCAGCTCCAAATGTCTCGTATCCAGCTTTAAGTTATCAAGCTCCTGTAAAAATCCAGCCTGGTTGATTTTTTTCATCAGTACATCCTCTTTTCCAAATACCGACAGCACTGGCGTCACCACCAGAATGGTCAACAACATACCTGAAAAAAACCTTACATATTTCCGGTAACTTTCTCTTGGCAGCAAATGAGTAATAATTGCCATAAAAATATAAAAACACACAATATTTTTTACCCAAACATAGATTAGTTCCATCGCGTTCCTTTCTAGTGGTTAAACGTAGTAGCCGCTGTCACCATGGCTATCGTAACCAGAAACATCACCGTAGTAGTCACCACTGCCTTCTCCAGCAGCCGTCCTCCTTCTCCTACACTGCTGATACATCCAATCATCCGTTTGTCGGAAATAGGCTGTATGATGGCAGCAAGGATTTTATACAAAAAAGTCATAACGCCTACCTGAATCAACGGACCAGCGCATAAGATCAGAATTATTAAAATGGCTGCAATGCCAATCCCATTTTTTATGATAATCCCAGAACCCACCATGATTTCTGTCACTGCGTTGATAGAAGCGCCCAATCCAGGCAGCATCCCTGCTGTCTTTGCGATAAGGCTTGTCTTAAATGTATCAATGACTGGAGTGAGCAAGTTCTGTACTACATTAATTCCAACCACAACCGTAAATAACAGCTTCATTACCCAGGCAATTCCAGATTTTAACAGGTCTGTCATTTTAGAGAGCAATTCCTCCTCCGTAAGAAAATTCATCAATTCCAAGGCTACATAAATCTGTACCGCTGGAATCACCAGATACTGCATGATCCATTCCATTCCGTAAATCAGCAGAAATGTCATACTGTAAAAGCCTGCGGCTGTGGTAATCTGACCAGAAAATGACATGCTCATGGTGAAGGTTGGAATCAATACCTTTAAAAATGTCATCATCTCCCCAATCACATCCACTGACACATCCCTCAGGATAAAAAAAGATTTCATCAAAAGAATTAACAGAAGCATGTACACCATATAAAAGCTGATTTCCGTTACCGCCGGATTTTCAAATACATCCGCAAAGTTATACAAAATGGCAAAAGCTGCACATAACAGTACAATTTGTACCAGGGTTCCCCGAAAAGCCGTAATTTCTGCAAATATCATATAAAAAATTTCTTGAACCAGCCGCTCTTTTTCAATTTCTTCTCCTGCGATTACTCTACGCACCAATCCCTGAAAATCAAAATCCTGCGTAGTTTCCTGTTGGCTCAGTACAGCATCAATATCAGAAAAATCCAATTCTGCCAAATAGGAATCCAACGTTTCTTCCTGATCAGATACTGATAATTTTTCCTTCTCATATGTCCTTTTTGGTTCCTCCAATTCTTCCGCCATGCAAATCATTTCTGGCATCATCCACAGAAAAATCCATAAGACACACATCCACCCTCTCTTTTTCATCCAATCACCAAACCTTTTTAACTCAAAAACTCCCCAATGGTTTCCAATAGCGTTAGCAGTACTGGCATACTAATAACCAGAATCGACAGCTTCCCAAACATCTCAATCTGACCTGCCACTGCCTGATACCCTGCATCTTTACACAGATTGGAAGAAAATTCCGCCACATAAGTAATCCCTATCATTTTCATAAGAATTGCAATATATCCAGCATCCAGCTTTACATAATCCTGCATCTGACTGATCACTGACAGCACTAGCTCCAGCTTTGACAAAATAAAATAAAAAATACACAAAGACACTCCCAGCGTCACAAAGAGCTCATATTCTTTTTTCTGCTCTTTTAACATCACTCCAAGCAATGTGCCTACCATTCCAAGAACTGCAATCTTTAAAATATCCATTTTCTGTCTCTCCATCCTTCTATAACGCAAACAGGTTTCTCATGGTCTCAAACAATTCATAGATATAAGGCACAATCCAAAAAAGCACGATTAAAAGCCCTGCCAGACTGGTCAAAAAGGCATGTTCCTCCCTTCCACTGTGCTTTAATACTTGGCTTAACACGGTAACCAGTATTCCAACCGCTGCAATTTTAAAAATCAAACTTATACTCATAGCTTCCTCCGTACCGCTAGATCAGCAGAATTACCAGAAACAAACCGCACATCAGGCTTACAACGCTGGCTACCTTCTGCCTGTCCTTTAATTCTTTCTGAGCTTTTTGAATCAGAACATCCACCTGCCCAAGATACAATTCCAAATTCTTTAACTGCATCTGTGTATCCAAATATCCAAAATTCTCTCCCACACGTTTTAAAAGCTCCTTCTCTTCCTGGGAAAAAGAAAAGTTTTCTGCTTCTTCCACCAGTCTGCCCCAGAATTTTCCTATGCTTTCTTCATTTCCATCTATCTCCTCCACTGCCTTTTTTAAAAAAGCAGCAAAAGGTTCTTTTCCCTGGGAGGACATCTGCCAAAATGCTTCCTTTAATGGAGTTCTAGCATACGAAATTTCTCCCTGAAGCATCAGCAGCATTTCTTTCATGCCAACTAACTGATCCACATGGGCCTTTAACTCCTCCTTCACTTTCCAGCCATAGAGCAGGGAGACCACTATAACTAGAAAGCTGCCTGCCAGCTTCAACATAATTTTTGCAGTTTTCCATCATAGATGGCAAACTGTCTTTCCCCCTTCGTTCCCAGACTTAAGAATACAAAACGTTCAAAAAATTCTCGCTCCAGCCACCTCAATAAATATGATTTTTCTTGTAACTCTTCCATTTTTCCCACATGCATCGTCCCCAGAATCCGGCATCCACAGTGGAGAGCCTCTTCCACAGCCAGACAATCCTCCTGGCTTCCCAGCTCATCCACCGCGATAATCTGGGGAGACATACTGCGCAATAACAGCCGCATTCCTTCTGCTTTTGGGCAGGCATCCAGTACATCTGTCCGAATTCCCAAATCGTTTTGTGGAACTCCTAGAAAACTGGCTGCCAATTCACTGCGCTCGTCCACCACTCCTACCTTTCTTCCCGGCATTCCAGGCATTCCTTCGGAAAGCAAACGAATACAGTCGCGAAGCATGGTGGTTTTTCCAACGCCTGGGGGGGATAATATCAGTGTATTGCAAATTTCTCCTCCCTGTGTCAACCAAGGGAGTACTCCTTTGGCACAGCCGGATTTCTGCCTTGCCACACGGACATTTAATCCGCATATATTGCGTATCGTGGTTACCTTTCCCTGATCGCAAACAGTTTTTCCCACGACTCCGATTCGATGTCCGCCCTGTATGGTGAAAAATCCATTACGGATTTCTTCTTCCAATGCATACATGGAATACTGACTCATCCGTGCCAGAGTTTCCTTCATATCCATTTCTTTCCAGACATATTTGTCTACAGAATTTTTCTGGACCGTCCGCTCCCTTCTGTCCCAGAACCATTCCCCTTCTTTGTCCAGAACCATCACCGGCTGTCCGATGCGTAACCGGATTTCCTCCGGTTCCCTGCCATCCCCAAAACTTTTTCTACAATAATCCCTTAATCCTGCTGGGAATACACTGATAATTTCCTCCATAAGTTGTCCTCCTTGCTTCCTGATTTCATATATATGTACAGGCTAAGAGAAATATTCCTTTTGATAAAAAAACTCCTTACCAATAAGAAATCAGCATACTCTGATTTCTTATTGGTAAGGAGTTTTTTACTTTGTTACTCAACCTTCCCAGCAAATATTTTCAAACAAAGCCTTAATCATTCAATTTTACACCGCGCCTTGTTGTTTGCTATTCAGTTACTACAATTATTATAGCGGAAATAAAGCTCTCCCAAAGAACATCAGATATTTAAAATATTGATCTCTATGGGAGAGCCTTATTGTGAGATTCATCGGTTAAAAATTAGTATAAACCGATCCCTTCTCATTTTAAAATTAATTATATTTACGCTTCCTTGCTGCTTCGGATTTCTTCTTGCGTCTTACGCTTGGCTTTTCGTAATGTTCTCTTTTACGAATCTCCTGCTGAATACCAGCCTTTGCACAGTTTCTTTTGAATCTGCGTAAAGCGCTATCCAAAGTCTCGTTTTCTTTAACGATTACATTTGACATACTCTCACACCTAACCTCCCTCCAGTTGCGTATTGTGCATATTCAACTGTTTGGGTCATTTTATTGCACTGTCATTAATTATAACAGATATTTCCCGTAAGTCAACTACTTTTATGGAAAACTTTTCACCTTAAATCTGACCCTCTAACACAGTTTTCACTTCTGCAATGGCATCCGGTATACCAGACGGATTCTTTCCACCTGCCTGTGCCATATTGGGACGTCCGCCGCCTCCGCCGCCTACTTTTCCGGCAATGGCTTTGATTAAATTTCCTGCATGGGCGCCCTGTTTCATCGCTGCATCTGTAACCATAGCAATCAGATTTACCTTACCATCTTTTTCAGAAGCAAGGACAACAACGCCTTCTCCCAGCTTCTCCTTCCACTGATCGCCTAAGTCACGCAGCCCATTCATATCAACTCCGGCAACGCTGGCTGCAAGAAGCTTCACTCCTTTTACCTCCGTTACCTGATTCATCACATCTCCTAAGGCATCCTGCGCCGCTTTGCTCTTCAAGGATTCATTTTCTCCCTGCAATGCTTTCAGCTCCGCCATCAAATGTTCTAATTTTTCCACTAATCCTGCTGGATTTGTTTTTACAGTCTTAGCAGCAGCATGTATTGTCTCTTCCAGCCTGTCATAATATTCAAACACAGCCTTAGAAGTCAATGCCTCAATCCGGCGTACTCCAGCCGCTACTCCTGACTCAGAAATAATCTTAAAGGCGCTGATACTGCTGGTATTTCCTACATGGGTTCCGCCGCATAGCTCTACAGAAAAATCTCCCATCTTTACCACACGAACGGATTCTCCGTATTTTTCTCCAAATAATGCCATAGCCCCTGTCTTCTTGGCTTCCTCCAGGCTCATCACTTCCGTTAAAACGGGAAGGGATGCTGCTATCTTATCATTTACAATCTCTTCTGTCTGGGCAATCTCTTCTGGCGTCATAGCCGCAAAATGAGAAAAGTCAAAACGCAGCCTGTCTGCATTCACATCAGAACCGTGCTGCTCCACATGGCTTCCCAGCACTTCCCGCAAAGCTTTCTGTAACAGATGGGTTGCACTGTGGTTTCTGCCAATCAGTGCACGCTTCTCTTCATCCACCGACAATTCTACCACATCGCCTGTCTTGAACATGCCTGCAGTTACCACGCCTACATGTCCAATTCTTCCACCCCGCAGATGAATGGTATCCTCCACCCGGAATTCATTTTCTCCAGCACGTATCCAGCCAATATCCGCGTTCTGTCCACCCATGGTTGCATAAAAAGGCGTCTCTTTCACTATTACCGTTCCACGGTCGCCATCGGACAAAGCTTCCGTCAGCTCTGTCTCTGAAGTCAAAACTGTAATCTCTGACTTATGCACCAAACGGTCATAGCCTACAAATTCGGATGTAATGGAGAGATCAATCTCATCATACACCGTAGCGTCTGCACCCATGTAATTGGTTTCTTTTCTGGCGCTTCTCGCCTTCTTACGCTGCTCCTCCATGGCTTGTTGGAAGCCTTCCTCGTCAATGGAAAATCCCTTTTCTTCTAAAATTTCCTGGGTCAAATCCAACGGGAATCCATAAGTATCATACAGCTTAAATGCATGCTCTCCAGACAACACCTTTGTTCCTGCCGCTGTCATCTCCGCCTGCATTTCTGTAAGAATACTCAAACCCTGGTCAATGGTCTTGTCAAATTTTTCTTCTTCCTGGGTCAGCACTTTAAAAATAAATTCTTTCTTCTCCTCAAGCTCTGGATATCCATCTTTACTCTCTGCAATCACAGTGGCGCTTAAGGTAGCAAGGAATTTCCCGCTGATACCAAGAAGTCTGCCATGGCGGGCTGCCCTTCGGATTAGACGGCGCAAAACATATCCCCGGCCCTCATTACTGGGCATAATTCCATCGGAAATCATAAATGTAGCGGAACGCATATGGTCAGTAATCAAACGGATGGATACATCATCCATGGCATCCATCTGATAAGTCTTTTGGGATATCTCGCATACCTTATCCCGAATTGCCTTCATGGTATCAATATCAAACACAGAATCTACATCCTGCACAACTACTGCAAGACGCTCCAATCCCATTCCTGTATCAATATTCTTCGTTGCAAGCTCTTCATAATTCCCGTGGCCGTCACCGTCGAACTGGGTGAATACGTTATTCCATACCTCCATAAAACGGTCGCACTCACAGCCTACCTTGCAGTCAGGGCTTCCGCATCCATAGGCTTCCCCACGGTCATAATATATCTCAGAACATGGCCCACACGGGCCTGCCCCATGCTCCCAGAAATTATCACATTTTCCATCTTCGTCTCGGTAAAACCGGGTAATCTTCTCTGGTGGAACACCCACTTCCTTCGTCCAGATTTCAAATGCTTCATCATCTTCCCCATAAATGGAAGGATACAGGCGTTCTGGCTCCATGCCAATCACTTCTGTCAGAAATTCCCAACTCCAGGCAATGGCCTCATGTTTGAAATAATCCCCAAAAGAAAAATTTCCAAGCATTTCAAAGAACGTAAGATGTCTTGCTGTCTTCCCAACATTCTCAATATCTCCTGTACGGATACATTTCTGGCAGGTAGTTACCCGCTTCCTGGGCGGAATCTCCTGCCCGGTAAAATATGGCTTTAACGGCGCCATTCCTGCATTGATTAACAGCAAGCTATTATCGTTGTGGGGCACCAGGGAAAAACTCTTCATTGCCAAATGCTCTTTACTCTCAAAAAACTTAAGATACATTCTGCGCAGCTCATTTACTCCATATTTCTTCACAACTAATTTCCTCCACTGTCTATTTCTCATTCTGTACTAAAGTTTCTGCTGCAGTCTTCTCATCTTTTCTATCACGTAGTTTTTTTCCAAAGAAAAGTCCGCATCCAGCTACTGCTGCCATTAAAACTAATTTTACTGCTGTCTGTATAAAACTGGCCAAAAATGCCATAAAAAACACCTCCTTATCAAGATTTTATCATATCATATGAAAATAGGTTTTTCAAGTCTTGGAAATTCCTATCACTACTGCTGCACATCCTCCAATAAATTTTCCCCATCTGCTGCTGATGTTGCAAGGGCATCACACCGTTCATTCATCTCATGGCCGTCATGACCTTTCACCCAGATGAATTTCACCTCATGAGGTTCCATCGCCTTTAACAATTCCTGCCATAAATCAATATTCTTCACTGGCTTACCATCTGATTTCTTCCATCCTTTTTTCATCCAGCTAAAAATCCAGTTTTGATTAAAGGCATCCACCACATATTTGGAGTCAGAATACAATTCCACTTGGCAGGGCCTTGTTAATTCCTGCAAGCTTCGAATGACTGCCATCAGCTCCATGCGATTGTTGGTGGTCTTTTTGTATCCAGCAGAAATCTCTTTCTTATAGAGCTTGCCTTCCCGATCCATATAGGTCAACACTGCTCCATATCCCCCTGGGCCGTCAGGATTCCCCCTTGCAGCGCCGTCTGTGTATATTTTTACTTCCATATCTTGTCCTCCCACTCAAATTACAATTTCCTGGTTTTCCCGTTCCATCGCTAAAATTCGCTCCCGGTATTCCTGATTTTTAGGTAACTCCCGATATTCCTGAATGAATCCATATTTTTTCCACATATGCATAGGCGCTACATATTCTGCCCGCACATGTTCCATAAAATAATCAATTCCCAGATACTTGTCCTTCTCCTGTCTGGGGTCCAGCACTACAAATGCCAGGTCTATTTTCCTGTCTGTAAGCAAATCAATCTGTTCCTTATAGAGCTTTTCCTGATATTGATTGAATTTTTCCGGTTCCCCTTCCCATCTCCACCAATTCAAATCTCCTGCATGGTAAATAGTTTTACCAGAAACAGTAACTAAAAATGCCACTCCACAGTCAGTAGAAGCTAGCGTTTCTACCACAATGCCATCTACTTCATATTTCTCCCCGGGCTTTACGTATGTGATGCTCTCTTTTATGCTTTCCTCTAAGCCCAGTCGGTGTAGCATGGAATTTCCCAGCTTTTTCTTTATCTCTTTTGCAAAAATATAATGTATATTAGAATAGTTCTCCTTCCATTTCAACACCTGGGTATCAAAATGATCCTGGTGGCTGTGGCTGGAAAACACATAAATCGGTGTCTCTTTTCCAAATTCAGGCATTTCCCCATGATAGATGCAGGATGAAATGCAATCCCCCTTGTAATAATCAAAAACCAGTACTTTTTCATCAACTTCCACACAAAAAGCACTGTGGTGGATATAGGTGATTTTCATTGTTTTTCCTCTTTTCTCATAATTCTTTTTCTCATATTCTCGTTCCAGTATAACGAAATTTTTCATAATTCGCAACTGTTATATAAAAGAACAGGGACACGGCCCTGTCACCTGTGTCCCTGCTTTTCTCCTATATAATAATGCACACCAATCCCCCATTGCTGTCGTTGACAATTTTCTGCATTGTATCCTGCAGCTTCACCTGACTTTCATCATCCATCATTGTAATTTTACTGCGAATTCCATCCTCCACCAATTCTCCAATGGATTTTCCGAAAATATTTGTCTGCCAAATTCCCTCTTCCTGCTCTCTGGAGGTCTTAATATATCCAATCAGATCTTGCGCCTGCTCCTCGCTTCCAATAATAGGAGCGATTTCCGTCTCCACATTGGCCTTAATCATATGTATGGAGGGAGACTGCGCCTTGATTTTCACGCCAAATTTATTTCCATGACGAATAAGTATCGGCTCTTCAATTTCAATATCGGTAAGCTGAGGCGTTACCACACCATACCCTTTCTGCTTTACCGCCTCCATAGCGCTTCCCACTTTATCATACTCTTTTTTCATCGCAGACAATTCTTTTATCATGGAAATCAACTGATACTCTCCTGAAATAGGTACTCCAGTCAGCTCACTCATATTTTCATAATAATATTTTTGATCTATATCAAAAATAATCTGAACACATCCCCTGGAAAGCTCCACCTTATCCAGCTTCATCCTGCGGATATATTCCCCCTCCGGTACAAGCTGTGCATTTCTCACATCCTTGGCAAAGGTAAATTTCTTTAGAATCTGCATAGCATTCTGGATGATATTTTCTTTGATTTTGTGGGTATTTTCCAACATCTCCACCCATTTTGGCAAGAAAAAATCCACCCGTTCAATGGGAAATTCATAGAGAATTCCTTCCAGAATACGAAAAATATCATCTTTTCTAAGCTGCTCGCAGTTGACTGGCAAGGTGGAAACACCATATTTTTCTGTAAGCTCTTCCGCTAGCTTTTGGCTCTCTGCCCCATAAGGCTTCTGTGTATTTAACAGCAAAATAAACGGCTTGCCTAATTTTTTTAACCCAGCAATGGTTTTCTCCTCCGCAGGAATATAGCTTTCCCTGGGAAGCTCCGTAATGGAACCATCTGTAGTAATTACAATCCCAATATTCGAATGCTCTCTGATAACCTTTTGGGTGCCAATTTCCGCTGCCTGGGTAAAAGGAACCTCATAGTCGAACCAGGGGGTTTTCACCATCCGCTCTGTTCCTTCCTCCAAATGTCCGGTTGCCCCATCCACCATGAATCCCACACAATCAATCAGCCTTACGCTAACCTCCAAATCTTCATTTAATTTGATTTTTGCAGCTTCCTTCGGCACAAATTTTGGCTCTGTTGTCATAATCGTTTTTCCCTGGGCCGACTGGGGGAGCTCATCCGTAGCACGTTCTCTGCTATGTACATCATCCATTTCTGGCAGAACCATTACATCCATAAATCGTTTGATAAATGTAGATTTACCTGTTCTCACAGGCCCTACCACTCCGATATAGATATCTCCATTGGTTCTGACACTGATATCTTTGTAAATATTATATGTACCAGTATTAATATTTTCCATAAAAAAACCTCCTGTTCTACTGTTATCAGTATATGCAGGAAGTTTATAAGGAATTCCAAAAATGGTACAAAGATTATTTCATTATTTTCAAAGCGCCTGGCAAACACTCATACTTTAAATGCACCAAATCACCCAAATCCTCTCCATCAGTATGCCCCACCATGGGCTCCTTTAGCCACAAAGTACAAGAATCACAATTCACCAGCTCAATCCCCTGAAATCCAATATGCTGGCCTTTCACCAGCATAAGCAAAAGAAATGCTGCCTTCCTCTTAGTCACTCCATGGATATAGCAAATAGACAGCTTTCCATCCCGATCTGAAGCATTCGGCGCCATAGGCAAGCCACCGCCCTCACACCTATGGTTCATAACGGCCATGCAAATCAATCCGTGAATTCGTTTCTTCTCCCCTGAGGCAAACTGAACGGTTGCCTGAACCCTGGGCATCTCCACTAACGTCATTGCCGTCTGAATAAAGTAACTCAGCCGCCCCAGATGCAATTGATTCAGAAAAACCTTCATTCCAGCAGCATTCACCCGCCTGCAGACATCTGCATCCATGCCAATGCCGGAACTAATATTAAAATATGCCCAGTGCTCCAGTTTTCTTCCCCAGAACACTTTTCCCAAATCCATTGCGTATCGTTCTTTGGATTCTAGAATTACTCTTAGGGCAGCCAGCGGGTCTTTTGGAAGACCCAGCCCTCTGCCCAAATCATTGCCGGAACCAATGGGAATATAGCCAAACCGAACTTTTTCAAAATCTCGGATTCCATTTACTACCTCATTAGCAGTTCCATCACCCCCTACCACTACAAGAGAAATTATGTTCTCTTTGTGTTTCCCAGTTAGCTTCTCTGCCAATTCTCCCGCATGTCCCCGGTATTTCGTAAGGTATGCTTGATAGGATATGTTCTGTCTTTTCAATTCCGCTTCTAACTGACTCCAAATTTTTTTGCCTTTTCCCGTTCTGGAGGCAGCATTCACGATAAAATAAAACATACTGTCTCTGCTCTCTTTCAACTTACCCATACCTCCCCTTCCTAAGGATCATGGAAGTTTATCCGCAAACATTTTTACTTTGGCATTCTCCCATACAGCTCCACCTGTTTACAAATACGCCGGATTAGCTTCGCATCAATCGCGCCTGGTTCCATGCGCCACATCCAGTTACAGCCTAAGGTAGATGGAGTATTCATTCTCCCTTCGCTCCCAATACCTAGCAAGTCCTGCATGGTCACCACTGCAGTATCGCTAACACTAGCCCAGACAGCCCGCATCACACCCCAATGATACCCTTCCTCTTTTTTCAAATTCAAATAATCCTTGGCAAAAGCAACACACGGCTTGGGAGCTGTTTTCATCCAACCCAGAATCGTGTCATTGTCATGGGTTCCAGCATAAACTACAGAATTTGTATTATAATTATGAGGCAGATAATCTCCGTCCTCTCTGGTGTCAAAAGCAAATTGGATTAACTTCATGCCTGGATAACCGGATGCTTCCAGCATATCCCGAACAGCTTCTGTCAAAAATCCCAAATCCTCTGCAATAATATCCAGCTTGCCAAGCTCCTGCTCTATGGTATGAAACAGTTCAATCCCCGGCCCTTTCCGCCACTGTCCATTTCTTGCTGTTTTATCACCAAAGGGAATCGCATAATAGGATTCAAATCCCCGAAAATGATCAATTCGAACCACATCAAAAAGCTTTGACATTTTATCCATCCGCTTCATCCACCAACGGTAGCCGTCATTTTTCATAACGTCCCAACGAAACAACGGATTCCCCCACAACTGTCCATCGTCGGAAAACGCATCTGGGGGACACCCTGCCACATCAATGGGAGTTAATGTCTCATCCAAATAGAACAGAGAAGGATTCGCCCACACATCTGCGCTATCCATGGCTACATAAATGGGCACATCCCCGATGATACGGATTCCCTTATCATTTGCATAAGATTTCAATTCCTTCCACTGTTTATAAAATAAATACTGCAGCATTTTCCAAAAATCAATTTCCTCTGCCAGCTCTTCTTTTGCCTGCTCTATTGCTCCTGGCTCACGCTTTTTCAGCTCCTGCTCCCACTCTGTCCATGACACTCCATCATGGGTGTCTTTTAGAGCCATAAACAAGGCATAATCATTCAGCCAGTCTTCTTGCTCCTGGCAAAAATCTTCGTAATCTTCTGGAACTTTTTTCTTAAATCTGTCAAAGGCTTTATGTAATAGGGGATACCGATTCTGATAGAGAATTCCATAATCTACTTTTGTAATATCTTTTCCCCATTCATAAGCCTGGCATTCTTTTCTCGTTAAAAGCTTCTCACTGCAAAGCTTCTCCAAATCAATAAAATATGGATTTCCTGCAAAGCTAGAAAAAGACTGATAGGGCGAATCCCCATAACTGGTAGGGCAAATTGGCAGAACCTGCCAAAAGCTCTGCTTTGCCTTCACAAGAAAATCTACAAATTTCCGTGCCTCTTTTCCCATAGTTCCAATCCCATAGGGTGAAGGCAGAGAAGAAATATGCATTAAAACTCCACTGCTGCGCATATGGATACCTCCTTTTCTCAATCCCCGGCGTTAAACGCATTTATTTTTTTTACACTTTCCCCTTGCACCAAATGAAACGGCACGATTTCATGCATTGGCACAACGTTCCAATCAATATTCTGTAATAATATCTCTACACTTCTTCCCGCAAGAACACGATACTGCTGCTGTATCGTGGTCAGCTTCGGATTATAATATTCCGCCATGGTAATCCCATCAAACCCCATTACCGAAATATCTTCCGGCACCTGTCTGCCGCTGTCAATAATGGCACGAATTGCCCCGATTGCAGTTACATCGCTCATCGCAAATACTGCTGTAAGATCCTCTGCTTTTTTAAGCAGATTTTTCATTGCCTCATAAGCGCTTTCATAAGAAAAACTTGACTTTTCATAATACTTCTGCTCATCAAAAGAAATTTGATGCTTCTGAAAACTCTTGACACATCCAAAATATCTTTGCTTACTGGTGTGGGATAATACAATATCACCGCCCAGTATCCCAATTTTTTTATGCCCCTGCCCAATCAGATAATCAATGGCATATTCCGCCGCAGCTTCATCATCTGTGGCTACACTGGATAAATTTTCAAATCCCAGCGTTGCTCCCTGGTTGGTAACCAGGACACATGGGACATTTACTTTCTGAAATGATTGCTCAAAAAATTTAGGATTGCCTCCCAAAAACACCATCCCCTGGGGTTTGTGTTCTCGGCAGACAATCACAGCTTCTTCTACTTCATTATCATCTTCATCAATATAGTTAATGCTCACTGTATACCTGGTGGCTTCCACCCTTTTTTGTATTGCCTCCACGATACTGGCAAAAAGCATATTTGAAGTACCTTTTACCAATACCGCAATGGTTTTGCTGCTATTTTGTTTTAAATGTTTGGCATTGTTATTGGGCACAAAATGACGTGCTGCTACGATTTCCGTAATCCTCTTTTTGGCCTCCGGGCTGACGTCTCTTCGGTTATTCAGCACCCGGGACACTGTACTTACGGAATACCCAGATTCTTTTGCAATATCTTTAATCGTCAACATATCATTTCCCCTGTCCTTAGTGTTATCCTTTTACTGCGCCTGCCACCACACCTTCAATGATGTGCTTCTGACACGCCATGTAAAATACGATAATCGGGATAATTGCCAGTACCAGCATTGCCATCATAGCTCCCATATCTACAGAACCATATCCGCCCTTAAGATACTGAATCGCAATTGGAATTGTCTTCCAACGTTTGATATCCAATACCAAATATGGCAAGAGATAGTCATTCCAAATCCACATTGCCTGAAGAATCGCTACGGTAATGCAGGTAGGCTTTAAAATCGGAAATACAATCTGGAAAAAGGTCTGGATTGGCGTACATCCGTCAATCATGGCCGCTTCCTCAATTTCCAGCGGAATGCTCCGCACAAATCCACAAAACATAAACACCGCAAGCCCGGCTCCAAATCCCAAATACACTAATATAATACCAACTGGACTAGATAAATGCAACATATTTGCCAATTTTGATAGCGTAAACATTACCATCTGGAAGGGCACAATCATAGAAAACAAACATAAATAGTACATTCCAGAGGAAAATTTTGATTTTACCCTGGATATATACCATGCACACATAGAGGTACATAAAATAATTACTGCCACAGAAAATACGGTAATAAACAAGGAATTCTTAAATGCATCGAAGAAATGTATTTTCTCCATACCATTTACATAATTGTCCCACTTTACAAACATTTTGTCCGTAGGAATAACAAAAGGCTTTCGGCTGATGTACACTTTCTTTTTAAAAGAATTGATCAACACCAGTATAATGGGAAATACCCACGCAATTGAAAGTAAACTAAAAAATATTGTAAAAATCCATCCATGTTTTGCTTTTCTTACACCCATTACTGCTGCACCTCCTTACTTCTAGTCAGATAATTCTGTCCCACTGCAATCAATGCAACCAAAATAAAGAATATGACAGCCTTCGCCTGACCGACACCTTCAAACCCTGTTCTTCCATAGAAGGTATTATAAATATTCAATGCCAGTAATTCTGACATGTTAGAAGGCTCTCCATTGGTCAATGCAAGGTTCTGGTCAAAAAGCTTAAACCCATTGGTTAATGTTAAAAATGTACAAATGGTAATGGAAGGCATCACCATGGGAATCGTTACATTTTTTAGAATCTGGCCAGAAGTGGCGCCGTCAATTTTAGCTGCCTCAATCAATTCCCCTGGAATATTCTGAATACCGGAAATATAGATAATCATCATATATCCAATCTGCTGCCAGCACATCAGCACAACCAATCCCCAGAATCCATACGCTGAGTTATAAGTCAGTGTCTTTTGAACATGCGCCAAAATACCATTTAACAAAAGCTGCCAGATATATCCCAAAACAATACCACCAATCAGGTTCGGCATAAAAAATACAGTCCGAAAAATATTCGTACCCTTAATTCCCTTTGTTAAAAGCATCGCTACAGAAAATGCTAAAATATTAATCAATAATACAGACACAATGGTAAATAAAGCTGTGTACCAAAGAGCATGCCCAAAGGTCTTGTCTGTAAATATTTTCGCATAATTGCTAAAACCAATAAATTTTGCATCAGTAACCGTTGTAAACTTGCAAAATGACAAGTAGATGCCCAAAATAAAAGGAACTATAAATCCAATTGTAAATGCCACCAAAGTCGGCAGTGCAAAAATAGGAAAATATTTTTTAAGTGATTTTTGCATAAATTACCTCCCATGTTTTGAAAATGGGGGGTGGCGTTTACCACCCCCCCTATCTCTTTTCTCTTATACTTCGTAAGATAACGCTTACTCGCTGACTGCCTGCACTTCTGCTGCCCATCCGTCAACAAAAGCACTTACGACTGCATCCCATTCTCCGGTTCCTTGTGCATACTCAAGCAACGCACTTCCTACATTATTTTTCCAGTTTTCGGAAGGCATTGTAGTAAAGCACCATGCAACAGTCTCATGACCTGCATCAATATCTTCCTGAGAAGCAGCTACCAGTGGGTTTGCTGGCTGGTATTCCTCTGTAAAGGTTGTAAATGGTGTTACAAATCCCATTTCATCCCGGAAAGAAGTACGTCCTTCATCAGAAGTAATTACCCATTCCAAGAATGCCAATGTTGCATCAATGTCTTCCTGGGAAGCATTTTTATTTACACACCAATAATTTTCAGATCCAGTACAAAGTCCCTGATTTTCTTCTCCTTCCATACCAATATAAATTGGCATCATACCAAGGTCTTCATCTGCTACTTCGTTGTCTTTGATATCATTGTAAGCCCATGTTCCATTCTGATAGAATACTGCTTCGCCCATTGCAAATTCTGCTGCTGCGTCTTCGCCAGTTGCACTGGATAACATGGTGGATTCTACCGTAGCATCTGTAATGTAGAGATCCCACATATTTTTGTAATTATCCAGGTATGTACCTTTAATAGCATCTGTGGAAGTAATGCCATCTGTCTGGTATTCATAGTAAATTGGAAGATTTGCTAAATGTGTCTTAAATCTCCAGTCAGAAGAAGAATCCATACCTGCTGAGGTAAATGCGCCAACGATTCCAAGGTCATCCTTCTTTGCCTGAATATCATCTGCAACCTCTTTTAATTTTGCAAAGCTGTTAATTTCAGAAGCATCTTTGATTTTTGCTCCATCTAATGCACAGTAGTCAGATAACAATTTCTTGTTGTAAATCAAACCATATGTTTCGATTACATATGCAATCCCCTGTACTTCGCCAGAATCAGAAATCAATGCAAAATCATCACTCTTTAAATTCTTATAAACTGCACTGTCCTTTAAGTCATAGCAGTAATCCTTCCAGGAAGCCAAACCAACGGGACCATTCACCTGGAACAAAGTCGGCGCTTCATCCTTTGCCATCTCTGATTTCAATGTGGATTCATAAGTTCCAGAAGCTGCTGTTTCTACAGTTACTGGAACACCAGTCTGCTCTGTGTAAGTCTCTGCCAAAGCCTTCCACTGGTCCGCCTGCTCCGGCTTAAAATTCAGATAATAAACAGCGCCATCTCCGCTTGCTGTCTGGGAGCCGTCTTCCTCGTCCTCTGCGCTATCGCTGTTTTCTTCCGTCTGATTCTCATTGTCAGAAGCCTTGTCATTTCCACCGTTTCCATTGTTTGATCCACAGCCTGCTGCCATAGTTGCTGCCATTGCTGCTACCAACATCAATGATACTAACTTCTTTTTCATCTTTCATCCTCCTAATAAATTTAAAAATTTACCTTCGAAAACATCACACGGTAAGTTACTGGAAACCTTTTCGGTAACATTTCCGGTAACTTTTCCGGTAACGTTCCCAACCGATGAAGTTATCATAACTCCTTTTCACCAAAAATGCAATATTGTTTTTCATCTTTGTTGTTATTTCGTAGATTATATACAGTTTTGCACACTGCATTTTAGTAGATTTAGCCAATGGTTTTTGTCATATTCTGTAAAAAGAAAGGGCATTTCGCATTTTTTCATAAAATGCAAAATACCCTTCAAACATACCTAAATGGAAATCTCCTGCCATACTACCTCTGCCTGTTGACTTCCGCATACAGAAACCCAATAATCTGCTATCTTTCTTTGCATAAAATATCCTGCCTGGCTGCATGTAATATCCGTTTTCCCATTCTTTTTTTCTTTTATAAGAAATTCTGCTTCCTGCAATGGAAAAGACATTCCATCACCTGTCATTTTAATGTAGCTCTCTTTCAATGTCCAAATTCTAAAAAAACGCTCCTGTTCTAATTCCCCCAACAATTCTTTACTCTGCTCTGGGAAAGCTTCCGTTCCATCCAGAATATAATTCACTTCCTTTTGGCTGCAGCTTCGGCGAATCACAGGCAGCCGGACTCCCCTTAGTCTCTCTGCGTCCACTCCAATTTCCAGAGACGCAATGGCGCATACCACCAAACCTTCTGTATTGCTCACATTAAACCACATGGCCTCTTCTCCACTCCAATATGGTTTTCCATGACTCCCCCTTTTTACTTTATCCCTATCAAACATCATATGAAAATGTTTTTTTAAACTATAATTTAAGATTTTATCTGCAATTTCTCTCTGATATTTTAAGTAGCTCCCTGGTATATTTTCTTTCTGGGAACAAAAAGTATAATATATGATAATTGTATGTTCCATATTGTTACACCTGTTTCAAAAACTGGGGTTGCTGAACCTTTATTGGTCGTCTCTTATAGATATCCCCTATTTTTCTCATAAACAATTCACAAAAGGGAGCTGTAAAATACTACAGCTCCCAGTAACCAGCCAAAGAAGGGACTCGAACCCTCGACCTACGCATTACGAATGCGACGCGCTACCAACTGCGCCACTTTGGCATGTCTTGTAAAATCCTATCCTATTATATCCGCTTTTTTTTATTTTTGCAATCCCTTTTTCAAAAAATTTTTTTTATTTTTTCTATGCTTTTTGTATTGACATTTTCTGGTTTGGCTTTATAATGAATCTTGTTTATCATTATTAAACAAAAAATCTATTATTAGTTTTATTCTCGCCAGCAATGAACCAAACAGACACGCTCGCTGGAATATTTGACGAATGCCGCGAGAGTCAAATACAATCAGAAAGGATGACCTTTATGGATATCGGCCACCGTATGAAAGAATTACGCATCCAATATGGCCTGACGCAACAGGAGCTTGCAGACCGGAGCGAACTTTCTAAGGGGTTTATTTCACAGTTGGAGCGCAATCTAACCTCTCCTTCTGTCAGCACGCTCCTTGACATTATCCAATGTCTTGGCACTACACCAGCGGAATTTTTCACGGACCAGGAACCGGAACAGATTGTTTTCCGTCAGGAGGATTATTTTATCAAAGAGAATGAAGAATTACACCACACCATTGAGTGGATTGTTCCAAATGCCCAGAAAAATGCTATGGAACCAGTACTAATGACACTTTCTCCCCATGGCGCTTCTGAAATATATCTCCCCCAGGAAACAGAAGAATTTGGATATGTCCTAAAGGGTTCCATTAAACTGCATTACGGAGCCCGCTCCTTTGTAGTCAAGCAAGGAGAATCTTTTTACTTTAAAGCAGGAAAAAAACACTACATAGAAAATTGCGGCGGCAGGGAAGCTACCGTTCTCTGGATTTCCACCCCTCCCAGCTTTTAAGGGAAGCTATCGTATGAAAGGGTTCCAGTAGGATGTTTACAAGTTTTCTCTCCCCATCTTTTAGGAGGAAATATCGGCCATGAGCAAACGACTGATTGATTTACAGCATATTACGAAATCTTATGAGGGACAGACAATTCTGGATGACTTGAATTTATACATCCGGGAAAATGAATTTCTGACCTTACTTGGACCTTCCGGCTGTGGGAAAACAACTACCCTTCGGATTATCGGCGGCTTTGAGACGCCCGATATGGGCAATGTTATTTTTGATGGAAAAAATATTACCAGCTTAGCCCCCAACGAACGGCAGCTCAATACTGTTTTCCAAAAATATGCATTGTTCCCTCATATGTCCATTGCAGAAAATATTGCATTTGGCTTAAAAATCAAAAAGAAAAGCAAAGCTTATATCGACGATAAAATTAAATATGCATTAAAATTAGTGAATCTGGAAGGTTTTGAAAAGCGAAGTGTAGATTCCTTAAGTGGTGGTCAACAACAACGAATCGCCATTGCCCGGGCTATCGTCAATGAACCAAAAGTACTTCTTTTGGATGAACCTCTCGGTGCACTGGACCTAAAGCTTCGCCAGGATATGCAGTATGAATTAATCCGTTTGAAAAATGAGCTAGGCATTACCTTTATCTATGTGACCCATGATCAGGAAGAGGCTCTTACTATGTCTGACACAATTGTTGTCATGAATCAGGGATATATACAGCAAATTGGAACGCCAGAGGATATTTACAATGAACCTACCAATGCTTTTGTTGCCGACTTTATCGGAGAAAGTAATATTATGGACGGAATTATGATCAAAGACCGGCTGGTAAACATCTTGGATGTAAATTTCCCCTGCGTAGACGAAGGTTTTGGAAATCATGTTCCAGTGGATGTAGTAATCCGCCCGGAAGATGTAGAATTGGTAGACCCAGAATCGGGTATGCTGGAAGGAGATGTGACTTCCTTGATTTTTAAAGGTGTCCATTGGGAAATTGAAGTGCTTGCCCATGGATTTGAATGGCTGGTGCAAACCACTCAGATGCATCCTGTAGGATCACATGTGGGCATTCGGGTAGACCCTTTCAATATTCAGATTATGAATAAACCAGAATCCAGTGATGAAAAGGCGGTGGAATCAGATGTATAATTTAAAACGACAGCTTTTAGCCGGTCCTTACCTTTTATGGATGGCGGGATTTATCCTTCTTCCGGTAATTATGATCCTCTACTATGCATTTACCACCACAAGCGGACATTTTACTTTATTAAATATAAGTTCAATTTTTGCATCTATTCATTTAAAATCACTGTTTCTATCCTTGAAACTGGCCTTAATTTGTACTGGCGTCTGCCTGCTGCTTTCTTATCCACTGGCTATGATTTTAAATAAAATGAAAGAGAAAAGCCAAGGGTTTATTGTATTTATTTTTATCCTTCCCATGTGGATGAATTTCATGCTGCGCATCCTTGCATGGAAACTATTACTTTCCAACAATGGGGTAATAAATACTTTATTAGAAGCCTTAGGGCTTCCAGCGCTGAATATTTTAAATACTCCTTCTGCTGTGGTATTTTGTATGGTATATGATTTTCTGCCTTTTATGATACTTCCCATTTATAATGCCATGGCCCGGATTGAAGATGACATTTTAGAAGCTGCCAGCGACCTTGGAGCTGGAGCTGTTACGGTTTTCTTTAAAATTATTGTTCCACTTACTATGCCCGGCGTAATCAGCGGCATTACTATGGTATTTGTGCCTGCCTTAACTTCTTTTGCTATTTCAGACCTTTTGGGAGGCGGCAAGGTACTGTTAATTGGAAATGTAATTGAACAAGCATTTATGCAGGAATATAACTGGAATTTAGGTTCCGGCTTATCTCTTGTGCTCATGATTTTTGTCATTGCAAGTATGGCGCTTATGAGTGCAAAGGGAGAGGAAGGAGGCGCTGGCGTATGGTAAAGAAATCTACAGAACGAGTTTATCTTGCCCTAATCTTTTTGTTTTTGTACCTTCCAATCCTGGTCCTAATCGTACTTTCCTTTAACGATTCCAAAACCAGGGTTCAATGGGGCGGTTTTACATTAAAATGGTATCAAAACCTGTTTTCTAGCGGTCCCATCATGGAAGCCTTCTTTACTACCCTGCTAATTTCCCTGGCTTCTGCAGTAATTTCTACTTTACTTGGAATGCTGGCAGCCCTTGGCATAGATGCTATGAAGAAAAGAAATCAAGCCATCATGATAGGGGCTACTAACATCCCTTTGCTGAATGCAGATATTGTAACAGGGCTTTCTATGATGCTTTTATTTGTCCGTTTCACGCGGCTTGGCTTAACTACGGTATTGATTGCACATATTACATTCAATATTCCCTATGTAATTTTAAATGTACTGCCTAAATTAAAGCAAAGCAGCCGTACCGCCTATGAAGCTGCCCTGGATCTTGGCGCAACGCCCCTGTATGCCTTTTTTAAAATCATCTGGCCACAAATATGCCCAGGTGTATTTTCCGGTTTTTTGATGGCAATGACCATGTCACTGGATGATTTTTCCATCACCTATTTTACAAAAGGAGCCGGCATCAATACATTGTCCACCATGATTTACACAGAAATGCGCAAAGGCATCCGTCCGGAAATGTACGCATTATCCACAATTTTATTCTTACTTGCGTTGGCGCTGCTGCTATTTATGAATTTTGGCCCTTCTGCCCACAAAGATAAAAATAGAAATTAAAGGAGATCCCCCATGAAACTCAAAAAAGCAATATTATGCCTTTTGGCTGGGCTTGCTCTCTCTGGTGTCTTTACTGGATGCGGTTCCAAAGACTCAGAAAATACTCTAACCGTCTTGAACTATGGAAAGTACCTGGACCCAGAAGCAATTGAAATGTTCGAAGAAGAAACAGGAATTAAAATCGATTATGAGGAGTACGTTACTCCAGAAAATATGTATACCAAATACCGTGCTGGAGCCATTGATTACGATTTAATCTGTACCTCTGATTACATGATAGAAAAATTAATTCAGGAAGGGGAAGTGCTGGAGCTTAACTATAAGAATATTCCTCTTTCTGAAAATATAGACCCAGCTCACTTTGCATTCTCCCAATCCTTTGATCCTGACAACAAATATACCCTTCCCTATTTCTTTGGAACGGTAGGTATCCTCTACAACAAGGACATGGTTGATGAATCAAAAGTAAATTCCTGGAATATCCTGTGGGATAAAGAGTATTCTGGCCAGATTATCATGGCTGATTCTGTGCGTGATTCTTTCATGGTAGCGTTAAAAATCCTAGGTTATTCCCTAAACACCACCGATGAAGCAAAATTAAAAGAAGCGCAGGATCTTCTTCTTAAACAAAAGCCTTTGGTCTATTCCTATCTGGTAGATGAGGCACAGGATGAAATGATTTCAGACAATGCTGCTATGGCCGTAGTATATTCCGGTGAAGCCGGATATGCATTGGAATTTAATGATAAACTAGCTTTTTCTGTGCCAGAAGAAGGCTCTAATATGTGGATTGACTCCTGGTTCATTCCGAAATCAGCCAAACATAAAGAAAATGCAGAAAAATTCTTAGATTTTCTTTGCCGGGAAGATATTTCTATGATGAACTTTGACTACGTTTACTATGCCACACCTAATGTGAAAACAAAAGCAGCCCTGGATTTGGAGCTTCAGGAAAATACCACAATTTTCCCTCCAACAGAAATCTTGAACAACTGTGAAGTACTAAAGCCATTGGATGATGAAGTCACTATGAAGATAAATCTTCTTTGGAAGGAAGTCAAGGCCGCTGACTGATACGCAAGTCAAATCCTGCAAGGAATAAAAGCAGAAAAAAGAAGAATCCCACAGGCGATAAATTTTTCTCCTGTGGGATTCTTCTTTTGTAACATGGGATTGCCAAAATAGACGCTCCCCTTTAATTACTTTTCAATTTTACAATTAACAACTTTTCCAAAAACACTCCTTATGGATGAACGGAATCAAAGAAGAAATATCCAAGCGGACAATAGTACATACCCTGAATGCCATCGCTAAGCATATATTTCTGAGTATAGAAGTATAATGGATTCAATACCCAATCCTGTCCCATAAGCACATCCTCTGCCTGATGCATAAGCTGTGCACGTTCCTTAGGATCAGTAGCAGCTTTTGCCTGCTGAATCAATGCGTCATATTCTGCACTCTTATACTGAGCATCGTTGTTTCCGCCGCCTGTCAACCACATGTCAAGGAATGACATTGGGTCATTATAGTCAGCAATCCAGCCATTACGTGCAATGGAGTAATCTCCGTCTTTACGTGTCTGTAAGAATGTATTCCATTCCTGGTTGTTCAAAGTAACTGTAACGCCAAGTACATCTTCCCACATAAACTGCAAAGCTTCTGCTACCGCTTTGTGATTATCATCTGTATTGTACAGATATTCAACAACTGGGAAGCCTTCTCCGTTTGGATATCCAGCTTCTGCCAATAATTCTTTTGCTTTTTCACAGTTTGCTTCGTAATCAGCGTCTGTTTCAGCATAATATGCACCACCAACGGTACGGAAATCATCACCAGCAGCGCCTTCTGCATCATAAACACCAGCCGGTACAAAGCCGTTTGCTTCTACCTGTCCAGACTGAGTTACCTGATTTACAATATAAGTACGGTCAACAGCTAAGGTAAATGCCTGACGTACTAAGGGATTGTCAAAAGGAGCTTTCTGTGTCTGATAGCATACATAGTATGTTCCAATATAGTCTACAATCTTCAGATCACCAGAAGCAATCATGTTTGCAATTTCTGCCTGAGGTACATTTTCAATAAAGTTCAATTCACCAGAATTGTAACCAGAAAGCATAGCGTTTGCATCATCCATCAATTTCCAGGTGATTGTATCTGGCCCAAGATTTGCATAATTATAATGCTGGTCATTCTTTTCCATGATAATTTCTGAATTATGATTCCATGTCTGCAATTTGTATGCTCCGTTGCTGATATAAGTAGAAGGCTCAAATGTCCACTGATCCCCATTTGCTTCAATGGTATCCTGACGTACCGGCATCATAGCTGGGAATGCACATAATTCTTCAAAATATGGCAAATCGGTAGTAAGAGTTACCTCAAAAGTAGTATCATCAATTGCTTTTGCAGCCAACTCAGATGGATCTAATTCACCTTTCAAGATCTCATTTGCATTTACGACACAGTCTAACATGTAGCTATAATCTGCTCCAGTATCTGGAGTAACCAAACGTTTCCAGGAATATTCAAAATCTCCTGCAGTTACGGGCTGACCATCGGACCATTTGATACCGTCACGAAGCTTGAATGTATAAGTTACCGTGCCATCCTCATTTGCTACTTTTTCATAACTCTCTGCCTGACCATAGGTAATCTGTGCACTGTTTGCAGTACCGTCTGTACCTTCAACTTCAGAGCCAGTATCCTCCCATTTCATCAGACCTTCAAACAAATGCAATGCCATCATACCGCCGTCAACAGCAGTATTCAAAGCTGGGTCCATGGTCTGCGGTTCAGAAGCCACGTTTACTGTGATATTCTTGCCATCCCAGCTAACAGCAGGAGTCTCTTCATTTGCATTTGTATCATCTGTATCAGATGTACCTTCTGTTCCCTCTTCCTCTTGGTTTGATGGGGTTTCCTGCTCTGTACCTTCAGAATTCTTGTTGTCTGCTGGATTACTGCTGCATCCTGCAAGCAAAGAAGCTCCCATAGCTGCTGTCAATATAACAGCTGCTAATTTCTTCATTTTCATAATTTTTCCTCCATTTTCATTTATTTGATAAACAGCAGAATGCTGTGTTACCCGAAACAATTATAGCATATGGCAGGCTGCCCAATGCTCTGGCGCATATTCCTTAAATTCTGGAACCTCCATACGGCATTTTTCCGTTGCATGAGGACAACGCGTATGGAAACGACATCCAGTTGGGGGATTCATCGGAGATGGAATATCCCCTTCCAATATAATCCTCTGCCGGCTACGGCTCAACTGAGGATCTGGAACTGGTACTGCGGAAAGCAGTGTCTGTGTATATGGATGCATCGGATTACGATTCAATTCATAACTCTCAGCCAGTTCCACCATAGTTCCCAAATACATCACGCCAATCCGATTGGAAATATGACGTACCACAGAAAGGTCATGGGCAATGAACAAATACGTCAGTCCCAATTCATGCTGCATATCCTCTAACATATTTACTACCTGTGACTGAATAGAAACGTCTAATGCCGAAATGGGCTCGTCACACACAATAAACTCTGGATTTACTGCCAACGCACGCGCAATTCCTACACGCTGCTGCTGCCCACCGGAAAATTCGTGAGGATAACGGTTTGCATGTTCTGTATTCAAACCTACCGTAGAAAGCAGCTCCTTGATCCGGTCTGCACGGTCCGCCTTGGAACTATAAAGCTTGTGAATGTCCAATGCTTCTCCAATAATCTCTCCCACTGTCATACGTGGGTCTAAGCTTGCAGATGGATCCTGGAAGATAATCTGCATTTTCCGGCGATAAGGAAGCATATTTACCTGCATTGGTTTTGGCGCTTTTACACCCACCATAGTTCCATCTGCTTCTCGCTTCCATGGATTCTCACCATCAAAAATAACTTGGCCATCATAGATAATTTTCCCAGATGTTGGTTCATGAAGCTGCAGGATTGTCCGTCCTAACGTTGTCTTACCACAACCAGACTCTCCTACCAATCCCAAGGTCTCTCCTCTTCTAATAAAGATAGAGATATCTTCGACTGCCTGTACCCCAGGCCCTTTCATTCCCTTCACATGGAAATATTTTTTCAAATGTTCAACCGAAACGAGGATATCGTCATTCTTATTCATTTTTGCTGCCCTCCGTTTCATTTTCATTTTGCTGACCCGTCATATGTTCCTGGACGCACAGCCAGCAGGCAGCACGGTGGTTTTCACCCAAATCAATATATGGCGGCATCTTCTGCAGACATATTTTCATTGCCTGCTCACACCGTGGTGCAAAGGGACAGCCCTCTGGTGGATTCAGCATATCCACAGGCGTACCTTCAATCGGTATCAGCCGTTCATAGCTCTCCGCATCTACACGAGGCATGGAACGCAAAAGCCCCTTTGTATAGGGATGTCCTGGATGATAGAAAATCTCATCTACTGGTCCCTGCTCTACCATTTTTCCTGCATACATAACAGATACTTTATCACAAATCTCCGCCACTACACCTAAATTGTGAGTGATGAAAATAATTCCCATATGGTTTTTCTTCTGAAGTTCCTTCATCAATTCCAGAATCTGCGCCTGAATAGTAACGTCCAAAGCTGTTGTAGGCTCGTCCGCAATCAAAAGCTTTGGATGACAAATCAGTCCCATTGCAATCATAACACGCTGACGCATACCACCAGAGAGCTCATGGGGATACTGTTTCATCCGCTTTTCCACATTGTTGATTCCTACCTGTTCCAACATTGTCATGGCCCTTTTCGCAGCTTCTTCCTTTGAAACCTCTTTATTGTGAGCCTGTAATGCTTCCATTAGCTGGTTTCCAATTGTATAAACCGGATTCAGACAGGTCATCGGGTTCTGAAAAATCATTGCCACCTGTGATCCACGGATACTAATCATTTCATTTGCCGTTTTCGCCAGCATATCTTCCCCTTCCAAGGTAATGCTGCCGCCCACAACCTTTCCTGGTGATTGCAGTAAACCGATAATTGAATATGCCTCCACGCTCTTTCCAGATCCAGATTCCCCAACAATTCCCATTACTTCATTATAATTCAAATCATATGTGATTCCATTTACCGCTTTTACTTCTCCTGCTGGTGTAAAGAAAGATACCTGGAGATCTTTTACTTCCAGCAGTTTTTCTGCTTTTCTTTCTTGTTCCATAAATAATCTCCCTTTTCTTATTTCTTTAATTTTGGATCCAAAGCATCACGTAAACCGTCGCCGAACAAATTCAGCGTCAGGATCATTAAACTCAAAATTGCCGCCGGAATAAACAATCGGTACGGATATGAGGTCAGTCCACTCAATGCTTCCGAACACATAGAACCCAAACTTGTCAAAGGTGCAGATACACCAACACCAAGAAAAGAAAGGAAGGATTCCAAAAAGATTGCAGACGGAATCTGTAAAAACGTTGTAGTTACAATCTGTCCCACACAGTTTGGCAGCAAATGCCTGCTAATGATACGGCCGCCTTTTGCACCCAATGCCCTGGCTGCCGTTACATATTCCTGCTGCTTTAACTGTAAAATCTGTCCTCGAATAATACGGCTCATGGTTACCCAATACAACAAACCAAATGCAATGAACATAGAAATCAAGTTCGGCCCTAAGAGCGTAACCAGATTCTGCATCACTCCGTCACCAGAATTCTGAAACTGTTCCAATGCTGGCTTTAAGGTGGCTGACAGAAGTAATATAATTAACATTTCTGGAATAGAATAGATAACCTCCACAATCCGCTGCATCACATTATCTACTACACCGCCGCAATACCCAGAAACAGAACCATACAACGCGCCAATGAGTAACACTAAAATTGCAGCGCACACACCTACAATAATGGATACTCTTGTTCCAACCATAACGCGGACCATAATATCACGTCCCTGGTCATCTGTACCAAACACATGAGGGAACACGTCTTCTCCTTCTGCCATCCTTTGCAGTTCACGGTTAGAATAACCAAATGCTTTGCTTTTAATCTTTAATTTTTTTGCCGCCTGTTTCGCTGTAATTTCTGTATCTTCTGCTGATTCCTGTTTTACATTGGCAGAAGCACGAATCTTTGCTTCTTCTACTCTGCTTAAAGTTTCACCTCTTGCCTCTGCTTCCGCACGGGCTTGTTCAATTGCCTCTTCTGCCGAAAGAACTTTGGTCCCTGAGTGCTCTTCAATGTAATCATTTATCCTTTGTTGATCTTCTAAGGTATAATGCCATGGGTCCAACGCTTCTGAACCACGAATTTGTTCTTTATAGGTATAGGGCACAATCTGAGGCCCAACAAATGCAAAGATTGTCAACAGGATAATAATGACAAGGGCAACCATTGCCACTGTGTTCTTTCTCAGACGCCGCCATGCATCTTTCCAATAAGAAACGCTTTCCCGTTCCTGGATAAAGCTTTCTTTCTCCGTCGCCGTTGCCGGTTCAAAAGCATTTTGCGGCAATTTATTCCAGTCCAAAATATCATCAATATTCGGCTGTAAAGAACCCATTTTGTTATACTTCTTCGTCTTAGCCATCGATTAGTTCCCCCTTGTCAAATTAATCCTTGGGTCAACAATCTTATAGCAGACATCCACCAGCAGGTTCATCACAATGATAAATGCTGCCAGGAAAATAGTTGTTCCCATAATCAACGGATAATCCCTGTTCTGGATGGACTGGATGAAATACCTGCCCAACCCTGGAATAGAAAATACCGTTTCTACCACAAGTCCGCCGCACAAGGTAAAGGCAATCTGCGGCCCCAAATACGTAATAACCGGAATCAATGCATTTCTCAGTGCGTGTTTGAAAATGATTACACCATTCTTTAAACCTTTTGCACGAGCAGTTTTGATGTATTCCTGGTTAATGGAATCCAACATTGCTGTACGCGTCTGTCGGGAAAGATAACACATTGGATAGAATCCAAGCGCAAGACATGGCAACACATAACTTCCTGGTGTTCCGTCAAAAAGCGCTGGGAACAATTTCAACCCTTCAATACCTCCGCACAGCGTATGCAGCAATAAGGTTGCCACCACGAATCCAGGCATAGAGATACCAACTGTACAGACTACCCGCAGCAAGCTGTCCACCCAGGTTTCCCGCTTGTATGCTGCAAGACACCCCAATGGTACGCCTACCAACACGGCCCAGAGAATTGCCAGAATACCGACCTTTGCCGATACCGGGAACATTTCCAGAATAATCTGTAACACTGGACGATTCTTCTGCATTTTAATAGATGTGCCAAAATCCCCTTGTACTAAATTAACTAAATACTTCCCCAACTGAACGATCAACGGTTGATCCAGACCATATTTTGCATTCAATGCATCAATCGTCGCCTGTGTTGGTGTCTTCTCAGACAACCATGGATTTCCCGGAATCGCATTCATTAGGAAAAATGTGATGCAGGCTACAACTAGTAAGGTTATCACTGCTGTAACAACTCGCCGCACCATATACTTTCTCATTCTTCATCCCACCTTTATCAAATGTATTTAAAAATAGATTTATAAAATCAAAAAAAGAATGCACTCACCTCCCAAGTACATTCTTTTCCTGCCTCAAGAAGACTACGAAACTACAATACTACAAAAGAATACTTATCAAAGCCTTACACCTATAATCAAAGTCTAAAAACTTCTCTTTCTTCCTGCAAAATTATACGATACTTTTAAATGATTGTCAATCGATTAATATCATATATTTTTCTGATTTTTAGGTATATTTTTCTTATTATGTGTTTATTATGTATTTTATTTCGTCATTTCATCTATATCTTGTATAATTTTCTGAATATTAGTTCGGCGCTGACATACAAGTGTGTCCCATACACATAATAGATAACCGGATTATCTTTCTATAGATTTCACCTTTCTAATTTCCTCTATTCCTCCAGGAAAAAACTCGTAATATATCCCAAAAATTATAATTGCTCCTTGCATATTTCTACTTTCCATGGTATAGTAAATTTCATACAATTTCCATACAAATGTTATCTCCCATTTGCCAGCACAATTCAGGAGGTAATATGACATACGATATCTTTAAACAACACTTAGTAAAAAACTTACAAAGGTCTTTTCCAAAAGGCACTGACATTTCTATTCATCCCTTTTCCCATAACAACCGCATTATTTTAGATGGGCTTATCATTCTAGAACCTGGCGCTAACGTTTCTCCTACCATTTATTTAAACCATTATTATGAAAAATATCAACATGGCGCTTCTTTTACAGAGCTTCTAAATCAAATACTCTACTATTATTATACCCATTGCAGCATTCGCACCATTGACACTTCATTTTTTACCTGTTTTGAAAATATTCGTTCTCGAATTGTTTATAAATTAATTCACTATCAAAAAAACAGGGAACTTCTAGAAGAAATTCCCCATTTTCCGTATCTGGATCTTGCCATCGTATTCTACTGTCTGCTTCAGGAAGAACCCTGTCAAAGTGTATCTATTCTCATTTATCATAAACATCTGAAATATTGGAATATTTCCAAGAATGACCTTCTTACCATTGCCACCGCAAACACTCCTATTCTACTCCCTCTGACCTTTGATTCATTGGCAGACCTGATTGTGCCTGCGCAAAACCTATTGCAAGCAAAGGAACTTAAAACAACAGAAAAACCCTTGGATTCCCAGCTTCTTCCTATGTATGTACTCACAAACCGCCAACGGCTCAACGGCGCTTGCTGCATCCTCTATCGCCATGCACTACAGATGGCAGCAGACCACCTAAAGGACAATCTCTGCATTCTTCCAAGCAGCATCCATGAAGTCATTGTAACCCCAAGCTCAATATTTTCTAATCCCAAAGAACTATCCCAATTGATACAAGAAATCAATCTAACCGAAGTTTCCCCAGAAGAAATTCTCTCAGATCATGCCTATTATTACCATCAAGGGTCTGGAGAGATTTCTATCTATGAATCATAAGCTTCCTTCTACTTAGCTGCCCTTGCCGTTCCTTCTTTCCAAAAGATAAGAAAGAAACAATCAAACTAATGTTTGATACAATTCTTCGTATTTTTTGGCCGAATTTTGCCAAGAGTTATCTATATTCATACACCGTTTCATCATGGCACGCCAATCCTTTGGAGCATTGCAGAATATATCATAGGCATACCGGATAATCTTCAACATTTCACCTGCATCATAATTTGTAAAGCTGAACCCATTCCCCGTATGCCAGATCTCATTATAAGGCTCCACGGTATCTTTCAATCCCCCCGTTTCCCGAACAATAGGAATGGTGCCATAACGCATGCTGATTAACTGACTCAGTCCGCATGGCTCAAACTGGGAGGGCATAAGAAATGCATCTGCTCCTGCGTAAATCATATGGGCTATTTTCTCACTGTAATCGATTGTGGCTGAAATTCTGTCAGGATATTTCCAGTCAAAATGCTTGAAAAAGTCCTGAAACTGGTCTTCTCCTGTCCCAAGGACAGCTACTTGTACATTCAAAGTATTCATGAGCTCTTCCAACACAATCCTTACCAAATCAAATCCTTTCTGCTGGGTCAATCTGGATACGATTCCAATTACCATAGCAGTATTATCCTTTCGAAGGCCCAGGGCTGCTTGCAAAGCTTCTTTATTTTTCTTTTTCTTGCTTATGGTTTTCTCACTAAAATGGACTGTAAGCAGAGGATCTGTCACTGGATTGTATTCGTCCACATCAATTCCATTGACGATTCCAGACAATTTTTCGGAAACTTCCCGCATAACTCCATCTAGCCCTTCTCCGCCTTCCTGTCCCTGGATTTCCTTTGCATACGTCTCACTCACTGTACTGACCCAATCGGCATGAAGGATTCCCGCCTTCAGGAAATTCGTCTCTCCATAAGCTTCCATGTCGCCATATCGATAACTTGCTGGTAAATCCCGGCAATTTTCAATATCGTCCATTCTCCATCTGCCCTGGAATTTCTGATTATGAATAGTCATAACTGTTCGAATATTCCGGTATATGGGATTTTCACGGTAAAACGCATCTAAAAACACTGGAACTAATGCGGCCTGCCAGTCATGGCAATGTATAAGATCCGGATAATAACCCAATTCTGGCAGGCTAGCCAATACAGCTCTACAATAAAAGGCAAACTTATTTACATCTTCAAAAATCTGGTTATATGGACTATTTCCGGCAAAATAATGCTCATTGTCGATAAAATAATACAAAACCCCATCTACTTTGGCCTCATAGATTCCTATGTACTCCCTTCCCCTTGGCATATCTGCATAAAATTCTGTCACATATTTCATTTTTTGCGTATGCTCCTCTGAAATGCACAGATATTTCGGCAGAAAAACCCTTACATCAAATTTTCCCTTATCCAAATATTTCGGTAATGCCCCGACAACGTCTGCCAAACCTCCTGTTTTCATAAAAGGATTCCCCTCAGATGCTGCAAAGAGTATTTTCTTCATGTAAAAGACCTCCTACTTATTCTCTCAATTTATATTCTAACCGAATTTTATCCGCAATTAAAGCTATAAATTCAGAATTTGTAGGTTTTCCTTTTCCATTATGTATGGTATAACCAAACAATTCATCGATTGTGTCCATTTTTCCTCTGCTCCATGCTACTTCAATGGCATGGCGGATGGCCCGTTCCACCCGGCTGGGCGTAGTCTGGTACTTTTTCGCAATACCTGGATACAGAATTTTTGTGATAGAATTCAACATCTCCATATCTCTGACAGACATTATAATTGCCTCTCTCAGGTACTGGTAACCTTTAATATGAGCCGGAACACCAATTTCATGTATGATATTTGTCACATCACTTTCCAGATTCCGTTCCTCTAACTCCTGTTTGTTCTCATATGCATTTACCTTACGTACTTCGCTGCCTTTCTTCATCTCCACACTTCTCACATGTTTGATACGATTTAATACTACATCATTATCAAATGGTTTCATAATATAGTAATCTGCACCTAGGGAAAATGCGTCTTCCGTGATTTTTTCCTGCCCAATTGCAGTAATCATGATGAATGCTGGATGTTTTTTCATATTTTTGTCATTTCTGATTTTGTCCATCACAGTCAATCCATCCAATTTTGGCATAACAATATCAAGAAGAACTACATCGGGCTCTTTCTTTTTTATCATCTCGTATGCTTCTTCTCCATCCTTTGCGGTTCCTACCACTTGAAGCTCATCATCACTTCTTACAAGATCTCCCAATTCTCTCAGCATTCTCTCATTGTCATCTGCAATTGCTACATTTAATTTTTCCACGTTATAATCCTCCTGTTGATTTTCATACTAATCCCTCATAAAAGGCAACTATTTGTATTATATACTCAATTAATTATTCCTTCAACGAAAAAATTTCCTTCCTTTTCGACAAGGGATTTCTGTTGTCGTCCTATTCGTACGAATATTGTCGTATTAATACTTTTTTCCCATAACAACACTATCATACCGAGTATATAATCAGATATTTTGTCAAATTATGTCGTATTATTTTATAAATATATTTTGTGGAAACGTCATAAGCAACGACTATTTCACCCATAAGTTTGAAACATACCACAGAAAAAGACAGCATTTCTAGAAAGAAAATGCTGCCTCTTTTGGCATCTTAATCTCAATAATACACGGCTCCATACTGAGTATAAAAATTCATACAATATTCCAAAATTCCCATACCTGCGGAAAAGCAAGCTAACAAAAATACAAGAAAAATTGCACCTTTGTCATATTTGAGAATTTCTTCCTTTTCTTCGCCCCTCTTGATATTTGAGGCTATCATCTCCCCACCTAAAGCAATGAGAATCAACGGCCACAGTTTCATAATTGTTCCTAGAGACAAGGGGGGATATATCATATGCACCATAAATAAAATCCCAAAAAATATCATCAAAATTCCACATGTGATGCTTCCCACTTTTCTGACTCTCATTTCATCAACTCCTCCCGCTTTTCCTTCTCATCCAGTTCCTTTTTCTTACCCCGAATCAGATATAAGCCGCCTAAAATCAACAATATACTTACAGATACCCTGGGAATACTGTCCACAATATTCCAGTAAAGTTCATTTGGTATCACCCAACGGAAATAATCTGTCATATAATCCCACAACATAGCAGCTCCTATGATGACCAAAGCTATTGCAAAAATATTATTCTGTCTTTTGCTCCATTGCTCCATAGGAAAAATCTTATTTATATGGAACAAATAGTCATCCTCCAATGCATAAAATTCATCATCTGATATCCCTCTTATATTGTGTACATTGAAAAAACTGTAACACCATAAAATTGGCAATATAAATAACACTGGTCCGATGTTTAAGAACGCCGCCAAAAAAATCAATATCCAAAATACCGACATGATACTGACCCCCTGCTTCATAAATCCCATATACATTTCCCCAGCGCCTGGGACTAAGGAAAATAGCAGGGTCAAAAATCCATTTTTCTTTTTTGTCATCTTGTTACCTCCTGATCTTTCTTATTTTCAGAATTATCCATTTCTATGCGGAAAAATCCGCTGCTGATTTCATTTAATAAACCAGTAATCTCTTTACTTCCACGTCGCAGTTTACTTATAATATTTTCTTCCTGCTCCTGGCTGCCATACTGCTCTTTGCTCTGCTCCACCCGCTGTTCCTTTGGCAATTCCAGATTCATATCCTGAATATTTGTTGTAATCACCAGCAGGAAAATAGATGCTGCAACTGCAAACCCCACCTTTAGGCTGTATAGCACAAGCTGTACCTGCCTGGAAGTTTCTTTCAGCTTTACAGATGCCTGAACATCTATTTGATGGGCTCTGTTTAAAATTTCCTCCTTCAAATATCTTGGCGGTTTTTCGAAAATCCCTTCCATCCAATTTCCAAACTGTTCTGCACAAAAGGTACAGGCCCCGATATGCGTAAATAAATCCATTTCGTCAGGTTCTTTCAGTTTTCCTTCCTGCCAATCACAGAAAAGCTCTCTGGTAATATGTGCAGATATCAATGTACTTTCCCTTGCTGTTGATTTTTCTGTGTACTTTTTTTTCATCCGGCTGCCCTCCCTTCCATAATTTTTCGAATCATTGCCTTTGCCCTGTAAATCTGAGTTTGAACTGTTTTGATTCCCTTTTTCGATTCTTCGGCAATTTCTTTCGCGGTTTTTTCCCGGTAAAAATGTTCTGTAGCAACTTCTTTATAGGGGCTTTTCAGGCTCTGACAGATAGTGTAGACATATTCCTTTGATTCTCTTCTTAAATAAGCTTCCTCTGGACTTGCTTGATCATCTTTCAATTCTTCAAAATATGTATCATCCTTTGGCTCGCTGCGCCGTTTTGCACTTTTTAAAAAGTCAAGTCCCTTATTGGTTGCAATCTTGCAAATCCATGCCTTTTCGTAATCTTTTTGAAAGGTAGCAAGATTTTTATAAACAGATAAAAAAGTTTCCTGGGTCAAATCTTCTGCGTCAAACTGATTCCCTGTCATCTTAAAACAAATGGAATATACTAATCTTTCGTATGTATCCAACAGGTATCCAAAATATTCTTCTTTATCGATTTTATCCTCCTCCTTTCCTTTCTTCACTACCTGTCATTTATTATAACGAGGTGACTGGGGGAAGGTCTTCAATATTTTAAAATTTTTTATTTCTTGTTTTACCAACGGCAAATTAAACTAGCCTCATACCTTTCTCACAGAACATCCTTCTGGTGAGCAAGGTATGAGGCCAGTCTACCCCTGTATTCATTGGCTGATACAAAGCAAGGATAATAAAAGGTATCTTTCGTTACCATTTTTTCGTTCAAAAATTCGAAATCAGTTTCTTTTTGATTTCAGCTCCAGTAGGAGTAGCCGCGAGACCGCCTTCTCCTGTTTCTTTCAACGACGAAGGCAAAGCCATTCCAATTGTGCGCATAGCATCAATCACTTCATCTGGCGGTATTCGGCTGACAATTCCTGCCATTGCCATATCCGCACTGGTAACAGCATTTACTGCTCCAATCACATTCCGCTTAACACAAGGTACTTCTACCAGTCCTGCCACTGGGTCACACACCAAGCCCAACAAACTTTTCAGAGCAATGGCACATGCATGAATGATTTCCTGTTCTTTTCCGCCCATTAAATATGCAAGACCTCCTGCTGCCATAGCGCTTGCACTTCCAATTTCCGCCTGACATCCTCCTGTAGCCCCTGCAATAAATGCCCGTTCCGCAATCACGGTACCAATGCCTGCAGCAGTAAACATGGCTTCTGTCATTTTTTCATCTGATACAGAAAAATACTTCTGGTACGTAAGAAAAACAGCAGGCATCACACCGCAGGACCCTGCGGTCGGGGCTGCTACAATCCGCTTCATACAGGCATTGGATTCTCCCATTTTCAAGGCCCTTATCATAACCTCTCCCATAAAACCACCGGATATGGTCTTCCCTGCCTGTAAAGCTTCTTCCATTTTCCATCCATCGCTTCCTACCAGTCCACTGGCTGATTTCATCTTGCCATCGTAAGATTCATCCGCTTTTCGCATGGTTTCATACATATTGCGCATGGTAAGAAAGGATTCCTCCTCCGATACCATACGCTCCGACATGTCATTCTCCAAAACAATGCGAAAAAAAGATTTTTTCTGCTCTGCGGCAGTTTCTACAATTTCTTTCAGTGATTGAAAACTCATGGCTCCACTCCATTTTCATCTATTAAACTTAGATACGTTACTTTATAGATTCCTTCTAATTTTTCTAACCATTTCATCGACTCTCTCGGAACTTCTTTATCACATTCCAAAACCAGCACTGCACTTCCACCTCGCTTATCCCGGTAGAGCTGCATTGTTGCAATATTTACCGATTTGTGGGCCAGCATGGAAGTGACTTCCGCCACATGACCTGGCTCATCTCGATTACGAACAATCAAAGTGGGATACTCCCCACAAAAGTTAGCCTCCAAACCGTCAATCTCGCAAACCTTAATCCGGCCGCCACCCAAAGAAGCTGCCACAACTTCCAGGTAACGTCCCTTTGTTCCTGTTAATTTCATAAGAGCAGAATTGGGATGGGCATCCCGTAATTCAATTCCAGCAAAAGAATATACGAGCCCAGCCTCATCTGCCAACGTAAAACTGTTGGGAATCCGTTCATCATCTGTCCCCATGCCCAACAAGCCTGCAATCAACGCCCGGTCTGTCCCATGGCCTTTTCCTGTCGCCAAAAAAGAACCATGGAGATAAATTTGCGCTTTTGCCACTGGCTCATTCAAAAGCCGTCTTCCAATATGTCCAATTCTTACAGCCCCCGCAGTATGGGAGCTGGAAGGACCAACCATCACTGGCCCCACAATATCAAATAAATTCATAATATTTTATTTTGCCAGAAGCTCTTCTGCAAGCGCTTCCATTTCCGCAATGTTTGCCTCCTTCATCACAGATTTAATGGAAACTGTCTTTTCACAAAGGGTCATCTCCTTTAGCTGTTCCAGAATCCCTTTCATATTTTTCGCTGCCATCGGCGCCCAAGAACCATTTTCGATGAAAGCAACCTTGCGTTTCTGAAAATTCTTGCTCTTTAAATGATGTAGGAAATCTTCCATGCAAGGGAACATTCCTCCATCATAGGTTGCAGATGCAAGTACCATTTTATCATAGCGGAAGGCATCTTCAATAGCTTCTGCCATATCATCTCTGGATAAGTCAGTAATCGCAACTTTTTTCGCACCTTTTGCCTCTAGAATTTCTTTCATTTTGATTGCCGCACCTTTTGTATTGCCATGAATAGATGCATAAGCCACCAAAACTCCATCATCTTCTGGCTGATAGCTGCTCCAGATCTCGTATTTTCCAAGATAGTATGCCAGATTTTCCTTTAAAATTGGTCCATGTAAAGGACAAATCATAGCAATATCCAAATTCGCCGCTTTTTTCAACAATGCTTGTACCTGCGCACCATATTTTCCAACAATATTAAAATAGTATCGCCTTGCTTCACATGCCCAGTCTTCTTCTGCATCCAGTGCGCCGAATTTTCCAAATCCATCTGCGGAAAAGAGAATCTTTTCTGATTTTTCATAAGAAACCATAACCTCTGGCCAGTGTACCATAGGAGCCATCACAAATGTCAGTTCATGAGTTCCCAGGTGTAAGGTATCTCCTTCTTTTACCACTACAGACCGTTCTGATAAATCCATCGCAAAGAATTGCTGCATCATCGGGAATGTCTTTGCATTTCCCACCAGCTTCATTTCTGGATATTTCTCTGCAAGAACCTGAATATTTGCTGCGTGGTCTGGTTCCATATGAGAAATCACCAGGTAATCCACGGTCCTCCCTGCTAACGCCTGTTCCAGATTTGCCAGCCATTCCTCTTTTTTTCTTGCATCTACGGTATCCATAACGGCTACCTTTTCATCCAAAATTACATACGAATTATAAGATACCCCATTGGGGATAATATATTGGCTCTCAAACAAATCCAAATCCTTATCGTCTGCACCGATGTACAAAATATTATCTGTAATTGTTACGTCTTTCATTCCTTCATTCCTCCTGAATTTTCTCCTTAAATTATCCTCCTGCTCAACCTGCCCTGCGGCGGGCCCCCATGCTATCCTTACTATGAAGTTCCAAAACTTCCATAGGTACAAAGTGGCAAGGTATTTTATACAAGATAAAACAGGGATTGCCAGAAATTGACAATCCCCATTTCCAACGATTCTATTTTACTTATCAGAAAGGTATTCGTCAATACCTTTTGCAGCAGCTTTTCCTGCACCCATAGCAAGAATCACCGTTGCTGCTCCCGTCACTGCATCACCGCCTGCAAATACGCCTGGCTTGCTGGTAGCTCCATTCTCCTCCTCTGCCACAATACATTGCCAGCGGTTGATATCCAGTCCCTTGGTGGTGGAGGAAATCAATGGATTGGGAGAAGTTCCCAGAGACATAATAACGGTATCCAGCTCCAAATCAAATTCAGAACCCTGAATTTCCACTGGCCTTCTTCTGCCAGATTCATCCGGCTCTCCCAGCTCCATGCGAATACAGGTCATGCCTTTCACCCATCCATTCTCATCAACCAAAATCTCTGTGGGATTGGTCAGCAAATCAAAAATAATACCTTCTTCCTTTGCATGGTGAACTTCTTCCACACGGGCTGGAAGCTCCTCCTCACTTCTGCGATATACCACATGCACTTCTGCCCCTAAGCGGAGAGCAGTTCTGGCTGCATCCATTGCTACATTTCCGCCGCCTACCACTGCAACCTTCTTCCCTTTCATAATTGGGGTATCATATTCGTCTTTAAAAGCTTTCATCAGGTTATTCCTGGTAAGGAACTCATTGGCAGAAAATACTCCATTGGCCTGCTCGCCAGGAATTCCCATAAACTTAGGAAGCCCTGCGCCAGAACCAATAAATACTGCTTCAAATCCTTCTTCTTCCATCAATTCATCAATGGTTCCTGCTTTTCCAACTACCACATTAGTCTCGATTTTTACGCCTAATGACTTAACATTTTCAATTTCTTTTGCCACTACTGCGCTCTTAGGCAGACGAAATTCTGGAATTCCATAAATCAACACGCCGCCTGGCTCATGAAGAGCCTCAAAAATTGTCACATCATAGCCCATTTTTGCCAAATCTCCAGCACAAGTCAATCCTGCTGGACCAGAACCAATGACTGCCACCTTATGATCCTTCTTTTCAGTTGCCGGCTCAGGCTTAATGTTATTCTCCCTTGCCCAGTCTGCTGCAAAACGCTCCAATTTACCAATGGAAACTGGCTCACCCTTTATGCCACGGATACATTTTCCTTCACATTGACTTTCCTGGGGACATACACGTCCGCAAACTGCTGGAAGAGCGCTGGATTTACTGATAATCTGGTAGGCCTCCTCAAAATTCCCTTCTTTCATTTGGGAAACAAATCCTGGAATATCAATGGCTACTGGACATCCCTTTACACACTGGGCATTTTTACAATTCAGGCATCTTTCTGCCTCTTCCATTGCTTCTTCCTTATTATATCCCAGACACACCTCTTCAAAATTCTTCGCACGTACCTGGGGCTCTTGCTCTCTCACCGGAACTTTCTTCAATACATCCATTATTTGTCACCTCCACACTGTCCGCATCCGCCATGGTGGGTATCTCCCTCTGTAAGCTTCAACATACTTCTTCCTTCTTCTGTTTTGTATAACTGCTGGCGTTTCATCGCCTGGTCAAAATCTACCAGATGTCCGTCAAATTCCGGTCCGTCGACACAAGCAAATTTTACCTGGTCTCCTACCGTTACACGACAGGCGCCGCACATTCCGGTTCCATCCACCATAATAGGATTCAAGGAAACAATCGTAGGAATTTCTAATTTTTTCGTGAGAAGGCAGACAAATTTCATCATAATCATAGGTCCGATTGCAATGCACAAATCGTATGTATTTCCATTCTTTACAAGTTCTTCTAGCTGGTTGGTTCCCATTCCATGGAAGCCATAGCTGCCGTCGTCCGTTGTTACATAAAGGTTCCCTGCTACTTTTTTCATTTCATCTTCCAGAATCAGCAAATCCTTTGTCTTAGACCCCATAATCACATCACAGCTTACTCCCTGCTCATGGAGCCATTTTACCTGGGGATATACAGGGGCAGTTCCCACGCCTCCGGCAATAAATACTATTTTCTTTTGTTTCAGTTCTTCCAACGGGGTCTCCGTCAGCTCAGATGCACAGCCCAAAGGACCTACAAAATCCTGAAATGCACTGCCTTCTTCCAGAGATTCCATCCGCTGTGTGGATGCTCCTACAATCTGAAACACAATAGTAACAGTTCCTGCATCCTTGTCATAATCACAAATGGTAAGTGGAATACGCTCACCTTCCTCATCCATTTTCACAATCACAAACTGTCCAGGCAGACAGGACTTTGCCACACGTGGTGCTTTTACATCCATAAGAAAAATCTTATCTGCCAGTTTTCTCTTTTTTACGATTGGGTACATATTCAAACCTCCGCATACTTAATCTTCTACGTGTTATGGCTGCAGCTATCTTACTAGCTGAAACCGTCCATTCTTATTCTAATATACTTTCATGGAAATTTCAATGTGTTTTGTGGAATACAGAAATTATTACTCCATGCTTCGTTATATATAAAATAAATTTTATTTTATATCTTTAGAGTATCTTTCGTATATAATTATGAAACAAAAACAAGGAGGCAGCTATATGAAAACACAAAAGATATTCGGATACATGAGGGTATCCACCAGGGAACAAAACGAAGATCGGCAAAGAATTGCCTTGCATGAAATGGGTGTGCCAGACAACCATATTTATATGGACAAGCTCTCCGGCAAAAATTTTGAAAGGCCGCAATACAGACAGATGCTAGAAAAATTAGACAGTCATTCCACCTTGTTCATAAAGTCCATTGATCGATTAGGGCGCAACTATACAGATTTGAATGAACAATGGAGAATTATCACCAAAGAAAAAAAAAGCAGATATTGTGGTCATTGACATGCCCATCTTAGACACTAGGAAAGAAAAAAACCTGCTTGGTACTTTCATCAATGATTTGGTTCTTGCACTTCTTAGCTATGTATCTGAAAATGAACGCGCCAATATCCGTCAGAGGCAAGCGGAAGGCATCGCCGCCGCCAAAGCAAGAGGTGTAAAATTCGGTCGGCCGCCATTGCCGTTACCTGAAAACTTTTCTGAAATATGCAAAAACTGGTACGAACATAAAATAACATTAAAACAGGCTGCAAAAGCCTGCAACCTTCCAGAAAGTACATTTTTTTATAAAGCAAAAACCATTTACGAAAAGATGATATATTAATTACCAAGCTCGCCACATGGCGAGCTCGGCGTAATGGAAGTTTAGATAGAAACTGCAACGGCCCCAACAAGAATCAGCGCAACCCCCAAGACTTTTTTCCCAGTAATCTTCTCCTTCAAAATAAAATACGAAAAAACCATCGTCCAAATATAAGTAAATGACGTCAGTGGCAAAACCACAGAATAATCCAGGTACCTCAGAACATAAATATTTAAGAAGGCAGATGTCAAGTACAAAAAACTGCCCGCATAAAAATGAATATTACAAATCAAGTCCGCAATCCCTTCTGCGCCGGATGCCCTCTTTAAAAATAAAGATGCAATAGAACCCAAAAACGTCATCACAAGCAACAACATAAAATATAGCATCACTCCTTGTCACCTCCCGCTATGAAAATCACCCCAGCAATGATGACAAGAACGCCAACGCACTTTGAGACTGTGATTTCCTCTTTCAATACCAGCACAGCCAAAAAAATGCTTAAGACATAATTCAGGCTGAGCATGGGCTGGAGGACAGACAATTTTCCATACTGATAGGCAAGAATCATAACCAATGCACCTACTCCGTAGAATGCAAAGCCCACCAGCATGATCCAAATTCCCTGCTCTGCCGACAGTTTCCACAAGAGCTGCCCAATGCAGACGCAGACGGAAGATACCAGCATCAGTAAAATTCCCTTTTTATTTCTCTGAAATGATTCAATCATAGCATCATCCCTTTCCTTTGGGCTGATATCCCCCAAACAGGTTCTTAATCAGGATCTTCATCAACTGACTATTTCCTTTAAAAAAACTGATTTTCGTAGGAGTCTTCCCAGTTTTAGGATATGCCCGGGTTACCGGAATTTCACATGCCCTGTATCCAAGCTGGGTTGCCCGCACAGACAGGTAAGCCAATAACTCATAGGTCATAAACACATCCCGAAAAGGCTGTACCCTGCTGTCTTTTAAATACTTTGCAGAATATGCCCGATAAGCATTGGTCGTGTCAGTGAAACGTTGATGTGCAGTGATGGATATAGTCGGTGCGTGGATGAGAGTGACTGATATCAGCCGTAGCAGCGGGGTATTGATTGCCCTTCCCCCTTTCACAAAACGGGAACCCTGGACAAAATCATAACCTTCTTTCAGCTTTTCAATAAACCGTGGCACATCTTCAATACTGTCCTTGTTGTTGCCATCAATGGTAAGGATACCCTTGTAGCCTCGCTTAAGTGCCCAGTAAAAGCCCATCCGAAGCTGTGCTCCCTGTTTTCCAGCATCTTGCTTCACCAACAGGGTATTCACCTGCAATTTCCTCAGGCGCGTTTCCTCAATACATCCATCTGTGGAACCTCCATCACAGATTACGATATCTGCATAATCAGGGACTTTGTATTTATAGGCACGTTTCAGTTCTTTAATAATCCTTTCACCTTCGTTAATGATAGGAATCAGTACTACGTAATCCTTTGTTTTTTTCTGATATTCTGTGCAGGAAAACTGTGGAACTCCTGGCTGTTTTTGATAAATCATCGTAACCTCCAATTCAGGGTTTTTTCTTCAAAATATTCACTATCACATTTGGTAAATCTCTTGGACATAATGCAAAGCATAGTCTATGTCTGCCATATCCTCTGTTTTTCCCATTTCAACGGAAACATATCCCTCATATTGTTCTGTCAACAAAAGTTTCTTTAACTCTTTGTGAATTCTCCGCACTTTGATAGGTCTTAACCCTGGTTCGCTGATATGTATATGGTTGATATACCTCACCTGCCCTGCCAATTCTGCCACATCTTCGTTATTTTGAATCATTGTTCCCACATCCAGATTTAACAGGAAGCCTTCAGAACCCACCTGTTGGATTAGTTCCAGAGCTGACATGGTATCATTAATATAATTGGTATGGTAAATAGGTGGGTTGGCTTCCATACCGATGGCAGTCCCCCGGGAAGCTGCATACTCGCCCAGTTCTCGGAAAAATGCAATTGCTACATCCATTTTAGCTCCTCCTTTACAGTTCCGGTTCCGTGGACAGCCAAAGACCAGATTCTTACACCCAATGGCAACGGCAAAATCAATGGCTTGTTTGGTATAATCTGTTAAAATTTCCCTCTCCTCTTCAGAACTGAACATTTTTTCCTGACGACCAAACCAAATGGATTGTATGGAAGGAACAGTAAAGCCATATTTCCACTTTAATGTGCTGCTCCACTCTGCTGCTTCTTCCAAATTTTTATAAGGGTTCTCTGGGAATATTCTGGTAGGGGCAATTTCCAGGCCGGAATATCCGTATTTTTTCATAAGCCCATAGACATAGCTGTCATTTTGGGTTTCCCAAGCTATGTTTGATATTGCAAGCTTCATAATTTTTCCATTCCTTTCCAAAACCAAATAAAATATCAAATATACTTTTATAATTCACAGTACAAATTTTCTTTCACACTTAATCCCCTTCCAATATTTTCATGCTCACACGATATAATGTACCATTTGTTTGGATATATGCTGCGTTTATTTCTCCCAAATACCAATAGTAATCACTGCTAACCCTTATTAGGTAGTCATGATACCCTTCTTTTAAGACAATTCTATATTGGCACTTTTCTGTAAATTCTCCCTTCTCATAATGGCCCAATTTAACCGTTGCTTCCAAAGTCTCATCATCACTGTAAAACAACTCTTGATCCACACCCGTATAGCCAGCAGAAATCAAGAGATAATTACTATCCCTCTTGGATTCCATTAACATGTTATCAATGATAAAAATCCCATCTCTATTTATCAATTCATCTACGACTAAATTTTCTGCCGCTTTTCTTTTATCTTTTTCCGCCCATATCTGTGGTAACTGATAAATGTAGTAATTATGCAACATTCCAATATAAGAAGCCATTTTATTCCCAGAGACGTCATTTGTCACATACGGACCATCATAGCCATACTCTATCATCTCACACGGACTCTGTACACGTAAGGAACAGATGTCAATAACTCCCCCTTCTGGTATCACTAATTTTATCTTTGTATGGTTTGTAACCGGAATCAAAAAATCTGCTGTGCCATTTTCCTTTATGCTCCTTGACACAACTTTATCATCCATATATTCTTCCCCTTCCTCAGACGTATAAAAAATTTTCATATCCCCAGCAATATTTGTTTTATAATCCATGGAAAGTAATATCTCAGTTCCCACATATGCCTGCAAATCAATGCAATTTTGAATTCCATCTACACTTGCTGTTCCTCCTTTTGAAATCACGGTTATTTGCTGTGAATCTAAATTCTTTTCCAATTCACAGCCATACATTGTCAGACCTTCACAAACTATAAGATTTTCTTGATAATCTTCCTCATCGTAAACAAGTGTTCCAACTTTCTTTTTCATGTCCTCATATCGCTCTGGAAGACACCATATAGCAAAAGAATTCCCATACTTACACAAAGGAACATAATTTTGATAAATATATTCCACTAATTTATAATAACGGTAGAAACTAGGAATACCATCTAAATCATAACCGACCTCTAAAGGCATTAAAACCAAGGGAACACCTTCTATTTCTTTTACAAACTGTTCCTGCGTATATTCACCAGAAAGCTGAATTGGAGACTGGGAAACATAAACAGGATTTTTTCTGTTTATGGCAGAATACAGGAAAGACTTATTTATAAAATCTACAAATGTCTCATCCTTTTCTAACAAAGTATCTATCACTAACCTATATGGATAAATAGTTTTATCTAAAGTTTTATCCCACTTTACTCGTGTAACAGCCTTTCCTTTCTCTTGTATCTGTTTCCAATAAGTTTTCTCAATTCCAGAAACTTCTCTTTCATCCCCCCTGGCCAACCATGTATCGGTAAATGTACCTATCCGAGAGACCGATGCATCAACAACTGCCTCTCCAGTGAAATTTTGATTCTGGATTAGTAAAGTACTGTACAATATTAAAACTGTAAATATTGGTAAAAACAGTTTTTGGTTATTTTTTAAGCAACTAAAAAACAATGCAAGAAATACATATGCAGACCATATAATAACTATTGTTGCATTTATTGGATTTTCACACAACGAATGCCGTACTAAGCCTCTGGAAAAATTACCAAAAAAAGAAACTCCCATAAAAAGAAGTAACATCCATCTCTCTGTGCCAATCTCTTCCTTCATTTTTTTTGAAAACACTGTATAACTCAAACATACCACCATTATGAATGGAAGTATGATATACATCCAGGCAAAAACCATATTCCCCGTATCACCAATCGTTTCATATGCCCAATTTTGATTAGACAGACTTATCATTAAAAATTCCAATAATCTTTTGACCGGATTTATCCCCCTTCCCATACAGATACTAAACCAGACAACACTCCCCAAAATCACCCACCCTGACAGAGTAATAAAAAGTTCTTTCGCCGCATTCCAATTTTTATACGATATAACATATATAACCAAAGAAATGATACACGCAATACCAGATGCCGTACCAAGGTCAAGCCGATAAATGGTACACCATATAAACGCAAGCCAGACAACCGCAGCCCTTATATTAGAATTCTTTTTCATATATACTATGATTGCCAAACATATAAGCATACTCAACCCAAAATACTGCCAGTACTGATAAAATGGAAACAATAACGTAATAAAAAAAGCTACATTCTCTTCCCACACACATTTCAGAAAATAAAAAAAGAGCACAATTAATACAGTTTTTATATATACCCCATACGGCGTAAATATTGCCCCAGCCACATCATTATTTAGTAATGCATATATAATGCCCTCCCACACACCAGTCATCATATGCCCGCCATAATGCTCCACCAAAGGCACGGATCCAAAATTAAGAAAATCACTAATCAAAATGCTTGAGTTCGCTGTTTCATACATATGTGCATTATATGTGTTCTCCAATGCCACCTGAACCGACAGACAGGAAATACCAAACAGCAAAACTGGATATGACCATTTCTTCCACCACTCTAATACCCATTTTCTCTTATACGCAACCATACAAAAAAATATTGCTGCACTTCCGCCTAGCAAAACGGATATACTGTAATATTTCCGTAAATTTGCAACAAAAACACTATGCTGATTCAAAATATTAATTAATTCGATATAAAAAGACGTTCCAAATGGTATTATACTAAAAGAAATTGCCATCCCTTTCATTCCACTCTTCATCTTCTCATTTTCAAACAGACGTCTTCCTAATTTTGCAAAAAAAATGCAACAAAGAAATGCTACTGCCTGTATTCCCAGAAGTAATTTCCCAGACTGCCATTTTTCATCCATAATAATTGCAATTGGATAACTGAGTGAAAATGCGATCAGTAATAATTGTACATACATATCAACAGAAATACCTTTTTCTAACTGCAATACCAGATATGCAAAAACAACCATCATCACTAACATAATGAAATATGTTGAATAATAAAATACAGGTACATCTGCGGATTTATTTTGAAAATATGTAACACATCGAAATACAAGATGGACGTTTGCCAACACTATAAAATTATCTGCAAAATATTTCATCTTGTTTCCTTCTTCCCCACGTTCCGCCTGCATAAAATTATTTGCAAATAAAAAAAATAGGACAAATGAAACAGCCAATATAAAAAACCAATGATTAAAATTACTAATTCGTTCTGCTACATCCACATTATTAGCCAGCCCTATCCCTATTACTCGCCTAAAACTATTCACTTCATTTTGAACGCTGTTTAATGGATTTAAAAGCAATGTAAAAGAAACCGAAAAAAAGACAGCATACCACATTCCTTGTTTTTTCCCAGATAACCAAAAAGTTCTGTATAATACCTCAAATTTACAAATAGCAAAGCACGCCGCCAATAACATCAAGATGCAGAAAATAATTTTGAAAAGCATTTCAAATATGCTGCCCACTGACAAATAACGCCATGTAAACTGGAATCCTACTGCCAGCGTTCCTTCTAATACCCCATCTGAAACCAGGCAATCCAGAAAAATATCTGGATTTGTATGATCTACATTAAAGCAAAGCATGTCTAACCCAGATGCTGAACTGACTCTTAAGGCATATTCCTTATCTTTTTCCAATTCGTTACAATCTATTGATATGGTATTCCATGCATTCGCATTATAATCGGATGTATCTATTGTGACTGTATCCAATGCCTTTCCTAATGCATTTTCTATTGTAAATACTAAATCTTGGCTGTGAGAATCTCCAAGATAAACTGTAATATTAGTCAGTATAGTTCCTTTTGATATAAATCTTTGACTAACCTCTGTTTCATCTTGAACCACTCCCATATTAGAGAAATCATTCTGATATTGATAATTCTTATAGCTATAATATGGCCTTAATCCTTCTGTCAAAAACGACTGCAATACAAGCCACACCATAATTGCCATAAAGAACACTTTTATGCCCCAAATAAAATATTTAAAAGTTCCATCCTTTTGTATAAATTTTCTCATCATCTCAATCAAACTTCTTCTTATCTCCTTTCATCATTTTCATACTTACATGATACATCTGAAAGCTGTGGAATCGCATTCTCATAAGAAGTATGCTTTTAGAAACGTACAACCTGAAATATGTTTCCATCTTTTAAAATTTCCCTATCCTGACCTTCCTGTATCTCACTTGTGGGCAACACAAGATATAAATACTCTTCATCCGAATGCACCTCTGATATCTTATACTGTTTCTCTCCAATAGCAATCCCTTCCACGTCTTCTAAGGCTTTTTCCATTTTCGCATTTTTTACTACAGAAACAACCATCTGGTTTCCATTATCAACCACATTCTCCACCTTAACATAATCAAACTCAACCGTAAAAATCTCTGAGCAACTTACACCAAGCACTTCCATATCCGTATCTTTCTGAGGATAGCTTGTCAATAACATCTCACCATAACCATCCACAATTGTAACTGGGATATGTTCCCTGTTCTCTGTCCGCAGGTAATTGCTCTCCCATGCAGCTTGTTCCGCATAGACAGTCCCAGAATTCTCAGCTTTTACCATTGTCTGGAACAATAACTTGATGCCTCCATCTTCTCTTTTCTTTGCTTTATAATCCACATACAAATCCGCTACCCCATTTACAGACGCATCTGCATGAATGACAATTTTCTTCATAGCGTGACTTAATTCTACTACTTCAACAGAACATCCACCGTCCCAAACATTCTGCCCTTCCTCCTCATTTTGTTCCCAATATCTTTCATAACTATTTGCATATACTGGATGCCACTTTCTATATAATTCCCTGTAAAAAAACCAATTAGCTCTCTTGACCCAATAGCCCCATTGATTCAAATTTTCCTCTATTGTTGCAGCATACTTAAAATCCCCTGTCTGGAATACATCCAAATATTTTTCCCTTGCACGATCTCCCAGAACATGGATAATATAATCCATCCCTGAAGGCTGGTATTTGCCCTCCACCACTTCTTGCGCTGAAGCATATGTGGAAAAAAAATCTTCCCCATGAAGAAAATCACTAGCAGCTGATAAATCAAAGGCATATTGTGATATATTTCCACCCAACTGCTCTACATATGTTCCAGCTTCATTCGTACTCCAAAAAATACATTCCTTTGCCGCTGTAGAAACTATCCAGGCAACCCCTGTGAAACATATCCCAAACGATACAACCCATTTACTATGTTCCCTTAACAAAACCCTTCCATACTGGCATAACTCTGCCAGCACCGTAAGGAACAGAACTGACAATGCTACCTCCCTGCTTAGCCCACCGCTGAGCAATTTGTATTCATTTACTGCGCAGAAGCATACCATATTCATATATGCAAGCACACCATACCTTAAAATTGCCTGCTTTGAACCACCCTTCCAATACAGCTTAACCAAGTAAAAGATACATAACATTCCCTGCATAACGGTAAGAAAAGAGAAATCAATATCATACAGATAATAACTCTTTGCTGAGTTATAATACCATGCCTGATATCCCCCTGTCCCAAAAACAGACTGAAACCAATTTTGAAAATGCCCTGCCGTAAATACCACTACAAAAAGAAACAAAGCTGCAAGCGATAACAAAGCTTCCACCACCATTCCAGCTAATGCCTGGATAAAATTTCTCTTCCTCGCAAAAATCACAAAAAATGTCATAACCATCAGGCACAACCAGCAACTTATCCCATAATCATTGCTCCATGCAAATGCGAACCCAGCAGCCAATGCCACTCCGCAAAGAGCGATCCAACTTCTTTTTTTCGCCAGTTTAGACCTTCTTCCTTCCAGAACGTAATACCCTTTCCCACCAAAAAGAAATAAAAAATATGTAATCGGCAAAATCATCCCACGTACAAACCGTGCGGAGTTTCCAGGAGATAAGGTATTATTCAATGCATTTAAAATCTCCTCCATCCCAGCCAAAAAATTCTTAAAAAATAGTGGCTGAATCACTAACAGCAACAAAATCATATCTGCAAACAATATGGAAACTTCTTTTTTCTGAAATATGGCATTCCCAATCATAAGAGCTATTAATGCTATACATAAAATTGTAAGATAAGTGAACGCTACCAAACTGGATTGAAAATTTCCTCCAAATAACTTGGTAAAAATTGTTCCCGCATATAAATGCCCCATCCCAAGATAATCTTGAAAATCCCGATAAGGAATCTGCCCATCAAGCATCCTGCGAACTGGATTAAAATTTTGAAAGGTTCCGTTCATAGGGGAAAAATCCACATAATGCCCTGCACCTAACGAGTGGAACAGGCATATCCCTGCCAAAACTGTTAATCCAAACAAAAGAATCCACGATATTTTATTGCCTTTCTCTAAATGCGGATTTTCCCCCCCCCCACAATATTTGTTCTGCGCATAACCATTTTATCTCCTTCCCATATTCCAAATCTTATATTTCAAACTTTATCTTATGCTCCATTTAAAATAAATCTCTTTATTTCCTCCAGCACCGTTCCCTTATCCATCATATATCCATGCTCCCCACCAAACTCCTTATCCCAAACTGTCCGGTAATCATAATCCGCTGGTTCACTAGGCAATTCATTCACAAATTCCTCTCCTGACAAGTATCTATAAAGCTCCCCTGCCAAAACTGGCTCCGTTGCCGGATGCCAGACCCTGATGTCATGTTTCAAAGCAATCTGAATGTCATTCCACAAACGGGCAAGAGGATAAAACTGGTAAGCGCTCCTGCTGTCTGTAAAGTTTAAGGCAGAAAATCCCAAAGAACGGAACTTATTTTTCAGCAACTCCCGTTCTCTCCCATCCAATTCTTTTACTTTGTAAAAGCCATTCTCCTGAAGCTGATAATAACCCTGCAATTCCGAATCATTTTCAGACAATTCTTTCATCTTCCTTTCCTTTAACATAAAAGGAATCACCTTTATATAATCATAAATGAGATTCTTTTTCATATTTTTTCCAAACAAACCAGGAAGACGAATAATCAGCGCATGTGGAAACTGCTCCATTTTCTACTAGCAATATACTCGTTTCTCTTGTTTGTGTATCATAAATTGTTGCACCACTTAAATCATACATACTCCAGCTCCCAATATTTTCAATATTCAGCATAATTACATATCTCTTTCCCAAAGAAAGCGCTTTCTCCATGGCCGTATTAAAATCTATACTCTCATATATTCCCCGCATAAAAAGCATATTAATATACCCTCTAACACTTTCATTTTCAAACGCAAGTACAGAATCTTTATAATTTTCATTAATATAGTCTGCAATTATTTCATTCTCATTTATATAGTCAATATCCCAAATCAAGGTACTATCTCCCATATATGCCTTAAGATTCAAAAACCCAAATCCTAAAACCATCGTAATAATGCTCATTTTAGTTCTTACTTTTTTCCTATCATAACTTTCCAATAAATTACTTGCTAATTCGCAAATACAAAATGAAATCAAAAATATAAACTTCATCCTATCAAAGGAATACATAACAGCATGTTGCTTCATAAGCATATTCTCCAGCAATGGAAAAGCAATAAGCACTGCAAAAATTCCATGCCGCAATTCTATCTTTTTGTTCTTTATAAAACTCCAAACAGCAAGCATCAAAAGCAACACCCATAACCACAAAAATGATTTCAAATATCCAGAAAACAGACTAACTAATGGCACGGACACGGAAACATTCCTAGCGCAAAATCTTGCATACAGTGTTCTAAAAAATACATTTGCATCTACCCGGAACAAAAAATGCATCACAAATGCAACAAAGGAACATACTGTAAGAACCCCTATAGAACATGCATGAACAACTGCCGTCTTCTTATTCTTTTTCCAATGCAATACCAACTCCACAACAGCAAAACCAATATTGGCAACATACCCAGTCCACTCAATATATGGGTTGATAAATGCCAGTATAAAAAATATTATTTTACCTGCTTTGAAATCATATTTCATATACAAATAATATGCACAAATTTGCATCAACAATGTCACTTGCATTACTGATTGCGCCCAAAACACTATTCCCATCCCATGCATCAACTCTGGAGCTAAAACATATGTCAATATTGCTATTGATACCAGCGTTCTTTTATATAAACTTTTCTCATATACGAGACTGATTAGCCATCCCCATATGGCCGCTGAAACTGTAAATAATAATGAATTAAACAAATATAAACTATTCTCGGACACTGGCAAACAAAATATTTTTATAAAAAGCCATGCACAAAAATACGCAGCAGGAGAAAATGACGTATAATAATAATTTCCTAAATCATCTGGAATAGTAGCCCCCCATGGAATCCATTTGTCTCCTGAGTTTCCTAATGATACAATTGGTAAGAACAAATGCTGCGACTTTGGTGTTTCATCATAAGCTTCAATCGTCAGAAGAGCATGCCACGTAGCATCCGAATTATAATAATTCACTGTCCCCCCCCCCTAAATTTCATAACAGATACCACTGTGACCAGAACCACTGCCAAAGCTATTGCTTCAAAGTAATCCCTTTTTACATCTCTGCTTTTTACGTTACTGCTTTTTGCTAGTTTCATAATTACTTCCCTTTCATCCACTATTTCTTCTAAAAATTATGGTAATATCTCCCCCTAAATAATTTCATACCCCATTTAAAATAAATCTCTTAATTTCCTCCAATACCTTTCCCTTATCCATCATGTACCCATGCACCCCGCCAAACTCCTTGTCCCAGACCGTACGGTAATCATAATCTGCTGGTTCCCCAGGCAACTCATTGATAAATTCCCCGCCTGTCAGGTATCTGTACAACTCTCCTGCTAAAATCGGTTCCGTTGCCGGATGCCAGAGCTTTATGTCATGCTTTAAGGCAGTCTGAATGTCCTCCCACAAACGGGTAAGAGGATAAAACTGGTAAGCGCTCCTGTTATCCGTAAAATTTAGGGCAGAAAATCCCAAAGAACAAAACTTTTTTTTCAGCAATTCTTTCTCATTCTTATTCAATTCCTTCACTCTGTAAAAACCGTTTTCCAAAAGCATATAATATTCCGGCAATTCCGGGTCTTTTTCTGACAATTCTTTCATTTTCCCTTCCGTTAGCATAAAAGGAATTACATTGATATAATCATAGATAAAATTCTTTTTCATATTTTTTCCAAACAATCCAGGAAGACGAATAATCAGCGCATCTGGAAACTGCTCCCTTGCCCATTCCTCCAACTGATAGCGGTGATATCCATATGCATGAAGGCCCTCTGTATCAATCTTAGAATTTTCATCTACTCCCTTTGGCGTTTTGAAAACATCAATCGTTGAAATCAATACCAGTTTACGGGGTTTTATTTCCCTGATAATTTGCTCCGCCTGCAACACTTGCTCCATATCTTTTTCTGGATCATGGTTTGCCAGATACTTTTCCGCCCGAAGCCCAGCATAGACCAGTAAATCCGGTTTTGTCCCATAAGCCTCCAGAATATTTTTTGAATTGTAAACGGCGTCAAACTGACCCACGTCATATAAATTGCTTCCTACAAACCCTGTATACCCAACCAATTCCTTCATGTTTCTTCTCCTTTACCTTGTAACCTTTTCAATACTTTCAAAAGTGTAACGTTTCCTCTTAAACACCAATTCCACAATCAATTGCAGATATTTTATAATCACAGTCAGAATCCCAAACAAACCGAAAAATACCACAGAAAGAAACAGGACTGTGGTGGTCCATCCTGCCACTGGATGGGAGGCCAAATATGTAACCAGAGAATATCCTAACATAAACACTGACATTGCCATCATCAAGGCTGTCATTCCAATAGAAAACCGATAGCCTGCCTCTGTAAATAAAATCATTGCATCCACAGCCAGCCGCACTCTATACCTCTTCTCCTTCTTATCCTTGATCCCCTGCCCTTTCTTCCCACCACAGCTTTTGTATTTTATCATTCCTGCCCTCAACCCACTATTCGCATATACAGCCTTCCGATATGGAACCATCTTATTCATGCTGCTGACACGGTTAATCACTCGCCTACTTAATACTCGAAAGCTTTCTGTATTCATCTCACAAGGCAGGTCTGCAAACCAGCCAAATATTTTATAAAAACACTTGGAAGTAAATTTTTCCTTTTTATCTGGCACTGCGCAGACAATATCATACCCTTCCAGTGACCTTTTATAGATGTCCATAATCTCTTCCTGACCAAAATCAGCTTCTGTATGATCAAATTCAAACACAAAATCACCAATAGCCAAATCCAACCCAGCATTCATGGCCCGCTCCAGTCCATGGAAATAACTCATGTTAAGAATAGAAACGCTTGCCTTTTTTGCCTTCTTCCCCACTTGCTTGATTTTTTCTGCACTGCCATCCTCTGAACAATCATTCACACAAATGATTTCCGAATGATCAAAATTATTTTCCAGTGTCCTTAAGACCATTTCCAGGAATTCCTCAATCCTATCTTCTGAATTATGGACATAAATAACCGCAGACATAAAATTTTTTTCCTTATTCTCCATTACTTAGTACCTCGTCTAAATCGTAAACTGTATTTATTTTTCCAGAAAGAACTCCCACAAAGGTAGGATTCTTATGATACACCCGGATCACCGTAGGCCTTGAATCATCAATCTCTGAACTCATCAGAATCGGCTTCATAGAAAACAAAGAATCCCGATACCAAAAACCATATTCCTCTCGCAAATATTTTCTTGCCAAATTTGCCATATAAGGGAACGCTGTTACAGGCTTTGCAGGACAGTCATTACAGTTTCCTAAATGCTTACTGTTGCAAAATCCGCCGCTTTCCTTTTGACATGGGAATTCCGGCAGTCCGTCATAACTGGTGGTGTGGGGCGTAAATGTCACTGAGGTCAGAGAATGCAGACCTGTCTTCCCAAAGGGCATAATAGAAAAAAAAGGTCCATCCATCACAGTAAACCCATAATCCTTCAGCCCGCCTTCAGCATTACATAGAATAATTTCACACAGTTCATACTTAATACCAAATTTCTCATACCCTGCCAGATCCAAAACCTGGTTTGTTGATGCATAAGCGGCATTCAGCAGAAATCCTGCCTGACATTCCTCTCCATCCTCAAGACGTACTACATAAACATCCTGGTGCTGTTCAATCCCTGAAATTTTCACCCCATACCGAAATTCAACATTCCTGTATGCGGTAATCTTATCCAAAAAGTACTCTTTTAAAATCATGGCGTCATAAGTATACTCTCTGGTAAGGAATGCTCCGTCACACATCCCTTCTTTAAAAAATTTTTCTGCATTAAGCCTCTCGCATGGGATATTTGCAGCTTTACAGAATTTTTCAAACTGCTCTCCATCAGACCAGGAATATTGACTAGAAGTCGCATAGACTTTCTGGAATTCCCGGTTGATGCAAAATCCATAATCCTGGTTAAAACGCTCGAAATATCCTGCTGATTTCATTGCTGTGGAAATAGAACGAGGATAATGATATCCTTGATGAACCCTTGCCTGATTAATATAAGTAGCCCGTCGAAAAGGCGATGCATCGCATTCCAAAACCAATACGTGTTCTCCCCTCTTCCCACAAAAAAAAGCAGAATACAGTCCATACAGCCCTGCACCTATGATGATTTTATCGTACTTTGAAACCATTTTTCTCTCCTGGAAATCACTTTTAAAATTTAATATTGTGTACTTTTTTAAAGTGTTTTTCCTGGTAACATTTGTTGGATTTTTATTTATTTTCTTGCATATTTGGCGCTATATGATATAATAGAGAAGATTTTTAGATAAAAGAAGAGAATTCAAAAAAGTACACTTTTTTGAATAAAATATTTAGAATATAATTGCTGCATTAGGGATTAAAATGTAAAATAAGCCCTAATGCAGCAATCCTTTTACTGCCGCTCCACAATGGTACCTTCCCGGTACGCACGCAACAATTTCTCCAAATCTATAATATTTTCCTTAATTTCTTTTCCCACATCAGTATCTGCCACCGTCTTTCGCAAATTCACGTGCTGCACCAGCATCATGTGAGAATGGATGTCGTTTCCGTCCTGTACCGCTTTTTCCACTGACTCAAAAGGCTCATGGGCCGCAAGGAGAAGTCCATAAGAATTAAAAATCAAAGTGTATCCTGCAATTCCAGTTTTGGGCTGATATGCTTTGGAAAAACCGCCATCAATAATGAGAAGTTTTCCATTGCATTTTACTGGAGATTCCCCACGAGCTGCTTCTACTGGCACATGGCCATTGATAATATGGGAGTCTTCCCCCTCAAGACCAAATTCCCGAAGAATCTTATTTACGATTTCTTCCTCTTCCAACAGATGGTAGTAAGGATTCTTTGGCTCCTTATGGGTGGTTTTATCTGCAATAAAATACCGCTCAAAGGTAGTCATCTTAGCTTTCCCAAATACCGGAGAATTGGCATTCTGCCAGATAAACCACAAAATATCCAAGCCTTTTTGCTTTTCTGCCGGATCTATAGAATAATAGCCCTTTCTCGCATAGTGCTCTAACACATCATACAGCTCTTTTCCACTGTATTCCTGTTCAAACACACGGACTTTTTTAAAGCTTCCATCCTCATTAAAAGGCACGCAGCCATGATACAGAAGATTTCCATTGTATACCTTATACAAGCTTCCCTTCGTATACAAAAACCGGATATGCTCCTGCAATTTTTCACAATTAATAAAGGCTGTCACAAGCCTGTCCACCACATCTGCTTCCTCTGGTGACAGCTCATAAGGATTCTTCCTGTCTACCGTTGGGAAACAAGTATCTTTTAAGGGATATGTCTTTCCCTCCACCACCACAGTTCCCTTTTCCAAATCCATTTTATCCAATAACAGACGCTTCTCCATCTGAAATTCAGGACGTCTTTTCATCAATTGTCCTTCCAGCTTAAACTGAATAATTGCAATGGCTTTATGCATTTTTTCATCCAACTGAACATCCTTAATATCATACTCGTCTTCCCGATAATCCAAATGAAAGGCATCGCAAGGATCACTGTCATATTTATCCAAGGCTAACCGCACCAATGGAATTAGGTTGATTCCATACCCATCCTCTAAGGTATTTAGATTTCCATATTTTGCAGAAATGCGGATGACATTGGCAATACAAGCAGGATTACCTGCTGCTGCCCCCATCCACAACACATCATGGTTTCCCCATTGAATATCCACAGAATGATGTTTCATCAAGGTATCCATAATCAGATTAGGATATGGCCCCCTGTCGTAAATATCTCCTACCACATGCAGATGGTCTACAATCAAACGCCGGATTAAATTGCAAAATGCCACCACCAGCTCAGAGGCTCTTCCTGTACGAATCACTGAATTGATAATTTCACTGTAATATGCCTCTTGGTCCGCCACATCCGGCCGGCCTGTCAACAGCTCTTCAATTACATAAGCAAAATCTTTGGGCAACGCCTTACGGACCTTGGAACGGGTGTATTTAGAAGAAGCGCCTTTACAAATACGAATCAAACGATATAGGGTTACTTTGTACCAGTCCTCCAAATTCTCTTCCTGCTTCAGCACCTGTTTCAATTTCAGTTCTGGGTAATAAATTAAAATTGCAATTCCTTTCTTCTCCACTACCGAAAGGCTGTTTCCAAACTCCTCTTCAATTTTCCGTTTGATTGCGCCAGAACCATTTTTCATCACATGCTGGAACTGATCATATTCTCCATGGATATCCGTAATAAAATGCTCTGTTCCTTTTGGCAGACTTAAAATCGCCTGTAAATTTACGATTTCCGTAGCTGCTGCCGGAATCGTCGGATATTGCTTTGCTAACCCTTTTAAATACCTGATTTCTCCTGCTTTCATTTTACTATCTCCCTGCTTTCTCCTAATATTTCTTCCTTACCGTTTCGCCACGATGACATCTTTCATATCGTATTTTCCCGCTGGCTTCCCTGCTAAAAATTTGGCCGCTTCTACTGCACCCTTTCCAAAAATCCCTTTGGAATATGCGGTATGTTTTACTTCGATTACCTCATCCAATCCAGCAAAAATAACTTCATGCTCCCCTACAATGCTGCCGCCTCGCACAGACTGTATTCCAATCTCATCTTTCCTCCGTTTCTCCCTTTCCTGGGTTCTGTCATACCTATACTGATAAGTGTTCCCCAATGCCTCATTGATGGCATCCGCCAAAGCCAAGGCTGTTCCACTGGGGGCGTCCACTTTCTGATTGTGGTGCTTCTCCACAATCTCCATATCAAATCCTGCTGGAGCGAGTATTTTAGCTGCTTCCTGCAAAATCTCCATCAGTACATTAACGCCCAGGGACATATTTGCAGATTTCAGTACCGCAACCTTTTGGCTGGTTTCTTCTACTTTTACAATCTGCGCTTCCCCTAATCCTGTAGTACATAAAACCACTGGAAGCTGATGCATGATACAGTAATCCAACAGATTATCTACGGCTGGAGCCGCTGCAAAATCCACAACCACATCGGCCTCCACATTGCATTCCTCAATTGTTGGAAATACTGGATAGGAATTCTCAATTCCAGCATACGGGTCGATTCCTGCCACAATCTCGATGTCACTGTCCTCCTGGCAGATATTCGAAATCACCTGCCCCATCTTGCCGTTGCATCCATGCATAATCATTCTTACCATTTTCATTTCCTCCTAAGTAAACTCATAATATACAATTGAGCTGCCCCAAATTCGGACAGCTCGCATTATTTTCAAACATGCTTGAGAGAAATGCCAAATTCCTCCATTGCCTTTGATAATTTTTTCACATTCTCTGGCTCCATGTCACCCAAAGGTGCGCGCAAGGAACCGACATTCCATCCCATCAGATTCAATGCAGCTTTCACTGGAATTGGATTCACCTCACAAAACAGCGCATCTACCAACGGAAGGGCCTTTAGCTGCATCTGCAAAGCCTCTTGATGATTGCCATTAAGATAATTCATTACCATATCATGGGTAAATCTGGGAGCTACATTGGAAAGTACGGAAATGACCCCGATTCCACCACAAGCCAAAAGCGGAATCACCTGACCATCCTCACCGGAATATACATCAAACTCTCCCTGTGTCTGCTCCATCAGCTTCAACGTATAGGAAATATCCCCCACTGCATCTTTCATTCCTACAATATGCTCCACTTCCCGATTCAACGCCGCCGCTGTCTGAGCTTCAATCTTACAGCCTGTTCTGCCTGGAATATTGTACATGATAATGGGAATATCTACTTTCTTAGCTATTTGCATATAGTGATCGATTAACCCTTTCTGGGTTGCCTTATTATAATAAGGAGTTACCACTAAAAGCCCATCTGCACCTGCAAGCTGTGCCTGATAGGATAGCTCTACTGCTGTCTTGGTACAGTTGGAGCCAGTTCCTGCAATGACTGGAATCCGATTCTTTACAATGGAAACGGTGGCCCGGATCACCTCCAAATGTTCCTCTACTGTCAGGGTAGACGCCTCGCCTGTGGTCCCTGTAATAATGATGCTGTCTGTTCCATTCTTAATCTGATCTTCCAAAAGCTCTGCTAACTTGTCGTAATTCACTTCCAAATTTTCTTTCATTGGTGTAACAAGTGCAACGCCTGCACCTTTAAAAATTGCCATATACCTTCCTCCTTGATAAGATAAAAAGCCGACTGGACAGTCGGCTTAAAGATTCTAACATTTGCAAAAACCATGTTCTCTGCTGATAAATCTGTGATAGCGCTCCATCCATCTTAAGATGACAGTCATATAATTATTCATTATATGCCCAAGAATCTCTCTACAGGAAAAGAATTCTTTCGGCGTTCTTCCCTTTCCATTATCTTCCACTGTGCCTGCCACATCCGATAAATTACTCATGAATCACGCAACCTCTATCCATTCATATTATTCTTAACGCTAATATAGCATTTTCTATCTGCAAAGTCAACAGTGACATTCACTATTCTGCATGTATTTCATAAATTTTTCCAATATATTTTTGCAACACCTGATTCACATGTTTTCCAGTAAGCATAAGTTCTGTATCCTCTGACCTTGCATTCATTAGTATCTCCAAATCTTCCTCAGAAACCATTTTATTATCCAAGAGTTCCAAAAAACTGTCCAAAATCAGAAGGTTACACTCTCCAGTCACCAGAACCTTTTTCGCAAAATTAAATCCATTGCGGATATTCATGCTTTCCTCTTCTTGTTCTTCTTTTGAAAGCTCCGTAAAATCCTTCTCAAACCTTGCAAAACTAAAGAACTTTATCTCTGGCTCCAGCCTATGCAAAAGTTCCAGCTCTTCTTCCTTTTTTCCTTTTAAAAATTGAATGATAATCGCACTGTTCCCCTGAGCTGCAAACTGCATTGCATATCCAAGGGCTGCCGCAGTCTTGCCTTTTCCTTCTCCACAATAAACAGTAATCTTTTCTTTACACATGCCATTTTCCTTTCTTTCAACCTAAAACCTTTTTTTAAAATATCACAAACTCTCGGAAAATGCAAATTTTTGTCAAATTGTTGTTTGCAAATAATTCTTTTTGCACTATGTATTCTTTCTTTTTATTTGAAATTTTATTATAATCTCTTTATTCTAAATATTCTATCTTACTTACAGAAACCTCATAGGCAACTCTGTGTTCCACTTCTGTTTCGGAAAGCTTTTTCACATATTCCCTACTCTGGATTCTCCCATATACCTGCACATGTCCTCCAACCTCAAAACCAGAAGCATATCTTGCATTTCTTCCCCAGCAAATACACGGAATATAATCTGATTTTCCATAAGAGCGGTTCACTGCGATTAACAAATCTGCAATTTCTCTTCCCAGTGGCGTTTTCCGGTAAATAGGCTCCTTGCAAATATATCCATCCAGAAATATCTGATTGCTTTTCTCCCCTTCTGGAATCTCATCTACAAATTCCAACTCTCTTACAAATACAGACAGCACCAAGCGGTTGCGTTTTTCTTCATGTCTGTTATAAGAGCGAAACTGTCCATCCACCCGAATATATTGTCCAATATAGCTGCACTGTGTATCAATCAGTCGTTCAGAAATCATCATAGGAATAATGTCTGCAAAATTGCTCAATCGGTTTACAGACACTTCTACCATATAAAATCCTTCCCCAAACACCTCGTGACTATACTGGAAATCCGAAACGATTTCACCAGTAATTGTAACCTGATTGTTTTCAAATATTTTATCTGCCATGAGTATTAGTCCCCTTTCGTATATCGATGGCACATCGATGAAGTATAAATTTTTCTAAAAGAATACCATTGGGTTTCTGAAAATATTCGCACTTCCTGTCGACAGGATTTACTCTTTACGAAATCAGCAAACCAGGATATAATAATGCAGGTAGGCGCGATGGTACAAAATAACTACGTACCGAAGTAATGCCTGAACAATTATATTTCGAAAAGAGGTAAATATTATGGCTCAAAACCCAATCGTAACTTTTGAAATGGAAAATGGTGACAGGATAACAGCAGAGCTTTATCCTGAAATTGCCCCTAACACAGTAAATAACTTTATCAGCCTGATCCAGAAAGGATACTATAACGGCCTTTGCTTTCACCGAGTTATCCGGGGATTTATGATTCAGGGCGGATGTCCAGAGGGAACCGGAACTGGCGGCCCTGGCTACAGCATCCCAGGTGAATTTTCCCAGAATGGCTTTTCGAATGATTTAAAGCACAGTGCAGGCGTTCTTTCTATGGCAAGAACAATGGCTCCTGATTCCGCAGGCTCTCAGTTCTTCATTATGCACCAGGACTCTCCCCACTTAGACGGCGCCTATGCAGCCTTCGGAAAAGTAACCGAAGGTATGGAAGCAGTAAATCGTATTGCTGAGACAGCTACCGACTATTCTGACAGACCCATGGAAAACCAAGTAATGAAAACCGTTACCGTTGACTGCTTTGGGGTAGAATACCCAGAACCTGAGAAATGCTAAAGCTTTGTTTCAATCATCATATTCTAAAATCTGGAGAAGGCTTGAAAAAGCCTATCCTCTCCAGATTCTATTACTCCGGCGGTTAAATGTCGACGAATTTTACGCAGAATAAATTTTCATCTGCAAGGCGGAAGAATGAGTTGTAGCGAGTGCTACAACGATTGATGACAACGCGGCAGATGGAAATTTAAGCAAGTAAAAACGTCGATATTTAACCGCCGGAGTAATAAATGGCTCCCTTCTAAAAATCTCTGATGCCTGCACATATCACATGGTATATAAGAATTCCATGGAAAGACTTCTCCTTACTAAACCTCTATCCCAGCCATCCGTAAGATCAATTTTGTGGTTCTTATCAGTTCCTGGGCAAATTCAAAATTTTTCCCTTTTCCATGCTCTGTCATATGCTTTTTTACCTCTGCTTCTGTCCTTCCGGTTCTTGCCGCTTCCTTCATCTGTAAATTATAAGGAATCGCCCCAAGCATATTTTCACCCACCCGGTAAAGCCGTTCCAGATTTTTTCTTGTATATAAGCCATCCTCGAAATAATTTCCCACCAGGAAAAACACCTTTCTGGAAAATCCAGGGGGATTCCGATAATAATCTCCAATCAGTTCTGACTCCTGATTCATATTCAAAACACAGACGTCCGCTTCTTGCAGCACACTCTGGGTAAAATCATCCTTCCGGTTTCCACAGTCAATAAATATCACATCAAAACAGCCTTCCACTGCATCCATTACCTGCTTTAATCTTACAAAAAAAGAATCCTCCTGCCACCACTCTTGTTCCCTTTTCCTGCTGGTAGGCAGATAATACATCCTTTCCTTAATAATCTGCTGCATATTTGCTCTGACTACCTGTTTTGTCAATTCCTCTTTCTGTTTCCCCAATAAACAATCCAATCCAGCAGCAAGAAAATATTCCTGTTGCTCCGCCGCTAAAATCGCTTGCCCTGTATTTTCATATTCCCGGTCAACTGGCTGTTTTAGTACAGAATCCTTTCTTTTTCCAGAAAAGCTTTTTTCCAATTCTTTCCCGTTGTAACCCCCTGAAGCCACTGCTATAGACAATGAACTTATGCTTACAGAAGCACAGGCAACCAACGACATATGGAAAGCAGTATCCACCTGTTTTTCTCCACTCCAAAATGCTATTTTCATCGATACTTCTCCTTGTATTTTTTCGCAATCTTAAAGAAGGAAAATAATCATCGCAAGACATTTCGATGTAAGACACTAAAACAAACCATAATTATTGTAAATCTGGAAATTTCGTACAAAGATTATTGTACATTGAACAAAAGATGCTTTCATCATACAAAAATCTCCCTAAATTGTAAATACTTTTTACTCTTTTTATAAAAATTTAAGACTTTTCTATCATTCACTTTCTCTTTTTCACAGGGTTACTACAAGGGTATCATATCCCCCCTGGCGAAGCTGGGTCTGAAGCTCCATCGCATCCTCCAAGCTGTCCTCCCGTCCCACAATCACTGCATAGTAAGGGTCTTCCCAGCGTATGGATGCAAAATATCCCTGTTCCTCCAATTGCTCCTGCATATACTGTGCATTCGATTCATAACGGTACAATCCCACCTGTACCCCATACTTTTTCTCAGGAGTTTTTAGTGGCAGGGCTTTTTCTACTCCTGTCACAATAGCATCTACCATTTGATCAAACTGCTGGTCAAACAATTGATTATCTGCTTCGTTATTGATAAAACCAAGCTCCATCAATACTGCTGGCATCTGGGTTCGTCTTAAGACGACAAGCCCTGGACGTTCCACCACCCCAAGATCCTGAAAACCAAAATCCACCAGCTCCTGATTGATGGCTTCTCCAAGCCTTTCCGCCTCTGTATTTGCTTCATATACCAATGCCTGGGTTCCACTGTAGGTATTGGGATTTATTCCAGAATTCCGGTGAAAAGAAATAAAATAGTCGGCCCCTGAACGGTTTGCAATCTGCGCTTTTTCAAAAGGTGAATCATAACGATCTGTGGTTCTTGTATAGAGCACGTTGTATCCGGCATCCTCCAGCTTCTTTCCTACTGCAAGGGTTACCTTAAGCGTATCATCCTTTTCTTTCCTCCCATTATAGGAAGCCCCATTGTCATAACCGCCGTGCCCTGCGTCCAATATAATTGTAACTGCCATGGCTTCTCCTTCCTGTGTCCTTTTTGGCACAAACAGGTATTTTGCTTTATCATATGCGTTAGGAAAGAAAAGTTTCCATTGACAAATCCTTCGTCTGAAGGTATAGTAAAAATATATTTATTTTGATTATCAAACTATTAAGGCAGGGATGATTTATGAGAGCAAAAATTATTGGAACCGGAAGCTGCCTTCCGGATAGATGCGTGACAAATGAATACCTTTCCACCATTATGGACACAAGCGACGAGTGGCTCCAGAGCCGGACAGGCATCCGGGAACGCCATCTGGTTTCTTCGGAAACAGAAACTACCCTGACGCTGGCTGTCCGGGCTGCCAAGGCCGCCCTTGAGGATTCCGGCACGCTGCCAGAGGAAATTGACCTTATCCTCGTAGCTACGGTTTCTTCTGATTTTATTACCCCAAGCACCGCCTGCATGGTGCAGAGGGAATTGGGCGCCCGCCATGCGGCTGCTTTCGATATCAATGCTGCATGTTCCGGGTTCCTGTTTGCCCTGAATACCGCAGACGCTTATTTTCAAGCGGGAATTTACCAGACTGCCCTGATTATCGGGGTAGAAACCCTTTCTAAAATCATTGAATGGTCGAACCGTTCCACCTGCGTCCTGTTTGGGGACTGGTGTCAGTATATAAGTGTGGACAGTATAGGTTGTTCAACTTTTCTTGTCCACACTTATATACTAACACCAGTTCGCTGTAGTACTAAAGCATGTCTGAAAAATCATTCCTGCCATCTGCATCCCCCGCTTAGCACGATATTTGCATCATCAGATTGAACATTAGAAGTTCAATCTGCATAAATTCAGGTTACATAGCCCGTTAGGGACTGCCCCAGCAAAGCGAGGGTATGCGCCCTTCATTTGGCACAAATCCCCACAGGGCGCCTTTGATGTCCCACTAAATGGAGAATACATCTGTCAGAAAGCATTTTTCAAACACGCTCTGGCAAAGCCTCCATATCGCTCTTTTCCCAATCATTGCTAAAATCTCTTGTATAGAACAGCCTTATCCTCATCTGGGATTTTTAAAATAGACATTGCCTGCTCTGCTGTCATCTTCATGGCTTCCATAAGATTTTTTATATATTCATATGAACAATCAATTCTTTCCTTGTCTTTTTCTCTGTTGATTCTTTCCTCCATTGCCTTACTCATTTGACTTCGGCCTCCTTCCGTCTCTTTGAAATGCCTTACTGATTTTGCAAGTTCCTGATAAAACATATCGACTGCACTTGTACAGCGGAAATCATGCATCAGTTTCCCTACGGGGTCACTATCATTTTTATAGCTGCCATTCACATAAATAATATGCGCGCCATCTCCAAATAACGCCCCTGATTCTTGTATCGTCCTTTCCACATGGTATAGCGGCAATCCCATTTTCATATAGTCATTCTTTGTAATAAATATCACATAGGATTCGTGAATTTCCTTGAATTTCTGCTTTTCTTTCAGCATCTTCGTATCTAACATGCTGCTGTGAAATCTGGCTCTGTGAACGTCTGCCCCAGCATTCTCATTCTGTACTTCAATATCATACACTTTTCCGTCAGAACCCTTGGCATAAATGTCGAGTTTAATAGAACGGCCTCCTGTGACCGGATTCTTATATTCCCTCTGCGCCACCACTTCCGTGACTTTCATATCGTTCCTACCAAGAATAATGTTTAAAAGAAGTTCCGTTGCCTCCGTGTTTCTGTCAAACACGACTGTCATAAACTCGTCATCCAGGAGGGTAAATCCTTCCAACAGCTCTAAATTTTCTTCCTCACCATTCAGCTTTACTGCATCACTCAAACACCCACCCTCTTTCTTGTTATCGGCTTATTCATATTATATTACTAAGGCGGTTAAATGTCGAATGAATTTTACGCAGAATAAATTTCTATCTGCAAGGCGGAAGATTGAGCTGTAGCGAGTGCTACAGCGATTGATAACAACACAGCAGATAAAAATTTAGACAAGTAAAAACATCGACATTTAACCGCCTTAGTAATAACCTCTGCAACAGCTTTCAGCAACACTAATTCTAACTTATCAAAGATAAGGCTTGTCCTCTCACACATGGATACAAGTACAGCAGCTTCCTTTCTCTGCATATTTTATTATTTACCTGCGCAACTAATGTCCGCCGTGCCCTGCGTCCAATATAATTGTAACTGCCATGGCTTCTCCTTCCTGTGTCCTTTTTGGCACAAACAGGTATTTTGCTTTATCATATGCGTTAGGAAAGAAAAGTTTCCATTGACAAATCCTTCGTCTGAAGGTATAGTAAAAATATATTTATTTTGATTATCAAACTATTAAGGCAGGGATGATTTATGAGAGCAAAAATTATTGGAACCGGAAGCTGCCTTCCGGATAGATCTGTAACAAATGACTATCTTTCTACGATTATGGATACCAATGACCAGTGGATTCAAAGTCGGACTGGCATTCGTGAGCGTCATCTGGTATCCTCCCAGCAGGAAACTACTTTATCACTGGCTGTAAACGCTGCCAAAGCTGCATTAACAGATTCCGGCCTTTTGCCAGAACAGATTGACTTGATTCTTGTGGCAACCGTTTCTTCTGATTATATTACTCCAAGCGCCGCCTGCATGGTTCAAAAAGAACTGGGGGCCCACCGTGCTGTCTCCTTTGACATCAATGCAGCCTGTTCTGGTTTTTTATTCGCCTTGAATACAGTAGACGCTTATTTCCAAGCAGGTATTTATCAAACTGCCTTGATTATTGGTGTAGAAACTCTCTCCAAAATCATTGATTGGTCAGACCGTTCTACCTGCGTTCTTTTCGGGGATGGCGCTGGCGCTGTTGTTGCCAAAGCCTCTGAAGGAGGAATGATTGCTTCTCTTCAAGGCTCTGATGGTACTGGCGGGGATATCCTTACATGCAAAAACCGCACCAACAACAATCCATTTGTTTCTACTGATGCAAATCCAGACTATTTGTACATGAACGGACAGGAAGTATTCAAATTTGCCGTAAAAAAAGTGCCAGAATGCATTCAGTCCCTTTTGGAACAGGCAGGAGAAGATGCCTCCCATGTAACCTACTATCTGCTCCATCAGGCTAATTACCGCATTATTGCCTCCATCGCCCGAAAATTAAAACTTCCGATAGAAAAATTTCCCTCCAATGTGGATCATTGCGGAAATACCTCCGCTGCAAGCATTCCCATCCTTTTGGATGAAATTCACAAAGAAGGAAAACTTTCCGAAGGTGACCTGATTGTGTTATCTGGTTTTGGTGCAGGGCTTACCTGGGGAGCTGCCCTTTTGCAATGGTAATGGGGACTGTCGCATGAAAAGACATAGACACCAGATATAGATATACTTGGCTATTTAATATTCTATATCTGGTGCAAAATTTTTTAATGCGGCAGCGCCAAGCCTCACCAACCCCACGGAACGACGCCTCCCCTTTTTATAGCAAGAATTCCTTTTATCCCTTTAAGAATACATATGTATTTTTATCAGAAAGCCCTTCTTCATATTGATACCCCAATCCATGAAAATTTTTGATTCCATGGACATCTTCAATCTCATTCTGCGCCAGAAAACGCACCATCTCCCCTCGTGCCATTTTCACCTTCGTTCCCGTTTCCACAACCTTTCCTTCTTTGAATTCCCCAAAACGACAGGTCAAAAACTGTTTCCCTGGGGGCAAATAGCTGGAAATGCATTTACTGTACTCCTTGGAAGCAAGATTTAAAATGATGTCTGCTTTTTTACATACTTCCCTGGAAATTTTATCTCCCCAATAATCATAAAGATTTTTATGAGCTCCCAAATGAATCTTCGCCTGCATTTCCAAACGATATGGCACAACCCCATCAAAGGGCCCCAGCATCCCATAGAATCCAGATAAGATACAAAGATGCTCCTTAACATATTGAAAGGACTGATCTTCAAATACTGCTGGAGCCATATATTGGTATTGTATGCCTTCATAAGCCAAAAGCGCGGGCGTCAAATTTCTTTGTAAATCCATCTGTGCAAATCTTTTATAATTCAAATCGGCAATTTTATCATTGCATCTCCAGATATTTTTTGCTTCTTGGTAAGACAGGCTTCTCATATATTCTTTCAATTCTTCTGCCTCCTGCAAAAAAACAGGCAGTCTATGACAAGCAAACGTGTCTGTATCCTGTTTCATTTTCTTTGCAGGAGAGATGATGATTTTTATCATAATTTTCTCAATTCTTTCTCTTTGAAGTCACATTTTACTCTCTTTTCGGAACCTTTTCTAAATTTACTTCCAGATTTTTATATAATTCTACTGGGACAAATGCTTTCACATAAATTCCATTTTCCCGATACTCCTCTTCCAGCAGTTCGCCGTATTTACGAATCACCGTAAGTTGTCCGCCTTTGTCATAGGGAAAAATCCCTTCCAAAAACTGCTTATCTTCCCGTAAAATTTCTTCTAACACTTCCAAAAGCTGTTCCAGCCCTTCCCCGGTTTTTGCAGAAATTTTCAATGTCTTATCCGCCTTTGCATCCTTTCCCACTGCATCTTCTTCCACCTGATCCTGTTTATTAAATAACGTAATCATTTTCTTTCCCGAGACGCCTAGATTTTGCAATGTTTCGTACACAATATGCATCTGTTTTTCCCGTTGAGGGTTGGATGAATCTACCACATGGATAATAATATCTGCATATTTTGCCTCCTCTAAGGTGCTGCGAAAGGCTTCAATCAAATGATGAGGCAGTTTTCGAATAAATCCAACCGTATCTGTAAGCAGAATTTCCTGTCCGCTGCCCAGCTTAAGGTTTCTGGTGGTAGGGTCCAAGGTGGCAAACAGCTTGTCCTCCTCCAACACAGAAGCATGAGTCAGCCGATTCAACAGTGTAGATTTTCCTGCATTGGTATATCCGACAATTGCAGCTACTTTCACCTGGCTGCGCTCCCGCTGCCCTCTGGTTACTTCCCTGTGCATTTGCACCTGAGACAACTCTCTGTTTAACTGGGCAATCCTGCTTTTAATCAGTCTTCGATCCATTTCCAATTTCTTCTCTCCTGGTCCCCTTGTTCCAATCCCACCGCCAAGCCTGGACATAGAAATTCCTAATCCAATCAAGCGGCTCATCCTGTATTTTAGCTGTGCAAGCTCCACCTGTATCTTTCCCTCACTGGTGGAGGCCCTGGATGCAAAAATATCCAAAATCACCAATGTCCGGTCCATAACCTTACATTCCAATATCTCTTCCATATTCCTAAGCTGAGCCGGGGATAATTCATCGTCACAAATAATACCTGTAGCTTCCAATTCCAAAACCATCTGTCTAAGCTCCTGCAATTTCCCTTTTCCCACATAGGTGCCTGGATGAACCGATTCCCTATTTTGGATGGTCATACCCACCACCTGTGCTCCTGCCGTTTCCGCCAGCTCCGCCAATTCTGTGAGGGAATCCTCAGCATCATCATTTTCTTGTTGACTAACGCCTACCAATACCACTTGTTCTATCATTTCTTCTATTTTTAATGGTTCTGACATAATTTTCCTCCTTTTTCTTTCAGCCACATTAACAAGTCTCCTCAATGGCAATTATACCATATCCATTCCTAATTTATAAAAAATATATTATTGACATATGTTAATAATAAGATTATACTGTCTGTATCAGACAGAATTCAGGAGGAAACCCTTATGGCACGTCCCAACAAGCTGCGGCGGGTACGCCGTATGCCGATTTACACTCATTTTTATGCAGATAGACCAAAAGCGCCTCCATGCCAGGAGGGATTGGAGCTTAGCATTGAAGAATACGAAGTCATCCGGCTATTGGATTATCAAGGCTTCACCCAGCAGGAAGCGGCTTTCCAAATGGGCGCTGGCCGCACCACCATTCAGGCATTGTACACCCAAGCGCGGCGAAAACTGGCACGTTTTTTAGTAGAAGGATTTCCCCTCACCATCAAGGGCGGAAGCTACCAGCTCTGTCCTGAACAAACAGCTCTGAATCAACACAACAAAAAAGGAGAACATATTATGAAAATTGCAGTTACCTATGAAAACGGACAGGTATTTCAACATTTTGGACATACCAGCCAATTTAAAGTTTATGAAGTTGAAAACGGAACCATTGTTTCCTCTGAAATTGTTGATACCAACGGGCAGGGACATGGAGCCCTGGCAGGATTTTTATTTGGCGGCGGCGTAGATGTACTGATTTGCGGCGGAATTGGCGGCGGTGCAAGAAATGCACTGGCAGAAGCAGGTATTGAACTTTATCCTGGCGCAACTGGAGACGCTGACGCCCAGGTAGAATCCTTTTTAAAGGGTAATCTTGTCTATGACCCTGATACGGTATGCAGCCATCACGCCCACGGAGAGGGACATGACTGTGGCAATCATGACTGTGGTTCTCACAAGTGTCATTAAGCCTGCGCAACATTATCAAGAAAGAATCCTGCAAAGCAGGATTCTCCGCCTGCGGCGGGTCGCTTTGCGACAGATTTCATACCCGCCGCAGTGCGATAAGAGCTTTTTTATTCTATAGGAAAGATGCTTTCACGCTTTAGCGTGACAAGGTCTTTCCTATAGAATAAAAATATAGATTGCCCAGGCTCTCTCAAAAAAGCCTGGGCAATCTGCCAAACATTATCATTCCCTATTCATTTAGGCTTACTACAAACTGATCAAATGCCTTCTGGCCTTCTTCGTCCCGCTTATAAACCCCTGCATGTTCCAATACCTTACTGAACACCAATGCGATTTCTTTATGTAAAATATCCACCACATTTTCTTTGGTAACCTCTTGATATTTTGGAAGAAACTCTTCGGTCCAATCTGCATGCTTGGCAATGGTCTCATCTGCCCGGATATCTTTTTTATTTACAATGGCATCTGCCAGCGTTTCCATCTCATCCTTCAAACGGGCTGGAAGCACTGCAAGACCCATAACCTCAATCAACCCAATATTTTCTTTTTTGATATGATGCAGTTCTGCATGAGGATGGTATACGCCTAGAGGATGTTCCTCTGTAGTAATATTATTGCGCAGCACCAAATCCAATTCATACAAATCTCCTCGTTTTCTGGCAATAGGGGTAATGGTATTGTGGGGCTCTCCATCTGTCATTGCAAAAATAAACGCATCTTCATCTGTGTACCCTCTCCATGCTGTCAAAATTTTATCTGCAAAATCAATGAGGCGCGTGGTATCTTCACTGGCAATCCGTATCACTGACATCGGCCATTTCACAATACCTGCTTTCACATCCTCAAAACCTTTCACTGAAAATTCCCGTTCCACAGGGGCCTTTGCCATGGCAAATTCATAGCTTCCTCCCTGAAAATGATCATGGCTTAGGATAGAGCCGCCCACAATTGGAAGGTCTGCATTGGACCCTACAATATAGTGAGGAAATTGTTTTACAAAGTCAAAGAGCTTACAGAAGGTTCCATGTTCAATTTTCATCGGAATATGCTGAGAATTAAACACAATGCAGTGCTCATTGTAATATACATAAGGAGAATACTGAAATCCCCAGCGGCTATCCTGGATTGTCACTGGGATAATCCGGTGGTTCTGCCTTGCCGGATGGTTGATCCGTCCAGCATATCCTTCATTTTCCACGCACAGCAGACACTTAGGATATCCGCTTTGCTTGGCATTTTTAGCTGCTGCAATGGCCTTGGGGTCCTTTTCCGGTTTGGAAAGATTAATCGTAATATCCATCTCTCCATAGGGAGTCTGTGCTTTCCATTTTACATCCTTTGTAATCCGGTAACGACGGATATAATCGCTGTCCTGGCTTAATTTATAGTAGAAATCTGTAGCTGCTTTTGCGCCCTCCTTCTGATAAATATCCCAAAACTTCCCAATTACTTCACTGGGCCTGGGCATCAGCTTGGCCATCAGCTTTGTATCAAAGAGATCTCGGTATACCACACCGTTTTCTTCTAAAATCCCGTGGTCATAAGCATAGTCCAAAAGCTCTTTTAACACTGGCTCTAACTCTACATTTTCATAATTCTCTTCCGGTTCTTCATATTCATCTATCTGCAGCGTCTCCAATAACTGATTCGTGGTAAAAATCACATCATCTTCCGTAATCAGACCGCACTCTAATCCGTAACAAACTAATTTTTTAATGGCTTCGTTTATCATAAGAATTCCCTCCCTCGCGATTGCTTGTTTTCATATACCAAAATTTAAGGCAGTACCTTGATTCCACCAAAAGGTCTTACTTTCAACACATGGCAGGAACCTTCCCCATACAAGTCATCCAGCGCTTCCCGATATTCTTCTACAAAATCATCTGCCACAAATGCCTGAATGGTTCCGGCAAATCCGCCGCCGTGCACCCGGCTGACGCCATGACCGGACAGGATGCTGTCACTCACTGCAAGTCCCATGGAAACACTCTGATTCTGTATGTCTTTATTTGTGTAAATATTCTGAAGATATTTGAAAGAAGAATCTCCAGATTCCTTTATGGTACTCAAAAATCCCTGAAAATCCCCTGCTTTTAAGGCTGTCACTTCCCGCTCTACCCGCTTGTCTTCTTCAAAGAAATGAAGCGCACGCAACACTGGCCGGTCACCACATTTCTTACGTATCTCAGGAATTTTTTTATAAAATTCTTTTTCATCAACCTCTCGTAAAAATCCTTTTCCAAAGAAATCTGCCACTTTTTTCATCTCTTCGGGGATCTGTGCATAATCATCCGTTAAATCTGCATGGGAGCCCTTGGTATCCGTAATGCAAAGGCTATGGTGATAAGCACTGAAATCCACCTCCACTTTTTCCACAACAGGCTCCTTGGGTTCTGCAAAATCAATGTGAATCAAACCGCCTACAGAGCATGCCATCTGGTCCATCAAGCCACAGGGCTTACCAAAATAAACATTTTCTGCATACTGGGCTACCTGGGCAATCTCTACAGAACTGATGGACATATCATTATACAAACCAGAAAGTATTGTACCTACCAGCACTTCAAACGCTGCGGAACTTGACATCCCTGCGCCATTTAATACATCGCTGGTCACAAAGGCCCGAAATCCGCCAATCTCATGGCCGTTCTTCTTAAGGCCATATGCCATTCCACGAATCAGCCCTGCGGAAGTTCCCTCTTCTGTATCCTTCTTCTCCAAACTGGAAAGGTCTACGGTAATCATCGGATAACCATCTGACAGAAGCTTAATCACAGGCTTCTCCCATTTCCCTACTACGGCAATGGCGTCCAAGTTAATAGAGGCAGCCAGCACTTCTCCATGCTGATGATCTGTATGGTTACCGCCTACTTCACTTCTTCCCGCTGCACTAAACAACTCCACCTCGCCTGATCCATACAGTTCTTCATACTTGTGAATGGCTGCCTGATAACGTTTGTTTTGATACTCCAGCACCCCTGTGTCCACATAAATCTCTTGCAAACGCTCCTGATGCTGTTTTGCTGCAAATTCTTCCAATAATACTTTCGTGTCTTTCATGCCAATGCCCTGCCTTTCCTTTTTGTTTTATGCCTTTTGACTTGTTTTCCCTGTGCAGTTTATATTCCTCCGCTTTTCCTTGGGCAGCTTTGAAATACATTGTTCCATTTTTTCTCTGTACTCACATTATATATGTTCTTTAGTAAACAGTCAATCTATTTAGTAAATTTTTATCCAAAAAAATGTGACAGTTCAGCCCTTGCATATTTGAAAGTATCTCTGATATTTCATCAAATCCAACTGGTTTGTCAGTGCCGAAGCCAATTCCAACAATTTTATAAAGGTATTGCATAATATATCTTATAAAAATATATCCTGTGGTCCAACAATCATTTCTGGAAACAATTTTACCGCTACTCCATTTTCCACATCCCATACACAGTCAAATAATAGGATTGCCGTTCCATCCTGTTTAAACAGTAATGATGTGGGTGTTATTATCTGTTCAAGTTCACAAACCTGTTCTACCCTTTTTATCTCATCCCCACCAATGAGTCCTCCTTCTAAACTATCATTCACATAAAATTTCAATTTTTCTCCCACTCGCTTTAACACTTCTTCTTCCTTTTCGGAAAAGATTCTGTAAGCTCTTCTCTGTTCTTCTGTAATACGCTTTCCCGAATATGCCTTGGCAACAACTTTTATATTCCAGGACTTTCCAAACATTGTCACAGACTGCTGCTTATACCACCTATGTTTATATGTCATTTCCCCAAATACCCTGTCTTTACAGATAGTTTCCATTTTACATCTTTCCTTTCTTTATTCGTAGTCGTTCAATTTTGGGCTTTAGCCAATGCAAAAGTTCTAAGCCAAACTGTTCCCTTTATTCTTCTGCTTTCCGCATCCTGTATTCTGACACACCGCCGGAGTGAGGAACATTTCCATGAATTTCTGTTGGAACCTTCTGCATTGTCTTGCAATCCTTACATTCATGCCAGGTATACTTATGCTCTTCCCTCCACTTTGCAACCTCTTCTGGGGTACAGCCTCTCTGCTCTGCCAATTTTTCATCTGCCTGGTCAAAATTTGCAGCTCTATCATCTGTAAAGTCATCAATTTCAACTTCCCCCTTTGACACTTCTGAAAAATCTGCCTCGCCATCCTTAAAGGGTATTCCATCTATCCCATATTTATCCAGAAGCTCCCCCCATGTGAGTTTGTCTGGATTTGTCAGCGGATTTTTTGGAATGTCATTCCTATCCGGAACCCATGTGGAATTTCCTCTTTCCCCTTCCCAGTTTCCTCCGTTTCCATCAATGGGGCATCCCCTTACATCCATTCTGGGCAATTCTTCTGATTCAGGAATATCCTCCGGTTGAGATATTCTGTCTGATTCAGAAGCTTCCTCTAATTCAGGGATATCAGACCCTCTGCCTTCTGTATTCTCTTCCCTTAAAATTTCAAAAAAATCCCCTTCCTCAAACAGTTTTCTATAAGTTTCCAACGCACCTTCACTAAACCCTGGCTCTATCTTTCCTTTCTTTTCCGATATTTCCGTTAGGTCCTTCATATTATCTAATAATGCCATGCCTTCTTCCCTCCTCTATATAGTCCATCAATCTTTCAAAGAAAGAAACCGATTCTTTCTTCCCGTCAAACTGTGCCTTTTCTTTTGCAAGAAGTGCAAGAATCTGATTTTGGGCATATTCAGGCAAAATTGTGATATCAGGTTCCAGTCGTTCCAGCAGGCAGTTCCGCCAGAATGCAATATTCTCCTCTTTCCCCTTTGCAAAGCAAAATGCCTCTTCTGAATCGAAAATATGGTACACTATTTTTTCTCGTAACCTTTCAATTACAGTATCATCCGCTGTTTTGGCATATTCTAGAAATGCAATTTTTACCTCAGCCGGTATCTGTAGCCTTTGTACTTCATTAATCAGGCCGACAACATACTTGCCATCTAATTTTTTTCTTTTGTCAATGGTCAGCAGCACATATTCCAAAATCCTGTATTTCTCTCTATTGTCTGCTTTTCTCTTTTCATAATGAAATTCTGGAACTTCCCTGAAATTTGTATCAATTTTACAGAGCACAGGCTCCAGCCAGTCATTTTGGTACACTGCTGCAACAAATGTCTTTATCCTGGATAATTCCAATATCTGGTCCTCATTCAGTCCTGCAGCCCTTCCAACCAGTTCCCGATCCTGCAAATCCGGCAGACGTAGTATAATTTTTGTGTTGGTATTCCGAATGACAGACAAATCCATCAGGCCCGGAGCCTGATCCGCAATCACAAATCCTTCTCCAAAGGTCCGCATCTCTGCAATGGAATTTGCCAGCATTTCCACAGATTTTCCAAGCAGATTCGCACTTTCTCCAAATTGCTCCGTTGATGTTCTTTTCAGTATATTATGGGCTTCCTCCAACACAGTCACATGCTTTAGGGGTTCATTTCCTTTGCCTGCATTTGACATGCGGTATTCCTGCAGTTTCATCACCAGTAATCCCATAATCAGAGCTTTGGTTTCACTGGAACCTGTTCTGCTTAAATCTATAATGACATTGCTCTCAAACAATTCCTCCACAGACAACTCATCACTGGTAAAAATTTGCCGGTACAATCCATTGGTCAGTGATTTCAGTCTGGTGCACAATGCTCCCTTATAATCTCCTCTCGTATCAGAAGAATAAGCGGACTCCTCCATAACTACATTAATTTGCTGTTGCACATCAATAAAAGAAGGATACAGCGGCATTTCCTTCACATAGCTGCATTCTGAAGTCGCCAAATTCCATCCTGACAGGATATACGCCCGTTCAATGGCATCTTTCAGCACAGCAGGCATTGCCGCATACATGGGCCAGCAAACATTGAATATTTCAATCAAGCGATCAATATGCTCTAGAACATGTATATCCTTCGGAAAACTAAATGGGTTTATCCGTAACAGAGGCATTTTCTTATCATTCGTCCCATAAACCTTTACATTGGGGTAGCCTCCAAACCGATTTTTATATTCTCCTTTTGCAGGCTCAATTACCATAAATTTTATTTTTTCTTTCCGTCCCTTTACCGAATGTACCATCAATTTGTCCAACATAGAATAAATCGTCGTCGATTTCCCGGAACCGGTGGAACCGGTGATAAAGGTATGCATAGACAAACTTTCAATATCCACACATACTTTCTGTTCTTTTCCATACCCGCCTTCTTCATGACCCATATGATAAAGATCGCCCAGAAACAGCCGTTCTTGACCGCTTTCTGCTATGTTTCTCCCAAATGGCGTCATTGGAATGACTGTAACGCCTAAAATAGATTTTTTCGGCAGCCCGATTTGTATGGCAAGCTCATCACCACTGACAATGGATGCCGGAGTAACAATAATTTTTTCTTCTTGATATTCCCCTTGTCTTTTCCTCAACAAAAAGCGAGGATGCACCAGAGACCCTATGTACTGCCCCAAAACCTTTGTTTCTTCTTCCTTATACCAGGAATTGATATGGGATGCCTGCACGCTGGAATCTTTTCCTCGCATCAGGGCATTATAGTTGCTGGCAACTGTCAGAACCGTTTCCCTGTCTTTTGCAATCACATAAGCTGCACAGTCAAAGGCCCCAAAACTTTCACATTCATCCAACCGCTCCAAATGTTTGTCTATTTTATCCAACAAAGATTTTACACTTCGATTTTCATAACTGAACTGTATGCTCTTCCCTGCTGCCCTGGATGTGGAAACAGTATCCGTCACGGACTTACTCTGCTGTAAGTTCCTGCTCCTAGTATCCGACTTTCCCATGGTATCAGAGGTTCCGCTGTTAACTCCAGCATTCAGCCCCAAATTTGCATTTGCCACAAATGGAACGCCAAGCCCTATTCCTGCACTCATCCCAAAAGATCTGCCCTTCGACCGGGATCTGCTCTGGGTCATGGAAATGCCTGTAGAGATTCCCTTGGATATGCCCTCTGACCTTGCCTTGGACAAGGATACCGTATCGCTTTCATTAAATGTCACCGCATGATGGGCAAATGCGGACAATTGGGTGTACAGCAGTTCATATCCCTTCCGGATCACCTGCAGCTCTGCAGTATCTATTGGATCCGCCAGCATAACAACCGTATATTCCTGCCCCTTCAGTGAATCCACCAGATTCTCAATTCCCTGCACGTAGCCTGTGATGCTCTTATTTTTTTCGTCCCGCAGCGCAACAATACCTGAAACAGACGAATAGCAGTTCCTTTTTCCTGTCAATATGGTACTCTGAAGATTTTCCACCTCACTGCTTGGCAGCTCTTCCAAATCAGAACCTGTCAGGTTCCCTGCCAAAGCGCCACGAAAAGCGGCTGCATTTGCCTCTCGCCTTTTCCGGTCAGTTTCTGTACGCGCCCGTTTGGATATAATACCCAGATAATAATCTATGCGACATCCATCGCTATGTACCACCGTCGCCAGGCTGCATTCAATAGAAGATGCCACATTTACAATGGTAGTCAGCTTGTCCAGAAAATTTTCTTCTTTGTTCAAAACAAGCCGAGACAATTTATAAAATTTTCCGCATTCAGAAATTCTGGTATCCTTATCTTCTTCTGTGGGATCCATAATCTCATAAGATTCCAACATTCCCAGATAATCCTTTGTAATGATTGTCATGGCATGGTTTAAGGAAGCATCCAGCTCATTACTTAACTTTTTTGTGTTTTTCTCAATTTCATTCGGCATAGTTTTTTCCTCTAATGTAATCTTTTCCTGCAATTTTCCAGCCTGGAAACATATTCCTGATATCCAGCAATCTCCGTTTCCTTATTCTGGCACTGCAGTGCCAGAGCATCAAATTCTTCTACAATATTTTTAAGAAGCGAATCCTCTATTTTTTCTTGAATCGCTGCCATAGATTCTTTAAACTCTCTGACAGTAAGGGATAATTTTTCGCACAGCTGGTCATAAATCCGTGAAACTGCCCGCTGAAGGGCAACAGCCAACTCTGTTTTCTGTTCTGCGGAAGTAATCTCCCCAGTAAATTTCCCTGTAATTTTATCCATTGCATCTGATATATCTATCTGGAACACTGGAAATTCTATGGCGCTTACTGTTTCTTCCACCATGATCCGAAACAAGGAAGAATCATATGTTTCACTTCCAAGGTCAAAATTATTAACTACCACATTCAATATCTTCCGCTTCACCTCTTTTAACTGCAACGCTTGGGTAAATACCTCTTCTACCTGATTGGTTGCGTCAATCCCATATTTTCTCAGATTCTCTATGGCATCTGCAGCAATGCAGTAGGAATAATGTTCCTCATACTGGTAAGAATGGGTTTTCTTCCACCACAAATGCCCCGTAGTGTAATAACCGGTATGGGTAGTTGTCCCTGTCCGCTCCTTGATCTCCAGATAGTCCTTCCCTGCCCCTCGCAGTTCCCGGATTCCTTCTGCCTTTTCCGATTCCAGCCTGGCGTTAAATTCCCCGAAAACGTTGGATATGTCTGCCCGAATGTTTCCCATCTGCCCTTCCATAGATTTCTTCTGCTCTAAAAGCTGTTCCCTGTCATTTTTTTCCAATGCCTGAATCCTCTTCTGCGCCTTCTCCTGGAAAGAGGTAAGCAGGTTCCCTGCTTCCTCTGTGGCATTTGGGATAAAGCTTCTGGACTTACTTTCCAGGATTTTTTCTTTTTCCTCCACTACCTCGGAAAACAGATGCTTTACCTCATCAAAATTGCCCAACAATTTCAAATCAGCTTCCATATCCTCGGAAAACATTTTCAGAGCGGAGTAGATATTTTTTTCTTCCGGACTGTAATCCTGCTGCTGTTTGCCTGACATATTATAAGCAAGGGAGGAAACCATTAAAGGGTCTGCACATTGCTTTATCACTTCTATCAATTCCGAAGAGCTGCCCCTTGCTTCCAAATCTTTCACAAATTCCTGAACTTTGCTTTTTGCGCGTTTTTTTAATTTCCGCCGAATAAGCTTACAGGCCTTTGGAATATTATCGGCTGTATTTTCATCCTCGCCGAAAATGTCGTCTTCTTCCTGAACTCGTAAAACATCACGAATTCCGCTGTCATATTTGCTTGCAATCAAAACAAGCCGCTTTACCCCTTTCTGGGGAAGCTGGCTAGATAACAAAGTCCAGTCACTTTTGTCCAAAAAACTCCCAGACTGGCTCAAAAAGAATACCACATCGCAGATCTCCATAAATTCCTTGGTACGGATGGTCCGGGAAGCGATTGGGTCATTCAGTCCCGGTGTATCCACAATGGAAAGCCCCTGAAATTCTTCTTTATTCAGGAAAAGGGTCACTGCTTTTACAATAGGCGTATATTTTCCGTCTTCGCCCACGTATTCATTGAGATGGGAAATCAAATCCTCATATGTCCCAAACTCAATTTTTTCCATGCCTTTTTCCAGATATGGATGGGGATCCACTCCGTTCCTTTGTACCATATCAACAATTTCCCGGGCAGAAGTATAGATTTCATCATCCAGATCCACCACCGCATTTTCTTCTAACACTTCCCATTCTTCCGAGGAATAATACTCAACCTGAATAATGTTGTCCTTGGAATATTCCATTTTAGTTAATGTGGCAGTTTTAGGGGTGGAGGCTTTTGGCAGAATCTCTTTGCCCTCAAAGAGCAATGTGTTTAGGAAGGAGGATTTTCCTGCTTTCACCTGACCTACCACGCCTATGTTCAGCTTGCGGTTTTCACGGTAGAAATCCTCCGTCTTTAACTTAAAATCCGCGGCAAATTTTTCCAGTCTCCTGATATCCTCCTCCCTGGCAACCTCTGCAAGTTCTGCAATCATTCCGCCTATATTGGCTGTAAAATCCTCAAACTGGGGGTTATCTGCTGTAAATAATGCCATTACTGTTTCTCCTTCCTCATCCTATTTTTCCGATACCATCTTGATAACTTCTGGTAATCATCAAAATATGATACTACATAGACTGTAATATATTTCATCTCATTGTTGGTTTCTGCATCTTTTTCGCTGTCTTCCAGGAAGAAAACCATTCCGTCGCAGGGAGCGTATATGTTTTCTTCCTGTTTCGCAAGTTTTTCTTGAGATTCGTTTGCCCAGAAGAAGCTTCCTTTTTCAATCAACCTCTCTTTCTCAGACATCTCTTTCTCATATGTAACAAGCACATCTCCACCTTTTACCAATTCCCCCGCCTGAAGGCGGCTTTTGATAAAACACAAAGGTTCAGACCTATCAGCCTGAGCTCGAATCCCATTCATTGCCCCTAATACGCTTGCAATAATCTTATCTTGTATATATTTTTCATATTCCTTCACATATAATCTCCCACATTCCCTGCGGTGGGAGATGATCCATTCTTCTGGAATTAATCCCTTAAAATTTTCTTTTATTGTCCATCTGTCTTTCTTGGGAGCGGGCACTTTCTCCAAAACATCCCAATCTTCGGTTAATATTCCTTTTGCAACCAGCCCGGTTATTTCTATCTCCTCTTTTTCGCAACCAAATACCCTGGCAATGTCCGCAATCAATGAAATCTCTTTTCCCGACGCTTCCCCAGAAATATTGGCAATCACCAGCGCATCTGCCAGGAACGCATATTTCAGTTTCTGAAGATCCATGCAGATTTTTTCCATATCCTCTGGCTGGAATTCCAAGCCCGCCTGATACAGTTCTTCCGCATGCAGCTCCATCCCGCATCCTGATGCTATTCTGCATAAATATAATAAGCGATCCTTTATCTTACCTTCTGAAGGTCTGTTAAGTTCATAGTTTGGTTCCTTTCTCCCATTTTCTAAATATAAAAACTACAGCATCACGATACCGATTTTCATACTGTTTTATATTCTGTTTCATATCTGTCCAATGATGGTTGTAATTCCGCCTTTTACGGTATTGTTTTCTTCAGACACTTTTTTTACACTTTGACAATATATTAGGCATTCCCTGCTTCCACCCCATAAATCTTCCCCTTTCATACATTTTCCTCCTGTGAATATATTATTCTTTACCTCAATCTTCTTTAAGCGCATATCTATACTCCTGCTTTTTAAACCAAAAAAGGCTCCATTTGCATCTCCCTCTTTAGCAATATTTCTTATATAGATATTCTGTACATAATTCCCGTCAAAAACCACAGATTCCCCTTCTCCCTCATAACAAAACACTCCTCCACCTAGTGTATCATAATCTTCTCTCTCTGTCCGGCCACATTCACTGAATTCACTGGATACAACCAATACATTTCCAACAGATTCCAAATGCGCAAAGGAATTGGCAAAATTACGCACCTTACATCCCTCCATTTGAAAACTGCCCACTCCCTGCAGATATAAATATCCTCCATTCCCATTTATAGTACAGTTCTCAAACCTTACTTCTTCGCAGCCATGAAACTGCCATTTACCAGCCACATTAACTTCGATGCCAACAAAAACCACTTTCCGCTGGTAAAACTTCATACCCTCTGTCTCCAGTCTATGAACCACCTGCTTCTCCGGCGCAGAATAAATCACTACGCTCTTACTGTCAACTACAGCCCCTGCATAGAAATTCCTGATATAATCTGTAAGATCTAAAAAGCCCAGTTCCTCCGTCATCATTTTTTTTGCTTCATCAAAAATTTCAGAGCTTTGCATCAACACCGACTCCGCCACTTTCGAAAGATACCTCAGTTCTGTAATGTGAATCCCAAGCATCTGGATCAGTTCTGCCAAATATTCATAATTGCTGTCATTCCTCTCACCAAGGGCCGACAGAATCATGCCATTCAACGCGAAATAATACCTGCATTCCTCTGACTGGTAAGCATCTGCAAATTCCTTCACTTCCACCATAGAAATATCCAGCGCCTTCCTCATATAATCCTCTGTCTTCAGTTCACAACACAGCCCTTTCACAATCCGTTGTAGAAACAATAACTGCATTTCTGTGACATCATTCTCATACTGCACAACGGTAGACAGCATCTGAACATACAGGGATTTCAGATATTCTTCCTTGTCCGAAAGCCTGCCATTGTGGATCGTATATTTTTCATTTTGCAATTCCATAAAATGATTACGGATTTCTAAAATATTTTCCTCTATCTTTCCCATCTTTTTTGTTCTCCTACTGTAATTTTACAATTCCTGCGTATTCTTCTGTCCGCCCAAAGATATTGCCAATCTTAACAGATTCATGTTCCAACTTACAAAGCTCTGCATACTCTTCTGTATTTTTTACACAATCATGAATATGGATCTCCTCTGTCTCCACACTGCAGGCAGCAAGAATAACATCCAGCAGTTCATCCTTGTATTCACTGCCTCCTGGCCGCTTATTGATTACCGGTTCAATTCCTTCAAATACACTCTGCAGCATATCCCCAATGGAAGGGTCCGTCTGAATGTTTTTCTCTTTCTTATATTCCGCAATCAGTTCCATGGGATTTTGCACATTATCCTGCAGCAAATCTATTTCTGACGGCTCCGGCATGGCAATCCCCACCACATCTGAAATGAACTTTATCTCTGTAAAAAATTCATCCTGCAATTCCTTCAGCTTCTCTCTGATGTCCTTTAATTCATTGACCGTTTTTTGTGTATCACGCACCATAGACTGCAGGGGCTCCAGTATTTCTGAGTCAACGTCCTCTACCGACAGCTTTGTGATGGAAGTATTGAGCCTTACCAGCTTCCGGCTTTCCTCGTCGATTTCATCCTCATAGAATTCCCTGCACCGGACAAACAGAATCTTAAAATTCCTTGCAAAATTAGATTCATACACCTGCCGGTTCCAGGACTCTATCTGCTTTTTAATCTTTTCCGTATCCGCCTCTATAAACGAGCAGAGTTCTTCATTCTCCACCTGATTTATCCTGCTGGTAAAAGCAAACACATCCACATACCGCACCCCTTTGATATCCAGGCTGGCTTTTATCTTGGAAATAATTTCTTTTAAGTCCTTCAGGTTCTTCTTGTCTGCCTTATTCACAATCACCAGCTTTGGCGTATCTTCCCGGAGAGTCTTAATAAACTTTATGTCTTCCTCTGTAATTGTCCCAGCATCCGCCTGCACAAACCAGAGAATGTAATTGCTGGCATTTAACTGTCCTCTTGCAATCTGCTCATCCGTTTTCGCCGAATATTTCTCGGAATCCGGTTTGGAATACCCCGGGGTATCCAAAAATGCAATCCTGTCGTATTTATGTAATGGGGTGGAAAAAAAGATATTCTCTAGTACATGTCCAAGGGTAACCGCATCTGCCACCTTTTCCTCCTCTTCATCCTCCAGTTCCCCGAATCCATGGGCAATTTTCCGAATATCTTTGGGCTGCATCTGCACTTTTGCATCAAACACATTGATTCCTAACACCTCGTGCTTCTCCCCGCTCACAATATAGGTAGGAACTGATGTGGAAGGGTCGATATCCGCAGGAAGCACCCGTTTCCCCATTAACGCGTTTAAAAAACTGGACTTGCCGCTGGAAAAACCGCCGCCCAGCGCAATAATATTTTTGCCAATCAATTTATCATACAAAATAAAATCCCTGAATTTTTCATACTCCGATTTAAAGTTTATGCATAATTCATAAAAATCTTCCGGGGCATTTTCCTTCAATGTGTCTGGTATCTTTTTCTGAATCATTTCCTCAATTCTGGATAAATCAACCTTTAACTGCTCCCCCTCGGATTTCTGCCGGATAATATTACACAATAACTGGAAATTGCCCGCCAGTTTTTCATATGTTTCTTCATCATAAGCCATCTTTGAGTCCACCTATCCTCTCTAAATCCCTTTCTATGTCAGCGGCAAGCCCTTCTTTTCTGGTATTCTCATCTTCTATCTGTTCCCGGACATCTGACATTGCTTTTTCTATGGTTTCTCGCTGAGTCTTAATCTCCTCTTCAATAGACGTATTGACAAGTTTCATCTGTTCTGTAATTGCCGCCTCTATCCCGCTTCCTACTTCAGACAGCACTTCTGGAAACACTTCGCTTTGCAGTTTCCTCCTGATTTCCTGCTTCGCCTCTTCCCGCTTCCTGTTCCCAAAGAACTTCATGGCAATTGCCGCCACTACCCCTAAAATCGGCAGCCCCAGCAAAATGCCTGCTGCCACTGCCACAACGGATGAGGTAATGCCTTGTCCCAGATTTTTCGTATCATAATGAAAAGAAATATGAACGTCCCCGAAAGATTCCTCGTTCATGCATTTGGCAACTCTTTTCAGATATTTTTCCACTTTCGAAAGAAATCTTTTTTTCACGCTTACGGTCACTGCCCTGCGGACAACATTGTTCAAATGTTCGTTGATGCTCTGGTTATTCATGGCCATGGTAATCAGGGTGGATTCTTCTGCTTCCATGGCGCGCTGCACGTCATCCTGGATTTCCTGTACACAGGAAGAAATTTCCAGTTGAAAATCTCCCTGTTCCCTGGAAAATTTCGTTTCCATCCCCTGTAATTGTCTCTGCAGCTTCTCTTCCTGTTCTGCCAGTTCCGATTCCGATAACTGGCTGTTTGCAAGGAGGGTTTTCAGGTAATTTTCTGTATTTTCTATGATTGTTTTGGCAGCGCCTGCAAATTTCCCTGCCAAAATTTGCTGTGATTCCTTCTGAATTTCTTTCAGGAATTCCTCCAACTCCTCAACCTCTCCTTCAAAACTGCTGGTACGGCAATAATGAATACTGCGTTCCCCCACGTAGCGTTTCAGACTTTCTTTCATTTTCTGGAAGGTCATCTCAAATTCATCATTGCGTTTGTCATATTTGGTAATTACAACGCAAAGCGGCATATCGTTCAGGCACAATTCCCGCAATATATTCCCAACGCTGCTTCTTACAATCATATCGTCTGCCGGAAATGCTATTATATAAGCCAGGCTTTGAGGGAGATAATTATCAATCGCTTTATTGTGAACTTCATACCCCGACTCGAAACCAGGCATATCTACCAGCATCACATCTGGAATTTCCTCCAGGAAACTGTTGCTCAAATTGAGGCGCACGCTCTTTACTTTTGAAGCATCCGCCTCATAATCTCTGAACTCTCCCAGGGATATTTCCTTGCTCTGGCCATCATTTTCTAAGACAATGACAGATTCCTCAGCTTCAGAATAAACAATTTCCGCAGGAACTGCAGTTTCCGGGGTAATATTTTCCTTTAACAGTTTTCCGTTGTATCCTAAAATTGTATTTACCAATGCACTCTTACCGGAACTGAACTTTCCGATGACAGGCGTGCATACTTTCGCATATTTCATCGCATCCAATGTCTTACTGGCTAAATCATTTGAAATTCCATACGCATTGTTCATCTCTTGAATTTCTTCTAGGGCCTGTACTATTTTTTCCATTTTTTCCTCCGTTTCTTCATTTTTATCCTTTTATTTTAATCTATTTTAGTTTTGGTTTCAACTCTTTTTTGTTTTTACATATTTCTTTCAATCCCTGTTACAATAAAAAGTATATTTAGGAGAGCTTACATGAAAAACTTAAAAGTACTACGACTTACGAAAGGATTAAGCCAACAGGCTCTGGCTGATATTCTTGATACCAGCCAGCAATCTATTTACAAATATGAAAACCATATTGTTGAGCCCGATTTAGATATGCTTAAAAACATGGCCGATTTTTTCAATGTATCTGTTGATTATCTAATCGGTTATTCTTCTTTTGCGCACAAAATAGAAGAAGTGCAAGAAACTGAGTTGAATAAAGATGAACTATGCCTTCTCCACAAATACCGTTCTCTTTCTTCTTCATCTCAAAAAATTCTTCAACAACTTATGGATGAATGGCTCCAACATCATTCCGACTAATTTTTATTATTCTTTCTTGCCTATTCATAAAAGTTCAACCAATTGCCCTTGGCTTCTGAGCCACATGTCAATTCCTTTGCCAAAAACCTCGGCGCTGACCGTATAAACGCCCTCCTCCTCTTTTAAAATTTTTGCTGTGGGAAGTCTATCCAAAACAGCGTCAATATCACTGCCAAAATATTTGAATTTTATCCTCTGCAACTTTCCGCCATACATAAACTGGACTCTTTTTCGAAACTCTCCTTCTTCAAACCGGCTGCTGTAGGGGATATGGAACTTTTCCTCTAAAATACGCAGATCTTTGATGCGATCGATCCGGTAGATGGTGGGAAAAGAATCATTTCGGACATCAAAATCCTTCAAAACCTCTTTGTCCTCAATAAACGCCGTCAGATAAAAATAATACTCGGAAAACATGATTGCAACCGGTTTTACCTTCCGCTTTACCACAGTTTTGTCTTTCATCCTGAAATAATCCATTTCTATGTACTGGCAATTTCTGATTGCCTGTCCAATCTCCCACATGGTATCCAAAAAATTTGTTTTATGCCTTGGCTCCACATAATGAAATTCCTCGTTTCTTATCAGTTCTGTTACCTGCTTTTGATTCTGTTCTGGAACGCAGTAGGAAATCAGCTTATCTAAGATGTCTGACATTTCTCCTTTGGGAAAAGCCCTGCTGTCAAGCAATATTTTACAAATTGCAAGAATTTCTCCATTTGTCAGCTTGGGCTGATCAACCTGTTCCATATGGAATCCCTTATCCGCGCGATTATATGGCACGTAATTGATAATCCCTGTATTCTCGGTCTCCGATTCCATAAAATCTCTGATATCATCAATATCTCTCTGGATTGTTCTCTCATTTACACCATAATTTTGCGCTTCCTCTGCCTTGTTAATCAGATAGCCCCCTGCCAATCTGGTATAAATAGAAAGAACTCTTTGTGTTTTTCCATGATCCATAATAACCTCCAAACATCTTTTCTTATGGCTATCGATATTATATCATATGTGTTAACCCTTCTTCCAGTGTTGCAATTGCATAAATGTAACCTTCTGTAAAAGCCATCTTCTGCACCATATCCATAATATTCTCAACTCTTTCCTCGATTTCTTTCCATCTCTCTCCGAAAACAAGCTGAGATATTTCTTTCACAGCATCCTCCAGCTTTTCTTCATATGCTTCCTGTCTCTGTTCCTTTTCTTCCTCTTTTAATTGTTCCAGCATTTTCTCTCTCATATCATTTCCCTCTCTTCTTTTCTTTTTCTGTACCATGTCATTCTTTTATGCATTTCTTCCTCATGTATTTTCCAATTCTCTTCTCGTATTTACCTCATCATATACCCTAACAATGACATATTATGTCATTGTTAATGAAAAGACTGGTACTTCCATATTCCTGCCTTGATTTTGCTCAATACATCATATCTAGATTCTTCCTCTCGTGAGAATTTTTGAAATCTGGCTCAAAAAATGCAGCTACAGGTTTCCCCATAGCTGCATTCTATTCATATAATTATGTAACAACTGTTTCTGCTACTTTGGCGCCGGCAATGCTACATGCAATAAAGAAGTTCCAATGGCGCCTTTTGGCATTTCCACGCCAAAATTATCTGCCACAGTAGCTCCAATGACGGCAAAGGTTTCCTGCTCACTCAGCTCCCCACCACCTTCCATAGATGGAGAATAGGCCAAAAATGGAACCTTCTCCCGTGTGTGATCCGTTCCTGTATAGGTGGGATCATTGCCATGGTCCGCTGTAACAATCAGCAAATCATCCTTTCGCAAAATTTCCATCAGTTTACCCAGATTTTTATCAAATTTCTCAATTTCACAAGCATATCCCACGGGATCCCTCCGATGTCCCCAAAGGGCGTCAAAATCTACCAAATTGACAAAACACAACCCATGAAACTCACTGTGAGCAACCTGGATAGCCTGTTCCATACCATGAACAGAGCTTTTTGAGCGATAGGCTTTGGTAATGCCTTCTCCATCAAAAATATCCCTGATTTTTCCAATGGAAATCACATCCAAGCCCTTGGCCTTCAACGCATCCAATACAGTTTTTCCAAAAGGCTTCAAGGCATAGTCATGACGATTGCTGGTGCGCTTGAATTCCCCTTTCTTCCTTCCTATGTAAGGCCGGGCAATCACACGGCCCACCATCCATTCCTCCCGCATGGTAAGCTCTCTTGCAATCTCACAGCATCGGTACAATTCCTCCAAGCCGAAGGTTTCTTCATTTCCGCAAATTTGCAGTACGGAATCTGCCGATGTATACACGATCATATGTCCTGTAGCTATCTCTTCCTCCGCCAATTCTTCCAGAATTTCCGTTCCGCTGGCACTTTTATTTCCAATAATTTTCCTTCCCGTTCTTCGTTCCAGCTCTTCGATGAGTTCTGGTGGAAATCCCGTTTCCGTAAAGGTCTGGAAGGGCTTTGTCACTTCCAAACCCATAATTTCCCAATGCCCCGTCATGGTATCCTTTCCCTTACTCTTTTCCCTGAGCTTTCCGTAATATCCACGGGAAGCTGCCACAGGCTTCACCTGTTTCAACGGTGTAAGATTTGCAAGGCCTAATTTTTGCAAATGCGGAATTTCAAAGGTCTCTACCCTTTGAGAAATATGCCCTAAGGTATTCACACCGATATCTCCAAAATCCGCCGAATCCTCCATAGCGCCTACCCCTAAGGAATCTGCCACGATAACAAAAATCCTTCGATATTGCATCATACTTTTTCACTCCTTCCACCAGCTTTATTTGCAGTATACACCTAACCCGTGGATTTTCCAAGGGGGCTGTCGCACTAATGTAAATTTGAGAAACTCAAAACAATTTAGTAAATTTACTAAATTATGATTCCCTTTTTTTTAATTATTTGCTATACTGGGATAGAATGATTGAGCAAATATATGGAGGAAGTTATGACTACCATCAAAGACATTGCAGCGGCAGCGGGAGTTTCCCCTGCTGCAGTTTCAAGAATTTTAAATAATGATACTACTTTAAACGTTTCCCCGGAAACACGCCAAAAGGTTCTGGACACTGCCCACAGCTTACACTACAAAAAGAAATCCAGGGTATCCAGTAAATCCGTTTATACACTGGGCATTGTCCAATGGTTTTCTTCCCAACAGGAACTGGAGGATAATTACTATCTCTTAATCCGCCAGGGCATTGAAGATTTTTGTATGCAAAACTGCATCCATGTGATACGGACGTACAAAACAGACGTCAATTATATGGATGCCTTAAAAAATGTAGATGCACTTATTTGCGTAGGAAAATTTAGTAAAGATGAAATTCAGCGTTTTTGTGAAATAACTTCCCAGATTATTTTCCTTGACATGCCTATTGATGATACGAGAATTTCCACAATCACACTGGATTTTTCACAGGCCATGAAAACGGGACTTGATTATCTTACTTCCCTAGGCCATAACAATATCGGATTTCTGGGTGGACAAGAGTATCTTGCAGACGGAACGCTTTTTGCAGACGTAAGGAAAAAACTTTTCATCGAATACTGCATTGAGCATGAACTGGATTATGTATCTTATTTATTGGAAGGAGCTTTTACCATAGAATCTGGCTATCAGATGATGAACCAATTAATCGAGAAGAATATGCTGCCTACTGCCATCATTGCTTCCAGTGACACAATTGCTATCGGCGCATTACAGGCTTTGACCGCAAAGGGCCTTCATGTACCAAACGATATTTCTCTGATGGGCTTTGACGACACCAGCCTATCCGCTTTCACAGCCCCGCCCCTGACTACGGTTCATGCACCTGCCTATGATATGGGAAGCTTTGGCGCAAATATTGTATTTCATATCCTGAAATTACAGCCCACAACAGCCATGAAAATACAGCTTCCATGCAGACTGGTGGAACGCCAATCCTGTCAGCGGCTGCAAATTCTATGATTTGCCTCCTTCTTTTTGATGGAAAAAACGCATGGTTTACAATGTGGTATTCCATGCGTTTTTATGATATTATTTTGATAATGTTTTCCTCAACCTCGTCACTTAATTGTACGTGTTTTTGTTCTGTTTTACTTTCTTAAATTTTTAACATAAATAACTATGCTGTTTCTAATAAATGTTCCAATGTCTCTATCACAAATTTCTGCTCCTGGTCTGTCAGCCCAGGATACAAAGGCAAACTGATTAAATGAGAATATATTTCTTCCGCATTGGAGCAGCAAATATTGTGATACCCATTTCTTTGGTAATATGGATGATAATACACCGGAATATAATGAACATTCACCCCTATACCTGCATTTCGTAAGCCTTCAAATATCTTCCTTCTGTCATGATGAGGCGCCTGAATCATATAAAGATGATACCCACTCTCTGTATCCGGCTGTTGATAGGGCACAATAATATCTGAATTATCTGCAAATGCCTTATCATACTGCTTTGCCAGTTCCCTGCGCCTACGCAAAAACTGATTCAGCTTTTTCATCTGACTGATTCCCAGTGCGCATTGTATATCGGTAATCCGGTAATTATAACCCAAATCCAACTGCTGATAAAACCAGGAGCCTTCATTCCTTGTCATCATAGAACTGTCACGGGTAATGCAATGACTGCGAAACAGCCGAAGCTTTTGATATAATCCTTCCTCATTTGTTACAATCATTCCCCCTTCTCCTGTGGTAATGGGCTTGACTGGATGAAAGCTAAAGGTAGCCATATAAGAATCTTTCCCAATACAGCTTCCTTTGTACTTTGCTCCCAATGCATGTGCCCCATCCTCAATTACCAGCAGATGATGCTTCTCTGCAATCTCATAAATGGCATCCATATCGCAAGGCTGTCCAGAAAGATGCACCGGAAGAATTGCCTTTGTCCGATCTGTGATTTTTCTTTCGATATCTTCTGGATCTATGTTATAGGTCCTCTTATCCACATCTGCAAAAACCGGCCTGCCGCCGCAGTAAAAAACACAATTTGCAGAAGCAGCAAAGGTAAGGGGTGTGGTAATCACTTCATCCCCAGCTCCAATTCCTGCCACAGAGCAAGCCGCATGCAAGGCTGCTGTCCCATTGGAGATTGCAACGGCATATTTTGCCCCTGTATATTTGCACACCTCCTGCTCAAACTCAATGCTTTTTGTTCCTGTGGTAAGGTAATCGGAACGTAAAACCTCTGCTACTGCCTGTATATCTTCTTCATCAATTGTCTGTCTTCCATATGGAATATAAACGGCATTATCCAAAACACTCATTTTTCTGCCTTTCCTTCTTCAAAATATTTTACAAATCAATGATTGCACGGGCAATTCGAGACGCTCCATTCCCGTCAACCACCTGTTTCATTTTATGTACCATATCACTTCTGATTTGGATATCATTTTCCAATACTTTTATTTCTTCTACTACATTTTCAATTACCTGCTCCACATCTTTGCGGATATCCCCAACATAATGCATCATCCCATTTTCTCCAAATGTCTTCGCATCCTCCGCCTGATTGTCCGCCATGGTAAAAAAAATAACTGGTCTTTTTAACGCACAGCATTCATACAAAACGGTACTGGCCGCTGATATCACCACATCTGCCTGTTCCATAATAGGCGCAAGTTTTCTCGCGCCTTCATATATCCTAATCTTCTCCCAACAGGCTGCAAACTGACGCAGCCTTTCTTTATCCTGATTCAAATCACCTGCCAGAACTAAGATATGATATTTTTTCTGCAAACCATCATCACAAAATTTTTCAAGAAATTTCGGTAAAACGTGCTGCTGATCCCCACCACCGCAGATTAACAGAATGGTAGTAACATTTTTTCTCAATGGAAGATTTTTCCCTGCAAATTCATCCCGCAACGGAACATAAGAGCTGCCCAGCAATAACACTGTTTTTTCCCCAGCATATCTGGAAGCATACTCATCCTTTGATGCATATAAGTTATAATTGATAATCATATCAGCAGGAATTTTCTCCCAAAACATATCATCAAAAGAAATCACCTTCCCATGTTCTTTCAATCCCTGCATATACTTCCCGTCAAATTCATAGGAATCCAACAAAATTTTGGGGCGCCTCTCCTTTTTCAAGAATGCTATGATCTGTGGTATCTCTTCATAGATATCTTCACCACACCCCTGAAGCATCTGATACTGCATCTGGCCATTCAGAACCTTCAGGGAATCCTTGTCTTTCAAAAGAAAGCATACCCTTTCCCCCATCTCCTCTAGCTTTTTTCCGATGGTTATACAGCGCATAATATGCCCAGTGGCAACTTTTTCATTTGCATCTGTCCTTATAAAAACCATTCCTTGCCTCAACTCCAATCCAAGCACAGTTGTACGGCTCTTGCAAACCCTTCCCCTGTCAGTCCTTCAAAAAAACGTTTTCTTTCATCTGGAATCTTTTTACCATGGAGCAAATCTTCCCGATATTGTAACGCTTCTTCCAACGAAATCTCGAAGCAATGTGCATTTTGAATTTTTTCTATAAATTCTTCCCCTTTTTTTGTATTCACAAATACCGTTGTAATTCCTCGATCGTCATCCATATTTGTACGAATACGGTTAATATTCCAGGCATCGCCAACATAAAAGTCACTATACTTCCTTTTTTCACGATATTTACAAGAATAGCAGTATGAGTTTATGGATATATTTTCTAAAAACATTCTCAAATACGGATCCTCCATCCGATTTTCTTTCCAATACTCATGATGGGCATATTGCACCCGTAATCCCCATTCCCACCAGCCCTTTGCCCCATACCGAAACTGAATATAACGAATTTCTTCCCCCTGGTGGCATTCCTTTATGTAGCTTTCCCAAACTTTCTGGGAAGGTACCCCTGCGCAAATAAAATCAACTGTCAATAATTTCTCACATTCTACATCTTTCAAAAAATTTTTTAAACCAGCCACCTGACATGGCGTCCCTGCAAACAATACATACCGCCCCTGCTGAAGAAAGGACTGTATTTCCAAAAAAACATTTTCCAAATCACTCTGTACATATTTGCTTCCAAGGAGGGGATAAATCTCATCCCTGTTCTGCACACATTTGTGCCCTACCATAAAATTCTCTTTAAACGCCGCGCCGCACACAATTCCTCCAAGCTCAAAAACCACATCTGACAATGCCTTAAAAAATCCCCCTGAAGAACTAAGATTACGATCATAGGCGTCACGGTTTATGAATAAGAAGGCACGTTTCATTTCCCCCATCGGTTCTAGAGAACTTTTTTCCATGGGACATACCTCCATACATTTTCCACAGCTAATACACTGGTCTTTTGCCACCCATTTGGGAACAAAAAAGCCCTCTTGATTCTGCCCCATTGCAATACACTGTGTGGGGCAGCTATTGACACAAGCGCTACATCCAAAACATTCTGATTTCATCTTAGAGCACCTCTTTTATTTTATTTAACGCTACTTCTCTTTCCTGTCTCAGGATGCAACGAACCATTGAAAAATCAATGACATCATCCAAGACATTCTGGCATTCCATAAGGTTATGTACCATCCTCTTTTCCTGATGAACCATACGCAAAATCCCTTCTTTCCGTGGATTTTCAAATTCATCATTAAAAGTAAAAAATGGAGTTTGAAACATCAGAGAAAAAAGCGTCCCATGGTAGGAGTTTGTCAAGATCAGGTCTGCATCACGGATGATGCGTATAAACTCCAACGGACCTGCAACAATTAAATTTTCCACCCATTCCTCTTCTCTGGGAAGGATCATTCCAAATAAAATGATTTTTTTGTTATATTTTTCATAGAGATATTTTAAAATTGGCATCATTTTATTGAGATCCTCTTCCAAGGTGGCATAACATCCGATATATTCCTCCTCACATATACGCTGGGTATCTACCAGCTCTTCCCATTGACTTTTCTACAACATCAGGGTAGGGTCAATCAGCGTTTCTATTTACTTTTCTGTAAACATTCCAGACAATAGCTCTGCTCCAGCCTTCTCTCGTATATATATTTTTTTATATTGCTCCATAAATCTACGATATTCTTCTAAGGGTTCCTTTTTACATCTTCCAATACTGGTGGAAAACGCAAATTTCTCCTGGGAATCTGTGAAGGCTAAAAAATAAGCCCTGGAAGCAATTCTAAAATTTACGTTCCAAATCTGATCGCTTCCTGTAATATAAATATCATAAGCAGGGGGATTTTTTTCTATTTCTTCATCTGATTGATAAACCATATCCCCCATTTTGTACAATTCTTCAAACTTCTGAAAAACATTCCTGCGCTCTACAATTTCCTTTTTATACTTTTTTCTCAATTCCTGATACTCCGGCACATCTGAATATAATCTCCAGGAACGTTCGTTTCCCACAATAGAAGCTGGTGTAAAATCAATCAATTCACACTCATATCCATCTATTTCATTTAAGACCCGATTAAGGGCATAGGATTGAAGCATAGAACCATAATTAAACCAATTATGTATCGTGATTAAACCAATTTTCTTCATAAATGAATCATCCTTTTTTCCATCTGATACCGGGCCTAACGTAACCCTTCACGTATCAGCTCCTCATTTGTTTCACTTAATTCATAGTTTTCCTGACTCATGAGAATTTCCCGAGATCCCTCTTTCCCACAATTCATCAGCATATCCAATATGGAAAGCCCTGGCTCAAACCCTGGATATTGCTGACGATACGGCTGTCCTTTATAATCCATATATCTGTGGTTGAATCCCTCCTTGGTAAATTCAGAAATCTCCACATATGCCGCACTCCCAAGATTAGAAAGATAGGTATCACACCCCAACTGTCTGCACATATCCACCAGCATTTCTGTTTTCTTTCCCTGGAATGTAAAATCCCTGTCGTAATAAATCTCTGTATCAATTTCCAGTTCCTGCAAAATAAAATTCATAATATAAATATCCAGTTCCCACAAAAGCTCCCACTTCCTGTGATACAAGTCTTCCAAAAATTCCTTGTATTTTTGGTAATAAGGCGCTTTCCCATAAGCCAGGGAAATACTTCTCAATGTCTTTTCTTCCCAATTGTCCCTATTGTTGATTGCAACCTCGCAGATCTTTTGTTCAAATTTTCCTTTTGTAATCGTTGGTACTTGAATATAACTCCACCCGTCTTTGGTGCGAATCCGGTTTCTCTTCTGCCAGCTTTTCTTTTCATATTGAACCTTCGTTACATAGATAAATCTGTCGGATTTCATAATTTTTCCAATCAGACCTGGATAAGGCCAATAATTTGGCTGATGTCCTGATAATGTCATGTTTCCTCCTTATGCCCTTCACATATTTCAACGGAAATTAGCCCAATTTCTGCTGGATATTCTGGTTCAGCATTGCGATCTCTGGATGCTCCTGCATGTACCCGATAATGTCCTCAAAATAAAAATTATGTATTCCATGATAAAAATGGGCATAAACCCTTTCAATTACCTCCCAGTCTTCCGGTGTATCTAAGGTCCAGCGGTATTTGGAAAAATCCTGTTCATACCGATAGTAATATCTGTTCTTTGCATGGTCATAGATGTAGGGCGATACATGCTCTCTGTCATATGCACGATCTGCTTCCTGAAATGCCTTCTCCAACCACCAGAAGGGAAAAATTTCCAAATCCAGCCCTCTTGGGTAAGTCATTTTTTCCCATTCATTTGGAACATTAGTAATGATATCCGGCTTCTTTTCCTCATAACAGCCAATAATTTCATCTATCACATGAGGATCAATCAACGGACAGTCTGAGGTAATTCGAATGATATGTTCTGCCCCAAATGCAAGAGCTGCATAATAATAGCGACTTAACACATCCTCCTCACTGCCTCTGAAAAAAGGAACCTGGCACTTTTTGGCAATTGCAACAATGGCGTCATCCTCTTTTCTTTCCGTTGTGGCAATGATAATTTCATCTATATAGCGAGACTGCCGGATTCTTTCAATGTCATGTTCCAATACAGTTTTTCCCTGTAATTCTCTCAACACTTTTCCCCGTAACCGGCTTGAATTTGTTCTTGCCTGCATAATCACGGCATATTTCATACCAACACCTCATTTCTGTTCATATTTCAATAAGCATTGTACCATCCGCACCATATCTTTTTTTCCATACCGCTGGTCACAAGGCAGAGCCAACAGATGATGAAAAATAAATTCCATATCCCCTTCCAATGTTCCTTTTATCTGTCTGGGAATTGGCCAAAGCACTGGCGCAAAGATATGATTCTCAGTTAAAAATTCTTGGAGCTCCTCTCGCTCATTTGCATAAACCGGAACATACAAGGGACTGCCGTCTTCCAGATCCAATACTGGCTTTACCTTGGTAAGCTTCCAAAGAGCCTGCAGCAAAAACGATGCATTCTCCTTTCTTTTCTGGAAATTCATCTGGATATCCAGACTTTTAAGCCTGTTTTTGGTATACTCTGAAACAGAAGACACCTTATCATTTTCATACAGATATTGTTCCGCTGCTTGGTTGCATTTTAAAAATTCCTCTTTTTCTACTTCCTGGCCGCAAAGATATTGATATTTCAAGCTCTGTGCCCTTCGCTTTTGCTCCACAAAGAATTTCTTTTCTTCTTCTGGCAAAACCAAAAGCTTATGATTTGCAGCCACAAATCCTCCGTCGGGAATTGGAAACCATTTCCGCAGGCTTCCCACATAATAATCTGCAATGCCCCCTGGCTTCCACAACGCTAGAGATTGGGTCATATCTTCTACAAATATCATGCCCTTTTCCTGCTGCTTTTGAATGGATTCCCTTACTTTTGCCAAGGTATCCACGCCATAATAGGTATGGGCTAAGAGAACATCTGGAGCAATCTGCTGCAGCAATTTTTCAAATGATTCTTTGTCTGGCCGAAGCTCTTGGTTCACCGGAAAAAAATGCAGCTCCCATCCCTGCTTTTCAAAGGGAATGATTGTGGTATCGCAGGTATATTGGGGCAGAAGGCAAACCCTGCCGCAAGGATTTCTACGCTGGAGGATATCCATAAGCGCCGCTTCCACTGCCTCCCGACCGGAGCAAACCAGAAGCATTTCCATACCGCCAAACATCTCCTGCATCCAGTTCTTCTCCCCATCCTTACCAAAAATCTCCGATTGTTCTATGTCCTCAGCTATCTCATAGAAGCTTCCAATTTCATTTTTCACATTGCCCTCCTGTTCCGCCAGTTCAATGGAACCACCAGTTTTACAGCCATCCTTTACTTCTTTTTGAAGATTCCAATGATTTCCCTGCCAAATCCCATCTCTCCCAACAAGCGAAAGGTTTCCAAGGTCTTTTCCGGTGATATTTCATGCATCAGGTTCTCAAGTTCTATTTTGGCAAGGTAACAGCTCTTTCCTGTCTCTCTTTTTTCATAATAATTTGTATTTTCATTGAACAGATGAAAATCAATGAAGGATTCTCCAAAGGTATCCAGGCATTGATACCCCAAAGCCTCCAGGAGATTAATCAAACCTGTACGGTTAAAATAAGAGGGATGGCCGCTTTTATCCAACCAGTATGTGTCTGATAATTTTTTCTCTGCCAAAAGATATTGCTGCAGCAAAGAATAATTGTTGGCCACCTTTATCAGCATAATACCGGTATCCTCCAACAAGCTCCTACACAAATTTAAAATGTTTTTGGGATGCACCGCCATGTCCAGTACAGAATCCATGTTTATGATGTCAAATTTTTTTCCTTCCTTAATAAACTGGGGCAAAAGCTCTTCGCAGTCCCCTTGGAGCATATTCTCCTTGACCTGGGGATTATGCTTTTCTATCCCGTAAACGCTGAAATCAATTCCCTGTACGAAAAATCCCTTTCTTTTGAAATAAGCCAGTGCAAATCCTTCTCCGCATCCAATATCCAGCAAGGAAAAACGCTCCTTCTCCTTTGGGGCCCAGGCGCGCAGCATCATCTCCTTTTGCTCTAGCTTATATTCAAAATATTTTAATTCCATATCTGTATATGCCTGCTCATAGCTGCTCATGGAATTCTGAAAATATTCCTGTTCAAATACTTTCTTTCGCTCCTCTGCCGTTGGCGGATGAATCAACTCATAGTATCCATACTCATTCCGCCGTACATCTTTAAATTTTTCCTGCATATTACTCTATCAGCCCCCAGTGCATGGGCTCTCCCTTCCTGATTTCCTTCCTTGCCACTTTCCCTAAGATTTCTTCATAATACCTGGGATGCATCCCAAATCCAGGGCGGATGGACCTTATATTTTCCTTGGTCAACCGTTCCCCCTTGGCAATATCCTGTACCGCAAACAGGGAACGGGAATGTTCTCTTTCCCTGCTCTGCTCCATCGTCAGTCCATAATGAACCATTCCCAATGCCTGCTCTGCAATCCTAATCTGTGTACACATATCTTTGAATTCTTCTGTCTCCATAGAAAACAAAGCGTCTGGCCCGCCATCCTCCCGTTTTAATGTCAAATGCTTTTCTATCATTTTTGCTCCCACTGCCACGCCAGCAATTGCCGCTGTACTACCCATACTGTGATCTGACAGCCCTGGGACACAGTGAAAGGTTTCTTCCAGGGAAGCAATGGTTCTTAGATTCATGCTTTCTGGCTTTGCTGGATAGGCGGAAGTGCATTTCAGCAAAATAATCTGTGTGTTGTTTTCTTCCAGGCAAGTGCGTACCGCTAAATCAATATCCTCCAAATAAGCAATTCCAGTGGAGATAATGATTGGCTTTCCCAGCCTTGCTACTTTTCGAATCAGAGGAATGTCTGTAATCTCAAAAGAAGCTATCTTATAGGCCGGCATATCCATTTCTTCCAAAAAATCCACGGCCGTTTCATCAAAAGGGGAAGAAAAGCAAACCAACCCCAAGGTTTCTGCATAGTCTTTCAATTCCTTCTGCCATTCCCAGGGGGTATAGGCGCTTTCATAGAGCTTATGCAAAGTGGTTCCATCCCACAATGTTCCTTGATTAATTTGAAAATAGGAATTTTCACAGTCAATGGTGATTGTGTCTGCCGTATAGGTTTGCAGCTTCACCGCATCTGCTCCAGCCAGTTTTGCCGCCCGTATAATTTCTTTTGCCCTGTCAAAATCCATGTTGTGATTTGCTGACATTTCAGCAACAAGAAAGGCAGGGTATCCCACTCCAATTCTTTTTCCTCCTATGGTGACAAATTTCTCCATTTTACTCTGCTTCCCCCTCCTTGACACTTTTTAATAATTTTTGTATCTGCTCTATGGAAAGCCATTGTGTATTGGTTCCAGAGCTGTATTCAAATTCCTGTTCTACCCGAACCCCTCCTGCATGGACTTTTCCTTCATTCCACCAATTCATATGGGGATAGATTATAAAATGGTTTTCATACTCGTAAGCGGTCAGGGAATCCTCCCTGGTCACCATAATTTCATGGAGTTTTTCTCCTTCCCGTATGCCAATCTCTGGCATTTCACATCCAGGAAGAATCGCCTGGGCTAAATCTGTCACTTTAAAGGAAGGAATTTTAGAGATAAAGATTTCACCGCCCTTTGCTTCCGCGAGTGCCTTAATCACCAGCTCTACTCCTTGTTCCAAGCTAATCCAGAACCGTGTCATACGATAATCGGTAATGGGCAGCTCCTTTCCTCCATGGGCAGCAATATTCTGAAAAAATGGGATGACAGACCCACGGCTGCCTGCCACATTGCCATAACGCACCACGGAAAAATTGATATCGTTTCTTCCTGCATAGGCATTGGCTGACACGAACAATTTGTCTGACACCAATTTCGTGCCTCCATAAAGGTTAATGGGATTTACCGCCTTATCTGTGGAAAGAGCAACCACCTTCTTTACCTTACAATCCAAGGCTGCATCAATCACATTGATGGCCCCATTGATATTTGTCTTAATGGCTTCGATAGGATTGTACTCACACGCTGGAACCTGCTTTAAAGCTGCCCCATGGACCACATAATCCACGCCGTCAAAGGCCCGCAGCAGTCTGTCCTTATCCCTGACATCTCCAAGAAAAAACCGCAGGATTTTTTTATGCTCTTTAAATTTTTCTGCCATCAAAAACTGCTTGTATTCGTCACGGGAATAAATAATCACTTTCTTTGGGCTGTAATGTTCTAATATGTATTTTGTAAATGCATTTCCGAAAGATCCTGTGCCTCCGGTTATCAGTATGGTTTTATTGTTCAGCATACTTCTCCTCCGTCCCATCTTTGTCTTTATCCCCTAAATATTCCTCCGCCAGCTCTTTCAACAGCTCTGCACACATCTTAAGCACTTCACTATAAATCACGCCTTTTCTGGCTGTTTCCTGTATATCCTTCTCATAATCCTCTTCTTCATAATAATATTCGCTCAGTACCACATATTCTGCAGAGCTCATCGTTACGTCCAGCAATTGGTATAGGTGGCTTTTTTGGCATTTCTTTGCAAGTTTTCGAATTCTTTGCAGATGCTTTAGACATCCATCCTTTGTCATATTTCCGCTGTCTGCAAGTTTCCCTAACTTTTTATATGCTCCCTTCAAAATCCCAGCGTTTTTCTTGATCTCTGCCAGCTCCTTTGCAACGCCCCCAAGGTATGCAAAAGCCTTCTTCTGCTCCTCGGGTGTTAAATCTGGCTCCAAACAAGCGATTTTACCAGCATAATTCTTCTCTCCATGACAGGTTTCCTCTATGGCGTCGCCCAAAGTCATAAGCTCTGTCCCTTCGATATAAGCTCCTCCTGCGGTAGCGTTGATCACTCTGACGTCTCGATGTTCCTTTGCCCCCTTCACGTACATATCAAACCAATCCAAATATACTTTCAAATTGTGAAGGGTAGGGATTTTTTCCTGATAGTTTCCCTTTACCATAATCATACCGCTGGTGTCCTTTTCCGGCATTTTCTCCTCAAATGTCCCGTCTGCATGGGATTTGTTATCCGTATAAGCCAAATCCTGCCCCACCAGGATAATCGTGTCAAATTCCATCTTATACAGAAGGGAAAATCCATTGCAGGCCACGGAGCCTCCGCCGGAAACCATAGGCAGAACTTTCCCATTGATCTGATAAATGTGCTGGGGCAGATGATAGCCATCATAAAAAAAGATTTTTTTCCCTTTTTGATGATCCAACAAAGAATATTTTGCAGTAACAGGCGCAATCACTGGTATCTGTTCTGCCCCTTCTGCCTCAATCAATGCTAAAGGCTTATCCGGATCAATGGTAATAAATGCATCTGGCACAATCCCCGCCTTTAGTAATGGCTTTACTGCCGTATCAACAGCCAAGAGAAACGCCTTGTTTTTGGCTTTTTTCAATTCATGAATATTTTTATTCAAAGATGGCCCTGCAGCCACCAAAATTGCCGCCCCTTCCGGCTGAATGGTCTCTGCAAGCTTCTTGGTATGGTAACCCTCACATACGTATTTCATGTTAGAAAAAATATTCTGAACCAAATTTTTTTGGAACAGTTTTCCAGTGCGGTATCCCATCATGATTGCATCCACTTTTTTATTCAGTATCCGTATCTTTTCTACAATCTTCTCTCCGTAGAACTCACGGTAATTGGGGTGTATCTCTTCCTTTAAAAATTCCATGTTTTGAACCGCCAGCACCTTATTCATCACTGGCCCAAACTCTACATCGTTTAACCCTTCCACCAAAAAAGCAATGGGTCTGTCTGCAATGGCTTCTGATAGATCTACTTCCCATAAGAGCTTTTGAAAAATATGGATGGACGGCTCATAGGCCACTATATTCACTTCTTTTTCCGTATGCTCCACCAATGCTTTCAAATATGCTCCATGTCCAAGGCCAAACAGGAACACCGACGTATATTTATGGAGCTTCCCCAATCGCTGCAGCCACATCTCAATGGGTTCTTTCGCCTCTCTTTTTCCACCTAGATAAAGCTGCCTTCCTTCCTTTTCTATCTTAAAAATCAGTTCCCCATCCCAGGAAACCTCTGTCAATACCTCTGTGTCATCCTCTATATGAATTTCGTCCCGGAGCATGTTTACAAATTCTGGATACCACTTTTCCATGGCTTTTAAATTTTTTTCAAATATTTCCTTCCCCATGCCCTGTCTCTCCTGTATCTGTATCTATATAAATATTCAGCAATTCCCGCAGGCCATAATCCAATGTATCTAACATATATACGGTATCCTGCTGCCTCACTGCCTCGATATAATCTTCTAACACCTGTACCACATACTGTTGGAATTTTTCATATTCCCCTTCTTCCATTCCAAATATATTTCCCTGTAAGAAATAGCCGCAAAACTGTTGTATCTCACCTGCCAGCTCCCTGCTTTCCTCCAGGACCCTTCCACCCTTAAAATAATGGAATTTTCCACAAATATTGTCTATCTTAACCGTTAGCTCCTTCGCCAATTCTTCCATATCATCCCACCAAATTTCATTTATTTTGAAAAGATACTTTCACGCTTTCGCATGGCAGGGCCTTTCCTATTAGAGAAAAAACAGAGGGACATTCCCTGCCCCTCTGCAATTCTGTTTCCTGTCTGTAGGCGACACTCCTGCATCATTATTGCAGCAATGACAGCACACCCTGAGTGGACTGGTTCGCTTGGGCAAGCATCGACTGCCCCGCCTGGGCAAGAATATTGTTCTTGCTGTATTCCACCATTTCAGAAGCCATATCAAGGTCACGGATACGGGATTCTGCTGCCTGTGTATTCTCTGCCACGTTATCAAGGTTTGCAATCGTATGCTCTAATCTGTTCTGCAATGCACCCAATGCGGATCTCTGGGAAGATACCTCATTGATAGCGTTTTGGATTGCAGTGATGGAAGCGTTTGCCACTGCATAATTATCAACAGCTACATTTCCAGTCTTTGTATAATCGGAAAGCTTTGCTGATGCGGTTGTATTGGTTTTCTTAAGGTAGGTTGCAAAATTATTTGTAAGCTCCTCTTTCATTTCCTTCTGTGCAACTGAAATATCATGTGCCTTTGCACTGGCAACAGTTGAATATTCCTTGCCGTCACCTTTTGCAATAAATTTTCCATTCTCCTGCTGCACATACATGTCGCTGGTATAGCTGTCTGAAATCTCTGCATTAAAGGCAGATACTGCTGCTGAAAGGTTCCCCTTGGTTGAATCAGTCATATCATATGCGTAAGACATATTTTTATATTTTACTGCGCTGATGGTTACACCTGTCTGGTATTCATCTGATATGGTTACACTGATTCCTTTCAGTCCCAGAGTTTGTGCATTCATATTACTAATTGAGATTGCAATCTTCTGATTTGCATTGGCTCCAACCTGAAGATTTTTATTCTGGAAGGTTCCATCTAACAAGTTCTGTTTATTGAACTGGGTAGTTGTGGAAATCCTGTCTAACTCTTCTGTTAAAGCATCCAATTCCTGATTGATCGCTTTACGGTCAATGTTTTCATTGGTATCATTTGCACCCTGAACTGCCAGTTCATTCATTCTCTGAAGAATGGAATGCGCTTCATTTAAAGCGCCTTCAGCCGTCTGAATCAAGGATACGCCGTCCTGTGCGTTGGTGGATGCACGGTTCAAACCACGAACCTGGCTTCTCATTTTTTCTGAAATTTTTAATCCTGCTGCATCATCGCCTGCACGATTAATTCTGTAACCAGATGATAATTTTTCAGAAGCCTTTGCCTGTGCTCCTGTAGTGATACCTAACTGACGGTTAGAATTCATTGCTGTAAGGTTGTGTTGTACGAACATTGCCATAATATTTTCCTCCTTGTGTTTTATGGTCTTTTCTCGCCTCGATTCTAATTCTTTGAGACGTATCTGGGTTACCTTTCTGCCTTGCAGTTGGTAACAAATGCCGCAAATCCGTTTGCGTACAAATATAAATTTTTTATAATAAACGGAAGCCCTAGGTTACTCCCGCATATTAACTGGGTGGTTAAAACTACTGATAAGTAATCATGCAACTAAATTACATTCCATACTTAACCTTTGGATCTTTTGCCCGTTCTGCTTTTCTGGCTTTTTTTCGTTCTTCCATGAGAATTGCCTTAATTTTCTCTTTGGCTTCCTGGGAAAGCTCCCTATCCTTATGATGCTTTACTTCATTTCCAGGGTCTGCTGCCATCCCGTATTTCTCCAATGCACTGCTTCTTGCAATATTCATGGATTTGGGTGCATCCACCAGAATATGCATGTTATTTCCGCTTCCTCCGGTAAACACCACTTTGATTTCATCCCCGACCAGCAGATATTCGCCAGCCTTTACCGTTAATTTCAACATAGGAACCTCCTTGTTTTTCTCTTCCAACGCCTGTCTGAACATATTTTTCAGTGACAGCAATGGAGCAATCACTTCCTGATGATTTTCAAATGCAACAGTTTGTTCTAAAGTGTTGCATTTGAAAGGAGGCCCCCTATGAGCGCCACACAACCCATTCGAAATATTCAAGAAATTGAAGAATTGAAAAATTATTATTATCAAGAGAAACCAAACCTAAGAAATTACACATTGATTTGCCTGGGCATGAATTCTGCCCTTAGAATCAGCGATTTGCTGATATTGAAATGGAAAGACGTTTATCATTTTCCCAAAAAACATTTTTTTGCCCATATTACGATTACAGAACAAAAAACAGGAAAAGAAAACAAAATTATCTTAAATCAAAGTGCCCTTAACGCTTTGAGCCTTTACAAGAAAAGCATTTCACCACCAAATCCTGAAGATTATCTCTTCCCTGGAAGGAACAAAATGCTTCCTTTAAGCCGTTCCCAGGCATTCCGCATAATAAAAACGGCGGGAAAAAACCTGCACTTTGAGACAGAGATCAGCTGTCATTCCCTACGGAAAACCTTTGGCTACCATGCGTGGAAATCCGGCGCGCAGCCAGCAGCTTTAATGAATATCTATAACCATTCCTCTTTTCAAATTACCAAGCGTTATTTAGGGATTGACCAGGATGATAAAGACCAGATTTTTCTAGAGGTGAATTTGTGATGAAAAAAATAAATATTTTTTATTTTTCCTGTTAAGTATTTTTTATTTCGTTCGATATATAGAATGTAAGAAAGATGCAACATTTTAGAACAAAATGTTGCATCTTTTTATATAGCTTTTCCAGAAAAATTTGATTTATTCTTTCTTATAAGAAAACAAAACGGACAAGTCCGCTGGGGCTCCCTAAATCCCTCACTCATGAGGGGCTTGGACACTTTGCTGCGCCGAGTGCGGTCACGTAGTGACATCTTCTATTCGCACGAGTGCGCATATTATTTTTTATTCTATCGGAAGAGACTTTCACGCATTAGCGTGACAAGGTCTTTCCTATAGAATAAAAAAGGACCATTATGCTTTCTTCCTTGCATAACAGTCCTTATTTCTAGCCAGCCTTCATCGTGTCTGCAAAAACACATACTCTCTCTGGGCTTCCTCATCCTCTGGATAGTCCTTTAAATAAGCCAGCATCTTTTCCCTTGCCTTCTCAAAATCTAACATCTGCTCGCAGGCAATAATCTCATTGCGCCGAAGCTGTTGTTCATTGGGAGGATTTTCCACAGACAACGCCTGCTCATAAAATCCCAATGCCTGGCTGTAATTCCCCTCAGACATCTGCATATCCCCCATAATCACCAGTGTTGACACATCTGAATTATTCTTGGAAATATAGCTTTCATACAAGGCATTTGCCTGGTCCATGTCCCCTTGCGCTTCATAGACTTGCGCCAAGTAAAGCAATGCCTTTACATCCTTTTGATTAATTGCCTTATCCAGCTCTTTCTTTGCATTATCATAATCCTCCTGCAGAAGATAAATATGTCCGCGCTCCCGGTATTCCTCTGGTTTTTCCGCCTTTAGCTTTTCGGCTGCTTCTAGAACTTCTTCTGCTTCTGAATCCCACCCGGCATTTTTCAAACTCTCATATGCCGAAACATACAATTCATAGTCATTTCCACTGGTCTCAAAGGCTTTTTGATAATCCTTCATGGTCTTTTCCTGATTCTCTTCCTTCAGGTAAATGCAGCCTCGCAGGAAATACGCTTTGTAGTTCTTTTTATCGTAATCAATCAAGGCTTTGCAGGTGGCAAGGGCTCCTTTGAGATCTCCACTTTTATACTGGGCCGTTGCCTTATAGTAACAGATATCAATTTCCATATCCCCTACCACCGCCTGAGACTGATCTAAGGCTTTTTGGAAAGCCTCTGCTGCCTCTTCATAACTGCCTTCACTTAACTTATTGATTCCCAACTGCCGATAGGCTTTCTGGTTTTCCAGGGCTTCTTGATTCTGACATCCTGCCAGTCCAATACTCCCAAGTAAGGCAAATGCTAACAACAGAGAAGCTTTCTTTTTATATACTTCTTTCAATCTCTTTAATTTCATAAGTCTATACTTTCTATTCTGGCATAACAACCTTAATTTTATCCAAATGCCAGATATCATCCACGTACTGCTGGATGGTACGGTCTGATGTGAACTTACCAGAATGGGCCGTATTCAAAAGAGCCATCTTTGCCCATCTCTTTTCATCTCTGTATGCATTTTCTACTCTTTCCTGTGCCTCTGTATAAGAACGGAAATCTTTCAAAATGAAATACGTATCTGCATACTGGGTATCCAAAGTATTCAACAAAGAATTGTACAATGGCCGAAACAGCTCGGAATCATTGTGAGAATACATTCCATTAATTAGCTGCATCAATACCTGGCGGATATCCTGGTCGCTATTAAAAATCTGCATGGGGTCATAATCACGCTTTTGTTCATGGTCAATTACTTCCTGAGAGCTCATACCAAAAATAAAAGCATTTTCCTCTCCCACTTCTTCTACAATCTCTACATTTGCACCATCCATGGTACCAAGGGTCACAGCGCCATTTAACATAAACTTCATATTTCCAGTTCCAGATGCTTCCTTGCTGGCTGTTGAAATCTGTTCAGACACATCTGCCGCTGCAAAAATCCATTCTGCAGTAGACACCTTATAGTCTTCAATAAACACAACTTTAATTTTACCATTGATAGAAGCATCGTTATTAATCACATCTGCTACACTATTAATCAACTTAATGGTAAGCTTCGCAATCCGGTAGCCTGCTGCTGCTTTTGCGCCAAAAATAAAAGTCCTTGGATAGAACTCCATTTCTGGATGCTCTTTTATCTTATTATACAGGTACATGACGTGAAGAATATTCAAAAGCTGGCGTTTGTACTCGTGAAGACGTTTTACCTGCACATCAAAGATAGACCGGGGATTCACTTCAATTCCATTATGCTTCTTAATATATTCTGCCAGACGCAATTTATTCTGATACTTGATATTCATAAATTCCTGCTGTGCCTTAGCATCATCTGCATAAACTGCCAATTTGGACAAATGAGGCAGATCTGTTACCCAGTCATTTCCGATATATTTATTCACCCATTCTGCCAACAGGGGATTGCCATGGTATAAGAATCTTCTTTGGGTAATCCCGTTTGTCTTATTATTGAATTTCTCCGGGAACATCTGGTAAAAATCATGCAGCTCCTGTTCTTTCAAAATCTCTGTATGCAGCCTTGCCACACCGTTGACAGAACAGCCTGCTGCAATGGCAAGATGGGCCATCTTCACCTGGCCATCAAAAATAATTGCCATTTTCTTAATCTTATTGTAATCTCCTGGGAATTTCTTCTCAATATCCAGGATAAAACGGCGGTTAATTTCTTCAATAATCTGATAAATTCTTGGAAGCAGTCTGGAGAAAATCTCAATGGGCCATTTTTCCAATGCTTCTGACATAATGGTATGATTGGTGTATGCACAGGTCTTGTTGGTAATTGCCCATGCCTCATCCCATTCCATATTTTCCTCATCCAGAAGAATACGCATTAATTCTGCTACTGCCACAGTCGGATGGGTATCATTCAACTGAATTGCCACTTTTTCTGGCAATTTATGCAAATCTGTGTGGTATTTCTTATAACGAGCCACTGCACGCTGCACACTAGCAGACACAAAGAAATACTGCTGTTTTAAGCGCAGCTCTTTTCCCTGGATATGGTTGTCATTGGGATATAATACCTCTACCAGGTTTTTCGCAAGATTTTCCTGCTCAACTGCTTTCTTGTAATCTCCCTTATCAAAAGCATCCAGCTCGAAATATTTTTCTGGCTCTGCATCCCATGCAATCAAAACATTTACCATATTGTTATTATATCCAACCACTGGCATGTCATAGGGAACTGCACGAACAGACTGATATCCCTCATGAATAAACTTAATTTTTCCAAATGCATCTCCTTCGGAACGAACATATCCGCCAAATTTTACCTGGAACGTATGCTCTGGCCGACGCATCTCAAAGGGATAGCCATCTTTGAGCCAGTTATCTGGCTCCTCTATCTGGAACCCATTTTCAATTTTCTGACGAAACAGCCCATAACGGTAACGAATGCCGCAACCATAAGCTGGATATCCCAGAGTAGCCAGAGATTCCATGAAACATGCTGCAAGTCTTCCCAGACCGCCGTTTCCTAATGCTGGGTCCGGCTCCTGGTCTTCAATCACATTCAAATCAAAGCCAATCTCTTCCAACGCTTCTTTCACTTCTTTGTATGCGGTCAGATTAATCAGGTTATTCCCCAGCGCTCTTCCCATCAGGAATTCCATCGACATATAGTAAACCATCTTAGGATCTTCCCTCTCCATGGTCTTTTGGGTTGCAAGCCACTGATCAATGATTACTTCCTTCACTGCCTGGGACACTGCCTGATACACCTCCTGCTGGGATGCCTCCTCCAGTGTCTTGCGGTAAAGATTCTTTACATTGTCCTTAATCTCCTGAATAAACTTCTCTTTTTCAAACATCTTGCTCTGCATAAACTGTCTCCTTCCTCTCTGGTCACCCATTTCGATCTGTCAGAGCATACTCCGTATGATGAACCGATCCTATGGCGGGGGATATCCAAAAACCCTTCCTCTTGGATATCCAATAATTTTTCATTTTACTCTACGCTTTTTCTACACCAAGCGTTACTTTTTCCCCGTTGATATTCCATTCTTTTTCATATCCTTTTCCTGCATCACTTGTGATATCCACCGCAAGCACCTCCAATTGAATCTGTGTGCCATGCTCCTTAAAAATCCTGTCTATCGTCTCTCCTGCCTGATAAGAAATATGAATTTTATCCATCACCTCAAACCCTGCTTCCTTACGCATGGTCTGAATCTTGCTAATCAACTCTCTTACAAAGCCTTCCGCAATCAACTCTGGTGTTAAATTGGTGTCAAGTACAACGGTTGTCTCATTATCCCCCTCTGTCACATAACCTTCCTGCTGTGTCATCGTGATAAGAAGATCCTCTTCACATAATACAACGTCTTCATTTACGCTGTCAAGGGTAATACTTCCTTTGGATTTCAGTTCTGCCATGGCTTCATTGCCATTCAGCTCTGACAATGCCTGCTGAATCTGCTTCAAATATTTTCCATATTTTGGCCCTACGGTACGAAGCTGGGGCTTAAAAGTATAATCTGTGAAGCTGCTGACATCCTCTGTAAACATCACCTTTTTGACATTCAACTCATCTTCTATAATATTGACAAATAACTCTGGAAGTCCTCCAGCGGCTTTTACAAACATGGCGCCAATAGGCTGACGGTTCTTAATATTTGCAGAATTTCTACATGCTCTTCCCATAACTACGATTTTTAACACTGTATCCATGTTTTTCTCAAGCTCCTGGTCAATAAAATCTTCCTGGACAATTGGGAAATCACACAAATGCACGCTCTCTGGTGCAGAAGCATCAATGCTGCATACCAAATTCCGGTAAATATCCTCCGCCATAAATGGAATCATAGGAGCTGCCGCCTTACTTACCGTTACCAGCGCTGTATATAAGGTCATGTAAGCATTGATTTTATCCTGTTCCATTCCTTTGGCCCAGAAACGCTCCCGGCTCCTTCGCACATACCAGTTACTCATATCTTCTACAAATTCCTGTAATGCCCTTGCGGCTTCTGGAATACGGTAATTGCCAAGGTCATCATCCACTTGGGCAACCATGGTATTTAATTTTGACAACAGCCACTGATCCATCACAGACAATTTATCATATTCCAACGTATATTTTGTGGCATCAAACTTATCAATATTGGCATATAATACAAAAAATGCATAGGTGTTCCACAAGGTTCCCATAAATTTACGCTGTCCCTCCTGGACTGCTTTTCCATGGAAACGATTGGGCAGCCATGGAGCGGAATTCACATAGAAATACCAGCGGATGGCATCAGCTCCATAGGTTTCCAATGCTTCAAAGGGATCTACGGCATTTCCTTTGGACTTACTCATTTTCTGCCCATTTTCATCCTGCACATGGCCTAAAACAATTACATTTTCATAAGGCGCTTTATGAAACAACAGGGTAGACTCTGCCAGCAGGGAATAGAACCATCCTCTCGTCTGGTCTACAGCTTCGGAAATAAATTTTGCAGGGAATTGCTGCTCAAATAACTCTTTGTTTTCAAAGGGATAGTGATGCTGTGCAAAAGGCATCGCTCCGGAATCAAACCAGCAGTCAATCACTTCTGGCACACGATGCATTTCTTTCCCACATTTTGGGCAGGGAATGGTCACTGCATCAATATAGGGCCGATGGAGTTCAATTTCCTCTGGACAATTCTCTGACAATTCTTTCAGTTCTGCAATACTTCCAACGGAATGCATGTGACCGCACTCACATTCCCAGATATTGAGAGGCGTTCCCCAGTAACGATTCCTGGAAATACCCCAATCCTGCACATTCTCAAGCCAATCTCCAAACCTTCCTTTTCCAATATTTTCCGGTATCCAGTGAATCGTATTGTTGTTACGGATTAATTCTTCTTTCACCTCTGTCATTTTAATAAACCAGGATTCTCTTGCATAGTAAATCAACGGAGTATCACAACGCCAGCAGTGAGGATATTCATGCTCAAATTTAGGTGCGTCAAACAATAATTTCTGGTCTTCCAAATCCTGTAAAATCATAGGATCTGCCTTTTTACAGAAAATGCCCTCATAAGGCGTTCCCTCTGTCAATTCTCCTTTTCCATTGACAAACTGTACGAACGGAAGGTCATATTTTCTTCCCACCTTTGAGTCGTCTTCACCAAAAGCCGGAGCAATATGAACAATTCCTGTACCATCCGTCATGGTAACATAATTGTCACAGGTAACAAAATGGGCTTTTTTATGCTGCTTTGCCGCTGCTTCCCCAGTACAGGCAAACAATGGCTCATACTCCCGGTATTCTAAATCAGTTCCTTTGTAAGTTTCCAACACTTCATAGGCTTTTGTTCCAGCTTCTTGCTGCTCTTTATCCAGCAAAGTCCCCATTACTTTATCCAGCAAAGCTTCTGCCATATAATAAGTAAATCCGTCAATTGCTTTGATTTTGCAATAAGTCTCTTCTGGGTTTACGCAAAGGGCTAAATTAGAAGGCAGTGTCCAAGGGGTCGTGGTCCATGCTAAGAAATACGCTTCTTCCTCTTTTACCTTGAAACGAACAATAGCAGAACGTTCCTTTACGGTCTTATAGCCCTGTGCCACTTCCTGGGCGGAAAGAGGTGTTCCGCATCGTGGGCAGTAAGGCACAATTTTAAATCCCTTATAAAGTAATTTCCGATTCCAGATTTCTTTTAACGCCCACCATTCAGACTCAATAAAATCATTGTGATAGGTCACGTAAGGGTCATCCATATCTGCCCAAAATCCTACGGTTCCAGAGAAATCCTCCCACATTCCTTTGTACTTCCAAACGCTTTCTTTGCATTTATCAATAAATGGCTCCAGACCATATTCCTCAATCTGTTCTTTTCCATCCAGACCCAATAATTTCTCTACTTCCAATTCCACTGGTAGTCCATGGGTATCCCACCCTGCTTTCCTGGGCACCATTTTTCCCTTCATGGTCTGATACCGGGGTATCATGTCCTTGATGACACGGGTCAGTACATGACCAATATGCGGCTTGCCATTGGCAGTGGGCGGTCCGTCATAAAAGGTGTAAGTCTCTCCTTCTTTCCTGTTTTCCATACTTTTTCGGAAAATATCATTGTCTTTCCAGAACTTTTCTGTCTGTTTCTCTCTTTCCACAAAGTTTAAATTGGTTTCAACTTTGTTATACATGAGTCATTTCTCCTTTCGAAACTAAAATAGAACAAGAAAGAATCCTGCTTTGCAGGATTCTCCGCCTGCGGCGGGTCGCTTTGCG
>ERZ778518.46-NODE-46-length-115117-cov-15.000513_pt1 | contig 115117 bp, 97 predicted proteins | sample MGYA00510340_ERZ778518 | MGnify/ENA primary metagenome ERZ778518 (study PRJEB29527, sample SAMN07138967) | mouse gut metagenome | material: feces | host: mouse | place: China:Nanjing | collected 2016-01-25 ...
TGCGGCGCTGATCCATAAGCCGAAGGTGCTGTTTCTGGATGAGCCGACGATCGGTCTGGATCCTGTGGTGAAAGAAAATGTACGGGAGCTGATCCGGCAGATGAACCGGGAGGAGCGCACCACGATTTTCCTGACCAGCCACGACGTGGGGGATATCGAGAAGCTGTGCAGACGCATCATCATAGTGAACGACGGGCAGATCGTGCTGGACGATTCTGTGGAGCATCTGAAAAGCCATTATCCGAATGAACATGCTGCGGACATTGGTACACATGAGCGGGAGCAGGAGGCGGCAGGGAGCGGGGATAGTTCGGACGTGTCGCTGGAGGATATTATCGTAGAGATATACAGGTCGCAGGGGGAAAACTGAGGACATGACAGACGGGATGCCTTTGAAGAAAAGTGAGATGTTCCGGAATGGCAATGATGGAGATTCGTCAATGGAAAGGGGTTGACTGACAAATGAACAGATTGGCGAAGCAGGATGGGATTGTGAGATGTATGCCGTGGCGCAAATACACGGTCATATATCGGTCTGTGCTTTTGGAGAATTTGCAGTATGCGGCAAATATCGCCGTGGGATTTTTCAGTTACGCGGTTTTTATCTATACGTTTATCATGCTCTGGGGCTATATGTACCAGACGCCGGGGGAGCTGATTGCGGGTTACACGAAGGAGCAGATGATCTGGTATGTGATGATGACGGAAATGATCTGGTTCGGATCAAGCGCGGCTTCTGTGGCAAGGGAGGTATCCACAGACATCCGGGGCGGCAATATCGCTTATCTGATGAACAAGCCTTACCATTACACGCTGTATGTTCTGGCGAAATATACGGGAGGGTGGAGCATCAGGCTGCCCATGTATGCAATGCTGGCGGTGGTGATCGGGACGGCGCTGGTGGGTCCCCTGCCCCGCTTTCCGCTGGCGGCGGTTCCGGCGATGGCGCTCTGTGTGGTTCTGGGGCTCACCATCAACGCGGTGCTTAAGATGTGCATCAGTCTGTTTTCTTTCTGGATTGAGGATGCGACGCCTTTCCAGTGGCTGTATGACAAACTGCTTCTCATAGTCGGCACGATGTTTCCTGTTGAGATTTTCCCAGAAACATTACAGCCGTTATTCAAACTGACACCGATCTATACCGTGTGTTATGGACCGGCGAAACTGATCGTGGATTTCAGCCCGGAGAAGTGTGTGGAGATTCTGGCGGTGCAGGCGGTTTATCTTTTGGCAGGCTGCGGACTGATGTTTCTGATTTATGGGAGAGGAGTGAAGAAACTGTATGTTAACGGCGGTTAAAAATCAAATGCGGGTATGCTTTCTTTCTATTAAATATAATATGATGCGGGAGATGGTGAACAAGGTGACTTTTCTCACCAACGTGGGATTTATGGTGTTAAATAACGCTTCTTTTCTGGTTCAGTGGCTGATTTTATTCCGGCTGCGGGGGGATGTGGGCGGATATACGTTTCGCGAGATCATGCTTTTGTGGGGGCTGGTGGCGGCGGCTTTCGGGCTTTCGCACATCCTGTTTGCAAGGGTGTTTTCCCTGTCGGATCTGATCATAGGCGGAAAGCTGGATGCCTATCTGGTGCAGCCGAAAAACGTACTTGCCAGTGTTCTGACTTCCGCCACGGATGTCTCGGCAATCGGGGATCTTCTGTATGGAATGGTTCTTGGTCTGATCTGCAGCCGGGGAGCGGGGGGCTTTTTGCTCTACCTGCTATTTACGGTGACAGGAGCGGTGGTCTTTACCACGTTTGCCCTGCTTCTGGGGAGTCTGTCCTTCTGGTTTGTGCGGATGGATCTGCTGCAAAGCCAGTTGGTTATGGGGATCGTAAGTTTCGGCACGTATCCCGATGGTATTTTTAAGGGTGTTTCCCGGTTTTTGCTGTATGTGATCATTCCGGTGGGGATGGCGGTCTGGCATCCCGTACACGTGATGACGGATTTTGACGCCGGGATGCTTTTGACGGTGCTGGGGTACGTCTGCGCGCTGACCGCGGCGTCCGTGATCGTGTTTTACAGGGGACTGAGGCGGTACGCCTCGGGGAATCTGATGGAGGCGAGGCTATGAGACGGATATTGTGAGTGGCGGCAATATAAAAATTTTCTTTCCTTTTTTCGGATTCCATGGTAAAATGCTGTTGCTGACTAAAGCGGAATGGCAAAAGAGGGTGATCGTGTGCCCGAATCAAATCGCAGAAACAATTACCACAAATGCGTGGCGGTCAGCGACGCGTCTGTGGTATTTTTATAGATTATTATAGCAACACATTCATGTACCAAATCAGAGTTAAAATAGGAGAAGGAGAGAAAGTTATGAAACAAATGAAAAAGAGGTGGAGGATGCTTGTGCCGACCGTGCTAATGCTGGCGCTTGCCTGTTCCACGACGGTGCTTGCGGCAGAGGAGGAGATGGAGTACGTGCCGGATCTGCACGCGACGTTCTGGGCGCTTGTTCCTGCCATCGTGGCGATCGGGCTTGCGCTGATCACGAAGGAGGTCTACAGCTCCCTGTTTGTGGGGATTCTGATGGGAGCGCTCCTGTACTCGGGCTTTCAGTTTGAGCGGACGATCACGCACATTTTTTCGGACGGGATCATCGGCGTTTTATCTGACAGCTATAATGTAGGTATTCTCGTATTTCTGGTGATTCTGGGCGCGATGGTCGGCTTGATGAACAAGGCGGGCGGCTCGGCGGCTTTCGGGCAGTTTGCGGCGAGCAAGATCAAGAACCGGGTGGGCGCGCAGCTTGCGACCGTGCTTCTGGGCGTGCTTATCTTTATCGACGATTATTTCAACTGTCTGACTGTGGGAAGCGTGATGCGCCCTGTGACGGACAAGTTTAAGGTGTCCAGATCGAAACTGGCGTACCTGATCGACGCGACCGCCGCGCCGGTGTGTATCATCGCGCCGATTTCTTCCTGGGCGGCGGCTGTGACGGGCTTTGTGGAGGGTGAGGACGGCTTTTCCATCTTTATCCGTGCGATTCCCTACAATTTTTACGCGATTCTGACAATCGTTATGATGGTCGGCATGGTGCTGATGAAGACGGAGTTCGGCAAGATGAAGGAGCATGAGAAGAACGCGGCGAGAAAGGGTGACCTTTTCACCACGGAGGGACGGCCTTACGAGAATGTGAAAGAAGAGAAAGTAAGCGCCAAGGGCGGCGTTGTGGATCTGCTGATTCCCATTGCGGCGCTGATTGTCTGCTGTGTGATCGGCATGATTTACACGGGCGGTTTCTTTGAGGGCGCGGGTTTTGTGGAGGCGTTTTCCAACTCGGACGCTTCTCTGGGGCTGACGCTTGGCAGCTTTTTCGGTCTGGTCATCACGATCGTTCTCTATCAGATCCGCCGGGTGCTTTCCTTTAAGGAGTGCATGGACTGTATTCCGGAAGGATTCCGTGCCATGGTGCCTGCGATTCTGATTCTGACTTTCGCGTGGACATTAAAGGCGATGACGGACAGTCTGGGCGCAGATCTGTATGTGGCAGGGCTGGTGGAGTCCAGCGCGGGCGCGTTTATGAATTTCCTTCCTGCGATTATCTTTGTGGTAGGGTGCTTCCTCGCCTTTGCGACGGGTACCTCATGGGGAACTTTCGGTATTCTGATTCCTATCGTGGTGGCGGTGTTCCAGAACGGCGATCCGCAGATGATGATCATGTCCATTTCCGCCTGCATGGCGGGTGCGGTCTGCGGCGACCACTGTTCGCCGATCTCCGACACGACCATCATGGCGTCCGCGGGCGCACAGTGCGAGCACGTGAACCATGTCACGACGCAGCTTCCCTATGCGGTATTGGCGGCAGTTGTGTCTTTTGCCACCTACATTGTGGCAGGTTTCGTAAAGAGCGCGTGGATCGCACTTCCCGTGGGAATTGTGCTGATGGCGGCGGTGCTGTTTGCGCTCCGCAGCATCAATGGAACAATCGAAGATTAATAGACGGCTTCCACGTTCTCCACGCCGTCCTCTGTGATGTCAAATTTCCAGAGGGCGTGTCCGGGAATGCGGTGTTCAGTCAAATAATAGGTGTTATCTATTTGGCTTATGTAGTAGGGCGTGCCGCCGCCGATGAAATGATCGTAGATATCCTCGTAATTGCCGTCCGCAAGGTCTTTCAGATCTTTGGCGCGGAGGATGGTGGCATAATCCTGACTGCCGTTTATGTCAGTGGACACGGTGATGTAGCAGTTTCCTTTGGCAAAGGTGAGCTGTACCATGCCGGCGATCGCGTCGGGTACGGGATAGGTTTTACGCACTTCAAAGGTGGACAGGTCCGCCTGTATGATGGCGGGTGTGCCGGGGATGCCGGAGACGAAGTAGATATCGTCGCCGTCGATGGTGAAGGAGCGCACGTAGGTCTCCTTCAAAGCGTCCACGGAACGGATTTGTGTGAGATACATCTGCGGGTCGCCGGGATCATGGCGGCACAGGTACATTTCGCCGTTCATGGAGCTCCACACATAGAAAGTGTCCGTGGGGGCGTCATAGACAATATAGTGAGGGCGGTTTCCGGCTTCATCCAGTGTCTGGGTGTGGTAGAAAACGCCCTCCTTTTTTTCAAATACAAGAACCCGGTTCCCCTCCGTGTCGTCCACAAGATAGACGGTTCCGTCGCTGGCAAGGGTGTGACCCTTGTCGATCTCATCCGTTAAAATCTGCCAGTCTGTGAGAGGATCCGAAAGGTTATCGTGGAAGATCACCTGATTGTGATAGCAGTCCACAAGGAAATAGGTGTCCTCCACTTTTGTGACATAGGTGGGGACGCTCAGGTCGGTAAAGGAATTGCGTGGCGTGTCCTCTGGGGCAGCCGGGGTGAAATCCCCGTCCGAAAGGCTTTGAACCGTCGTAAATGCGCGCAGATGGTTCTCGCTTGGGAGCGGGACAGGCGTCTGCGAGCCGGCGCCCTGTGTCATGGCGGGAAGGTTTGTCTGATCAGAGTCCGATATGCCGCATGAGGCGAGCGATCCGGCTGTAAGCAGCAGGAGAAAAAGGCAGGGGAGATAAAATGACAGGCGTTTTTTAATTGGGCGTATGCTGAAATTACGGTTCATTGGCGGGATTCTCTTTCTTTCTTCTGTATTTCTTGGTAAGATAGACCATATACTAGGTTCAGTTTACCACAAATTCTGCGCCATGTCGTGTGGGTTTTCGTGGAAACGGGATTGGCAGGAGTATGGATATGACATATTTGTCACTTTTAAAATCAGACAGCGCACAAAAACAGCATATGGATGCCGGGACGTCGGGAGAACGGCAGAATCCGCCCTACAATGTGGCTTTCGGCATTCTCTCTGCCCTCGCCATACTTATGATAGTGGCGGGGCACTTGGGCTATGACATTTTCACGGTGGGCGGCCTGTTTCCCTACTATTCTTTTCACGTGCCGCTCTTTATGTTTATTTCCGGCTATTTTTACCGGGATGCGGAGGAAGGCAATCCGCTCGCTTATCTGAAAAAGAAGGCGAAGCGGCTTCTTTTGCCCTATTTTTTCTGGAATGTGGTGTACGGGCTTCTGGCTGCGGCGCTGCGGGCATTTGGCGGCTTTTCTATGGGGGAGGCAGTCTCCCTGAAAACGTTGTTTTTCACGCCCTTTTTGAACGGCTATCAGTTTATCCTGAATTACGCGGCATGGTTTGTGCCGGTGCTCTTTATCGTCGAGGTGATGAATCTGTGTATGCGGCTTCTGCTGGGGCGGCTGCACATAAACAGCGAGTGGCTGATTCTGGCGGGGACTCTGGCGGTGGGGATGCTGGTGGTGTGGTTTGCCATAGAGGGCCGTGTGTGGGGATGGTACAAGACGCCGGGACGGATTCTGTTCCTCTATCCCTGCTTTCAGATGGGGCAGTTTTATAAGAAGAAATTGGAACGGCGGGATACGCTTGGCAATGTGCCTTACTTTGCCGTTGTGCTGGCGGTGCAGGTGCTGCTGCATCTGTGCTGCAACGGGCTTGCTTACAGCAGCGTGTGGTGTACGGGCTTTGCCAACGGGCCGGTGATTCCATATGTGACAGTGGTGTCGGGAATTGCCTTCTGGCTGCGGGTGTCGAAAATTCTGGCGCCGTTTTGCGGGGAAAGACGAAGTGATGAAGCGATGGTGCAGGCTGATGCAGTAAGGTGGAATTGTCTGGCGTCGGTACAAGCTGTGGAGAAAGGTCTGAACGGACCGGCAGCGGCGCAGAATCCGGTGGGCGGGGGTCTGCTCTATCTCGGTAAAAATACTTACGCGGTGATGATGCACCATGTCATGGCTTTTATGCTCGTCAAGATGGTTCTCGCGGGGATTGCAGCCCATACGGGGTATCTGGCGGACTTTGATTTCGTGCGCTTTTACGCGGATATCGACTACTACTATCTGGTAAAAGGTTCGGAAGCCTTTCAGATGGTGTATCTGGCGGCGGGTGTGGGGCTGCCGCTGTTGGTGCAGAGAGGGCTGGATGTCCTGCTTCCTGCGGCAGGACGCGTTTTTCCATTCCGCGGTGCGGGGGCGTGATTTGAATTGCAATCGGCGGGGGAGTGTGTTACTCTATCTAAAGAGTGTGTGAATGGCAATTTATGGAGAGTTGTGCCGGAATGGAGGCACAATGGGAGATAAGGTAAAGATTTACAACTGGGATGGCAGAAAGTACCGCCTGCTGGGCAGGGTGAGGCTGCGCAGGACGAAAGACACATATGTCATAAATTTGCCCGAGCGGTTCGGGGACAGGTCTTTTACGACAAGGTACCTGCTCTGTGCCCCGGAGCGGTTTGTAAGGAAATGCCGCTACGGTAACCTGCTGTTTCGCGCGGGAAAGAGCGAAACGTGGCTGCCTGTGGAGGAGAGGATGCACGCGGAAGCGCTGTTTTCCTACCGTTGACGGGGGAGTGCCGGAAACAGGAGCATGGCTGCAGCGTTTGGCAGGAGAAGGGCGGGGGCGTGCGCTTGCCGGCAGTATGCAGGCTGACAGAAGCCTGCTTTCCGCATGAGGCTTGTTTCAAAGGTAAGGAAGGGACACATGGTCACAATCAGCGTATGTATGATCGTGAAAAATGAAGAGCGGATTTTAGGCAGATGTCTGAACAGTCTGGAAGGGCTTGCGGATGAGATCATCATTGTGGACACAGGTTCCACGGATGGGACGAAGCGGATTGCGGCATCGTATACCGATCGGATTTATGATTTTGCGTGGACGGGAGACTTTTCGGAGGCGAGGAACTTCGCTTTCTCCAAGGCGGGGATGGAATATATTTACTCGGCGGACGCGGACGAGGTGCTGGATGAAGAAAACAGAGCCGCGTTTTTGCGGATGAAGGAGGTTCTGCTCCCGGAGATCGAGATCGTGCAGATGTATTATGTAAACCAGCTCGTGAATGGTACCATCTACAATTACGACAAGGAACTCCGCCCCAAGCTTTTCAGGAGAAACAGATCCTTCCGCTGGCAGGGCGCGATCCATGAACAGGTGGGGATTACGCCTGTTATTTATGATAGCGAGATCTGCATCCGGCATCTGCCGGAGGGAAACCACAAGGACCGGGATCTGGCGGCTTTCGCGCGGCTGACCGCGGCGGGGGAATACCTTGACAAAAGACTGCACAATATTTACGCGAAGGAGCTTTTTATCTCCGGGGAGGCGAAAGATTTCCTCGCGGCGCGGTCATTTTTCCGGCAATCCTGCAAGGATGAGAGGCGGGGAGAAGAGGAACTGATGGAGGCGGCGTGCGTGGCGGCAAGGGCGGCGAGACTTGCCGGGGATGTGGCGGATTTCTTCAAATATGCCATGAAAGCGGTGGCGTCCGAAGGGTGCGCGGAAATCTGCTGCGAACTGGGCGCTTTTTATATGGAGAGAGAAGATTACGACGAGGCGGTCGTCTGGCTGTACAACGCGGCTTACGAGACGGAGAGCATTTTGGATATCCACAGCGGCGGTGACCTTCCCCTGCGGGGACTGGCTAAATGCTATCAGGAGCTTGGCAATGAGGAACAGGCGGCGGAATACAGCAGACTCGCGGCTGAGTGGACAACAACGTGAGAAGGGAATAGATGGGATGAATTGGGAAGAAAATGTGCGCAGGGTGGTGCCCTACACGCCCGGCGAGCAACCGAAAAAAACAGATGTTATTAAACTAAATACCAACGAGAGCCCGTATCCGCCCGCGCCGGGTGTGGCAGAGGCGCTGTCAGCGCTGGATACGGAAAAATTCAGACTGTATCCCGCGTTCCCGGAACAGACAGAGCTGGCGGCGGCGCTGGCTGCCCGTTACCATATCGGGACGGATCAGATTTTTATCGGCGTCGGTTCGGATGATGTGCTGTCCATGGCGTTTCTGACGTTCTTTCATTCGGGCAGACCTGTTTTCTTCCCGGATATCACGTATTCTTTTTATGATGTGTGGGCGGATGTGTACGGAATACCGTATGAGAGAAAGGCGCTGGACGCGGATTTTCAGATTTGCCCGGCGGATTACTGTCAGCCGAACGGCGGCGTGATCTTTCCGAATCCCAATGCCCCGACAGGCGTGCTGATGCCTCTTGACAAGGTGGAGGCGATCGTCGCGGCAAACCGGGATGTGGTGGTGATCGTGGATGAGGCTTACATTGACTTCGGCGGCACGAGCGCGCTGCCGCTCATTGAAAAATACGACAACCTGCTGGTGGTGCAGACTTTTTCCAAGTCCAGATCCATGGCGGGTATGCGGATCGGGTATGCCATGGGGCAGCCGCAGCTGATCCGTTATCTGAATGATGTGAAGTATTCCGTCAATTCTTACACTATGAACACGGCGGCGCTGGAGCTGGGCGCAGCGGCGGTGCGGGATGAGGACTATTTTAAGGCGTGCTGTAAAAAAATCATGGAGACGAGAGCGGTGGCGGAGGAACGCCTTTCTGCACTTGGATTTGTTTTCCGGAAGTCCTTTGCCAATTTTATCTTTGCCTCCCACAAGACGATGCCTGCGAGGAATATCTTTGAGTGGCTGAGAGAAAATGACATATATGTCAGATGGTGGGACAAAGAGAGAATAGACAATTATCTGCGTATCACCATCGGTACAGACGGGCAGATGGAATCTTTGTACCGCGCACTGGGAAAGATTCTCGGCTAAAAGCATATACTTTATGTAAGAAAAAGGAAGTGGAGAGGAAAAAACTATGGAGAGTTTAGCGGTGGCATTTGCCAATACACTGGGAAGATATGTGAGTAAGGAGATCGTGGTGTTTATCATTTCCATGATACCGATTCTGGAGTTGCGAGGCGGTCTGATTGTCTCCAAGCTGCTGCAGGTGCCGATCACCACGGCGATTCCGATCTGCATCATCGGCAATATCATTCCGATTCCCTTTATTCTGTTGTTTATCAAACAGGTGTTTAAACTGCTGAAAAAGATAAAGATTTTCCGCGGTATCATCGAGAAGCTGGAAAACCGCGCCATGAGTAAGAGCGACAATATCAAGCGTTATGAATTTTGGGGACTGGTGCTCTTTGTGGGGATTCCCCTTCCGGGCACAGGAGCGTGGACGGGTTCCCTGATCGCCGCGCTTCTGGATGTGGACTTTAAGAAGGCGGTTCTGGCGGAACTTCTGGGCATCGCCATCGCTACGGTGATTATGTCGTTCCTCTCTTACGGGCTTCTGGGCGCGCTTGTAAGTTAAGAGCGGGCGGCGGTTCGCGGAACTGTAAGCAGCGGTTGAATGCGATCAGCAGACTGAGGCAGGACGGCAGGAAGCATGGAAAGCGGACAAAGCGGGAAGGGAAAGTAAGAAAGCGTGGAAAGATAAGAAAAGGCTGTGGCACCTTAGAGGATGGGATCACGGATGAAGGAAAAAACGGATAGAAAAAAATATGCGCTGGTGTTTGCGGCGTTTGCGGTAGTTCTGGCGGCGGCAGGGCTGGTCGGCGTTCTGCTGCGCGGGCAGCTTTCCGGGGATGACAATCCAAATCTGGCTCTGAAAAAGGGTGTGAAAGCGACCTGTGACAGTGTGGAGCAGGCGTCGTTGACCGCGGCTATGGCGATAGACGGGAACGACGTTGACCGCGCATCCCGCTGGTCCAGCGAGAATAACAGGGAGGACGCCTCCCACTATATACAACTGGAATTTCCCGAAGAAATTTCAGTTTCTTTTGTTGTGCTGAAATGGGAGAGGGCGAACGCGGTTTCCTACGCGCTGGAAAGCTCGACGGACGGTGCGGCATACGAGACGCTTGCCGCTTTCGACAGGGCGCCGGAGACGCTTGCGCAGGAGATTGTTCTAAAGGAGCCTGTGCAGACGCGGTTTCTGCGTCTTTCCACCTATGCGGTGTCGAAAGAGTCTGCGGATTTTTCTGATCTGTACCAGAATGTATCTCTCTACGAGTTTGAAGTTTACAGGGACAAGCCCACGGCATACAAATTAAAAGCACCTGTTATTGAGAAGACGCCGGAGGGTGGAAGAAGGCTTGCTGCGCCGGAAACGCCGGATGGCTTCCGGGTAACGCTGATCGGCGCGGACTTGGAGCAGGTAATCGGTGCGGACGGCACAATCTATGACACCATTCAGGACAAGGAAGTGACGGTAGGCTACCGGGTGGAGGACACGAGAGAACGGGAGGAGACGAGGGAGGTTTCCTTTGTGGTGGAAGTGCCTGCGGCGGATACGGTGTCTGATGCGGCGGAGGGCGGACTGTCTGATGGGCAGACTGCGTTTCAGGGGTCCGAAGGTGACCTGCTCTGCGGGATCAGCGGCGTGCTTCCCTCCGTTGCGGAGTGGCGGGGCGGTCAGGGATATTTTACTCTGCGGGAAAGCGCGAGGATCATCGTGGATACCGACAGTCGTCCGCCCCGGAGCGATGGACGCCAGCCGGCAGAGCCGGGTGCGGATGTGCAGGCGGACGGAATGGGAGCGGATGCGGATGTGCGGGCGGACGAAACGGGAGCGGGTGCGGATGTGCAGGCGGATGGAATGGGAGCGGATGCGGATGTGCAGGCGGACGGAATGGGAGCGGGTGCGGATGTGCAGGTGGACGAAACGGAAGCGGACACGCAGGCGCTCTGGGATATCGCGTCGCTGATGAACGGGAGTCTGGAAAAGGACCCGTATTTTTGCAAAAAACTGACCGTCTGCAAGGGCACGGCGGACGATCTCAAACCGGGGGATATCTATCTGGGCTATGCCGGAGAGGAAAACGGTCTGGGCGAGGAGGGATATACCTGTGATATAACTGACAAATGTGTCATAAAGGCGGAGGCGGCGACAGGACTGCGCTGGGGGACGGTCACTTTGATGCAGCTTCTGTTTGCGGATGCGGGAAGAAACGCGCCGCAGGGACAGATCCGGGATTATCCCCTCTATGAGGTGCGGGGGTTCGGCATTGATGTGGCGAGAAAGCCGGTATCTATGGATACGCTCTATCGGATGATGGAGACCATGTCATGGTATAAGATGAACGATCTGGCGATCCATTTAAACGATAACACGATCCTTGCCACCAGCGGGCTTACCGATTCGGCGGAACATGCCATGACCGCGGACAGTGCGTTCCGGCTGGAATCTGCGCTGGGCAATGAGAAGGGGGAAATGCTGACCGCGGCGGATTACGCATACACGAGGGAGGAGTTTGCAAAGTTTATCGCCACAGCCAGAACCTATGGCGTGACGGTGGTGCCGGAGATTGATACCCCGGCGCACGCCCTCTCCATCACCAAGCTTTATCCCGACTATGCCCTGCGCACGGGAAGCGAGTCGGTGGATCAGATTGATCTGGGAAATGACAAGGCTGTCACTTTTGTGGAGAAAATCTGGCGGGAGGCGCTGGATGGGGAGAATGGCGCGTTCCGGGAGGCGGATATTGTGAATATCGGCATGGATGAGTATTACGGAGACGGGGAGCAGTACCGGCAGTACTTGAACAGGATCAATAGTCTGGTGCAGGAGTCGGGAAAAACCGTGCGGATCTGGGGCAGCCTCAGCAATATGGGCGGCACGACAAAGCCCTCGCCCGAAAACCTGCAGATGAATCTGTGGAGTACGGTCTGGGCGGACCCGCTTGCGATGTATGAGGAGGGGTATTCGCTGATCAATATGCAGAACAACCACCTTTACATCATACCGGGCGGCGGCTATGACAGGCTGAGCGGCAGGGAGCTGTATGAAAACTGGGCGCCCAACCGCTTTTATGACTATGACAGGCGGGAGACCGTGCCCGCTTATTCGCCGCAGATGCTTGGCGCGGCATACATGATCTGGAATGATATGAGCGGCAATCTGGACGTGGGAATCTGCGAGTACGATCTGTACGAGCGGTTTGTGGAGCCGCTGGGCGCGCTGTCTGCGCGGCTCTGGGGAGCGGAAAAGCTGGGGGCGGGAGCAGGACAGACGCCGTCTGGCTCTGGAGAGCCGGCTTACGATTATTTGGAAAAGTGCATGAAGAACCGGGAGCTTCAGAGAGCTTTGACGGGGAATGAGACAGTGGGGGTGGAGCCGGATTATGAGATTCGGATGGATGTGTGGCTGGAGCCGGGACGTGAGACCGGGAGCGCTGCAGGACAGTGGCAGGATACACGGGATGAGACCGGCGTGCCGCAGATGAGGGACGGACATCCGGATGCGCCGCGGGAGCAGGTCATTGCGGAGGGCGACTGCGCTTATGGCAGATGGGCTTTCTACGCGGCGGAGCCGGAGACGGGAAAGGTCGGTTTTGCCAGAGAAGGGCGGACCTACACATTTGATTACACGCTGCCGAAAGGCAGATGGGTGAATCTGAAACTGGAGGGTAAGCCGGGAAAGACCACGCTTTATGTGGACGGAAAAGAAGTGGACAGCCTTGGGAGCGACGAGCCCTTCGAGGAACACGCCACTTTTGTGTTCCCTCTGCAGAGAGTGGGCAGCCAGACGGGAGCGTTTGACGGAGAACTGGATCTGTATGTGTAAAACAGCGCGGGCAGTTCAGCTTAGGACTTTGCACTTGCTGCAAAGTCCGTGAGAACATGTAAAGGCTGAGAAGAATCCGGCTTTTTTGCCGAGGGTAAAACTGGAATAGGATGGATTAGAACATGGAAGCATACACAGATTTCGCGGAAGTATATGACGAACTGATGGACGACACGCCCTATGAGGAATGGTGCGATTTCTTAATGGGGATCTTTCAACGGTATGGAGTGGATTCCAGTGGAGAGAGAGAGGAAAAAACAGATGTTATGTCTGCAGTTTCGGAGCAGACGGGGAAAAATCTCCGGCAGGAACGAAACACAGTCCTTGATCTTGGCTGCGGGACAGGCACGCTGACGGAGCTTCTGGCGCGCAAAGGCTATGACATGATCGGCGTGGACAACGCGGAAGAGATGTTGAGGATTGCCATGGATAAACGGGAACGGTCGGGACTTGACATTCTGTATCTGCAGCAGGATATGCGGGAGTTGGAGCTTTACGGCACGGTGGGCACGGTCGTCAGCGTCTGCGACAGTCTGAACTATCTGCTGGCGGAGGAGGATATTGTGCAGACTTTTGCGCGGGTCAATAACTATCTGTACCCGCAGGGAATATTTGTCTTTGATTTCAATACCGTTTATAAATACGCGGAGGTGATCGGAGACACCACGATCGCAGAAAACCGGGAAGACTGTAGCTTTATCTGGGAAAACTACTACCATGAGGAGCAGGAGATCAACGAGTACGACTTGACGGTCTTTGTGGCGGAGGGCACATTATTCCGGCGGTTTCAAGAGGTGCACTACCAGCGGGGCTATCGTCTGGAGCAGATGCAGGCGTTTCTTTTGCAGGCAGGACTGGAATTTCTGGAGGCGTTTGATGCGGACACCCACGGGAAAGTGACGGCGGAGAGCGAGCGGATTTATGTGGTGGCGAGAAAAGGGGCGGAAACGACGGCGAATCAGACTGTTGTTTAAATATTCATATGTATGTGGGAGAAAAAGAGCGGATTGGCACAATAAAGTCGATCAGGAAAGGATAATAATATGACAGATTATATGGTACGGGCGACGGCGGCGGACGCGCAGATACGCGCATTTGCGGTAATGACAAGAGAACTGACGGAAACAGCGAGGGCAGCTCACAACACAAGCCCTGTGGTGACGGCGGCGCTTGGACGGCTGATGACAGGCGCGCTGATGATGGGCAGTATGCTCAAGGGAGAAAAGGACATTCTCACCCTGCAGATCCGGGGAGCCGGACCGGTACACGGCATCACGGCGACAGCGGACGCGGCAGGGCACGTGAAAGGCTACGCGGACAATCCGCAGGCGATGATGCCGCCGAATGGCGAGGGAAAACTGGATGTGGGCGGCGTGATCGGCGCTGGCGTCCTTCATGTGATGAAAGATATGGGACTGAAGGAGCCTTATGCTTCCACGGTCACCCTGCAGACGGGGGAGATCGCGGATGACCTGACCTATTATTTTGCGGCATCCGAGCAGATACCGTCTGTCGTGGCGCTGGGCGTTCTGATGAACCGGGACAATACCGTCCGGCAGGCTGGCGGTTTTATCATACAGTTGATGCCCTTTACCGCAGAGGAGGTAATCAGCCGTCTGGAGGAGAGACTGACAAAAATAACATCTGTCACGGAACTTCTGGAGGCGGGAAAAACGCCGGAGGAACTTCTGGAAAGCGTGCTGGGAGAGTTCGGTCTGGAGATCACGGACAGGATGCCGGTGGGCTTTCATTGCGACTGCAGCAGGGAGCGGGTGGAGAAGGTGCTCTTAAGTCTTGGCAAAAAAGATTTGCAGGAAATGATAAACGAGGGAAAAGAAGTGGAATTGCACTGTCATTTCTGCAACAGGAATTACGCATTCTCCGTGGAGGAAGTGGAACGCCTTATGAAAGCGGGAGATACCAGACAGCCCGCAAAACGCCGGTGTTAAAACAGGACTTAATGTTTGAGAACAAAAGCGGAATAAAACGTGAAAACGAATATACGGAAAACGACAGGCAGAGGGAGAGAACGGATAAAAACCATCTGTGATTTTATATAGCGTGCGGATAAAACCCTTGTAAACAGGGAAAAGTAAGTGCATCTTCTGAAAATTACAAGGGCAGAAAAGAGAGGCGTTATACATGAAAAATAGCGGAGGTTATTGAAAAAACGGAAGAAGAGAAACGGACGGGCCGCCATAAGCTTTACAACACGGCAGAGGACAGAAGCGGTTCCCGGACGTGGGCGTCAAAGCGAAATCCAGACAGAGAAACACATGTTCGAGAAAACGCAGACAGCAAAAAACTAAAACAGGAATTAACATAAATGCAAGGCTGATATTTCGATTTTTGGAGAGAATTTATAGCAGATGGTATGAAGTGTGAAAAAGCGCGTATTTGCTGGAAAAATCGCAATAAAATAACAAGTGTTTACATTAAAATAACGGGTCATATATAACAGAAACTATCAATGCCCGGCGAGGAATGCGAAGAATCGGCGCCCCAAAAAGGATTAAAATCAAAATTAAGAACCCTCATTTATGGCGCTCTGTTTGTTATAATAAAAAATGAGAAAAAGGAAAGGAAATACGGGATATGAGACATGGATTTGTAAAAACAGCGGCTGTGACGCCGAAAATCAAGGTGGCGGATCCCCATTATAATGCGAAGAAGATAGCGGAAGGAATCGAGGAGGCGGTGCGACGGGGCGCCAGACTGATTGCATTTCCAGAACTGTGTCTTACCGGCTACACATGCGGCGATCTGTTTTTGCAGGAGATTCTGTTGACACAGGCTATGGAGGCGCTGGCGGAGGTGAAGGCGGCGACACAGGACAGTGACGCCCTCGTTTTCGTCGGTCTGCCGCTCGTCAGGCAGCATAAGCTGTACAACGTCGCGGCGGTTTTGCAGGATGGGGAAATACTTGCCTTTATTCCGAAGAGACATATCCCCTCCTATGCGGAGTTTTACGAGGGACGGCATTTCACACCGGGAAATACGGCGCCGCAGCCTTTCCTATATGAGGACAAAGAGATTCCCTTTGGCACGGATATCCTTTTTCAGATAGATGCCGTGCGCGGACTTACCGTGGGCTGTGAGATCTGCGAGGATATCTGGGCGCCGGAGTCTCCGGCGACTGCGCATACGCTGGCGGGTGCGACGGTGATCGTCAACCTTTCTGCTTCCAACGAGACGGTGGGGAAGGACACTTACAGGGAAATGCTTGTGAAATCCGCCAGCGCCAGACAGATCGCCGCCTATGTATACAGTTCCGCAGGGGAGGGCGAGTCTACGCAGGATCTGGTATTCGGTGGTCACAATATCATTGCGGAAAACGGCAGGGTGCTGGCGCGGGCAAAACGATTTGAAACGGGTGTTATTTATGCTGATCTGGATATTTACAGACTGGAGCATGAACGCCGCAGAATGAATACTTATCAAGGGGAAAACTTGCGGGAGCACACGATACTTCCCGTGCATATGGAGGAGGAAGAGACACTTCTGGAAAGGCGGTTTTCTGCCAGACCGTTTGTGCCGGATCAGGCGAAAGAGCGGGAGAAGCGCTGTGACGAGATATTGTCCATTCAGTCCTATGGTCTGAAAAAACGGTATGAGCATACCGGGTGTCAGTCGGCGGTGCTGGGTATTTCCGGCGGTCTGGATTCCACCCTCGCGCTCTTGGTGACGGTGCGCACTTTCGATATGCTGGGACTTTCCAGAGATAAAATAACATCTGTTACAATGCCTTGTTTTGGCACCACGGACAGAACTTATGACAATGCCTGCAGGCTGGCGCGTCTGCTTGGAACGACGCTCCGTGAGGTGGATATCAGGGAGGCGGTGAGCGTGCATTTCCGCGATATCGGACAGAGCAGCGACTGCCATGACGTGACCTACGAGAACGGGCAGGCAAGGGAACGGACGCAGGTGCTGATGGATATCGCCAATCAGACGGGCGGTCTGGTGATCGGCACGGGGGATATGTCGGAACTGGCACTCGGCTGGGCGACCTACAACGGGGATCACATGGCAATGTACGGCGTGAATGTGGGTGTGCCAAAGACCTTGGTGCGGCATCTGGTGCGCTATTATGCGGACACATGTGGGGATGAGGCGCTTAAGGCGCTCTTGCTGGATATTCTGGACACACCTGTCAGCCCCGAGCTGCTACCGCCCGTGGACGGTGTGATTTCCCAGAAAACCGAAGATCTGGTGGGACCTTACGAACTGCATGATTTCTTCTTATATTACATGCTGCGCTGCGGCTTTGCGCCTGCTAAAGTTTACCGGGTGGCGCGGATTGCCTTTGCGGGAATTTATGACGATGATGTCATATTAAAGTGGCTGAAGATTTTTTATAAGCGGTTTTTCGCCCAGCAGTTTAAGCGGTCCTGCCTGCCGGATGGTCCCAAGGTGGGAAGCGTGGCGCTCTCGCCCAGAGGGGATCTGCGGATGCCGTCGGATGCAAGCGAGGCGGTCTGGCTGGCACAGCTGGAGGAACTGTAATTTATTCCTGTGGGCAACGAGTCAGGTGGTTTGCGTTATTGGGGCATTCTCCTGAGTGAAACATAGAACTTCTTAGCGAGACAGCCTGTGCTGTCGAACTTTAGAAGTTCTTTTCACTTTATGCTTGACAGGATCCAAAGGAACGTGTATGATAAATCCATCAAGAGTAATCAATGAACCGTGCATTTCGCACATTCGGGCAAAATCTGCCGCTTACTCAAAACTACCAATCAAATAGCGGCGGAGGCGAAAGCCGGAATGCACTTTCGTTTCGTAGTGTGACTCCATGGTTTATCCTCTGCCGGACGAAAAGGAGGAAAACTTATGGAACACAGAAAGATGGAAAGAGAGGACATTTTCAGAATGATCGAGGGAGGAAAGTCTCACGGCACACCGGCACCGGAGGGAATGCCGGAAGACAGGGTATATACAATTAGGGATATTGAGGCATTGCCGGAGGGCGAGCGGGCGGAGCTGATCGACGGGAAACTGTATAGGATGGCGACGCCTACGCTGACCCATCAGGAATTTCTTATGTGGCTGAGTGTTACAATTTGGAATTATATAAGAGACAAGAGAGGAACCTGTAAAGTGCTCCCCGCGCCTTTTGCAGTCTACATAAAGGATGACGAGCACAATTATGTGGAGCCGGATGTGACGGTGATCTGCGACAGGGATAAGCTGGACGAGAAAGGCTGCCACGGGGCGCCGGACTGGACGATAGAGATCGTCTCGCCGTCCAGTAAGACGATGGATTATATCAGGAAATGCGTGCTGTACGAGCAGGCGGGTGTGAGGGAGTACTGGATTGTGGACCCGGAGGAGAGAAGCGTTCTGGTGTACAATTTTGAGCACGGGATGTCAAGCCAGTATACCTTTTTTGAGCCGGTGAAGGCGGGGATATATGAGGATCTGATATTCCATTTTGATGAGGTGGCGTAAGACGGGGCAGCGTGCCGGTCTGCTGTCAGGCAGATTTATGACGATAATGTCAGTTGAATTTGGATAAGAGTCTGGTGTGGAATATGATTTTGCGGCTGGGGAAAGAAAAGAACCCCAGCCGTCTGCATTTTGCCTGTTACATCATTTTCGGACATTCGTAAAAGAGATATACCGTTATTCGGGGTCCGTCTCCCCCTGATTTTCTAGCGCCTTGTTGAGAGAACTGGTGATGGCGTCTAAGAGAATCATGGACGTGTACTTGCTGTCGTCGGGATATGTAATGCCTTCCAGACTCTGGCTTTTTATGATCTGGTCTGCCAGATCCTCAAAGGAAGGCTGGATCAGAGGATACATGGTCGTTACAGCCTCATCCAGATTTACCAGCCGGATGGCGTTGATGTTCTTTTCATCCACGGTCACTTCGATTTCAACAACATTGTCGTTTAAGATCAGAGAGGTCGTATATACGCCCGGCACATAAGTGTCGTTTACGGGCTGCGTCACGGTGGACATGGTCTCCTGCTTCTTTTCTTTGGGCAGAAACATAATGATGAGCAGGATAATAAAAAGAATACCGAGTGCAGCGAAAATGCCGGTATATATTAACTCTTTTACATGAAGTACGACAATTTTGGTTTTAGAACTCATACAGATAATCCCCACAGTGATTCTTTTTTAACAGTTTATGTGGGCGCGGGCGGGTTTATGCGTGGGGATTTCAGGAGAGATTTTGTAGGATATTGCAAATCATTCCACTATGGGGCTATAAAAGTCTAAAATAAAAAATATCTTTACATTCTAATATAGAATCTATATCTTGCTTTATTTTATCAGTTGGAACTATTCATGCTTGCACCGTAAAACAGAATGACATGGCTTGACAAAAGAATAAAGAAACTGATATGATTGTACCGAACAAGGGCGTTCTCACAGGGATAGAGCGCCCTTTTTTCGCGCACAAGCAGGGTCAGAAAGAGAAGGAAAGGCGGTATCGCATGAGAAAAAACTATAGCAGGGAAGATATCATAAAGCTGGTTGAAGAGGAGGACGTGGAGTTTATCCGGCTCCAGTTTACGGACATTTTCGGTAACTTGAAAAATCTGGCGATCACGGCGGGGCAGCTTGAGAAGGCTCTCGACAATGACTGTATGTTTGACGCATCTTCCATTGAAGGTTTTGCTGAAGTGGAGGAGTCGGACATGTATCTGTACCCGGATTACAGTACGCTGGAAATTTTTCCGTGGAGACCCCAGCAGGGAAAGGTGGCGCGTCTGATCTGCGATGTGCACCGCCCGGACAGAACGCCGTTTGCGGGTGATCCCCGCTATGTATTGAAACAGGCGATCAGGGAAGCGGAAGAGATGGGCTTTACCTTCCGGGTGGGGGCGGAGTGCGAGTTTTTCCTGTTCCATCTGGATGACAACGGAATGCCCACCACGCTTACCCACGAAAAGGCAGGGTATTTTGATGTCGGCCCGGTAGACTTCGGGGAGAACGCGAGACGGGATATGGTACTCACGCTGGAAGACATGGGGTTTGTGGTGGAGGCGTCCCACCATGATGTGGCGCCGGCACAGCATGAGATCAGTTTCCGATATGACGATGCGCTGACGACGGCGGACAATATTATGACTTTCAAACTGGCAGTCAGAACCATTGCCAAGAGACACGGGCTCCATGCCAGCTTTATGCCGAAACCCAGATACGGCGTGAACGGCTCTGGGATGCATATCAATATGTCGCTTCTGAAGGACGGGAAAAATATGTTTGCGGATGAAAAAGGCGCCCACGGGCTGAGCCGTGACGCATACGCTTTTCTGGGCGGTATCATGGAACACATGCGGGGCATGACGGCGATTATGAATCCGATTGTCAATTCTTATAAGAGGCTTGTGCCGGGTTTTGAGGCGCCGGTGTATATTGCGTGGAGCGCCACGAATCGGAGTCCGCTCATCCGTATTCCGGCGGCGGCAGGGGACGCGGTGCGGATGGAACTTCGCAGCCCCGATCCCACGGCAAATCCGTATCTGGCTCTGGCGGCGGTCCTGCGGGCGGGGCTTGACGGGATCAGGAGGCATACGCCTGTGCCGGAGAGCGTGGACTGCAACATTTTCCGTATGAGTGAGCAGGAGCGGAGAGAGCGGAAGATCGAGGAATTGCCGGGGACTCTGGCGGAAGCGATTTCCTGCATGGAGAACGATGCGTTTATGAGAAAGACGCTGGGTGACCATGTGTTTGAGAAATACATTACGCTGAAAAAGGAGGAATGGAACCGCTACCGCAGTCAGGTGACGGATTGGGAGATAAACGAGTATCTGAACCGGTTTTAAACCTTGCCGATGGGTGGAGGGACAGTCAAAATAAAATAGCGAACGTTACGAATAAAGGAAGGGGGTGAGCGTGTGTTTAACATCATAGTGGTTCTGCCAAAACCCGAGGACGCCAAAGGCATCCGCAATCTGCTTGTAAAGAACGGATTCCATGTAGACAGTGTGTGTACGACAGGTTCTCATGCACGCAGCAGAATGGACGATCTGAATGACGGGCTGGTGATTTGCAGTTACAGGATGTCCGATATGATGTACCATGAACTGCACGCCTGCCTTCCAAAGGGATTTGAGATGCTGCTGCTTGCTTCCGCAAACGTCTTGCAGGAGTGTGACCTTCGCGATATTATGAGTCTTGCCATGCCGCTTAAGGTGCATGATCTGATCAACACGGTGGACATGATGGGGCAGGCGATTGAGCGGCGAAGGAGGCGGGAGAGACAGCGTCCCAGAGCGCGCAGCGAACAGGAGGAAGGTCTGATCAAGGAGGCAAAGGAGCTTTTGATGAACCGGAATCACATGACAGAGGAGGAGGCGCACCGTTATCTGCAGAAATGCAGTATGGACAGCGGCACCAATCTGGTGGAGGAGGCGCAGATGGTTCTCGCCATGATGCGGACGTGACGGGGCGGGTCATTTTGCGTCCATAGGGCGGATGCCCGGCATGAAATAGGTCGCCAGACAAAAGGCTGTTATCATCTGACGGTTTATGAATGGCACGGCTGAATTGCTAAGAAATTGGTACTGCCGTGTATATCAGTGTAGCATTTTTGCGGCGATAGATGTATACTTGAAGGAAAATTGGTAACAGTTCAGCCTAGGATTTTGCACTTGCCGCGGAGTCCATGAGAACAGGTAAAGGTTGAGAACTGTTTGCATTGTGCGATCTTTGGGGTTGGGCGATTGCCGCCGCATGGATGCGCAAGAATGGAGATGGACATGAAATTCACAAAAATGCAAGGCTGCGGTAACGATTATGTCTATGTGGACGGCAGCCGCGAACAGATATCACAGGAGGAGAAACCGGCGCTGGTGCGCCGCTTTAGCGACAGGCATTTCGGGATCGGCGGGGACGGGGTGATCTTTATCAACCCGTCAGACGAGGCGGATTTTGAGATGGAGATGTACAATGCGGACGGCACCCGGGCGGAAATGTGCGGCAATGGCATCCGCTGTGTGGGAAAATTTGTTTATGACAAAGGGCTTACAGACAAAACTGACATAACCGTCATAAGTGCGGGCAGCGTAAAATATCTGACACTTATTGTAAAAGAAGACAAAGTGGAGCAGGTAAAAGTCAATATGGGCGCGCCGGAGCTTAAGGCGGCGCTGGTGCCTGTTATCAGTGAGAACGAGAGGGCGATCAACGAGCCGATTTGTGTGCAGGGGAAAGACTATAAAATGACATGTGTGTCAATGGGGAATCCCCACGCGGTGGTGTATCTTGACGACGTGGATTCCCTTGCCATAGAGGAGATTGGTCCCTGTTTTGAGAACCATGAACGGTTCCCGAGACGCACCAATACGGAGTTTGTGAAGGTGATTGACAGAAATACCGTGCAGATGCGTGTGTGGGAGCGCGGTACAGGGGAAACGCTTGCCTGCGGCACAGGTGCCTGCGCGGTTGCCGTGGCGTGTGTCCTAAATGGTCTGACGGAAGAGACGGTTACGGTTAAACTTCTCGGCGGTGATCTTGTCATTACATGGGACAGGGAGGCGGATGTGGTCTATATGACGGGACCCGCTGCGACGGTGTTTGAGGGTGAAGTATAAGCGGGACGGTGCGGAACAGGGAAGGTTGTCTGTGGAACCCAGGGAGTTTACATCATATATCTCACAAATAAACAACGGAGGTTATTTTATATTATGGTAAAAGTAAATGACAACTATCTGAAATTACCCGGGAGCTACTTATTTTCTACGATTGGTAAGAAGGTGAATGCCTACGCGGCGGCTCACCCGGACAAAAAAATAATAAGGCTGGGGATCGGCGACGTGACGAAGCCGCTTACCCCGGCGATTATCAGCGCCCTCCACGGGGCGGTGGACGAGATGGCGGATGAGAAGACATTCCGCGGTTACGCGCCGGACTTGGGCTATGAGTTTCTGCGCACGGCGATTGCGGAGAACGATTACAGGGCGAGGGGCTGTCAGATTGATGCGGACGAAATTTTTGTCTCCGACGGGGCAAAGTGCGATTCCGGCAACATTCAGGAAATTTTTGCCGTGGACAATAAGATTGCGGTCTGCGACCCTGTCTACCCGGTGTATGTGGACACCAACGTGATGGCGGGCAGAACAGGCGCTTACGATGAGAGCACGGGCAACTGGAGCGATGTGATTTACATGCCCTGCACGGCGGAAAACGGCTTTGCGCCGGAACTGCCAAAGACAGTGCCGGATCTGATTTATCTGTGCTTTCCGAACAATCCGACGGGTTCCACCATCACAAAGGGGCAGCTGCAGGAGTGGGTGGATTACGCCAACAAAAACGGCTCCGTCATTATCTACGACGCGGCTTACGAGGCATATATATCTGAGGCGGACGTGCCCCACAGCATTTACGAGTGCGAGGGGGCGAGAACCTGTGCCATCGAGCTTCGCTCTTTCTCGAAAAATGCGGGCTTTACCGGCGTGCGTCTGGGCTTTACCGTGGTTCCAAAAGAACTGAAGGCGGGGGACGTGGCGCTTCACGGGCTCTGGGCAAGGCGGCACGGCACGAAGTACAACGGCGCGCCTTATATCATCCAGCGGGCAGGCGAGGCGGTCTACAGTGAAGCAGGTAAAAAAGAGACAAAAGAGCTGGTCGCTTATTATATGAAGAATGCCGCTTATATTCTGGAGGGTTTGAAAAGTGCGGGGTACACGGTTTCCGGCGGCGTCAATGCGCCTTATATCTGGCTGAAAGCGCCGAATGGCATGACGAGCTGGGAGTTTTTCGATTACCTGCTGGAGACAGCAAATGTGGTCGGCACGCCAGGGTCGGGCTTCGGACCGAGCGGCGAGACGTATTTCAGACTGACGGCGTTTGGAAGTTACGAAAATACGGTGGAGGCTGTTGACCGGATTAAGAGGCTGGGGGTCTGAAGCTGCGCGGCTTTGAGCGGGAAACTGAGGCATAAGCTGGCAGCAGCCGGTTTCTGTTCCCGTAGGACGTGGAGCGCCTGTTGGAGTGGAAATGGCTTAGGCTGGCAGCTGTCGCCGAAAACAGGGATAGATTTGGAAATATATTTTTGCCTGAAAAAGGTCTTTGGATGATAAAAAAAGAAAGGTATCAGAAAATGGACATATATTTGCTCCGTCACGGGGAGACGGACTGGAATAAAAAGCGGCTTTTACAGGGGCATACGGACATTCCGCTGAATGAAAAGGGAAGGGCGCAGGTGGACGATACCGTGCGGCGCTTGAGCGCGCTCGGCGTGCGGATGGACGCCATTGTCTCAAGCCCCTTAAAGAGGGCGCGGGAGACAGCGGAGATCGCGTCGCACAGACTGGAATACCCGAAAGAGAAGATTGTCGTGGAAGAACTTCTCATCGAGCGCGGTTTTGGCGAAGGGGAAGGCATGTCGCTGGATGACATGAAGACAAAGTATCCCCAAGACGACTGCCCGGGCATGGAGTCCAAAGAGGAGCTGATCCGGCGCGCCGGACAGGCGTTCCAAAAAATAACGGATGTTTTCTGCGATGCGGAGCGGATTCTTCTGACGGCGCACGGCGCGGTTTTGTTTGCGCTTCTGGAGGCGGTTTCGGAGGAACCGATTCCCTATACGGGGAGGGCGGCATGTATCACACAGGGCAGTATTTATCGGATCCGCAAGACGGACGACGGGATTTCCATTGCCGCGTATGACGGGGATACAGGCGGATTTACGGAGCTGGACGCGGACGGGATCGGGCGGTCGGCGAGAATATACTTATGAGAGCTGTCCCATGATGCAGTACGCGAGGCAAAAGGACGGCGTGTACGCAGTTCCTGTCACTTCTTTGCGGGAACAGCTGTTGTACTTTTTGGCGTACACATCCAGTTTTTTGTAATAAAACACTTGCATGTGGGAAAGAATTATGTTATACATGTATACAAGTATGAAGGAAAACGCTAGTGTACTGACAGGTTCACTTTCAGTCAAATACTCGTAAGAACCTCGCCAAGTGTTTTCAAACTTCACACAAGAGAATGCGAAAGAGCAGCATTCTTTGCGAAATGCTATGAAGGAGACTCACCTTGAGGGAAGCGACAGGAATACGGCGTCACCGACTGAGAGCGCCGTTTGTGAAAGACAAGGATGGGAACACTCCGGAGCAGACTGTCTGAATTTTGTGATAAGGTATCATAGAGGAAAGATACTAAATATGACACAAGTGTCAATGACACGAATGTCATAAACAGGACTAGGGCAGTACGTGACACGCGTTAAGTGGTTGAGAGGGTAAGGCGAATCACATCTTGATCGAGATGGCGGCTTATCAATGCGGGTGGTACCGCGGATAATCAAAAATATCCGTCCCGGAATACAGCAATGTGTTCCGGGACGTTTTGCGTGTATAAACAGAGTCAGACGGTTTTCGGAACATGAGTCATGCCTGTATGAGCGAACGTTTCGGAATGTTTATGACGAGCAACGCGAATGAGAGACGGGGCGCATCTCGAAGCTGCTTATACAAGGCGTATTTATGAAGAGGAGAGACAGCTATGACTATCAAAAACCAGTACAGGGACGTAACGTTACAGGAAATCAGCGAGAGCGACATTGGCAGGGAACTGCGCGTGGCAGGCTGGATCGAGAACATCAGGGATCACGGCGGCGTATCCTTTGTGGATCTGCGGGATATGTACGGTGTGCTGCAGGTGGTGATGCGGGACACTTCCCTCTTGGAAGGGCTATCCAAGGAGATGAGCGTTTCCATTGCGGGTCTGATCGAGAAGCGGGACGAGGAGACGTACAACCCCCGGATTCCCACGGGAACCATCGAGCTGGAAGCGCATAAAGTGGATGTGCTTGGCAGGGTTTACAGACAGCTTCCCTTTGAGATTATGACTTCCAGGGAAACGAGAGAGGATGTGCGGCTGAAATACCGCTACCTCGATCTGCGCAACCAGAAGGTGAAGGACAACATTATTTTCCGCTCCAAGGTGATTGCTTACCTGCGGGAAAAAATGACGGAGATGGGATTTCTGGAGATTCAGACGCCGATTCTGTGCGCCTCATCCCCGGAGGGCGCCAGAGACTACATTGTACCTTCGAGGAAATATAAGGGCAAGTTTTACGCCTTGCCGCAGGCGCCCCAGCAGTTCAAACAGCTTCTGATGGTGTCGGGATTTGACAGGTATTTCCAGATTGCGCCCTGTTTCCGGGATGAGGACGCGAGGGCGGACCGCTCGCCGGGAGAATTTTACCAGCTGGACTTTGAGATGAGCTTCGCGACGCAGGAGGATGTGTTTGCGGTGGGCGAGGAGGTGCTCTCCGCCGTGTTTGAGAAATTTGCGCCGGAGGGGGCGGCTGTGACAAAAGCGCCTTATCCGATTATCAGCTATAAACAGGCGATGCTGGAGTTTGGCACGGATAAGCCGGATCTGCGCAATCCTTTGCGGATTATGGATCTGACAGACTTTTTTCAGGCATGTACCTTCAAGCCTTTTCAGGGCAGGACGGTCCGGGCGATCAAGGTACACGCGGATATGTCCAAGGGCTTCCACGAGAAGCTGCTAAAGTTTGCCACGGATATGGGCATGGGCGGTCTCGGTTATCTGGAAGTGGCGGAGGATCTGAGTTACAAGGGTCCCATCGACAAGTTTATCCCGGAGGAGAAAAAGGGAGAACTTCGCGAACTGGCGGATCTTGAGGCAGGCGATACGATTTTCTTTATCGCGGACAGGGAGGAGCGGGCGGCTTTCTATGCGGGGCAGCTGCGCACGGAGCTCGGACAGAAACTGGATCTATTGGAAAAGAATGCATACCGGTTCTGCTATATCAACGATTTTCCCATGTTTGAGCGCGACCCGGAGACGAAACAGATCGGCTTTACCCACAATCCTTTTTCCATGCCGCAGGGCGGGCTGGAGGCGCTGAACACTATGGATCCGCTGGAGGTGCTGGCATACCAGTACGATATCGTCTGCAACGGCGTGGAGCTCTCCTCCGGCGCGGTGCGCAATCACGACATGGAGATCATGGAGAAGGCGTTTGCCATTGCGGGTTATGACGGGGAGACGCTGAAAACCAAGTTTGGCGCGCTGTACAATGCGTTCCAGTTCGGGGCACCGCCCCACGCGGGTATGGCGCCGGGCGTTGACCGCATGATTATGCTGCTCAGAAACGAGGAGAACATCAGGGAGGTGATCGCCTTCCCCATGAGCGGTTCCGCGCAGGATCTGATGTGCGGCGCGCCGGGGGATGTGACGGAGCAGCAGCTCAGGGAAGTGCATATTAAAGTGAGGGCGTAAGGTTGTGATAGAGGAAATTTCATTTCTACGTCGCCGCGCTTCCGCTCCGCAAAACGCGTAGCAGCACTAAACTCGAAAAAACCTCGTTAAGTGCTGACGTGTTTTGAGGGGCTCCTTAAGAAATGAAATTTCCTCTTTATGAAACGCTATGAAGCAACGGACCAAATATGAAACCGTAGATAGGAGAGAAAAATGGCAAATATCATAAGTTATGAAACAATCGAATATGTAGGGATTCTCGCAAAACTAGAATTGTCTGTGGAAGAAAAGGAGCAGGCGAAGGCGGATATGGGGCGGATGCTTGACTATATCGACAAGCTGGGCGAACTTGACACGACGGATGTGGAGCCTATGTCCCATGTGTTCCCGGTGGAGAATGTGTTCCGGGAGGATGTGGTGACAAACGGGGATGAGAGAGAACGGCTGTTATCCAATGCGCCGCAGGAGAAGGATGGGATGTTTGTGGTGCCGCGGACGTTTGAATAATGGTAATTGCCATGTCGCCGGATTCGGGTATTGCAAGCATGGGAGGATTAAGAACGGCGACAAAAGAAAGGGATGCCCATCTATTATAGAAAGAATTGGCTATCAATCAATGATGTGTGAAAGTAATGGCGGCACACACGATAGGAACGAGAAAGACGGGGAAAAGATATATGGATATAACAGAAATGACTGCGTCACAACTCTCGGCGGCAATCAGGGCGGGGGAGACCACCGCGGTGGAAGCCACTGAGGCTGTGCTTTCGCAGATTGAGAAAGAGGATAAAAAATACAACTGTTATGTTACAGTAGACCGGGACGGCGCACTGGCGCAGGCGCGGGCGGTGCAGGCAAAAATCGAGGCGGGAGAGCTGACAGGACCGCTTGCGGGGGTGCCGGTGGCTGTGAAGGACAACATCTGCACGGAAGGGCTGCTCACTACCTGCTCCTCCAAAATCCTGCATAACTTTGTGCCGACTTACACGGCGGAGGCTGTGAAGAATCTGCAGAAAGCGGGGGCGGTGATTCTGGGCAAGACCAATATGGACGAGTTTGCCATGGGCTCCACCACGGAAACTTCCGCATACGGTCCCACGAAGAATCCGAGGAACCCGGAACATGTGCCGGGCGGTTCTTCCGGCGGTTCCGCGGCGGCGGTGGCGGCAGGCGAATGTATTTACGCCATCGGCTCCGATACGGGCGGTTCCATCAGACAGCCGGCGTCCTACTGCGGGGTGGTGGGGATGAAACCCACCTACGGCACGGTTTCCCGCTACGGTCTGATCGCCTACGGCTCCTCTCTGGACCAGATCGGGCCGCTGACCAAGGATGTGACAGACTGTGCGGCTGTGCTCACGGCGCTTGCCTCCCACGACACGAAGGATTCCACATCCGTTTCACGGGACGACACCGACTTTATGGCGGCTCTCACAGAGGATGTGAAGGGGATGCGCATCGGTATTCCGAACGACTATCTGGGGGAAGGGCTGGATGACGAGGTGCGGACGGCTGTGTTGCGGGCGGCGGCGGTTCTGGCGGACAGAGGCGCGGTGGTGGAGCGGTTTGATTTAAGTCTGGTGGACTACGCGATTCCGGCTTACTATACCATTGCGGCGGCGGAGGCGAGCTCTAATCTGGAGCGGTTCGACGGCATCAAGTACGGCTACCGTACCGAAGCGTACGCAGGTCTCCATAATATGTATAAAAAATCCCGCTCCGAGGGATTCGGGGAGGAAGTAAAACGCCGTATTATGCTTGGCTCTTTCGTTTTGAGTTCCGGCTACTATGACGCTTATTATCTGAAAGCCCTGAAGGTGAAGGCGCTGATTAAGAAGGCGTTCGATGAGGCATTTTCCAGATATGATCTGATTCTCGGGCCCGTAGCGCCCACCACCGCGCCGAAGCTGGGAGAAAGTCTGGCGGACCCGATACAGATGTATCTTGGTGATATTTATACGATCGCCGTGAATCTGGCGGGGCTGCCGGGCATCAGTGTTCCCTGCGGGCAGGACAGCAAGGGGCTGCCGATTGGTCTGCAGCTGATCGGGGACTGTTTTCAGGAGAAAAAGCTGATCAGGGCGGCGTATACTTACGAACAGGAGGTAAGCCAGCATGAGTAAACAATACGAAACCGTAATCGGCTTGGAAGTCCATGTGGAACTTTCCACGAAGACAAAGATATTCTGCGGCTGTTCCACCGCCTTCGGGGCGGCGCCGAACACCCAGACCTGCCCGGTCTGCACGGGAATGCCCGGCTCCCTGCCTGTCCTAAACAGACAGGTTCTGGAGTATGCCATAGCCGTGGGGCTGGCGACAAACTGCGATATTACCCGCTATGCGAAATTTGACAGAAAAAACTATTTCTACCCGGACAATCCGCAGAATTACCAGATTTCCCAGCTTTATCTCCCGATCTGCCGAAACGGCGGCGTGGAGATCGAGACGGATCAGGGCGGCAAAAAGATTGTCGGCATTCATGAGATCCACATGGAGGAGGATGCGGGCAAGCTGATCCATGATGAGTGGGAGGACTGCAGTCTGGTGGATTACAACCGCTCCGGCGTGCCGCTGATTGAGATCGTGTCCGAGCCGGACATGCGAAGCGCGGGAGAGGTCATCGCCTATCTGGAAAAGCTTCGTCAGGTCATCCAGTATCTGGGCGCATCGGATTGTAAGCTGCAGGAAGGCTCCATGCGCGCGGATGTGAACCTCTCTGTCAGGGAGGTGGGAGCGGAGACTTTCGGCACCCGGACGGAGATGAAGAACCTGAACAGCTTCAAGGCGATTACAAGGGCGATCGAGGGGGAGACGGAGCGGCAGATCGACCTGATCGAGGCGGGTGAAAGCGTGGTGCAGGAGACAAGAAGATGGGATGACGCGAAGGGGGAATCCTACGCCATGCGAAGCAAGGAAGATGCGCAGGATTACCGCTATTTCCCGGATCCCGACCTGACCCCGGTCAGCGTGAGCGAGGAGATGTTAGAGGAAATCCGCGCAAGACAGCCGGAGTTCCGCACGGAAAAGATGGCGCGCTACCGGGAAGAATTTGATATTCCCGACTATGATATCGAGATTATCACCGGGGAGAAACCGCTGGCGGATCTGTTCGAGGCGGCGGTGGCGCTGGGGGCACAGCCGAAAAAAGTTTCCAACTGGATTATGGGGGAGACGCTGCGGCTGATGAAGGAGCGCGAAGCGGACGCTTCCAACCTGCGCTTTTCGCCCGAAAATCTGGCAAAGCTGATTGCCCTTACCGATACGAAGCAGATCAACAGCTCGGTGGCAAAAGAAGTTTTTGAGGTGATGTTTGCGGAAAATGTCGATCCCGAACAGTATGTGGAGGAGAAGGGATTAAAGATCGCGGGCGACGAGGGCGCCTTGAAAAAGACCATAGAGGAAGTGATCGCGGCAAATCCCCAGTCTGTGGAGGATTATCGGAACGGGAAAGAGAAGGCGATCGGTTTCCTCGTGGGGCAGACCATGAAGGCGATGAAGGGGAAGGCGGATCCCGGGGCGGTGAACCAGATGCTGCGGGAGCTGCTGTAAAGCTGACGTATGTGTCATTTCCTAGAGGCGTGACAAAGAGTCATGGCATTGCAAAGTGTGAATATACCAGATATGTGAAACGCGCCGGAGCAGATATGACAGGCTCCGGCGTGGATTGTTTGTAATCGGCATGAATGTGAAGTGATTGAACGGATACCAGCTATACTTTCAGACATTACCCTCAAACAGATAGTCTAAAAACTGCAATGTAATCTCCGGGTCCTCCACCGACAGCGGAATCCCGATCACAACTTCGGAAGGGTATCCCTGAAAGGTGTAATCTCGCTCGGAAATATAATTATAGTAGCCGGAATCCCCCAGCCTGTTTCCTGTCTGCGGGATGCGGATGCCAACAGCCACGGGCTTTTCCATGGAAGAGGGATCGCTGTGGTCAATGACCATGCTGTAAACGGCTTCCTGTGCGGCTTCCATTTCCTCCAGTGTGTCGCCGGTTTCTGCATCAAAGGCGGCGCCGTCCGTATAGTAGAGCAGATCGGCATAGGGAGCCAGTTCCTCTTCGCTAAAAGCGGCGTTCAGATCGTAAAAGTATTCAAGGCGGGCATAGCCCTCAAAGGTTTCCGTGTCCGCCACGATCGCATGGATATCGCCCGCGTGCATCATCGCCATCATTTTCTGCCGGTTGGCGACTTCGTACTGGTCACCCCCGCCGGCAGACAAGGATACGGACGTGTCGATGTTCACCTGATAAGCCTCCGGGTCGATGCCCGCGTATTCCATGAACCCTTCGTTCCACGCACTGGCGGCAGCGGCATTGTCCCCATAGGTATCCGCGTTTAATAAAACCGCGTAGAAAGCGGTGGTTTTGCTGGAGCGGTAAGAGTTGACGAAGGCGATGACAAAGGCTATTACGGCAATCACCGCGATTGTGTGTATCTTATAGTAATCCCAGAAATAGGCGAGCTTTTCTTTCGGGGTCATGGTTGCAAACGCCTTTTTCTGCTGTTCTCTGATCTCTTCAATAACCGAATTTTGCGACGACATGATGCGTTCCTTTCTTCCCGCGGATCATCTGACTTAGACCTTCGACGGAAACAGACAACCTGTGGGAGTGAGATTTTTCTTCTTATATGTTATAATGGATGCAGACTGTGAAGAATACAGCATGCCACATTATGTTTTTATGATAAATATTTTGGAAATGGTTGTCAATGAAGGGAAGATTTAGTTTGTGTGAAATTTCTATAAACAGAGAATGAATATCCATTAATAGATTGACGCGTTTTTGTATAAAGAATATAATGGTTTATAAAAGCGGGACTTGGGAGGCTGTTATGGCGAGAACAATAGGAATCGGAATTCAGGATTTTGGAGAAATAATAAAAAATAAGTGCTTTTATGTGGATAAAACGGCGTTTGTCAAGGAATGGTGGGAAAACATGGATAGTGTTACCCTGATCACCAGACCGCGCCGCTTCGGGAAAACTCTGGCCATGAGTATGACGGAACAGTTTTTCTCGGTCAAATATGCGGGAAGGGGCGACTTATTTGAAGGACTTTTCATCTGGCAGGAAGAAAAGTACCGTGCCCTGCAGGGAACTTACCCGGTGATCAGCCTTTCCTTTGCCAATATCAAAGAGACAAATTATCAGAATACCAGAGGGAAGATCTGTCAGATGCTGACTGAGCTTTATGCAAGCTGTGAATTCCTGCTGGAGGGGAACACGATGGCGGAGGGTGACCGGGCATTTTTCAAAAGTGTAACTGCCGGTATGAATGATGTGACGGCGACACTGGCGATCCACTATCTCTCTAAATACCTGTCTGCCTATTATGGAAAAAAAGTGATCATCCTGCTGGACGAATACGATACGCCCATGCAGGAGGCATATGTCCACGGCTATTGGGAAGAGCTGGTGGCGTTCACCAGAAGTATGTTTAATGCTGCCTTTAAGACGAACCCATGGCTGGAACGGGCGATTATGACCGGGATTACCAGAGTCAGCAAGGAGTCCATCTTTTCGGATCTGAACAATATAGAAGTGGTGACCACCACAGCAGGTAAATACGAAACGGCTTTCGGATTTACGGAAGAGGAAGTGTTCGAGTCTCTGGACGAATTTGGAATGGGCGGAGAAAAACAGCGTGTCAAGTGGTGGTACGATGGTTTTATTTTTGGTGAATCGAGGGATATTTATAATCCGTGGTCGATTCTTAACCTGTTGGATAAAGGAAAGTTCACGACTTACTGGGCAAATACCAGCTCCAACAGTCTGGTCGGGAAACTGCTCCGGGAGGGCAGCAGGGACGTGAAGGAGTCCTTTGAGAGACTGATGAAGGGCGAACATCTCTGGATCCCCATCGACGAGCAGATCGTCTACAACCAGCTGGACAATAACGAATACGCGATCTGGAGCCTGCTCGTGGCGAGCGGTTATCTGAAAATACTGAATTATGAGAGATATGAGGAAGATGAATTCATAGGTGAACCCAGATATGAACTGACGCTGACAAACCACGAAGTGGAGATCATGTTCAAAAATATGGTGAGAAGCTGGTTTGCGAAAGAAGTGTCGAGCTATAATGCGTTTATTAAGGCGCTTTTGTCAGACGATACGGAAGCCATGAATGAATATATGAACCAGATTGCAGGCAATGCTTTCAGTTATTTTGACACGGGTAAGCGCGCTTCCGGGAAAGCGGAGCCGGAACGGTTTTATCATGGTTTTGTCCTCGGACTGATGGTGGATCTGGCGGACAGGTATGTGATCACATCCAACCGGGAGAGCGGGTTCGGCAGATATGACATCATGTTAGAGCCGAAAAAGGAAAATCTGGATGCGATTTTGATTGAGTTTAAGGTATTTCATCCCAGAAGGGACAACAGCCTTGAAGACACCGTGCAGGCGGCGCTTTTACAGATAGAAGAGAAAAAGTATGCGCAGACACTTATCGCGAAGGGGATTTCGGAGGAGAGGATTCGGAAGTACGGGTTTGCGTTTAAGGGGAAAGAAGTGCTGGTCGGGTAACGGAATGGCGGCAGAGCTATCACATTTACAGGAATTGTTCACAATGTTATACTAAAATACAAGTATTGTGTCGGGCTTTAGAAGAGAGGGGGAATTTTACATGACAGAACCATTGCGCAGATCAACCAATGCATTGCTGGAAGCGATCGCGAAGGCGTCGCAGAATGCGGAACCGGCGAAATTTGGACAGACGGCGGCTTCCGTGCTCAGTCTGATGGACGGGACTTCAAGGATTGAAGCATTCCGTGGAATTGTCAATGAGGCAGGCGCCGCAGACGAATTATCTGAAAAGGCTGTTTAGGAGCAGAAAGGTCTGATCGCCTCGAAGGATGATTTGAAATGTATACTCAGATATGTGGATATGGCGAAGGCGCTGCCGCTCACAAAGGAGACGGCGGAGACTTATCTGGGCTATAAGAGCGACGATCCGTTTTTTCAGGAGGAAAAGCATAAATTTCTGATGCCGGAAAAACAGGTCGCCTTTGATAAGCCAATCTATGATCATGCGATCCAGTGGGATCCGCTGGCGGTGGAAATCCAGAATGTCGGAAAGACATTGGCGGATTATGCGGATCTTTTCACTTCAAGGGCGGACAGTACGGTGGAGGTGCTGGAGGACCTAAATAAGTATTTAAAAGTGCATGGATTTATCGCGGATGATACCGGCAAGGAAATTGTGGAGTGCGGAACGGATATGCTCAGGCTCTGGAAGGACGATACCGGGCGGCATAAGGAAACCATACAGAAAACTTACGGGAAGCTTGGCGTATTCAGAGACGCGATGAACGACAAGATCAGCAAAAGTGTCATGGATCGTTCCCAGGCGATCGCGGCGCTCAATCTGTGTGCCGAACAGCAGGAGTTACAGCAGGAGATTGATGATCTGAAGCAGGAAATTAAATCTTTGGAACAGGAATACGATGAGGCTGTGGGACTTGCCTTTACCGGGGCGGCAGGATTGGTACTGGGAGTTCTGGGGATTATTTCATGGGCGATCACAGGCGGCATTTATGGAGACCGGGCTGAGAAGATCAGAAAAAAGAAGAATGAGAAGAACAATGAGCTGAAGCCTCTTGAGGAAAAGCTGGATGCATACAGCAAGATTGACGGCAGCATCAAAAAGCTGGAGACTTCCATAACAGATATTTCCCACGCCCTGTCCTCTGCGGATATAGGACTGCAGCATATTATGACGGCGTGGAACAGTCTGGAGCAGGATATCGACAACGCCCTGCTGCATCTTAACAGAATGGATGACCCTGCATATGTGAAATATGTGTTTACGCTGACGAACGAGCTGAAAGAAGCCAGAACCTCATGGTTGGGCTGTAAGAAAATTGCAGAGGATCTTCTGAAATGCTTTAAAGAGGCGTATGAGGAGTACGGGAAGGACAAAAAATAGCGAAAGGGAAAGGGGAATTTACGATGGATTTTGACCGTGCAAAGATGGAAGATACTTATACGAAAATAAAGAATGTGGATATGAACATTTCCCGGACACGATGAAGGATCTGTTCCTGTCGGCGGCTGACCTGCGTACATACGGCGTGCAGGTTTATCAGACGTTTACACAGACCATGTACAGCAAAATGCCGTCCATGCTCCGGGATGCCTGCACCTATTCCGAGCCGGAGCAGTTTGCACAGATCGAGGAGAAGATCCGCGAGGCAGAGACACCGGAGGAGAAAAAAGAGTACGAAGAAATTTTTGCGGATATGGAAGCGGTTTTCCTGAGAGAGGGAAAGGCGTTTGCCGACAGTTTCGGCGTGATTGCCGGGACGGTGCGGGAGGACAGCGCCATTATCGAGAAAAACTGCAGGAAGGATCTGACGTCCGGGACCTTCTTTTACGGCAAGATAGAGGACTCCATGCGGATCAGGGGCAGCCAGATCGCGGATATGGCTGGGGTGATCAAGGATGTATATGTGGAGCCGATGCAGAAGTTAAAGGAGCAGATCAAGGCCTATGACGCGGATATCGACAAATATCTGGATCCCAATAAAGCGTTTGAGCGGTTTATGAAGGCGCTGCCCAGTGCGGAGGAATTTGCGAACCTTACCAAATTTGCCGAGGAAAAAGCGGATGCCAAAGTGCAGGCGATGAAGGCGGCATATGCGGTGGCGCTAAAAGGAATTGAGTACATAGGCAGTAAGATAGTCAATTTTGAGAAGATGGAAGAACGCCGCAGACTGCAGGAGGAACTGGATAAGCTAAAACAGGATTACGCAAAATATAAGGCGCAGTATGAGGACGTGGTCAGCGAGTATGACAAGGCGCACAGCCTTCTGACGTTTATGGATGACGTGAAGTATTTTTCGGATTACGCGCAGCCTTTTAACAAACGCGCTGCAGAGGACGTCAGACAGATGGAAGGGGCATTGGCTGGAAAGGACGCGGCGGCTTACAATGGGTGCGTGAAGAAGATGGAGGACGATTATTGCGTTTTCTGGGGCGAAGAGTGAAAATTCGCTGTCTGGGAGGGTGTTATGGCGAGAACGGTAGGTATAGGGATTCAGGATTTCAGCAAGATAATAGAAAATCAGTATTTTTATGTGGATAAGACGGCGTTTATCAAGGAGTGGTGGGAAAGCGGAGATGAGGTGACGCTGATCACCAGACCGCGCCGCTTCGGGAAAACGCTGACCATGAGCATGACGGAGCAGTTTTTCTCTGTGAAGTATGCGAACCGGGGAGACTTATTTGAAGGATTGTCTGTCTGGCAGGAAGAAAAGTACCGTGCTCTGCAGGGAACTTACCCGGTGATCAGCCTTTCTTTTGCGAATATCAAGGAGACCAATTATAAGGATACGCGGGATAAGATTGTAAAGCTTCTTGCCAGTGAATACGCGAGGTGCGCCTTTTTATTGGAAGGAGACAGCTTAAACGGGCAGGAAAAGGATATGTTTCGCAGAGTGACGGCAGATATGGGGGATGTGGACGCGACGCTGGCGCTTCATCAGTTGTCGGAATATCTGTGCCGTTTTTACGGAAAAAAAGTGATCATCCTGCTGGACGAATACGATACGCCCATGCAGGAGGCATATGTCCACGGCTATTGGGAAGAGCTGGTGGCGTTCACCAGAAGTATGTTTAATGCTGCCTTTAAGACGAACCCATGGCTGGAACGGGCGATTATGACCGGGATTACCAGAGTCAGCAAGGAGTCCATCTTTTCGGATCTGAACAATATAGAAGTGGTGACCACCACAGCAGGTAAATACGAAACGGCTTTCGGATTTACGGAAGAGGAAGTGTTCGAGTCTCTGGACGAATTTGGAATGGGCGGAGAAAAACAGCGTGTCAAGTGGTGGTACGATGGTTTTATTTTTGGTGAATCGAGGGATATTTATAATCCGTGGTCGATTCTTAACCTGTTGGATAAAGGAAAGTTCACGACTTACTGGGCAAATACCAGCTCCAACAGTCTGGTCGGGAAACTGCTCCGGGAGGGCAGCAGGGACGTGAAGGAGTCCTTTGAGAGACTGATGAAGGGCGAACATCTCTGGATCCCCATCGACGAGCAGATCGTCTACAACCAGCTGGACAATAACGAATACGCGATCTGGAGCCTGCTCGTGGCGAGCGGTTATCTGAAAATACTGAATTATGAGAGATATGAGGAAGATGAATTCATAGGTGAACCCAGATATGAACTGACGCTGACAAACCACGAAGTGGAGATCATGTTCAAAAATATGGTGAGAAGCTGGTTTGCGAAAGAAGTGTCGAGCTATAATGCGTTTATTAAGGCGCTTTTGTCAGACGATACGGAAGCCATGAATGAATATATGAACCAGATTGCAGGCAATGCTTTCAGTTATTTTGACACGGGTAAGCGCGCTTCCGGGAAAGCGGAGCCGGAACGGTTTTATCATGGTTTTGTCCTCGGACTGATGGTGGATCTGGCGGACAGGTATGTGATCACATCCAACCGGGAGAGCGGGTTCGGCAGATATGACATCATGTTAGAGCCGAAAAAGGAAAATCTGGATGCGATTTTGATTGAGTTTAAGGTATTTCATCCCAGAAGGGACAACAGCCTTGAAGACACCGTGCAGGCGGCGCTTGCGCAGATTGAGGAGAAGAAATATGCGGAGACGCTGATCGCGAAGGGGATTTCGGAGGAGAGGATTCGGAAGTACGGGTTTGCGTTTGAGGGGAAGGAAGTGCTGATCGGGTAACGGAATGGCGGCTGTGGCCGTGGCATAAAATCCTGTACTGCTTGTCAGAAAGGGGAAAAGATAGTATAATGGTAAATGTTTGTATATAAAGTTTTTCAGATAATCCGCCGATAACAATAATGTCATAAAAAATCGTATATAAAGAATATACCACGGAAGGTCAGGTTAGTTATCATGGAGGATAAAAAGCTGGGATAAAGTTGATGTTTATGTGAATTGAGGCGTTGACTTTATCTTTTTCTTTTTTATTGATTCTGTAGTATATATATCTTATTATATAAAGCGCAGGTTTAAATTTCAGTGGCAAAAATGTAATATGAAAGGCAGTTGCTTGTAATGAAGCCAAAGATTCTGTTGACTGGCGGTTCGGGTTTCGTCGGAAGAAATGTAAAAGAATATCTTGAACAGAGGGAATATGACGTATACGCGCCCACCAGCCGTCAGTTGGATTGTCTGGATGAGCCTGCGGTAAAAGCGCATCTGCAGGCGAACAGATATGACTTCGTGCTACATTTTGCGGTATATGGGGATGGGATAGATAAGACGAAAGACGGAAGCAAGTCACTTGAATATAATCTGAGGATATTTGCCAATTTTGCGAAATGTTCTGCGTTGTATGGCAGGATGATCTATACGGGGTCGGGCGCGGAATATGATAAGCGTTATCCGATTCAGATGGTCACGGAAGAAGAGCTGGCGGGACATACGTTACCGGTCGATCAATACGGGCTGATGAAATATATGGTCAATCAGATGATTGAAGAGAGCGATAATATCTACAATCTGCGTCTTTTCGGTATCTTTGGAAAATATGAATACTGGAAAACAAAATATATTTCCAATTTATGCTGTAAATCGTTGAAGGGACTGCCCTTGTCCCTGCGGAAAAACTGCTATTTTGATTATCTGTGGATTGATGATTTCTGCAGGATGCTGGAGAAATTCATGCAGATCGGGACGCCACAGTATCATGTCTACAACGCGGTGAGGGGAGAACGCATAGATCTGTACAGTCTGGCGCAGATTGTAAACGAGATAGCAGATGCACGGCAGGATATTATTGTATGTCAGGATGGATATGCGAATGAATACACAGCCTGTAATGAAAGGATTTGCGGGGAACTGCCGGGATTTGCGTATACGGATATCAAAGAATCCGTTAGGAATTTATATGAATGGTATAGGATGCATCTGGATGAGATAGATACATATTCGCTGATTTATGGGTAGGGATATGCTGCTGGAAGAGATTTTAGTCGATGAAAATTTGAATATAAAAGCGGCGATAGAACGGCTTGAAAAAGTCAGATGTAAGGTTGTTTATGTGACCAGAGCAGGGAAACTTGTCGCCTCTGTTTCCGATGGCGATGTGAGACGTTATACCCTTAAGAACGGTGACGTCAACGCTTCCATGGAGTATATTGCCAATTACAGTCCAAGGTATCTGCTGCGCTACGAAAAGGAAGAGCTGGATAGGACCTTTTCGCAGTCGGAGCAGTATTCCATGCCGGTGGTGAATTATAACCATGAGGTTGTGGAGGTTATTTTTCGGGACGGACGCCGGATCAGACGGAGATATTCGTTGAACTGCCCGGTGGTTATGATGGCAGGCGGGAAGGGGACCCGACTGTATCCCTATACGAAGATTCTGCCAAAGGCGCTGATCCCGATCGGAGAAATCCCAATTTCGGAAAGAATTCTGCATAACTTTTCAGATTATGGATGTACACAGTTTTTTATGATTGTGAACCATAAAAAGAATATGATACAGGCATATTTTGACAGTACGGCGAAGGAATATCGCATCACTTATATAGAGGAGGATCGACCGTTAGGGACAGGTGGGGGATTGTATTTGTTGGATGGTCGGATTGAACAGGACTTTTTTCTGGTAAACTGCGATATCATCATTGATGCGGATTATAACGAAATTTATTCCTATCATATGTCGGAAGAAAATTATATTACGATCGTGGCGGCAAAGTATCGCCACACGGTTCCTTACGGAGTAGTTGGATGTGATGAAAGGAACGTATATCAAGGTATTTCGGAGAAACCGGAACTGCACTACTTGATCAATACGGGGATGTATGTAGTAAACGGAGAATTGTTGCACTGTATGCCACATGATCAGCAGATATCATTCCCGGACCTAATTGATGCGGCGAAACAGAACGGGAGAAAAATCGGCGTATATGTAGTGGAGGAGTCCGCCTACATGGATATGGGGCAGATGGAAGAACTGGAAAAGATGAAGAAAAAATTAAACGTGTAAGGAATGGCGAGAGATGGTGAAACGGGTTGCGGATATTGTTATGGACACACTGGTGGAACGTGGCATTACGGACTGCTTTGCGGTAGTGGGCGGCGGAGCCATGCATTTGGATAACGCGCTGCTAGTCTGCGAAAAGATGCATAAATACTTTAACCACCACGAGCAGGCCTGCGCTATGGCGGCGGAGGCATATGCCAGATACAGTGGAAAGATGGCAGCAGTCTGCGTCACCTCGGGACCCGGAGCCACGAATACTTTGACAGGCGTGATGGGAGCGTGGCAGGACAGCATTCCCATGATTGTGCTATCCGGGCAGGTCAGATATGAAATTTCAGTTCCAAAGTCGGGGCTGAAGCTGCGATACAGAGGGATTCAGGAGTTTGAAATTATCCCGACTGTAAAAAATATGACAAAGTATGCGGTTATGATTACCGATCCTTTGGCAATTAAGCGGGAGCTGGTAAAAGCGATTGCGATTGCGATGGAGGGCAGAAGAGGCCCTGTCTGGCTGGATATACCGCAGGATATACAGAACGCAAGGGTGGAAGAGGGAGACCTATATCCTGTAGAAGAGGAGAAAGCAACAACCCCGAAGGTGGAAGAACGGGATGTTCTTGAAACGATTACGTTGCTGAAGAATGCGGCGCGCCCTTGTATTTTAGGAGGTTCCGGTATCATAAGCAGCCATAATCGGGATGGTTTTGAAAAGCTGGCAGATAAGATGGGTATACCGGTCATAGGAGGAAGCTGGGTGGCGGACAACTTGTATGCAGACCATTCGCTCTATTTTGGTAATTCGGGTAATGTGGGACCGAGGACGGGCAATTTTATTTTACAGAATGCGGATGTGATATTTGCACTTGGAAATAGTCTTGGGTTTAGGCAGACAGGATTTAATCTGGAGGGATTTGCGCCGAATGCAAAGATTATTATGGCTGATGTGGATGCAGAGGAGAGCAAAAAACCGGGGCTTAAGATATACAAATTTATTCATGCAGATTTAAAAGACCTTATCGGGGAGCTGCTGCATGTAGAATGCAGTATGCAAGTGTCTGAGACTTGGATGGCTTACTGTAAAATGCTGAAAAGCCGGTTCACTCCTTTTGAGGCGATTGACGGTCTCGATATGCAGGAAAGAGTCTGCTCTTATTATTTCTGGAAAGTTTTTCAGCAATATGAGGAAGCCGATAGTATTTTGGCGCTTGGCAATAGCACAGCGGATTCCGCAAAACTTCAAATCGGAGTAAAATGTGCAGATCAAAGGGTGCTGACGAATTATACCTGCGGTTCCATGGGATACGATCTGCCTGCGGCGATCGGCGCGGCGGTGGCATCTGGGAAAAAGGTGTATTGTGTTACCGGCGATGGAAGTGTGATGATGAACCTGCAGGAACTGCAGACAGTCGTACAGTACGATCTGCCGGTCAGAATAGTTATATTTTCCAACGACGGTTATGGAGCGATCAGACAGACAAGCAAAAATTTCTTTAACGGCGCATATATCGGATGCACGCCTGACAGTGGTGTGAGTTTTCCTTCATTTGAGAAGGTGGCGGATACATTTGGATTAGAATACAAAAAATGCAGAACTAACTCGGAAGTGGAAGAGGCGGTCAAATGGCTGGTAAGCAATGAAAACAGATGCCTTCTGGAGATCGAACAAAGATTTGACGACCCGGTGACTCCGAAAGTGATGTCGCGGCTGGATGAGAATGGGAAAATGCTGACGCCGGCGCTGCAGGACATGTATCCTTTCCTTGCGACAGAGGATTATCAAGAATTGATGATTGGGCAAAAATAAATGGAGAAAATAATTGTTCTGGGTAAAGGCGGACATACTAAGAGTTTGACGGATATTATCGAACGGCAAAATAAGTATGAGATAGCAGGCTATATCGTCAATGATGTCGAACAGGAAACAGGAGAGGAAAGCTATCCGGTGATCGGAAATGACGAAGCTCTGCCAAAGCTTTTTCAAAGCGGCATCAAATATGCGGCAATGGGGATTGGATATTTGGGACATTCTGACCTGCGGGAGAGGCTGTGGAGACTGCTGAAGAAGATAGGGTATTCTCTGCCAGTTATCCGTGATCCGTCGGCGATTGTGGCGAATCACATAAGCATTGGGGAGGGGACCATGATTGGTAAAGGCGCTATTATCAATGCGAATGCTGTCATTGGAAAAATGTGCATTGTCAATACGGGCGCCATTGTTGAGCATGACTGTATCATAGCGGATTTTTCTCATATATCGGTGGGGAGTGTGCTGTGCGGAAACGTGCAGGTTGGCCGAGAAACCTTTGTGGGAGCAAATGCAACTGTGATTCAGGGGATGTGCATCGGAAACCGATGTGTGATAGGGGCAGGAACTACGTTGCGAAGGAATGTGGAGGACTATTGTATGGTTAAAGATGAAAAGATGGTCAGAATTTCAAGGGGGGGGGGTAAAATAGCAGCCCGGAAAGGGCGTGCAGCATGAAAATAGGGTATTTTGCGGATGGTCCATGGGCGCATAAGGCGTTTGATAAAATTATCGCTGACGATTCCATGGAAGTTGTGTTTTTGACGGTCAGATATGATAAACAGGATGCCGAACTGATCAGAAGGGCGGCAGAAAATCACATACCCGTTGAACTGAGTGAAAACATCAATGGGGAAGAATTTATTCATAAAATGAAGCAGTATAATGTGGATCTGTTTGTGTCCATGTCATTTAACCAGATTTTCAAAACAGAAATGATTAACCTTCCACCGCATAAGACAATAAACTGCCATGCGGGAAAACTTCCGTTTTACAGAGGAAGAAATATTTTAAACTGGGCTTTGATTAATGATGAAAAAGAGTTTGGGATAACGGTACATTATCTCGATGAAGGGATAGACACTGGAGACATTATTTTACAGAAAACATATCCAATCACGGATGAGGATGACTATTCTACTTTATTGCAAAGAGCATATACAGGCTGCGCGGATGTGCTTTATCAGGCGATTAAAATGATTCAGAAAAATGATGTCTGTCGAATCAGGCAAAGAGATATCGACCCGGTGGGTTTATATTGTGGGATGCGCAAGGCGGGAGATGAGATTATCGACTGGAATCAGAGCAGCAGGGAGATATTTAATTTTATCCGCGCTCTCTGCACACCGGGACCGCAGGCAGCTTCGTGGATCTATGGTAAAAAAATATGCATTAACAGGGCTGAAATGATAGACGGGGCGCCCGTATATAAAAATACGACAGGACAGATCGTGGGAAAAACAGAGAACGGATTTGTTGTTAAAACAGGTGATACGACCTTGGAAATCACAGAGTATACATACGAAGGAAAGATAAAAATAGGAGACAGGCTGGTTGGTCATGAATAGGGTATTCATTATAGCAGAGGCAGGGGTAAACCATAACGGTGATATAGAAATTGCAAAACGGCTCGTTGACGCCGCGGTGGCGGCTGGAGCCGACGCGGTAAAATTTCAGACGTTTAAGGCGGAAACGCTCGTGTGTAAAGATGCCCGTAAAGCGGCGTATCAGATGGAAACTACCGATCGGGAAGAATCCCAGTTTGATATGTTGAAAAAACTGGAACTGACGCCCGGAATGCATGAGCAGCTTATGGAGTATTGCAGGCAGAAGGGGATCATGTTTCTTTCCACGCCCTTCGATATAGACAGCCTGCACTACCTTGTGGAATTGGGCATTGGTATCATAAAGCTGCCTTCTGGCGAGATAACAAACTATCCGTTGCTAAAGGAAACAGGAAAAACGGGGAAAAAGGTCATTCTCTCGACCGGCATGAGCAGTATGGATGAGGTAAAGGCGGCAGTAAATGTTTTGCGGAAAGCGGGAACAAATGATATCACCTTACTTCATTGCAATACCCAGTACCCTACGCCTGCGTCTGATGTAAATCTTTTGGCGATGACGCGGATGCGTGAAGAACTGGGGGTTCCAACCGGCTATTCGGATCATACGCAGGGAATAGAAATACCGATTGCCGCCGCCGCCATGGGCGCTTCTGTGATAGAAAAGCATTTTACACTGGATAAGAACATGGAAGGGCCAGATCACAAGGCGAGTCTGGAATACGATGAACTACAGAGGATGGTCAGTTCTATTAGGATCATAGAGAGTGCATTGGGAGACGGAAAAAAGGAGCCATCGGAATCGGAAAAGGGAAACATTTGCATCGTTCGGAAAAGTATTGTTGCAAAATGCGATATTGAGCCGGGAGAGCTTTTTACGGAAGATAATCTCGTGACAAAAAGACCGGGAACCGGGATTAGTCCCATGCGTTGGGAACAGGTGGTTGGACAGAAGGCAAAAAGAAAATTTAGTGCGGACGAGTTGATAGAATTATGAAAAAGGTATGTATAGTAACCGGCACGCGGGCGGAATATGGACTGCTAAAGCCGGTAATCGATAAAGTGCATAAATCAGACGGGCTGGAATTACAGCTCATAGTAACCGGGATGCATCTGTCCACGGAGTTTGGATTAACCTATAAGGAAATTGAGGAGGACGGGTATCCTATTACATCCAAGATAGAAATGCTTTTGGGATCGGACACGCCTGTGGGAATCACCAAGTCGATGGGAGTGGCGATGATTGGTTTTGCAGACTGTTATGATCTAAATAGACCAGATATTGTAGTCGTTCTGGGTGACCGCTATGAAATGCTTACAGCGGCGACGGCGGCGATGGTGGCGGGAATACCGATTGCGCATATTCATGGCGGAGAGCTGACGGAAGGTGTCATTGATGAACCGATTAGGCATTCGATCACAAAGATGAGTTGTCTCCATTTTACAACCACCGAAGAATATAGAAAACGGGTGATCCAGTTAGGCGAGCAGCCCCAGAATGTTTATAATGTCGGCGCATTGGGGATTGAAAATGTTAAAATGGTAAGGCTTCTGGACAGGAAGGAACTGGAAGAGAGGATTGATTTTCGGTTTCAGCATCCGACAGTTATGGTTACTTATCATCCGGTCGTATTGGAGAAGAAATCATCTGGTGAGCAGTTTCAGGAAATACTGAATGTGATAGACAGGCATAAAGAAATTTCTGTTATTTTTACGAAGGCCAATGCGGATGCTGACGGAAGAATTATCAATCAGATGATAGATAATTATGTGTACGGGAACAGGGACAGATGTAAAGCGTATACTTCCCTTGGACAGTTAAAATATCTAAGCGTCCTGCAGTTCTGTAACGCAGTGGTTGGCAATTCGTCAAGCGGGATTATTGAAGTGCCCTCCTTCCATATTCCGACTGTAAACATTGGAAACAGGCAAAAGGGGAGGGTGCGCCCGGGGACAGTTATAGATTGCGGAAATAATGAAGCAGAAATTGAAGCGGCTGTAATAAGGGCATTGTCACCGGAATTTAACCAGACAATCTCAGATATGGGAAACCCGTATGAAGGGGAAAAAACCTCGGAAACGATAGTCGGTGAGATTCAACAGTCGCTATGCGAGGGTATCAATGTGAAAAAAAGGTTTTTTGACATAGAGGTCAAAGAATGAGGACATTATTTGTAGGCTGGTCCCAGCTTCTGGATGAGGAGATTCTCGGAATGCCGAAGCTTGGATGCGTGGGATAGAAGATTTTTATCATTTTACTGGAGTATACCGTTTGAATATGCCAACCACGGAGCTGGAGAGCATTGACTCAGATTATGACAATGCAGATTATATCGGAAACCGATTTTGGAAGTCCGACCGATCCGTTCAAGCCAAATTACTATATTGATATCACGGATTATATGGATAAAAAAATTGAGGCAATGAAAATATACGACACAGAATTGGGCGAGCCGCCTTTCCCGCGCAGCATACAGCATATAAAGGCGCAGGCGCTGCTAAATGGCGCTGGGGGGGGGGGTAAAATATGCAGAGGTATTTCGCCTGATCAAATGTATCGTAAAGTAGAAAGAGGTCTGTATGAAAAAAGTGTTAGTGACAGGTGCGGATGGATTTATTGGCAGTCATCTCACGGAGAGCTTGTTGGAAAGAGGATATGCCGTGAAGGCATTTACCCTGTACAATTCTTTCAATACATGGGGATGGCTGGACACTCTGCCGAAGGAAAAGCTGGATCAGATTGAGATATTCAGCGGAGACGTGAGAGATCCGAATGGCGTGCGAGAGGCGATGCGGGGAGTGGATGTGGTGTTCCACCTCGCAGCATTGATTGCGATACCGTTCAGTTATCATTCGCCTGATTCTTATGTGGACACGAATATTAAGGGAACTCTGAATGTGCTTCAGGCGGCGAGAGAGCTGGGAACGGAACGCATTATGATAACGTCCACGTCTGAGGTTTACGGGACTGCGAAGTATGTTCCGATTGATGAGAAGCATCCTTTTCAGGGACAGTCCCCCTATTCCGCGACGAAGATAGGTGCGGATCGATTGGCGGAGAGTTTTTACAGGAGTTTCAACCTGCCGGTTTCCATTGTCAGACCCTTTAATACTTATGGACCGAGGCAGTCGGCGAGGGCAGTCATCCCGACCATTATTTCACAGCTTCTATCCGGCAAAAAGGAGATTAAACTGGGTTCTCTGACGCCGACCAGAGATTTCAACTATGTGAAAGATACGGCGGCGGGTTTTATTGCCATTGCGGAATCGGATCAGACGATTGGGGAAGAGATCAATATAGCGACACAACAGGAGATATCGATCGGGGAACTGGCGGGCGAGATTATCAGTCAGATCAACCCTGACGCGAAGATTGTCTGTGACGAGCAGAGACTTCGGCCGGAAAAGAGTGAAGTGAACCGGCTGCTCGGAGCAAATGAAAAGATTAAGAGACTCACGACATGGGAACCGCAGTATACGTTTGCACAGGGAATTGCGGAGACGATCGGGTGGATGAAAGGGAATCTGGAGTGTTATAAGAGTGATATATACAATGTTTAATTGAATATAGAATTTGCGAATACAGATAAAGGAGAGCAACGGTATGTGGAATCGCAGCTTGCTGTTTTGTGCGGATGAGGCAAAGAAGAGAGGAATTTGCTTTTATGGAGCAGGTTATTGGGGAAATGTAGCATATAAGCTTTTTTCCTTGTTTGATATAAAGCCGCTTTGTTATTGTGATGATGAAGCTTCAAAAATAGGAAAAATGTATAATGGTGTTCCTGTTTTGAGTGTTCAAGAAGCGGCAGAACAGTTTCCGAAAGCTGTATATATCGTATGTATTGATATAACAAAAACGACTGGATCATTTAATAGAGATTTTCAAAAAAATATGCTTGAAAATCTAAAAAGCAATGGTGTATATGATAGCAACTCTGAACTGAGACTGCCATTCTATGTGTTTTTACTTGACATCAATGGGTATAAAGAGATGACAAGGTGCAGGGAGAAGGCGGATACCATAAATATGAAAGAGGCGTTTTTATGGGATAACCTCAGAAATCTGGCTGTTGTAAGCAATATGTCAAACTCAGGGGTTTGGTTTTTTACGCAATTGCTGGACATGCATTCACATATTTTGAGCCTTCCTTTTTCTGAAACATTTGAGAATATATATATCAACCGTCTGCAGTATTTGGAGGGAGATGAGCTGATACTGGAGATGGCAGCACAGATGCTTGGATATTTCAAATCAGCCTTTGAAGAACTATCATGTGTAGGGCAGAACAAGTTTCAAAATTTATGTATTGATGAAAAGGGAGTGAATATCAAGTGCGCGTACATAGATCCCGCAGATTTTCTGACAAATTTATATGCTCAGTTTCAAGGTGGGACTATAAAATTGCATTCATACGGTCAGATGCTAAAAATTTATTTTGCGGTTTATAACAATTGTCTGAATCGTCATTATGAAAGCAGCCGGAATTATTGGATGGTATATGATCTGCATACACCTGACCATGACATGGCGAAAGAAGCGGAGTATTTATTTCAAGATGAATTTGACAGAATTGAGCATCTGATGATTATCAGAGAACCGGTTCAGCATTGCTACTCCTGGGTGAAGCGAATGGTGATTTCTGAGAAAAATAACGCGGCAATTGTAAAGGGGTATTTAGCTAAAGTAATCAGGAGTGAGTTGGGCATTAATATAGAAAAGCAGGAAGGAATGAATCTACATGTTATAAAATTTGAAGATGTTAAATTTCAGGGCAGGTTATTTTTACAAGAATTGTGTGAGTTCCTGCAAATTCCGTTTGAAGAGTCGTTAATGAAAACAACGCTTAATGGGATAGAAGTATATTTCCCGGCTAATACGAAAGAAGGGGTAAGGTATATTACGGGATTTGATACAGCATCAGCTTTGCAAAAAGACTTTTCTGAGATACTGTCACCATGGGATGAGGCACGGCTAAATATAATTTATTCGTTGTTTAAAGAGGCTATGGGATATCAGATGGGATATCCATCCCTTTCTGAGTTTAAGCTGGAGACGCTGGAAGACATTTTAAAGGAAGACTTTAAGTTTGCGTCAGTTATTCAGCAGTTGGTGGATACAGGTTTAAAAGTGGAAGAGCAATATGATGTAAATACCTTTATAAAGGAACTGTTTTTGAACTATATAAAGGATCACCACGGCAAAAAAGCGATCTTTTATGATTATATTGCTTTAGAAGCAGAGTAAGGACTGTCTTTCTGTGTGGAGGTTTTGATATGCTGACGTTAGGAACAAAAGCGGAGACGCTAAAGAATTTAGAAAACTGCAAAGAATTAGACACTGCTTACATACTTCCACAAGTAAATTTTACCGTGGATAACTGGATGAAAAAAAGTGCTTTTTATGTAAAAGAAATTGAAACCATGCGCAGGGGAAAGGCGGTAATAGTTAGAAGCAGCTGTATTGCAGAGGATACCTGTGAAGAATCGGCAGCGGGGAAATATGTTTCCATATTAAACTGCCGTTCTGAAAGAGAAATTTTAGATGCTGTGGAAAAGGTTATCCTTTCGTATGATGAGAACAGGAAGAACCAGATCCTTGTTCAACCAATGCTGGAAAATGTGAGAATAAGTGGTGTGGCATTTACCAGGGATCCCAATACGGATGGCAATTATTATGTGATTAACTATGACGAGACGGGTTCCACGGAGGCCGTTACATCAGGAAATATCAGTAGTGGGAAACTTTGCTATATTTACAGAGAGTGTGAAGAATATTCTAATAAAGATATTGAAAAAATTGTTACATGTTTAAAGCAATTGGAAAAAATCTTTGGCTCCAATAAATTGGATGTGGAGTTTGCGATCGATAACAAAGAGAACCTGTACCTTTTTCAAGTACGTTTGCTGTGTTATGCAGAATGTAAGGATGAGATCAGTGATTCACAGCAAACGCAGGCGTTGAAACGTATTAAGGATAAGGTGAAAACGGAGAACAGGTCAAAACCGTTCTTATTTGGCCGAAGAACGATGTACGGAGTGATGCCGGATTGGAATCCGGCAGAAATGATAGGGATTCGGCCAAGACCTTTGGCATTGTCGCTATACAGAGAGATAATAACGGATAATATATGGGCATATCAAAGGGATAATTATGGATATCGCAACTTGAGGAGCTTTCCACTGATGGTAAACTTCTGTGGATTACCGTATATAGATGTACGAGTCAGCTTCAATTCCTTTATTCCGAAAGGAATATCGGATGAATTGGGAGAAAAATTGGTTAATTATTATATGGACCAGTTAGAGCAGCATCCTGAAATGCATGATAAAGTAGAATTTGAAATCGTATTCTCCTGCTTTACTTTTGACTTAAATGAAAGAATAAATATTTTATATGAATATGGGTTCGAGAGAAATGAAGTGAAAGAACTGAGTGATGCTTTGAAATCTTTGACCAATCAGATTATTAATTCTCCGAACGGATATTGGAAGAGGGATTATGAGAAGATATATTATTTGGAGGAACGATTTGATACGATAATGAATAGTGATCTCAATGATCTTGAGAAGATATACTGGTTGCTTGAAGACTGCAAGCGGTATGGAACATTACCGTTTGCAGGGCTGGCGCGAGCGGGCTTCATCGCCGTTCAATTACTTAAATCTATGGTCAGAGTAAATATAATAAGCGATTCAGAATATCTTGACTTTATGAATGAGATTAAATCAATAAGCACCGAAATGGAAAAGGATTTCGTTGAATTATCCAAAAAATCATTTATTCATAAATATGGGCATTTAAGGCCCGGAACCTATGATATTACGTCAAAGAGATACGATGAGGATCCTGATTTATATTTTGACTGGAAGAAAAAAGATTTAAAATTGGGTGAAAAGGAAGTATTTAAACTTTCTATTGAGCAGATGAGAATGCTTAATGATAAAATGCAGGAATTGGGCTTGGAAAGTGACATTTTAAGCATATTTGATTTTATAAAGACAGCGATAGAGGGAAGGGAGTTCGCTAAGTTTATATTTACGAAAAACTTGAGTCAAGTTCTGGAATTGCTTAAAAGCTGGGGTGTTGAATATGGGCTTTCCAGAGAAGAACTTTCTTATCTTGATATTCACGAAGTCCAAGAATTATATTCTTCGACAGATGAGGCGAAGGAAATCTTTTTGAAGTCGATAAAGGAAGGAAAATACGCCTATAGTGTCACAGAAAAGATTGTTCTGCCCCCGCTGATTACAAATGAAAAAGACATTTTTTCGTTCTATTATCCACAAACAACGCCGAATTATATTACATTAGGAAGAACTATGGGGGAGGTTGTTGTCATAAAAAATTTTGAGGCGGATTCCATATCTCTGGAAGGGAAGATCTTGCTGATAGAGAGTGCAGATCCGGGATACGATTGGATTTTTTCTCATAAAATCAGAGGGTTTATTACGAAATACGGGGGAGCAAATTCGCATATGGCTATTCGCGCCGGGGAGCAGGGAATACCAGCGATAGTTGGAACTGGGGAACAACTGTATAGTAAGTTGACGCATGCTGAGAAGATAGAAATTGATGCTGCGGGAAAGAGAGTGATTATTTTAAAATGAAGACGGTAGTATATACGCAAAGGGTCGAAATTGTTGAAAGATATCAGGAGAGAAGAGACTGTGGAGATCAGAGAATCAGTGAATTTATATATTCGTGCGGGTATCTTCCTATAGCATTACCGAACAATATAAAAATTGCTATGGATATAGTAGCGGAAGTTCGACCCGTTGGAATCATCTTTACAGGGGGAAATGACTTGGTGGCTTACGGAGGATGCGCGCCGGAAAGGGATGAACTGGAAAAGGCATTGATAAGCTATTCTGGAGAAAACGGCATACCTTTATATGGATTTTGCAGAGGAATGCAGATGGTGGCTTGCCAGTTTGGAGCGCAGCTTGAGAAGGTTGACGGACATGTGGCGGTTCAACATAAAATTACAAGAAATGGTAAATCGGAAGAAGTAAACAGTTATCACAACTATCGGCTGAAGAGAGTGCCCGAAATATTTAATGTTATATCTAGTGCATCAGATGGTGTTGCTGAAGAGATGAAGAGTACTGATGGTCTGATATGGTGTACGATGTGGCATCCTGAACGGGAGATGCCATTTCGAGAAAAAGATATTCATAGATTACAAAAATTTTTTGAAAGAGAGGATTTGTAAATGAAACATGGAGATTTTACGCAATTGGCTCAATTTTATGTAGATCGTCCGGGATATTCGACAGTTTTGCTGAACTACATTAAAGCGGATGTTGAAGGTCAGTTTGGTAAGGATATAGTAGTGGCTGATGTAGGGGCGGGGACAGGAAAATTAACCGAGAATTTAGATCAGCTGGGCTTGCATGGGTTTGCAGTTGAGCCTAATGATGCAATGCGGGAACAGGGAATGAAATTATTCGGGGAAAAAGATTCTTTTACATGGATAAAAGGGAGCGCAGAGTCTACAGGATTAGAGAACAATTCTGTGCACTGGCTTTTGATGGGGTCGTCTTTTCATTGGGCAGATGCTGAGCAGGCGGTTCCGGAGTTTTTGCGTGTACTTGTACCGGGCGGCTATTTTACGGCAATTTGGAATCCAAGAGATATTCAGAGAAGCAGTTTACATATGGAGATTGAAGATATGATTTGTACTGAGGTGCCCAACATGAAAAGAGTGTCGTCAGGAGGAACTGTGACTACAGAACAAATGCTGGAAAAAATCGGGGGGGGGGGGCATTTGAAAATATAATTTTTATGGAGTGCATGCATGAAGAAGTTATGTCTAAAGAGCGTTATATGAATATCTGGCGTTCGGTAAATGACATTCAGGTTCAGGCAGGAGCTGATGGATTTCAGAGAATCTTAAGTAATATTGACAATATATTAAAAAATCAGGATGAAATAACAGTGCCATACAAGTCCAGAGCTTGGACAGTCAGAAAGACTAAGTAATTCTTTTTGCTTCTGTTATTTTTATCCGAATGGTAGAAGCGAAAGGAGATTTTTACATGAAAACAGAATGGGATTATACGGATTTGGCACAGGCTTATCTGAAAAGGCCGGATTATGCGCAGACGGCGATTGATGAAATGGTAGAGCGTGCGGGATTAAAAAAGGGTGATGCAGTATGTGATGTAGGTGCGGGAGCAGCACACTTAACTACAAAGCTGGCAGAATTTGGGTTAGATGTATATGCGGTAGAACCCAATGATAATATGCGTGCCAATGGAATAGAAAAAACGAAAAAATATAAAAATGTTCAATGGTTTGAAGGAGTGGGAGAGCATACGGGAATGGAGGAAGGGAGATTTAAAATGGTGACTTTTGGCTCTTCCTTTAACGTGTGTAAACGGGACGAAGCTCTTGTTGAAACAAAACGTATTTTAAAGCCGCACGGATGGTTTGCATGCATGTGGAATCATCGTGATTTACAGGATCCTCTACAGAGCGAAATAGAAGATATATTGAAAGACAATATATCAAACTATAATTATGGCACACGCCGCGAAGACCAGACAGAGGTTATAAATAAAAGCGGACTTTTTGGAGAAGTGTTTTTTATAGAGGGTCATGTACTGCATGAAGTTTTGGCGGAGGATTTTATCGAAGGATGGAAATCTCATGGGACGGTGCAGCGACAGTCTCCGGAAAAATTTGAGTATATCAATAACGCTATTGCCAAAGCGATTGAAGCAAAGGGTGAAAAATACATCAAAGTGCCTTACACAACAAGAGTTTGGATGGCACAGTTGAGGTGAGGAGGACGAAAGGTGAAAGCTATTGTACTCGCAGCAGGGCAGGGAACACGATTAAAAAAATATACGGAAAATCTGCCTAAGGGAATGCTGTCATTTATGGGAAAAACAATTATAGAAAGGCAGATAGAGATGTATCGGTCTTTGGGAATAGAAGATATCATTGTTGTGCGCGGCTTTGCGGCTGATAAGATTCAATATCCGGGTGTTAAATACTATACCAATACAGATTATGCGAATACCAACATGGTGGAGTCATTGATGACGGCGAAGGAAGAGTTTGACGATGATATTATTGTAAGCTATTCAGATATTTTATTTGAAAGTCAGATGCTTCAGAAAATGATGGATTCAGAGCAGGATTATGCGGTTGCAGTTGACGAAAACTGGAAGCCATATTGGGAAAAAAGGTATGGCAAAGTAGATTTTGACACGGAGAGCCTGTCGCTTGATGGAGAAGATAATATTGTGGAGCTGGGTTTGGAGAATCCCGCACTGGAGGATATTGATGCGAGATATATCGGCCTTTTGAAATTCTCGAAAAAGGGTCTTGTGCATATCCAGCGTATTTTGGAAGATGCCTATAGGGATTATCAGGGAAAACCCTGGCAGCAATCGGGTAAACCTGTGCGCAAAGCATATATGACGGATTTACTTCAGGCAGTTATTGCATCTGGAAAAGATGTAAAGGCGATTAGGTTTCAAAATGCATGGATTGAATTTGATACAAATGATGATTATGAGAATGCGTGTAAATGGGTTGAAGACGGAAGTATAAATGCCATTATAAAGTTATAAGGGGATGTTATATTGCTATGGGGTGTGTGTATTGGATTACCGGTCTTTCGGGAGCAGGGAAGACAACAATTGGGAAATTATTGTATCAAAAGATGAAAGAAAAAGCAGCTAATACTGTGTTTTTAGATGGTGACGTGCTGCGCAAGGTGTTTGGTGATGATCTTGGGTACACGAAAGATGACCGAAAGAGGTGTGCGATGAGATATGCCAGATTGTGTGGACTGCTGGCTGATCAGGGTATTAATGTAATATGCTGCACCATATCGATGTTTGACAGTGTGCGGGAGTGGAACAGATGTAATATACGGGACTATAGAGAGATCTATGTTAAGGTTCCGATGCATGTGCTGCAGGAACGAAACCAAAAAGGATTATACAGTGAAGCTGTCTCTCGGAATGACGTAAGTCTGGTGGGAGTAACTTATGAGATGGAAGAGCCCAAAAGTCCAGATCTTGTACTAAATAACGAGGGAGCTCTTAGTCCGAAGGAACAGGTAGACATTATATGCCGCTATTGGGAGATATGAGGAAGCTTCTATGAAAATGACAATGTCCAAAGAAGAGCTTAGCGCTTTTGTACAAAGACAGTTGGATTTCTATATACCAGATGGTTATGTTACTGAGCATAAATATTGGCTTGAAGCAATGGGCACTGCCCTCAAGCGGTGTGATAACTGCTTTAAACATATACTGACACCTCTATACAGAGATTCAAATAAAGAGAGTCTTTTTTCACATTTACATAGGGATCAGTATGCAACATTTCTCTATTTTCTGGCTAATACAATTTGGGTTCATTACCATGAAAAACAAATATGTGATAAACTGTTAAATTTGCAGAGTATTCTGCACAGCTTCTTTTTGTCATATAAGTGTGAGATGCCGGATTTGTTTTGGCTGGGCCACCCGATTGGAAGCATAATAGGTAATGCTAAATATTCAGACGGGCTGTGCATAACCCAGAATGTTACTGTTAATACCCATGTAGATGCGCAGGGTAATGTTGATCTTGTTTTGGGAAAAGGCGTGGTCCTTCAGCCGGGAGCTACTATCATAGGGAATAAACAGATAGGAGACAGGGTTACAATTGGTCCCAATGTATTAATATATAACGAAAAGATAGAGAGCGATTACACATGTATAAATCAGAAGGGGGAAATTCTGATCAGACCGCGAAAACATGAAAAATGTGTCGCAGAACAGATATTTGATATAGACTTTTATTAAACTATAAAAATTTCATGTATGGAATTGAGGTAACATATCATGGATTATACAAAAGCGCTTACCAGGCAATTAAGTAAAAGCAGAGGAAGAAAAATAATTTTAATAAGTGAAGGGGTTTTGGGTACTTTTTTAACGCAGAACCTGAAAAAAATGCATGTGAGCGTAGAACAGTACATTGATATCAGTAACTCAGAAAGAGAAGCGTTTTCTTTACCAGAGGAACTGGCGCATAAAGAAAAAGAGTATTTTATTATTGCTGCCATTTATTCCGGGCATAAAAGAGTAGCGGAAGAATGTATGGGGAGGGGGTACAGCTATAATACAGATTGTGTGATATCTTCGACAAGTGTATATGTGGATGAGCTGGATATGGTAGACCCGCTTCTGGGTTATACGAGAGATGCCGGAGTGTGTCCGGGCACTTTTATGTATGGAAAATTGAGCGGAAAGAATGATCTGGTTATTTTGGTATTGGGGAATAGCAGTACAGACCACTCCACTGCTGGACTAAATAGCTGGCCTTACTATCTGTTTCACTATTTATCCGAAAAGCTTGAGCAGAATGTTGTAGTATATAATGCTGCTGTTTCTGGATACCATTCTGGACAGGAGTTTTTGAAATTGAGCAGAGATGGTTTGGATTTAAATCCAACGGTAGTTATTTCGTTTAGCGGTGTTACAGAAGTGGGCGGGAGTGTGACAACTGAAAGTGGAAAAAAACTGGTACATAAATACCAATGGAGAATGTGGCAGAATATTCTTATGTATGATGGCGCAATACCTGATTCACTCCATATGAGAGGATTGAAAAAAATATCTACAGGGACGGAAGAACGAAGGACAAATACAGATATCTGGATTAATAATGAGAGAAAAATGCATGCGCTGTGTGAAGAGTTTGGCATCAGGTTTTTCGGTTGCCTGCAGCCGATGATATCAAAAAGTTGTGTCTGGGATATGGAAATAGAGGCACTGTTAAATGATATGGGAGTAGGAGAAGAGTATTACAATGCCCAGAAGGAATTTATCGTCAGTGCACACAGGGGGATGAAGTCATATAATTATATGAGAGATTTGACAGGTGTGTTTGAGGGGCGGGATAAAATGTATTATGACACAATGCACTATACCGAGGAAGGCAATCAGATAATAGCAAAATCGGTGGCTGAATTGATAGTTGGTGAGTTACACGTTGGTTACTGCCGTTTAGAAAAGGATAAAAGAGTTGAAGGTGTATAGAAAATGAAAGTAGTCATCTTAGCCGGAGGATACGGTACAAGAATTTCGGAAGAAAGTCATTTAAAACCCAAACCTATGATAGAGATCGGGGACAAGCCGATTCTGTGGCATATTATGAAACTGTATTCGCATTACGGTTTTAACGACTTTATTATATGCTGCGGTTATATGCAGCATGTGATCAAACAGTGGTTTGCGAATTACTATCTGCATAACTGTGACGTTACCTTTGACTTTTCGGAAGAGAACAAATTGACGGTACATAACAGAGATGTGGAAGACTGGAAAGTGACGTTGATTGACACAGGACTGAATACAGGAACCGGCGGGCGGATTAAGCAGATTCAGAAGTATGTGGGTGATGAAACTTTTATGATGACATACGGTGACGGGGTATCGAATGTCAACCTGAACGAGCTGCTTGCGTTTCATAGGACGGTGAAGCCGGTAGTTACGCTGACGGCGGCTAAGATCAGACAGCGTTTCGGTATTCTGACGCTGGATGATGACTGCAGGGTTACCAGTTTCCGTGAAAAGTCGGAAAGTGACTCCGAGCGTGTAAATGCCGGATTTATGGTGATGGAGCCGGAGGTATTTGATTACATAGAAGGCGATGTGTATTTTGAGCAGGAGCCGCTGGAGATGTTGGCGAAGAGTGGGAAGCTTTGCGCTTACAGATTTGACGGATTCTGGAAACCCATGGATACCATGAAGGATAAAAAGCAGTTGGAAGAGTTTTGGGAAAGCGGTGAAGCGTCGTGGAAAGTCTGGTAGCTTATACTTTGTATGGAGAAAAGGCTATGTTTGAGAATATGACAGAGCAGCAGGCAAGAGAAGAAATCTTAAAGCAGGTAAAACAGTATTGCGATATCTACCATAAGGGTAGAGAATATCACGAGGGCGACCGTATTCCCTACGCGTCCCGCGTCTATGACAGTGCGGAAATGACGAATCTGGTGGACAGTGCGCTGGAATTCTGGCTGACCTCGGGACGGTATACGGATCAGTTTGAAAGCGGGTTTGCTAAATATTTAGGCGTAAAGCACTGTTCGCTGGTGAATTCGGGATCTTCCGCAAACCTGCTGGCGTTTATGGCGCTCACGTCTCCGCTTCTGGGGGAGCGTGCAATCCGCCGGGGAGACGAGGTCATCACGGTGGCGGCGGGATTTCCGACGACGGTCGCGCCGGTGATACAGTTTGGGGCGATGCCGGTATTCGTGGATGTAACGATTCCCCAGTACAATATAGATGTAACGATGCTGGAAGAGGCGCTGTCAGAGCGGACCAGGGCGGTTATGATCGCCCATACGCTGGGAAATCCCTTTGATATCAAGGCGGTCAGTGAATTTTGTAAGAAACATAATCTGTGGCTGATAGAGGATAACTGCGACGCGCTTGGTTCGACTTACACGTTGGATGGAGAAAAGAAGTTTACGGGAACTTTCGGAGATATTGGCACATCCAGTTTTTACCCGCCTCATCATATGACGATGGGTGAGGGCGGTGCGGTTTATACGAATGATCCGCTTTTACATAAATGTGTGCGCTCTTTCCGGGACTGGGGCAGAGACTGCGTATGCCCTTCCGGGCACGACAATCTGTGTGGGCATCGGTTTGGCAGACAATATGGGGAACTGCCTCTTGGCTATGACCATAAGTATGTGTACTCCCACTTCGGATACAATCTGAAGGCAACGGATATGCAGGCGGCCATTGGCTGTGCGCAGCTTGAAAAATTCCCGGGGTTTGTGGAGAGAAGAAAGCATAATTTTAAAAGACTGAAGGAAGGTCTGCTGGCGGCAGATGCAGGAGTGTCTGTGGCGGAGCGTCTGATTCTTCCCGAAGCGTGTGAGAACTCTGATCCGAGCTGGTTCGGGTTTCTGCTTACCTGTAAAGAGGGGACAGACCGAAATAAGGTTGTGAGATATCTGGAGGAACACGGCGTGCAGACGAGAATGCTGTTTGCCGGCAACTTGACGAAGCATCCATGTTTTGATGAGATGCGGGCGGATAAAGAAGGATATCGCGTGGTGGGAGAGCTTGCGAACACTGATCGCATAATGGAGGATACCTTCTGGATTGGCGTTTATCCGGGAATGACCGATGAGATGATTGATTATATGACGAAAATGCTGATTGCAGCAATTCGATAATTGTTACAGCAGGAACTTCTTTTGTAAACGTGACGATAGATTGTGCCGGATTGTGGGGCTGGAAATTATGCTGGACTTGGAATTTTACCGTGGAAAGAAAATATTGGTTACCGGGCATACCGGTTTTAAAGGAACATGGTTGTGTGCGGCGTTGGTGCAGGCTGGGGCGGAAGTGACGGGATATGCTTTGGAGCCGCCCACGTCTCCTTCCGTTTTTGAACTGGCAGGTATGGAAAAACGGATGCGCACCGTGATTGGCGATATCAGGGATCTGCCGCATTTAAAGGCGGTATTTGAGGAAGCCAGACCGCAGATTGTCATTCATATGGCGGCACAGCCCCTTGTGAGGGAGTCTTATAAGAATCCTGTATACACTTATGAGGCGAACGTGATGGGTACGGTACACGTTCTGGAGTGTGTGCGGACGTGCGGGAGTGTACGGTCTTTCGTCAATGTGACGACGGATAAAGTTTATTTAAATAAGGAATGGGAGTGGGGATATCGGGAAAATGAGGAATTGAATGGGTTTGATCCCTATTCTAACTCTAAGTCCTGTTCGGAACTGGTGACGGGCTGCTATAAAAACTCTTTCTTTTCAGACAGAGAAAAGGAAAGTGTGCCGGCGGTCTCTACAGTCCGGGCGGGAAATGTGATCGGCGGCGGCGACTTTGCGGCGGACAGGATCGTCCCGGACTGTGTCCGGGCGGCGATGGAAGGCAGGGAAATCATTGTGCGCAATCCCTATTCGGTCAGACCGTATCAGCATGTGCTGGAAGCGATTTCTGTATATCTTATGATCGCGCAGAAGCAGTACGAGGATATGGCATATGCGGGAAGTTATAATGTGGGACCGGATGACACGGACTGTTATTCCACAGGCGAACTGGTTACGCTGTTTTGCGGGAAGTGGAAAAGTCTGACAAAACAGGAGACTATCTGGAAGAATGTTTGCGACGGCGGACCTCACGAGGCGAATTTTTTAAAACTGGACAACTCTAAGCTTAAGAAAACATTTGACTGGCATCCTGTGTGGAATGTGGAGCGTGCGATGGAAAAAGTGGTGGAGTGGACTGCGGCGTATATGGGAAAAGCGGATATGTATAAGGTGATGTGTGAGGAGATGGAAGCATTTATAAGTCTCCGCTAGTCGCAAATCAATTAAAGAGAACGTTCTAAGAATAATTGACTAGGTTTCAGAGATATATCTACAGCTTGAAAAAGGAATAATATTAATTGCAATATGAGACAGTAATTATTGCGTTCAGTTACAAGCGGAACCTAATTTGCCCGAAATATACGGAAATGGTTGGAAAGGTGTATGAAGTATTTGTTGATAGACATAGAGGGGGGTAAGAACTATGAGTATAGATGCATTACAACAAAAAGTATGGGGGCTAGTGGAAAAGCTTTTACCATACAATGCATACAGGTATCTGGTTTTTAGGTGGAAAAAAGTAAAATTATGTGGCAAAGAGTATCCATATCAAGAAGAATTTTTTGCAAAATATCGTCCATTTTCAAGAAAAACGTATTGTGTTATCCGAATAGATGCAACAGCACATGCGCTTTTTACAGCGGCGAAAAGATATATTTTTGCTGCTGAGTATGCAAGAAGTAAAGGAATGTATCCGATTATGGATTTAGAGTTTTATAGCGAGTTCCCAAAAGGAGTATTAAAAGGTGATAATTTATGGGAGGATGTGTTTTATCAGAAAAAGAATAGAGATATTTTAAACGAGAATGCTACCATTATAGTAACTGGGATTGATGAAGGAGCTGGTTGGAGCTCGACGATGACTTGTATGGATGTCAATGGGAATCCGTCAGATCCTAATATTCATGTCAAAGAGGAAAATTGGCGTAGCTATTACAAAAATATCTATAAATATGTTAGAAAAAATTTGAAATTTAATCAACTAATTATAAATGAGGTTGGACTGAAGTACATAGAACTTTTACAGGGTGGTAAAAGTGTACTGGGAATAGCTATGCGCGAAATGTTCTCACAAGAATTTTTTGATCAACTTTGTCGTTTTAATGCAAGAAAAGCACTAAAGTGGCATCCGGCGGGACCGAATGTAGCTGAAATTTTGGATATAGTTGCGGAATATATGGAGAAATGGAAATGCTCTAAAATTTTTGTGGGAACAATATATAGCGATACGATTGAGCGATTTGAAGAACGCTTTCCGGGTAAAATATTGTATCTTCAAAGAGAACGGGTTACTATGTTGGATGACATAAACAGGATTAATTCAAGAAGACATTTTTATGACAGAACACAGGTAAATCGTCTAAGTAAGGCAGATAAGGAAAAGCAGCATAAATATACAAAAGAATACGCACAAGAGACGTTGTTGTTGTCAAAATGTGATTATTTTATTGGAGCGGTAAGTGCACAATCGGCAATGGCCTTATCAATAAATGGTGGTCGATATAAGGATATTAAGGTTTTGGAAGACAGAAATCATATAGAAAGATATTAGCATATGGCAGAAAAGTATATTAGGAAGTCACATAAAAAACAAATAGAAAGTGTACTCGAAACGCTGGATAAGGCGCACGATGCAATTGAAAAAGCATTGAAAATGCAAAGTGGAGAAGCAGCATTGTTGCTGTTAGAACAATGTCAGGATTCGGCGATTCAGATTGGCAACATGATAGAAGGTTCTTTAGGAGAGGATTTTGCTACGGTAGAACTCTTGGAGAATTATTGCGAGCAAATCTATCAGACATATGAGTTGATACGGCAGAAGAGACCACTTAATGTTAATAAGATACATAAAATTTTACGCAAGGAACTGATTCGGATACAAAACAGTGTAAAATATGATATACTAATACGGAGGGTAGCTCTTTTTCTTCCATATAAGGCGTCAATGTGGGATAGTCTGGAAAGCGTCTGGAAGGCAGCGGATGCGGATCCGGATTGTGATGCGTATGTTGTGCCGATTCCTTATTTTGACAAAAATGTGGATGGCAGTTTTGGGGAAATGCATTATGAAGGAAACGAATATCCAGAATATGTGCCGATTACATCATGGGAGGAGTACGATATTGAGGCGGAACATCCAGATATGATTTTTATACATAATCCATATGATGAGTTTAATCATGTAACTAGTGTGCTACCTATGTATTATTCTAAGGAACTAAGGAATTTTACGGATTTATTAGTATATATACCATATTTTATACTTGGAGACATAGATCCTAACGATAAAGAATCTGTGGAAAGTGTAGAGCATTTTTGCACGGTTCCGGCGGTAGTCTATGCTGATAAAGTAATTGTGCAGTCAAAAAATTGGCGGCAGATTTATATTAATGTTATGACGAAAACGATGGGGAGTGATACTAGAAAGGTTTGGGAAGCGAAAATACTGGGCTTGGGTTCCCCCAAAATAGACAAGGTGTATACTACGGTAAAGGAAAGCATAGAGATTCCGGAAGAATGGCAGAAGATTATTCAGAAGCCGGATGGAAGTTGGAAAAGAATTATTTTTTATAATACGAGTGTATCTGCATTACTTCAGCATAGTGAAAAAATGTTGAAAAAAATGGAGTATGTTTTTCGTATATTTAAGGAAAATCAAGATGAGGTGGCGCTTTTGTGGCGCCCGCATCCGCTCATTAAAGCAACAATAGAATCCATGCGCCCACAGCTTTGGATCGAATATGAGAAAATTGTAAAAAAATACGTGGATGAGGGCTGGGGAATATATGATGATACTGCGGATATGAATCGGGCGATTGCAATATCAGATGCTTATTATGGGGATCGTAGTAGTGTTGTAAAATTATGTGAGGAAACTGATAAACCAGTTATGCTTCAGGATATACAGGTTTTGGAGCCCAAGAGATACCAATATGATATTGCTGCAACAGAATCGATTTGTGAATATCGCGAAGATTACTATTTCGTTTTTACGGAGGAACCTGCATTTTGTAGAATGAACCCCAAAACGTTAGAGTGTGAACTGTTATACGTACTCAATGAGGAAGGCTTGCAGCAAAGGCTTTATAGAAAAATAATTCCGTATCGCAGTAAATTGTTTTTGATTCCGTTTTTGTCTAATTATGTTGCCGTTTATGATATAGAAACAAATGAAATAGAATTTGTACATCTGGATACGAAGTATGTAGATATATACGGACAGAAATTTTCAGATGCTCTAGTGCAGGATGGATTTCTTTATATGATTCCGCATATGCATCATGCTTTTGTCAAGATGGACATGGAAAGTCTGGAAATAGTAGAAATACCGTTGGGGCATCAGAAAGGAAGTGAAGCGTTTAGTTATTGTCTGGGGTCTGGTTGTTTATGGGAAAATAGGGTGATTTTCCCTATTGCAAGTGAAGGCAGTATATGTGTTTATGATATTGCATTGGGCAAAATAGAAAAAGTATTTCCAATTGGAAATGAGAAAAAATATAGTAATGTTTTTTTGATAGATAATGTATTGTGGCTAATACCTATGAAAATATACGAAGGGATCGATATATGGGATGCTGCTTCCGGGAATATCGTTGAAAATGTGAAGCTGGAAAAGGTGGATGCCTTATCTCGACAGCATAAAGGTATGGATTTTAGAACGGGATATATTATTAACCGAAAACTATATTTATTATCTTGTGGATTAGAATGTAGTGTAATAATCGATTTGGATAGGAAAACTGAAGAAATTTGGACGCTACCCTATATATATGAACCGAATGAATTTCCACCATACAGATATAGTATCAGATACAGTTCTGTCATGCAGCAGGAACAGGGGGCAATTATAAGTGGATTAAGAGGAGAATGGATGAAATGTGAAGGAAATCGGGTACATATTATAGAAAGGCAATCGGTATGGTCTGACGATCTACGGAAGGTGCTGTTAAAGCGAAAATTAGGAAAGGTAATGCTGGAAGAAAATGTAGATTTGGCGGATTATATCAGAGTAAAAATGGACATAGAGGAGCATGAGAAGGATAGAGACGTTAGCAACGGGGAAAGGATATATGCTCATATGAAGTGAATGAAAAATATTGCTATATACATATTTGGTACTGGAAGTGGTTGGAGGATAATATGAAACAGGAAAAAAGATTTGGGTATAAAGAGATCGCGTTGCGGCGCCTTCAATATATGATCTCTGTTTATATTAAAAAGAACTTTTATGACAGACAGCAGAGATGCCGAAGGGAATATGACAGATGCTTGAGCCAGCGGAGAATACGGCAGTCTGGGAAAACAGAACATATTAAGAAAAAGATATTGGGTGAAGATAGGTTTGTTATTTCAAGAATTGCGGTTAGTGTTACCAATCAGTGCAGCCTAAATTGTCGAGATTGCAATAATTTAATGCCCTATTGTAAAGAAAAATTCACAATAGATGTGAAGGAGCAGATCAAGGATTTACAAAAGTTGCTAGAATATGTGGATGGGATTATAAATGTTGAAGTGATTGGAGGCGAACCTTTTGTATATAGGCAGCTTCCCGAACTGCTCCAGTACTTGTGTGCAGAGCCAAAGATTCATTTTATAGAGATTACATCCAATGGAACAATAATACCGTCGGGAGAAGTACTGGATTTGTTAAGACATTCCAAAATATGTGTGCTTTTAAGTGATTACGGAAAAGTAAATTCTGAGAAGGCAAAAAAGACATATCAATGGTTGAGACAGCATCAAGTTTGTTCGCAGAATTTAAAAAATAGAGAATGGATTTCAACGGGCAATATTGATAGAAGAAGAAAGAGCAAATGGCGGATGAAATATGAGTATTTTCATTGCGATGCGCGAAAAGATTGTAGAACTCTGTATAAAGGGAAATTATATGTTTGTGGCAGAGCGCCTGTTTTGGATGAATTGGGTGTGTTGAGGGATGACAGTTCATTCTTGGATATTAGACAAATGAGTCCAAATGTGAAAATCGGAAGGGAGCAGCTGCATAGTTTTTGGGGTAATGATTATGCAGAATGCTGTTTATATTGTGATTATGCTTCGGATCATTCCCGGTGGATTGAGTCGGGGATACAACAAAAAAGGGGTGTTTAAATATAATAATGAAGAGTTTATGGAGGGGAAATGGATGCATAGGATTTTGATATGGGGTTGTGGGTTGCAATATAATCAGTATATTAATGCAATAAGATATCATGAAGTGGGGGGGGGGGTATAAAGATTGTTGGTATTACGGCCAAAGATAAACTATATACATGTCTGGATGGATATCCTTTCATTCCCGTGGAAGATGTTTCAGCAGAGAATGTCGATTATGTAGTGGTCACTTCAGAACGTTATTATCGGGCTATTTTAACTACTGCGATAGAAAAGGGATTTTGTCGGAATCAAGTTTTGCTGGCAAGAATTTTTTGTCTGCCGTATTTTGATTTTAATGAGTATATTGAGCTGCTACAATCAAAGATTTCAATCGTAGCGATGAATTGTTGGGGAGGATATTCCTATCATACTTTGGGAATGGAGTTTGCTTCGCCGTTTATCAATTTGCATCTGTTACAAGATGATTTTATTAGGTTATTAAATAATTTTACCTATTATATGAAACAGCCATTGCAGTATGAGAGAATACATTATGATTTTACAATGAAAAAGGAGCACCCAGTGGCTCTTCTGGATGATGTCGAATTATATCTTAACCATTATAGTACGATGGAAGAGGCGGAGCAGAAATGGAATACTAGAATTACACGGTTAAATATGGACAATCTTTTTGTCATGATGTATACACAAGACCCCCAAATACTGGAGAGGTTTGACAAGGTTCCCTTTGACCGGAAGGTATGTTTTGTGCCGTTTGAGAGTTCTCTGCAGTCAGCGTTTACTTTGCAGGCGGCATCACATAAAGAAATGCGAGAGATGCCATTTTACAAAATAGTTAATAGGACACCTGTCGGATATCTTCACGATTACAATTTAATTAGGTTATTACTTCATGGTGTAAGCAATCACGATAGATATTATGTAAAAAAGGAGTGAAAGTGGGTATATATGGGCGACAAAATAAAGTTATCCATTGTAATTCCAACCAGAAATAGAGCAGCCTTTCTTGGTAAAGTATTGGAAAGCGTAGCAAAGCAGCCGGCAGATCCGGATATTTTTGAAGTTCTTGTTATCGACAATGGCTCCACAGATGAAACGAAGGATGTGGCAAAGGGTTTTCATGGAAAAATTAAAAACTTCAGATATTTTTATGATGCCAGACCGGGGTTGCACGTGGGAAGAAATAAAGGCTTACTGAAAAGCAGGGGAGAGTTAGTAGGATATCTTGATGACGACGTGATTCTTTTTCCCAACTGGATCAATACGGTTCTGAAAGCATTTGAGGATGAAGAGACTATGTGTATGGAGGGAAGCGTCATCCCGTTTGACATGTCTCTTCTCACAAGTGATTTCAGAGATAAATACGAAACGCATAGACGTACTTTTACATTTGTTTATTCCATTAGTTGTTTCTGGGAGGATGGAGTGACAGAAGAGGATACGCGAATACATAGGGCGCCTGCAGGGAGTTTTTTTGGTGCAAATAGTGTATATCGGAAGAGTGTATTGCTTACATGTAAGGGATTTCATCCGGATGGTATGCCAGACCATCTGCTGATGTATCGGGGAGATGGGGAAAGCTATGTCAGTCAATATATAAAGGAACATAGGATGAAAATGATGTATTATGCACAGGCTTCTGTGTATCATATGATAAATGCGGATAGAGTAACGGATTCTTATATTGATTATATGCACTTCCGCAATGGCATATCAAGTATGTACACTAACTTACGCAAGGATGGTTTAAAGGGTGGAATGAAGCTCTTTTGGCATATACTTTGGGAAGGGGTATCTACGAGAAAGATCAATAAGGAAATTGGTGGACAATTATATCTTTTGTTATACTATATTTTTTATAAAAAAATTCGCCATTGGGTTCATAAGGAGAGCTATTTCTGACTTTTGGATGTGTGTGAAAATGAGGAGAAAAGAAAAATATGGATTTTATACCTGTAAATGAACCCCTATTAAATGGCAATGAAAAGAAATATCTGTGTGAGTGTATTGATACCGGCTGGATTTCATCCGAAGGTCCATTCGTGAAAGAGTTTGAGCAGAAGATGAGCGCCACAGTGAACAGAAAATACGGCATAGCCGTATCCAATGGCACAGCAGCCTTGGAAGTGGCGGCGCAGGCTCTCGGGATTGGAGAGGGCGACGAAGTGATCATGCCCGCGTTTACGATCATATCCTGTGCCATGGCGGTGACGAAGCTGGGGGCGGTTCCCGTGCTGGTGGACAGCGACCCGCATACTTGGAACATGAAGGTGGATGAGATCGAGGCAAAGATCACCCCGAAGACCAGGGCGATTATGATTGTCCACATCTATGGTCTGCCGGTCGAGGTGGATGGGATTCTGGCTCTGGCAGGGAAGTATGGTCTGAAGGTCATAGAGGATGCGGCGGAGATGCACGGGCAGACCTATAAAGGAAAGCCCTGCGGGAGTTTTGGGGATATCAGTACATTCAGTTTTTATCCGAATAAGCACATCACCACAGGAGAGGGCGGCATGGTAGTGACGGATGATGAAGGGCTTGCGGAGCGGTGCCGGATGCTCAGAAACCTGTGCTTCAGAAAAGATGTCCGTTACGTGCATGATGAGGTCAGCGATAACTACCGTTTTACGAACCTGCAGGCGGCGGTCGGGCTGGCGCAGCTGGAACGGCTGGATGAGTTTGTGGCGCGCAAGCGTGCGATGGGAAAGTATTACACAGAGCAGTTAAGTGATATAGACGGTCTGATTCTTCCTATAGAAAAAACAGACTATGCGGATAATATTTACTGGGTATATGGAATGGTACTGGACAGGCAGATAGAAGCAGACAATAAGGTGGTGCAGAAGCTGCTGGCGGAAGAGGGAATCGGATCAAGGACCTTTTTCTGGTGTATGCACGAGCAGCCGGTCTATCAGAAACAGGGACTGTTCCAAGGGGAGACATATCCCAACGCGGAGTATCTGGCAAGGAAGGGATTTTATATTCCCAGCGGGCTGGCACTGACGCAGGAGCAGATGGAGCGGGTGGTGGCGGCTGTCAGAAAAGTAATGGGACAGATATAGTTACAGAGCGCACATTGACAATTTTATACTTATATCGGGAAAGCGTTGTTGGAAGCAGGTAACTGTGGTACAATAAAACAAAAGGAAACTTGCGATGTCAGTGGTGGAAAGGCAGGGTGTTTTAATGGTAATGCAGGCAGCCAGACAACGTCTTACATGGGATCAGATACGTGCAATATATCCTGACCAGTGGGTAGCGTTAGCGGATGTTGAGTATATGGGTAATGATGGAATTAACGTAAAATCGGCTGTGGTAGTTTGCGGCATGGCTGATTGTGATTATGCGGGGCAGCGGTTAAAGTTTATGCAGGAAGGAAAAGAGTACGAATATGAACGGACTGAGGATACAAGAGGTTTTGTAGGTGTTACGGTATGATCAGATTAATATTTCCGCTAAATATAACTTTATACTCACCAAGACCGATATTCAAGGCATACATCAATGACGTTCCTTTCAAATGTATGCTGGATACAGGAGCGGATATCCCTGTGTTTTGCAAAGGAACAGCCCTGTTTAGGGAAATTGTAAAAGGGATGGATGGAGTATCGGAATTCAGAAATTCGTCGATTGGCGGATTTGGAAAAACGGATGAAGCTATGATGCTGTGGAATATCGATAATTTTATACTATCAGATAACAACAGCAGCATTGCATATAAGGGAATGAAAATAGCCGTGATGGATAAGCCTAAGATACCTTGTGATATGATATTAAGCGCATCCATGTTCATGAAAATGAAGTATGTGATTGACTGTTCTTCAGATAAGCATACGTTAACGATAATGGCTGACAGGGGGATATATGGAGTTGGCTATTATGACAAAAAAGAGACAATTTATATTTTCACTGAAAATAGTAATTAGATAAAATTTCATAAAAAATAAAGTGATCCTGATATAGGTATAAAAAGAAATATAACCTATATCGGGATTTTTTGTATTTAGTGGATTGAAACAGAGGAGATAGTGAAATGGGACAGGTAGAAGAGGTAAGGAAAAAGAATAAATTACTGGCAATGATTATCCGCAATGACTACGAATGTGAGGGGGTGGATTTCATCACCCCCAGCGAGTATTCCCAGCAGATGGCATATATGCATCATCCGGCGGGAAAGGTGATCGATGCCCATGTACATAATCTGGTGCACAGAAACGTGGTGATGACGCAGGAAGTGCTCTTCATTAAGAAGGGGGTACTGCGGGTGGATTTTTATGACGAGTACGAGGATTATCTGGAGAGCCGGGATTTACATGCGGGGGATATCATACTTCTGGTTTCGGGCGGTCATGGATTTCAGGTTCTGGAAGAGGTGGAGATGATCGAGGTAAAGCAGGGACCCTATGCGGGAAGTGATGATAAAAGGCGGTTTGCAGGAATAGAAGCGGATCAGGTAGTTTATCACAAAAGGGAACAGTAGCCGGACAGGAGCAGACATGGAAGTTTTTCAGGATTATGCATATTACTATAACGCATTTTATCGGGATAAGGACTATGCGGCAGAGAGCCGGCAGGTGGACACGCTGTTGAAACGGTATGGGCGTGACATCAGGAAGATCATCAATTACGGATGTGGGACGGGCAGGCATGACATAGAACTGTCAAAACTCGGGTATGACTGTACGGGCATAGACTTAAGTGCCCTTATGATTGATATTGCGAGGGAGAACAGCAAGTGCATGGATGCGGATATTGGCTTTTCGGTTGCGGATATTCGCACTTATGAACCGAAAGAAACATATGATGCGGTGATCTCCCTGTTTCATGTAATGAGTTATCAGAACAGCAACGATGATATTGTGGCAGCATTCCGGAGTGCCAGAAAGGCATTGAAGGACGGTGGTCTGTTTCTCTTTGACTGCTGGTATGGACCGGGCGTGCTGAGTGACCCTCCCGTTGTCCGTGTCAAGGAAGTGGAAGACGACACGTATAAATTGGTCAGGATAGCCAGACCTGTCATGTATGACAGGGCAGATGTGGTTGATGTATGTTATGAGGTTCTTGTGACGGAGAAAGAAACGGGTCTCACAAAAACAATCAGTGAGACGCATCACATGAGATATTTTTTCAGACCGGAACTGGATTTTTATCTGAAGGATGCAGGATTTGAGCTGATTGACAATCTGGACTGTGCCACGCTTTTAGAAACGGGGTATGGTTCATGGACGAGTTATTTTGTGGCGAGAGCTGTGTAAAAGATGAATGTTTTGAGTGGACGATTGGGACTTATAATGCGAAGAGAAAAATAAGGAAATGATATGATGAAAAAATGTATTATTTGGGGAAATGGGAATGATTATGAGAAATTATATAATAGTATTCGACTGGAAGTATATAAAAGAAATATAGAAATAGTTGCAGTAGTCTCGAAAAAAGAAAATATATACAGTAAATATATAGATGGAGTTCCTCTCATTATCAAGGAAGAGGTAGTTGATTTTGAATTTGACTATATTATTATATCTAGCAGTCGGTTTTATCGAGAGATATGTGATGAGATTGTGTCTATGGGCATTGAGAGGAACAGGACGATTAATGGTGAAGTTTTTTCTTATGCATGTTTTGACTTTCATAAATATGTTGGATTGATTGAACAGCCGGTTACGATTATCAGTGATGATTGCTGGGGTGGTGCAGTTTATCATGCGCTCTCTTTGCCATTTAGTTCTCCGACTATAAACATCAATTGGCAAAAAGAGGAGTATGTGAGGTTTATTTCAGACTTACCATATTATTTGAATAAACCTCTGAAATGTGGCAGAGAAGGGAACCTTGAAACGGGAGAATATCCCATTGGTTTGCTTGGCGACGGCAATAAACAGGTTTCAATGGAATTGATACATAGTAATGATTTTAATGAAGCGAAGCAGCAATGGGACAGGAGGCAGAAACGCATTAATTTTAACAACATCTTTGTTAAATTTGGCATGAGAAGACAAGACAATTGGGAATCATATTTGGAAATATTCGATAAGCTTCCATACAATAAGATTTGTCTGTTCCCTTATGTGCGTGATCGGGAGAGGTATATTAACAGTGCTTTATTTGAAAAATGGAGAAGGGAAGGCGAACGGAAGGGAATGGTCGACTCATATGATATTAATGATTATTTGAGAAGTCCCAGTGTAATGCGCCGTACTATTGATATTTTGTCACTTTTATGCGGAGAAAAGGGGTGTTTTAGGGAGACGGATGAGATAGATCTGGTGGAAGGGAATGGTGAGGTATTGTGAAAAAAGTGTTGCTAATATCCGAGCAGGGTATTATATATGAGGCATCACCTGCAAGATATCAGCTGGTGTATGAATTAAAGCAGGCAGGATATGAAACTTATGTATTTCACAGAGGAAGGATTACATGTTCGGAAAATAGGCGTGATATTGATCACTTTACAGATACACGTAATTTATCAATGGAAAAAATTAGAAAGAAAATACTGGAGATTAATCCGGACTATGTGATAGCGTCTACTGACGGAGATACAACCCTTCTTTTTCCGATTTTGTCACGGATGGCAAAAACCTTCTTTATTTATTACAATCTGGAGATTTATACACCTGACCGGGCAAAAAGACTACATGGGAGTACCAGAGGAAAATTCGACCGGGTTTTATGGAAAGTAGTATATTTGCAGGAAAAACTGAAGGAAATTTATTTTACGCGCAAGTGCAGTCTGTTTATTATTCAGGACACTTTGAGAAAAGAAATATCAAAAAAATATTTTATTGCGCATCCTAATACAATGCTGATTCCGAATTCTTACATTTATGAGGAAAAAAATTATGGTGGGAATAGTCTTTCTGGAGTTGTATATTCGGGGGTCTTGAAGCAGTTCCGCGCCGAGGAGATGATGAAGGCATTGCAAAAGATGCCGGATTTTCCGATTGCTTTTTCTGGGACATGTGACAAATGGTTTAGGAAGCAGTTCAGAATACTTTCTTCTTCACATCCTGCTATGCAATTATTTGAACAGAGTTTGCCGCCAGAAAAGCATTTGCAGTTTTTAAAACAGTATGCGGTGGGTCTTGTCTGGTATGACCATTATGAGGATGATAACGAGGAATATATTGGTCTTGCTTCAGGGAAACTGTTTCGGCATTTAAGTATAGGACAACCGGTTATTGTGTCAAATAGTCAGGGATTGGCTAAAGTAATACATCATTATAAAGTAGGACTTGTGATTGATGATCTTTCAGAATTACCAGAAGCATATCAGAAAATCATGGATAATTATTTTTACTATCAAAATCGGGTGAAGCAGGTATATAAAGCAAAATTTGACTTTTCTAAAAACATAAAGTCACTTTTGGAGGAAATGAGAAGAATGAGATGAAACTGGTAAAACTGTGTTATAAGATTAAGCGTTTTTTTAGAAAGAGAGAAATAGCTGCGTCGACGGATGTGTTTTTTGAAAACCTGATCGTATGGTATTATCGTTGCTTTAAGAATCAAGAGCAGGGGATCAGTATCAAAAACAGAAGGAACAGAAAAGTGATTATATCGCTGACTTCTATTCCTTCGAGGATAGATAAGCTCTGGATTACGATAGAAAGCCTGTTGAGACAGACGTATAAGCCAGACAAAATCATTCTCTGGCTTGCGGAGGAAGAGTTTCGAGATGTAGAGCTGCCGGATAAACTAAAGAAGCAGCAGAACAGAGGACTTGAGATCTGCTACTGTGAAAATTTACGTTCTTACAAAAAATATTATTACACGGCGAAGCGGTATCCAAATGATTATATTGTGACGGTGGATGACGACATTATATATGCCGAAGATATGCTTGAAGCGTTGGTGACAACTTATAAAGATAACCAAGGATGTATCGTATGCCATAGGTCACATATTCTAAAGAAAGGTCACAGGGCATTATGTGGATATAATCATTGGCTTAAATTTGAAGAGAGAAAACGAATAGAGTCACAGCCTTCTTTTTCGTGTTTTTTTACAAGTGGTGGTGGAACCTTATTTCCAATGTTTAGAATGAACAGACAGGTTTTAGATAAGGACGCATTTATGAAGCTTGCGCCCTGTGCAGATGATGTATGGTTAAATTTTTGTGCATGGATTTCCGACATGAAGATTGTTAATACAAAGGGAATATGGGGGCACATAATTGAAATACAGAGCAGTTCAAACAATGGACTAAGTATAGCTAATGTAGTATATCGGAAAAATGACGAGCAGATAAAACAGGTATTAGAATATCTGAAAATCGATGTAAACCAGTATTTATGAAATATGGGGTAACGGCAGGAAGGAAGAACTGTGAATAAAAAAAATATATTGTATATTTTCAATGATGACGGTTTTGGCGGTGCGGGGCAGTCGCTATTGGATACATTATGCAGAATGAGAAATATTGTGAACCCGACAGTTATTATACGGGATGATGCTGATGTTATCGATAGGTTTGCTTCAATGGGGATTCCGTATTATAAAATTCACTTTTTCCCTGATTTTGCGAAACATGAAGTAGTAAATGATGCTCTAAAGGCATATGACATGGTACAGAACTATGAGGCGGCGTTGCAATTGCTGCCAATTATAAAGAAAGAAAACATAGATTTGATACATATTAATTCCAGTGTGAGTTCTTTTGCGGCGATTGCGGCAATTATGGCCGACATACCTTATGTCTGGCATATAAGGGAATTGTTGGAAGAGCAGTTTGGATGTGAGTTTATAAACGAGGAATTGAAAACACTTCTTTTTAGCAAGGCAGACAGGCTGATTAGTATATCAGATTTTGTACAAAAAAGGTATTTAGAAAAATATGGTTTGGAGACAACTAGGATATATAATGGCGTGAATGCAGGAAGATTCTTTCAAGAGTTAGAGGAGGGAGAAGTTCTAAATCCAGTATTTATCGCACCGGGCGCAATTACTCCTGAAAAAGGGCAATGGGATATTATCAAAGCGGTGGAGATATTGAAAAAAAGAGGATTTCCAGATGTAAAGGTTACGATTATTGGCAACGGGGATACCTCTTTTATATGGGCGATGAAGAAGTATATCCATAAGCAAAATCTGGAAAGGAATATTCGGATTCTGCCATTTTGCAATGATCTGTCCGATTTACGGCGTGAAGCGTCCTATGCGATTACGAGTTCGCAAAACGAGGCTCTTGGAAGAGTAACGATAGAGGCGATGCTGGCGGGGAACTTTGTCATCGGAGCAGCGAGCGGCGGCACAATAGAAATTATTGGTGAAAATGAAGAAAGAGGGCTGCTGTATGAGCTGCACGACAGCGAAGCCCTTGCAGATGCCATGATCAAGGCAATGGAGCTGCCGGATGATGTGAAAAACAGAATGCGGGAAACTGCACAGGCGTATGCGGAGGACACATTTGATTCCCAATCGTATGGCAGTACAATAATAAACCTATATCAGGAAATCTCAGATTCTTACCGGCGGGAAGAATCGGCGGAATTATTTTTAGCAGATTTAAAAAGGAAATATGAGGCAGCTAAAAATACAGATACGGAAGCGGAGAAACAGCCGGAAGAGGATTCGCGATACCGGAAATCGGAAAAGGCATTGAAACTGGCAGTAAAATGGCTTGAGGTCAGACAAAACGGACATAGTCTTGCAGAGTACTTGAAAAGGAAAAATATTCATAGCGTTGCCATATATGGCATGGCAGATTTAGGCAGAAGGTTTTATGACGAATTGGAAAGGGAAGATATTCAGGTCAGATATCTTCTGGACAGGAATCCGGGAAGGATGAATCTGGTACTTGAATTTACGCCTTTAGATGGAGAAAGGATGGATGTGGATGCAGTAATTGTAACTGTTGCAGGTGCGGAGGAACAGATTGTCAAGGATATGAAAAGAAGAGGCTATCCGCAGGTTATTGGTCTGAGTGAAATAATAAGCAGTTTTTAAAAATAATAAAGATTATAGGAGGAAATGACAATGAAAAAACCAGTATTATCCATTTTATCGGCATTAACAGGGGCTGCGATCGGTGCGGGAGCAATGGGAAAGGCATCTAAGGACAGGTTAAACATCGTCCGTTCATACCGGGACAAGCATCTGGCGCTGTTTTTGATGATGAACGAGTGGGTGAAGGTGAAACAGCAGGGAAAAAATCTGGCTGATTTCTTTGTGAAGAACGGCTATAAGAAGATCGCGATCTATGGTATGAGCTATGCGGGGGAGACTCTGGTTGATGAGCTGAAAGGCTCCGAAGTAACTGTTGCTTACGGCATCGATAAAAATGCGGACTCCCTCTACGCGGATGTGGAAATCGTTTCCATGGAAGACGATCTGGAAGAAGTGGATGCAATCGTGGTGACGGCGATTACTTTCTTTGACGAGATAGAAGAGAAGCTTGCGGAGAAGGTGGATTGTGAGATCATTTCGCTGGAAGACGTGTTATACGAAGTATAGTTGCAGGGAACTAAAAGAGAGGACATTTTTCATATGAAACTGATACTGTTCGGCGCAGGATTTTTTGGCAAAAAGGCATATTCCCTGTTCGGGGAGGAGAACGTTTACTGCTTCTGCGATAACGCGGTGCAAAGTGATGATGAGAAAACCGTATATGGAAAGCAGGTCATAACTTTCGATACACTTATGAAGATCTATCAGGAATATATCATAGTGATATGTCTCAAATTTGATTTCACGCTGGAAGTCTGCAGGCAGCTTGACGATGCGGGCGTGGAGAATTACCTTGTGTACGGGATGTTTTCGGAATGTGGGAAAACGGCTGATGAATGGGAAATGCTGTTTCAGGAAAAAACCGCTGTGGACCGGATGTACAAGGAGTCCTTTAAGTATCTGGCGGGAAAAATGAGGGCGCAGCTACAGTATCTGAAGCGCCATGCGGATATCACGGCGTTAAAACCCGCTACCGGGGAACTGCGAAAGCGGCAGTACAGGCTGCTCGATCAGGCAGCAGAATTTTTTGCCTTTGTAAAAGAACTGGATATTATGCCTTTTCTGGTATATGGAAATCTGCTCGGGGCTGTCCGGCATCATGGCTTTGTTCCGTGGGATGATGATCTGGATTTCGGGCTGGTGAGAAACGATTATGAGAAGCTGCTGCGGTTTGCCGGAGAAAATTGTGTGGTTCTGACAAAGTGTGATGAAGTCTGGGCGGAGTATAACGGGGAAATGCTGAAACACAGTGAACTATATAAAAAATTCCCCGGTAAATATCTGTTTTATCTCCGGCCGGATTTTATTCAGGTTTTAAAATGTACCGCAGATCAAGGCAATTATTATGTCATGGATCTCTGGGTATATGATTTTTATCGGAACGAATATGATATCAGCGACTATAAAAAATGGATCGAGAGAGTCAATGCGGAAGCGGAAACGATAGGAAGTAACAGGGAAAAAGTGGAATTTATAAGGAGAGAGCGGGAGAACAATCCGATGGTCAGCGGGGAGATGACGGACCACTTTTTCCCCGGCATAGACAATTTTGGCGGCTATCCCGGGGACGGCGCCATGAAGGAGTTTGACAGCTGGATTCCGGCAAAAGAAATTTTCCCCTTGAAACAGGTGAAATACGAAAATACCACCTTCTGGGCGCCCAAAAATATGGAAATAATGCTTAACTACACCTATAAAAATTATATGGAGTTCCCGGAGGATATGGGGTTTGTGACTCATGACGCGGGAGGGGCGGAAGCGGAATAAATGGAGTGCTTGACACTGGCTGCGGGAAGCAGCCCGGACAGGGAGGTTTTTGTGAAGGTTTCCATCATAACACCATGCTTGAACAGCGCCGGTACGATACGGCAGACGATGGAGAGCGTGCTGGACCAGACATATAAAGACATCGAATACATAGTTGTGGACGGCGGTTCTGATGACGGCACGCAGGAGCTGATCAGGGAGTATCAGCCTAAATTCCGGGGCAGGATCAGATATGTCAGTGAGAAGGACAAGGGAATCTACGATGCCATGAATAAAGGCATTAGGATGTCACATGGCAGACTGATTGGCATTATCAACAGTGATGATTACTATGAGCCTGATGCGGTGGAAAATGCGGTTACACATATGACTGCGGACAGATATCAGGTGGTTTATGGTTATTGCAGGGTACTCAATAACCGTCAGGCGGTAGATGTTTTAAAAAATAGTCATCAGGATCTGGCAGACCAGATGATACCGCATCCTGCCTGTTTTGTAACCAGAAATGTGTATTGCGATTTTGGCATGTTTTTAAAAACCTTCAGGATTGCGAATGATTATGAGCTGATGTGCAGACTTTATAAATCCGGCGAAGTAAAGTTTATACAAATTAGGAAGATACTTGCAAATTTCAGGATGGGCGGCACCTGTAGCAATGTGGAACGGATGGAACGGGAAAATGCAATCATAGCGTATTATCACAGGATGATATCTTTTAAGGACATGCTGGGGAGGATGCTGCTGTAATCATTTTTACTGCCCAAAACAGATACTGCCGGGTGAAAGGAAAAGCCAGAGGACAATTAAGGAAGGCGCGGATATAAAATTGAGAAACAGTCTGAGTGTCATAGTTACTGTATATAATTGTGACCAGTACATACAGAGATGTCTGGACAGCCTGATGGGTCAGACATACAGCGAATTTGAGATAGTTATAGTAGATGATGGATCAATGGATGGTTCCGCAGACATATGTGACGAATTTGCGAGAAAAAGAGCAAATGTGCACGTGATTCACAAGCTGAATGGAGGAACTGTTTCTGCGAGAATGGCAGGAATAGAGGCGGCATCCGGGGAGATCGTCGGTTTCATAGATGGAGATGACTGGGTTGATTCGGAGTTTTGTGCCTGTCTGCTGCAGCCATTTCAGGAAAACGGCGACATTGACGTGGTTTCCTCGGGACTTTCCTTTGAGTATGTTCGCGATGCGCAAAAAAATTATGTGCTGACAGACGGGGTGAAACCGGGACTGTATACGGGAGAGGCGCTGAGAAGCCGGGTGCTTCCTAATTTAGTCTGTGATTATGAGAAGGATTCGTTCGCGATTACGACGTCTGTTTGTTGTAAAATGCTTAAAAGAAGCATTGCACTGGAAGCCATGGGGAGTATGGACGAGGGGCTGACTTTCGGGGAAGACGGCGTGTATGTATTGGCGGTATTATTGAAAGCCGGTAGTGTTTTTGTGCTGGATCAGGCATATTACCATTATGAACAGCATGAGGCATCCCAGAATTATAAATACGGGATGAAGTCATACGAACAGTTAAGCAGACTGCAACAGTGCATGGCGAAAATAGCAAAGGATGCAGATATGTATCAGGTGCTGAAACTGCAGATAGATTATTATATGAAAACGTATTTAAGAAAAATTGCGATGTCTGTGTATGATATCAATGAAGACGGAAGAGTGTATTTATTTCCGGCAGACAAGGTAGCTCCGGGCAGCCGCGTGCTGGTTCATGGAGCAGGCAAGGTCGGACAGCAGTATATCAAATATATTGCAAGGACGAAGAAATATGAGCTGGCAGCGTGGACAGATAAAAATGTGGACAGAGAATTTGAAGATATTTATATACCTTGTTCCATAAAAGATTTACCTGTGTTCCAATATGATTATATTGTTCTGGCGGCAGCGGGAGACAGTATTTTAGAGCAAATGAAAGAAGATGTCTGTAACTATAATATATCGGAAGAAAAAATTGTGGCGGTAAAACCAGTTTCGTACAAAATCTAAATTCAGGAGAAAACATTGAACCGTCTGTGCATTTATCTGACCTACAACAAAGAAAAGAAACTGTACGACTACATAGGCAGGGTACTGCAGTCCCTGAGGGAATGCTGTCAGAAGGTCTGTCTGGTCTGCAATTATGATCATATGGAGGAGGGGCAGGAATATGCCGCGGCCTATGCAGACCAGATCTTTTACCGGGAAAACAGGGGATATGATTCCGGAGCGTATAAAGATGTGCTATGCAGGTATCTTGGCTGGGACGAAGTGGGAAAGTACGATGAAATTATTCTGGCGAATGATTCGTTCTTCGGTTTTTTTTATCCGCTTCAGGATACCTTTCGTCTTATGGAACAGGCGGAATGCGACTATTGGGGCATGACAGGACAGACCGCGGGAGAGTACAGAAACCCGGTCCGGGAGTTTGAATCGCATATACACAGCTATTTTATGGCATTCCGAAAAAATATTGTGGGAAGCAGGGTGTTCAGGGATTTCTGGGAGGAACTGGAATACCCGCAGAATTTCAGACAGGCAATAGTCAATTTTGAACTCGGTATAAATGAGCGGTTGAAAGTGTGCGGATTTACCGGGAAATCTTATATAGACTTATATCAAATCCGGCTTGGACGAAATGAGAACCCCTGTTACAGCAGGACTTTGGAACTGGTTGAAAAATATCGGATGCCTGTTATGAAAAAGAAATGCCTCTTGGTGAGGAGCGTGGGGTTTGAAGATACGTTAAGGACGCTTGCTTATCTGGACAGGGAAAACCGATATCCTGTGGACATGGTTACGGACTTTCTGGAGAACCAGTTTTACATTCCGGGAACAGGGGATGGTGTCTGCAACAGTCTGGAGATTTTTTATCATAACCACCCGAAAGTATATATTTACGGGACAGGGATGTGCGGAAAGGGGCTTTCCTGCTATTTCGCCCATAAAGGCTGGGAACACAAGGGACACATCGTGACGGATAAGAGCAGGACGGACATCCCTGCTTACGACATGGACGAGGCGGATATCGGGGCAGACACCGGCATTATTATCTCTGTCGTCGATCCCGGGATAGCAGAAGAGATCGCGGCTCATATTGGCGGAAGGTGCAGCAGGGACCAGTTGTTTTTTATCTCAGACTGCGCGGCGATAAGAATGCCGGAATAAGGTGGCAGGAAGGGCGTGGAGATTCATATGAACATAGCGATGGTGATAGCCGGGGGAAGCGGGAACCGTATGCATCAGGACATACCGAAACAGTTTCTCACGGTAAATGAAAAGCCGGTCATTATCTATACGCTGGAGGTGTTCCAGCGGCATCCAGCGATAGATGAGGTCGTGGTGGTCTGTATTGAGGGATGGGAGCAGGTGTTGTGGGCTTATGTGAAGCAGTTTAACCTGACGAAGGTAAGCGCGATCGTAAAAGGCGGAAACTGCGGACAGAACTCGATTTACAGAGGGCTCGTGGAGATTGGAAGGGAACATAAGCCGGATGACATCGTACTGGTCCACGACGCGATCAGACCGATGGTATCGGAGGAAATCATATCTGACTGCATCAGCAAGACGGTGGAGTACGGTTCCGCCATCGCATGTATTCCGTGTGCGGAAGTGATGCTGGTGACGGAGAATCAGAAAAGTTCCGGGCAGGTATTTGACAGGGATCATCTGAAGCGTACCCAGACGCCGCAGGGATTCCGTCTGGGCAGGCTCAGGGAGATGCACGAGAAGGCGCTGGCACAGGGGATCACGGATTCGACGGCGTCCTGTATGCTGGCGATCCAGATGGGCGAGGAAGTCTATTTTTCCAAGGGGTCAGAGAAAAACCTAAAGCTGACTACCGTGGAGGATATTGATATTTTTAAGGCATTGCTGCTGGCGAAGCGGGCGGAATGGCTCAAAGAATAAAACGGCTGTGAGGGGATGGTCAGTATGAGGTATCTGGAATGCGGGGCATATCGTGAAGATGTAGAGACAGCAATCGCGCATACTGTAAATTTTGATGCGTTCAGGAATAAAAGGGTATTGGTTGTTGGCGCGTCGGGGCTGATCGGTTCCTTTATCACGGACTGCTTTCTGTATGCGGACGAAAAATATGGCGCGGGCATTACCGTCTACGCGGCGAGCCGGAACGCGGGACAGCTGGGAAAACGCTTTGGCGGGGAACAGAAGGGGCGTCTGTATTTTATTGAGGCGGATGTGACGGATCTGGATCTGGATCTGTCTTTTGATTTTGTGATCCATGCGGCGAGCTACGGGCATCCACAGGCATTCCGGGAAGAGCCTGTGGAGGTGTTCCTGTCCAACGTGACCGGTACGGACAGGGTGATGAAGCTGGCAGGGAAGAACGGGAAATGCCGTGTATTGTACATATCATCCGGGGAGGCGCAGGAGGCGGTTGACCATCTGACTGCAAGAGCATGTTATCCCATGGGAAAGAAAGCGGCTGAGACACTGTGTATTTCTTACAATAAGGAGTACGGAACAGACGTGGTCATAGCAAGACCCTGTCATACGTTTGGCGCCAATGTGACGGGCAACGACAACAGGGCATCGGCGCAGTTCATCGCACTGGCGTCTGCCGGAAAGAATATTGAAATGTACAGCGCCGGGGAGCAGCGCCGCAGTTTCTCCTATGTGGCAGACTGCGCTTCGGGGCTTTTAACGGTTCTTGCAGGCGGAGAGAGCGGACAGGTATATGGGATATCCTCCGGCGAAAGCTGCACGGTGAGGGCGTTTGCCGAAGTGTGTGCCGGTCTGGGCGGCAGCCGGGTAGAAATACATCTGCCGTCAGGCACGGAAATAGCGGAGACATCACCGATCAAGAATCAGATTGTGGATAACAGCGGGCTGAAAGCGCTGGGATGGCAGGCGGCATTTTCGATTCGGGAAGGGATCGGGAGATCCTTACAGATTATAAAAGAGATGGGCGGGATATAAGATGGAGTCATATCGGATCAAAAGCATCATAGGTGAAATTGCAGACGGGATTGAGGCGCTGATTGAAAGGAAAGTGATCCGGCAGGATGCTGATGTCATTCTGTACGGGCTGGAAAGGCATTCCTTTGCGATGCGGACGATTCTCGCGAATCTGGGATATCACAATATAGAGGGGTACATATCTGACGATGAGGTGTTGGTGGCGCAGTATCAGTTTGACATCAAAAATTTTGCCTGCCGTTTTCTGAACCGGGAGGAGGACGCGATCAACGTGTGGGGTGTCGAAGAGAGACTTCAACCCTTCGACGACGGTGCGCTGGTTCTGGTCGCGTCGGAGAAATACGCGGAGGCGAAAAGCAGGCTGGAAGCCTTGGGGTATGAAGAAAACAGGCATTTTTATATTGTGTATGATTTTGAGGAAAAAGAACTGGAAGCGCTTTTTGCCGGAAAGAAAAAGATGTCTCTTCCGGAGATACAGCAGACGGAGAAGGAGATACTTGCCTATGTGGATGGACAATGCAGGAAGCATGGGCTGAGATACTGGGTCTGTGGCGGCACGCTTCTCGGGACAATCCGTCACAAGGGCTTCATTCCGTGGGATGATGACATTGACATTTTTCTGCCCTGGAGGGACTACCAGAAACTGATAGAGGTATTTGAGGAGACGGAAAACTACAGTATGCTGGGATTTGGCACGTCAGAAGTGAATGAGTTCCCGGATCCGTTTGCCAAGGTGGTGGATAAAAGAACGCTGATCGATGAAAACATCGGCACAGTCAGGAAGGTAAATCCGTTGTTTATCGACGTATTTCCGCTGGTCGGGATGCCGGACGATGCGGAGGAGCGGAGTCTTTTCTTTGCGGGCTATAAGGAGCTGAACCGCAGCATATGGCAGGCTTTTTACGCGTCAAACGGAAAGACGGATGTTTTTCCCATGTGGTATGAAAAGCAGAAAGCATACCTGTCCCGGTATGATTTCGACCAGTCTGATTACGTGGGTGTGCTTGGAACGGCTTACTGGGAGAAGGACTGCACGACCAGACAGGTTTATGAAAAAACCCTGCGTATGCCCTTTGAGGATATGGAAGTGAATGTGGCAGCCGGTTACAAGGAGTATCTGGATCATCTGTACGGGAGCGACTGGATGCAGATTCCGGAGGAGAGCAAAAGGAAGACGCATCACACGGTAAACGCTTACCGGGGGAGCTGACATAGCAGGATGGGGGAACAGAAATGATAGAGGCATTGCGGGACATATACAGCCGGCTGGGGGATGCGCTATCCCGGACAATATTTATTGACAGGCTGGATTACAGTATTACGGGGGAGAACAGCCGGCTTGAGAAAATGATAGACGGGGCGGTGAGAAGCCGGAAGGAATGGAAGGATTTCTGCGGACTTCTGGAAGAAAAGGCAAGGCAGTATGACTTGTATCTGTTTGGCGCCGGTATATGGGGGAGGACGCTGCATCAGGAGACCAAGGAGCGGACAGGCTGGAAAGGGGTAATAGACAACCAGCCTGCCGGTAAGGCAGTATCCAGTCTGCCTGTTTTTACTTTGGAACAATTCATGGAGCAGTATGACGACCGGGCGGTGGTTGTGATTTCCTCCTACAAGAACGGGGAGGAGATGTCTGCGCAGCTCACGGCGGCGGGTGTTCCTGCCAGTAGAATTGTCGATGGGGGAAAGGTGATCTATGATCTGACGGAAGGCGCCGCCTATTTCGATCTGGAAGCGCTGGGACCGCCGGACCCGGAGGAAATTTTTGCGGACGCGGGAGGATTTGACGGAAAGACGACCGAAAGGTTTCTGCATTGGTGCGGGGGTAATGGCTATTCTTATTGCTTTGAGGCGGACCGGGCTAACATAGACTCTATCCGCAAAAACCTTGCAGGTTATGGCAACTGCGAGATTGTGCCGAAGGCGCTGTGGTCGGAGACGACAGTACTGTCAATGAATATGAAGGGAAGCTGTGGGTCTTCCATTACTGCAGAAACAGGGGACGGGGATCGGCAGGCAGTCGAAGCGGTCGCTCTGGACGATTTTTATAAGGACATTCCTGTGACGTTTCTGAAGATGGATATTGAGGGCGCAGAGCTCGCGGCGATACGGGGGGCGCGGCAGATCATTTCAAAACGGCATCCGAAACTTGCCATCAGTATCTATCATAAGCCGGAGGATATCGTGACGCTTCCGCGGCAGATTCTCGAGTATTACCCGGGGTATCGGCTCTATCTGCGGCATTATTCTTTTGGATGGTATGATACGGTTTTGTATGCGGTGCCGTAGAAGGTAAGAATACAAGTTCTGAGGAGAAATGAATATGAAATATCTGATTTTCGGTACGGGTGATTATTACAACCGCTATAAGAAATGGTTTGCGAAGGAGGACATCACCGCCCTGCTCGACAATGCGCCGGATAAGCAGAACACCAGTCTGGACGGGCTGCCTGTCCTTTCGCCGGAACAGGGCGTGCAGCTTGCGTATGAAGCGGTGGTGATCTTAAGTTTTTACGTGAAGGCGATGAAGCGGCAGCTTATGGAGCTGGGGGTGCCGGAGGAGCGGATTTATCATTTCTATGATCTCCACAAATTAATCTGCCGGACGGATCAGGGTCTGGCGGGAACCTACAAGAAACAGATACAGTATTTTGGCGGGGCGGAAACCGTGGAGAAGGCATCCTGCACGCTCCTGCTGTCCCATGACCTCAGTCTGGGGGGACCGTCGATTGCGCTGTACCATATGGCAAGGGTACTCCGCGAAAAGGGGGATCAGGTGGTATTTGCCTCCATGCTGGACGGACCGTTGCGGGAGACTTTACTTGCAGAAGGGATACCTGTGGTGGTGGACGTGAACCTGCAGGTGGAGACCATGAAGGAGGCGGCGTGGACGGCGGCTTTTTCCCGTATTGTCTGCAATACAATCAATTTCCATGTTTTTTTATCTGAGCGGGATACGAAGATCCCTGTGTTATGGTGGCTGCATGACTCCGCCTTTTTCTATGACGGTGTGGATCCGGCGCTGCTTCGCGGGATGGAGCGGGAAAACCTGCGTTTCTGTTCTGTGGGCCCGGTGCCGGGGAAGGCGATGGCACAGTTCCTGCCGGACGTAAGGGTGGAAAGTCTGATCTACGGTGTGGCGGATGTGGCGGAAAGCGGCGGGAGACAGGCGGACGGGAATAAGGTATGTTTTACGGCAATAGGATATATAGAGGCGAGAAAGGGACAGGACATTCTGGTGCAGGCGGTACAGCAACTGCCGGGGGACGTGAGGGAACGCGCTGTATTTTATCTGGTGGGGCAGAATACGTCCCGGATGGCGGGGGAGATCAGGGAAATTATAGAGGATATCCCGGAAATCGTTATGACCGGGACGATGGGACGGAAAGAGATTTTCGGGATGCTGGCGCGGACGGATGTGCTGGTCTGCCCTTCAAGGGAGGATCCCATGCCGACGGTGGCGGCTGAGGCGATGATGTGCCGTGTGCCGTGTCTGGTGTCGGATGCCACAGGAACGGCGTCCTACATAGAGCCGGAGGAAAACGGTATGGTGTTCCCAAGCGGGGATGTGCGGGAGCTGGCGGAAAAGATTTGCTGGTGCGTGGAGCATTACGACAGGCTGGGCGGCATGGGAGAGCGTGCCCGCAGGGTTTATGAGGAACGGTTCTCGATGTCTGTTTTTGAAAAAAGGGTGAGGGAGCTGTTATAAGAGTGGGACAGAAGTATTGTCCAGATAGTGCCGGAGGATGCCATGACTGATTTGTTAAAAATGCTGAGTCCTTATAAAGAGGAGAAAATCGCGGTTTACGGACTGGGGACGGAGACGGAACGGGTGCTGGATGAGGTATGCCGGGATTTCCAGATCATCGGGCTGCTTGACGGGTATAAGGAAGAAGGTGAGCTGTATCACAAGCCCATTATTTCACTTCAGTATGCCATAGACTGCGGCGTGAAACTGATTCTCGTAGTGGCGCGCCCCGGCTCCTGCAGGGCTATTTTAAAGCGGATTGGCGCGGTATGTATGGAGAACGGGATAGACCTGATTGACGTGAGGGGCAGAAATCTGTGCGATTTAAAGAAAACCAGATACCAGTTCCGGTCCGCAGACGGGATTTCGCGCGCCTGCCTGATGGAGCAGGCGGAAGAAAGCGATGTGGTCAGTGTGGATCTGTTTGATACACTGGTAATGCGCCGCACGTTATTTCCGACGGATATTTTTGATATCGTTGACTGCCGGCTGAGGGAAAAGGGCATTGTCATCGAGGATTTCAGCGGCAGGCGGACTGCCAGCGAAAAGGATCTCGCAAAATATACGGCGCCCACGCTTCCCGAAATCTATACCCATATGAAAAACACTTATGGGATAGCGGAGATTGTGCCGGAAGAGCTGGCGGAACTGGAGTGGCAGACAGACTATGAGCTGCTTGTCCCGCGCAGGGAAATGTGTGATTTCTGCGAAGAGGTACATAGAAAAGGGAAGGAAATATTTATCGTATCGGACACGTTTTATTCGAGGGAGCAGCTTTCCCGGATGCTGGAAAAGTGCGGGATAGGATTCTGGCAGGATATCTTTGCATCCTGCGAATACAAAACCGCCAAGACGGAAGGGCTTTTCGGGAAACTGAAAGAGTGTGCCGCAGGGAAAAAGATCCTCCATATCGGCGACGATCTGGTTGCGGATGTGGAAAGCGCGAAAAGACACGGGATTGCAGCCTGCCGGATCTGCAGCGGTGCAGACCTGCTGGAAATGGCGGGTTATCTCGGTCTCTGGGACAGTATGGAAGGTATCGCCAGCCGGATTAAGATCGGGATGTTTGTGGCGAAGCTTTTCAACAGCCCGTTCCAGTTTGAGGAGGAGGGGCAGAAAATCGCCGTCAGGACCGCCTCCGATCTCGGGTATCTGCTTTTTGCGCCGGTCATCAGCGATTTTGTGATCTGGTTTGCGGGGCAGGTGCGGAAATATAATCTGCCCAATGTATGGCTCTGTGCGAGGGACGGCTATCTGATCAAGAAAATGTATGATACACTGGTGGGAGACCATTCATCCGTCTATTTTCTGACGTCGAGGACGGCAGCCATCCGTGCCGGTGTGGAAAATGAGGAGGATATCAGATATGTCAGCGGAATGAAATTCAGCGGGACGGTGGAGGAGGAGCTTCTGGAACGCTTTGGCATCACTGGCAAACCGGGGACGGCGGGAGAAAAGCCGGCGACCATGATGGATTACATGCCGGCTATTTTGCAGAGGGCGGGCGAAAACAGGAAAAATTACCAAACCTATATGGAACGTCTGCCGGTCAGGGACGGGGATATCGCCTTCTTTGATTTCGTGGCAAAGGGAACAAGCCAGATGTATATGCAGAAATTGGTGAAAAATCACTTGAAGGGACTGTATTTCCTGCAGCTGGAAAGGGAGTATATGAGGGAGAAGGGACTGGATATTGTGCCTTTTTATGGTAAGGACGAGACGGACGGGAGCGAGATTTACGAGAATTATTATATTCTGGAAACCATGCTGACGTCGCCCATGCCGTCTGTCAGGGAATTTGATGAGGACGGGGAGCCTTGTTACGCGCAGGAGACGAGAACGAAAGAGGATATCCAGTGCGTGCTGGAAGCGCAGGAGGGGATTTTTGAGTATTTCGCGGCGTATCTTAAGCTGTGCCCGGAGGAGGAGATGCGGATAGACCGGAAGCTGGACGAGCGCTTTCTGGCGATGATACACGGTATCGGTGTGCTGGACAAAAATTTCATGGGATTACAGGTGGAAGACCCATTTTTTAACAGAGTGACAGAGGTCACAGATTTGATATAGTATATATATCTTATTTCATAATAAGCGGGCAAGGATACTTATTTTATTATTGAATATCATTCTTTGTGTATGTTATTCTGTATAGAGTACAAAGGAAGGTGGAAAATGAATGGATTTTGAATTAACAGCATCTATGATGTGCGCCAACTACGGCAATCTGGAAAAGGAAGTGCGGGATCTGGAGAAAGGCGGCATCGATTCTTTTCATATTGATATCATGGACGGCAGGTATGTGCCGAACTTTGCCATGTCGCTCAACGATATGAAATTTATTGCGTCAGCGACGCAAAAGCCGCTGGACGTTCATCTTATGATAGAGCATCCGAACAACAATATACATATTTTTCTGGAAAATCTGCGCAAAGGGGATACGGTTTACATTCACCCGGAGGCGGAGTATCATCCATCCACCACTTTGCAGAAGATCATCAATGCCGGCATGATACCGGGAATTGCCATCAATCCGGGCACCAGTATCGAGACGGTCATGGAGATGCTGGTCATTGTGAAGAAGGTGCTGGTAATGGCGGTGAATCCGGGCAACGCCGGTCAGATGTATATGCCCTATGTCGGAAAGAAGATCACGAAGCTTCTGGCGATCAAGGACGAGATAAATTTTGAAATTTACTGGGACGGCGCCTGCGGGGCGGATAAGATTATACAGTATGCGCCCAGAGGGATCAAAGGCTTTGTGCTGGGCACAACCCTGCTCTTTGGCAAGGAAGCATCTTATGGGGAGACGCTGCAGAATATCCGAAAGCTGCAGTTTTAAGAAGATATGGTGACAGCATTGATTCTGTCCGGGGGGACAGGCACAAGAATGGGCGTGGAAACGCCGAAACAGTACATAGAGGTAAACGGCAGACCGATTATTTCCTACTGTATGGAGCGGTTGTTTGCGCATGAAAGCATCGATGCGGTGCAGATCGTGGCGGATGACGTGTGGCGGGAACTGATCCTTAAATGCGTGGACGGTTTGTGCGCTGTGGAACGGGATAAGGATATGGGAACCGGGATGGCACAGGGAACCGGCGATAAATTCCGGGGCTTTTCCGCGCCGGGGGAGACGAGACAGCTTTCCATTCTGAACGGCTTGGAGGATATCGCGAAATATGCGTCGGATGCGGATTATGTGCTGGTTCACGACGCGGCGAGACCATTGCTTTCCGCCGCGCTGGTTGCGGACTGTCTGAAAGCGGCGGCATCGCACGACGGGGCGATCCCTGTACTGCCGATGAAAGATACCGTGTATTTCAGCGAGGACCGGGAACGGATTACCTCGCTTCTGGAGCGCAGCCGGATTTTTGCGGGGCAGGCGCCGGAAGTATTCCTGCTGGGGAAATATATGGAGGCGAACAGGGCGCTTCTGCCGGAGCGGATTCTTAAGATTAACGGCTCCACGGAACCGGCTGTTATGGCGGGGATGGACATCGCCATGATACCGGGGGATGAGGGGAATTTTAAGATTACGACGCGGGCGGATCTGGTGAGATTTCAGGAGGTGGTCTGGCATGAAAGCATGGGTGCTGCACGGGATAAATGATCTGAGATTTGAAGAAATAAACACTCCCATAATAGGAGAGAATGAGGTTCTGCTTTCCGTGAAGGCGGCAGGTATTTGCGGCTCTGATATTCCCCGGGTTTTTTATACGGGAACCTACTCTTATCCGCTCATACCGGGACATGAGTTTGCCGGACAGGTGGAGGCCACAGGCGCCGCCGTGGACGCTGGCTGGAAGGGAAAGCGGGTCGGCGTGTTCCCCTTGATTCCGTGTGGGGAATGTCCGCCCTGTCAGAAGGCGCAGTACGAGATGTGCCGTCATTACAGTTATCTCGGTTCCCGCAGGGACGGCGGATTCGCGGCGTATGTGGCGGTGCCGGAAAAGAGCTTGATCGCGCTGCCGGAGCGTGTGAGTTTTGAGGAAGCCGCGATGTTTGAACCTATGTCGGTGGCGGTTCATGCAATGAGAAAGGCTTCGCCTTTGCCGGAGGAGCGCACGGTGATCTGCGGGCTGGGGACAATCGGCCTTTTCCTGCTTATGTTTCTGCTGGAGGCTGGGCGGAAAAATATATTTGTCATCGGAAATAAGGATTTTCAGAAGCGGATGGCGGTTCAGCTCGGTCTGCCGGAAACTTCGTTCTGCGACAGCAGGACACAGGATGCGGAACAGTGGCTGCTTGAGCGGACAGAGGGCAGAGGTGCGGATGTGTTCTTTGAGTGTGTCGGGAAAAATGAGACACTGACGCAGGCGGTCGGGATGACCGGCCCGGGCGGACGGATCATGCTGGTGGGCAATCCCGCCTCCGATATGACGCTGCCGAAAGCGGTGTACTGGAAGATCCTGCGCAACCAGCTTACGGTCTTTGGCACATGGAATTCTTCCTTTACCCACTCGCCGGAGGATGACTGGCACTATGTGCTGGACAGGCTGGCGGACGGGCGGATTGCGCCTGCGCAGATGATCACGCACAGATTCCCGCTTGAGGAACTGGACCGCGGGCTTGCGGTGATGCGGGATAAGAAGGAGGAGTATGGGAAAGTGATGGGCATAATAGATTAGCGATACGGCTTGAATCTTTTCGCGTTTTGTTATATGATATCTTTATATTTCCCGGGACAACGTGATGGAGGTACTGTATGAGCGAGACATATGTGGAATATCTGGTAGCGAGAAAGCCGTCCGTGCTGATGCGGTTTTTAAAGATGCTGCTGATTATGCTGACGGTGGTTTTCGCACTGATCGGATTCCTGACGCCTTTCGTGGTGGGAATGCTGATTGCGATTGTGCTTGGCGGCTGCGCGTACTTTGCGCATATGAATGCGGAGATCGAGTACGAGTACCTGTATCTCGACAAAGAACTGAGCGTGGATAAGGTTCTGGCAAAAACCCGCAGAAAGAAGGCGGGCAGCTATTCTCTGGAGCAGATGGAGATTTTTGCGCCCCTCAATTCCCACAGACTGGATTCTTATAAAAACCGTCAGATGAAGACGATTGATTACAGCTCGGGCATTGCTGCGCAGCCGGAGCGGCGCTACATGATGATCTGGAACGGCGACACGAAGATTATTCTGGAGCCGAACGCGGAGATGGTTAAGGCGATTCAGAGCATTGCGCCCCGTAAAGTTTTTACGGATTAGCATAATAAAGTATGGAAAGTAATACTGTCAGTTGAAGGGCTGGCAGTTTTCTTTACATATATATATTTTACTTACAACCAGCACAGCAAACACAGGAGGAGAGAAAATGGGTCAGATTATTGGCGAAGGAATTACTTTTGATGACGTGTTATTGGTGCCGAGCTATTCGCAGGTGGTCCCGAATCAGGTGGATCTGACAACGAACCTGACGAAGAAGATCAGATTGAACATTCCCATGATGAGCGCGGGAATGGATACGGTGACCGAGCACAGGATGGCGATCGCCATGGCGAGACAGGGCGGTATCGGTATTATTCATAAGAACATGTCTATAGAGGCGCAGGCGGATGAAGTAGACAAGGTGAAACGTTCCGAGAACGGCGTTATCACAGATCCTTTTTCTCTGACGCCGGAGCATACGCTGGCTGACGCGGATGCGCTGATGGCGAAATTCAAAATCTCTGGTGTTCCGATTACGGAAGGCAGGAAGTTAGTCGGTATCATCACCAATCGTGATTTAAAATTCGAGACAGATTTCAAGAAGAAAATCAAAGAGTCCATGACCTCTGAGAATCTGATCACCGCAAAGGCAGGCATTACGCTGGATCAGGCAAAAGAGGTTCTCGCAAAAGCCAGAAAAGAAAAACTTCCCATTGTGGACGACGATTACAATCTGGTGGGACTCATTACCATAAAAGATATTGAAAAGGCAATCAAATATCCGCTTTCCGCGAAGGACAGTCAGGGCAGGCTTTTGTGCGGCGCGGCTGTAGGTATTACAGCAAATGTGCTTGACCGCGTCAAAGAGCTGATCGACGCGAAGGTGGACGTGGTCGTGCTTGACTCCGCGCACGGGCATTCCGAGAATGTGCTTAAGTGCGTGCGGATGATTAAGGACAAATATCCCGATTTACAGGTAATCGCGGGTAATGTGGCTACGGGAGAGGGGACGCGTTCGCTGATTGAGGCGGGTGCGGACGCGGTGAAGGTAGGGATCGGTCCCGGTTCCATCTGTACGACCCGCGTGGTTGCCGGTATCGGTGTGCCGCAGATCACGGCGATTATGCATGCCTATGATGTGGCAAGGGAATACGGCGTGCCGATTATCGCGGACGGCGGTATCAAATATTCGGGCGATATGACGAAGGCGATCGCGGCGGGCGGAGATGTCTGTATGATGGGCAGCATGTTTGCGGGCTGTGAGGAAAGCCCCGGCACTTACGAACTTTATCAGGGCAGAAAATACAAGGTATACCGCGGCATGGGTTCCATCGCGGCTATGGAGAACGGCAGCAAGGACCGCTACTTCCAGACCGACGCCAAGAAGCTGGTGCCGGAAGGCGTGGAAGGGCGTGTGGCATACAAGGGCAGCGTGGAGGACACGGTGTTCCAGCTGATGGGCGGTTTGCGCTCCGGCATGGGATACTGTGGCACTTCGACGATTGAGGAGCTGAAGCAGAACGGCAGGTTCGTGAAGATTTCCGCGGCGTCCTTGAAGGAGAGCCATCCGCACGATATTCATATCACGAAGGAAGCACCGAATTATTCTGTGGACGAATAACAATGTGAGAAGTACTTCTAAAACTCAGCAGCAAAGGCTGCTTCGCTAAGAAGTACTAAATCTCACATGAGAGAATGCCCAAAATACGGGCATTCTCCGCATAGAGTTGGTTAAGAGAGCGAGGAAATGATACTATGGAGAAGAAAAATTTAGCACAGGAGCTTGCGGGAAACGCGTATCCGGGACGGGGTATTGTGATCGGGAAGTCGGCGGACGGCGCGTATGCGGTGACGGCATACTTTATTATGGGACGCAGCAGCAACAGCAGGAACCGGGTGTTTGTGGAGGACGGAGCGGGGATCCGCACGCAGGCTTTTGACCCCTCCAAACTGGAAGATCCGAGTCTGATTATCTATGCGCCGGTACGGGTGCTGGGCAATAAAACCATTGTCACCAACGGCGACCAGACGGATACGATCTATGAGCTGATGGACAGGCAGCAGACTTTTGAGCAGGCGCTTCGCACGCGGGAGTTTGAGCCGGACGCGCCCAACTATACCCCTCGCATTTCGGGTATTATGCATCTGGAAAATGCAAGCTACAACTACGCCATGTCGATTTTGAAGAGCAACAACGGCGATCCGTCCTCCTGCAACCGCTACACGTTTGCTTACGAGAATCCGAAAGCGGGAGAAGGGCATTTCATCCATACTTATATGGGCGACGGGAATCCGCTTCCCAGCTTTGAGGGGGAGCCGACGCTAGTGGGAATCGGGGGCAGTATCGACGAGTTTACGAAGGCGGTCTGGGAGAATCTGAACGAGGACAACAAGGTGTCGCTGTTTGTGCGCTACATTGAGATCGCCACCGGAAAATATGAGACGAGAATTGTGAATAAGAACCAGTAGCGATACAAAAAGGCGGAATCAATAGAAGAAACAGAAAATGAAGTAAAAAGCAGAGATGATAGGAGAATGATAGAGACGATGAACGAACTGGAATTGAAATACGGGTGTAACCCGAACCAGAAACCGTCCCGTATCTTTATGGCGGACGGGAGCGACCTGCCGATTCAGGTGCTGAACGGCAGACCGGGATACATCAATTTTTTGGATGCGTTTAACGGCTGGCAGCTTGTCAGTGAGTTGAAGAAGGCGACAGGGCTTCCGGCGGCGACTTCCTTTAAGCACGTGTCCCCGGCAGGGGCGGCGGTAGGTCTTCCCTTGGAGGAGACTTTGGCAAAGATTTACTGGGTTGACGATCTGGGTGAGCTTTCTCCGTTGGCATGTGCTTATGCCAGAGCAAGGGGTGCGGACAGGATGAGCTCTTTCGGCGATTTTATCGCGCTCTCCGACGTGTGCGACGTGGACACGGCGAGGCTGATCAAGAGAGAGGTCTCTGACGGTGTGATCGCGCCGGGTTATGAGCCGGAGGCGCTGGAGATTCTGAAGGCGAAGAAGAAGGGCGCCTACAATGTGATCCGGATCGACGAAAGCTATGTGCCTGCGCCTGCTGAGGTGAAGCAGGTGTACGGTATCAGCTTTGAACAGGGCAGAAATGAACTGAAAATTGACGACGCTTTCTTTGACAATATCGTGACGAAGGAGAAGGACCTGCCGAAACAGGCGAAGATCGATCTGGCGATTGCCATGATCACCTTAAAATATACGCAGTCCAATTCCGTGTGCTACGTGAAGGACGGGCAGGCGATCGGCATCGGCGCGGGGCAGCAGTCCAGAATCCACTGTACGAGGCTGGCGGGCACAAAGGCGGACAACTGGTTTTTGAGACAGTCTCCTATAGTGTTAGACTTACAGTTTGTGGACGGCATCGGCAGGGCGGACAGAGACAACTCCATTGACCTCTACATCGGCGAGGACTATATGGACGTGCTGGCGGACGGCGCGTGGCAGAAAATATTCAAGGTGAAGCCGGAAGTGTTTACGGCGGAGAAGAAGCGCGCGTGGCTGGATCAGATGAAGGGTGTGGCGCTCGGCTCGGACGCGTTCTTCCCCTTCGGGGACAATATCGAGCGCGCCCACAGAAGCGGCGTGCAGTATGTGGCGCAGCCCGGCGGTTCGGTGCGGGACGACAACGTGATCGAGGTGTGCGACAAGTACGGGATGACGATGTGCTTTACGGGGATACGGCTGTTCCATCACTAAAAACGGACGCGCGGGCGGAAGATGATTTCGGCGTCGCCGCACCGGTTATTGTTATGCTTTTAGAGGATGAAACAGCGGCGTAATGGGAGAATAAAAAAGCGGGAGGAAATTGCTTTTTTTGGGCAATCGTGGTAAAATTTAGACGTTGTGAGATAGCGGATTTGCGAGGGGAAGGAAGTCGCAAATGCTAATAAAGATAAAATAAACAAAGGAGTGGAAAAGGGACGATGAGTAAGAGTTTTGAGGATCTGTTATCAAAGGTTTCCGAGTGTGGGATGAAGAAGGTAGCGGTAGCGGTGGCTCAGGACAGCGCGGTTCTCGAGGCTGTGGCTGCGGCGAAGGAGCGGGGTATCGCGGAGGCGATCCTGGTGGGCGACGCTGACAAGATCAAAGAGGTGGCGGAGGCTGACAAGGTTGACATCAGCGGATTTGAGATCATTGACGAGAAGGACAATTACACGGCGGCTCTGAAGGCGGTTGAGCTTGTGCATCAGGGAAAAGCGGATATGTACATGAAGGGTCTGATCGACACGAAATCCTTCTTAAAGAGCGTGCTGGACAAGGAAGTCGGCTTGAGAACGGGCAAGGCTTTGTCTCATGTATGCGTGTTTGAGGTGGAGGGGATCGATCATCTCCTGTTCCTTACGGACGTTGCTTTTATGACATATCCTACGCTGGAGGATAAGGTACATATTATCGAGAACACGGTGGATGTGTGTCATGCCTGCGGCATTCCGAATCCGAAGGTAGCGCCTCTTGCGGCAGTTGAGGTAGTGAATCCCAAGATGCCGGTCACGGTGGAGGCTGATGAACTGACGAAGATGTGCGAGGAAGGAAAGATTTCCGGCTGTGTTGTGGACGGCCCTCTCTCCCTTGATCTGGCGATTGACCCCGAGGCGGCGAAGCATAAAGGCGCGGAAGGCAGAAAGATCGTGGGCGACGCGGACGTGCTGCTCTTCCCCGATATTCATGCGGGCAACCTCGTTTACAAGTGTCTGGTACATACGGCAAAGGTAAAGAACGGCAACATTCTGACGGGCACGAAGGCTCCTGTGATTCTGACTTCCCGTTCCGATGATTTTGAGACAAAGGTAAATTCCCTTGCGCTGGGCGCGGTTATGGCAGGCGCGATGGCGAAGATGAACTGATGTAACAGTTCAGCCGCTTTTATGAATGGGAGGGGCTGAACTGTAAAGGTAAAATAAAAATGGGGGTAAGAAAAATGGCAATAAAAAGTTTAATTATCAATCCCGGTTCCACATCTACAAAGATCGGTGTGTTCGAGGATGAAACTCTCCTGTTTGAGGAGACTTTGAGACATTCCACGGAAGAGATTGCGCAGTATGAGAAAATTGTGGATCAGAAGGATTTCCGCAGAAAGATCATCGAGGATCTGTTAAAAGAGAAAGATTTTGACATCAAATCCCTGAACATGGTAGTGGGACGCGGCGGTATGCTGAAGCCGATTCCGGGCGGCACCTATGCGGTGACGGATGATCTGTTAGAGGATTTAAAGATCGGCGTGCAGGGACCTCACGCATCCAATCTGGGCGGTATTCTGGCGAGAGAGATCGGTGATTCCATCGGCGTTCCGTCTTATATCGTTGATCCTGTGGTTGTTGACGAGCTGGAGCCTGTTTCCAGATATTCCGGCGTGCCGGAACTGCCGAGAACCAGCGTGTTCCATGCGCTGAACCAGAAAGCGGTTGCGAAGCGTTACGCGAAGGAGCAGGGCAAGGCTTACGATTCCCTCAATCTGGTCGTGGTGCATATGGGCGGCGGCGTGTCCGTGGGCGCACACAAGAAGGGCTGTGTGGTGGATGTGTTTAACGCCCTTGACGGCGACGGCGCATTCTCTCCCGAGAGAGCAGGCGCGGTACCCAGCGGTGCACTCATAAAAATGTGCTTTTCCGGGAAATATACGGAGAAAGAAGTTTATAAAAAATTTGTGGGCGGCGGCGGTTTCAACGCTTACTGCGGCACCAACGACATGCGCGATGTAGAAAAGATGGTGCAGGAAGGCGATAAGAAGGCTGAGGAAATCAGAGAGGCTTTCATCACGCAGGTGGCAAAGGACATCGGCGCCATGGCATGTGTATTGCAGGGCAAGGTGGATCAGATCATTGTGACCGGCGGTATCGCTTACGACAAGGCAGTCGTTGCGGGGCTTAAGGAGAAAGCGGAGTGGATTGCTCCCATGACGGTATATCCCGGCGAGGATGAGCTGATGGCTCTGGTACAGGGCGGACTGCGTATCCTGCGCGGCGAGGAAGAACTGAAGGTATATTGAGAAAAGGATTCTCATGCAATATAAGGCGGCGGAGGGGCAGAAAAGCAGGCTCCTCCGCCGTTTACTGGCTAGGTAAGGGGTTTTGCTTGAATTTGCCCCTTGTATCTGGTAGAATATAGGTTAGTGTTTTGTTATTGTGGGGATTTTTTGAGAGAAAGGCGTGTGTCAGCCAGAAAGGCACATGAGAATGAGAAAATTATGAGCGTGGTACAAAAAATATTCGGAACGCACAGTGAACGGGAGATCAAGCGCATTACGGGACTGGTTGACAAAATCGAGGGTATGCGTCCCGAGATGATGGAAATGACGGACGAGCAGATGCGCGATAAGACCAAGGAGTTTAAGAAAAGACTCTCAGAGGGTGAGACTTTGGATGACCTTCTGCCAGAGGCTTATGCGCTTGTCCGGGAAGCGGCGAGAAGGGTGCTTAACACGGAGCACTACAGAGTACAGTTGATCGGCGGCATTATCCTGCATCAGGGACGAATCGCGGAGATGAGAACCGGTGAAGGTAAGACCCAGACCTGTCTTTTGCCGGCTTATCTGAACGCGCTGGAAGGAAAGGGCGTGCATGTTGTCACGGTCAACGACTATCTGGCGAAGCGTGACGCGGAGTGGATGGGGCAGGTACATGAGTTTCTCGGACTGAAAGTGGGATGTGTGTTAAACGACATGAAGCCCGAGGAGCGCAGGGAGGCTTACAACTGCGACATTACCTATGTGACCAACAACGAGCTGGGTTTCGATTATCTGCGTGACAACATGGTCATCTACAAGGAACAGCTCGTGCTCCGGGATCTCCATTATGCCATCATCGACGAGGTGGACTCGGTGTTAATCGACGAGGCGAGAACCCCGCTGATCATATCCGGGCAGAGCGGCAAGTCCACGAAACTTTACGAGGCGTGCGACATTCTGGCGAAACAGCTCACCCGCGGAGAGGACATGGAAGAACTTTCCAAGATGGACGCCATCATGGGCGTGGAGCGGGAAGAGACCGGGGACTTTATCGTGAACGAGAAGGACAAGGTGGTGAACCTGACCGCGCAGGGCGTTTCCAAGGTGGAGCGTTTCTTCCAGATTGAGAATCTGGCGGACCCGGAAAATCTGGAAATCCAGCACAACATTATACTGGCTCTGCGGGCGCACAATCTGATGTTCCGCGATCAGGATTATGTGGTGACCGACGATCAGGTTATGATCGTGGACGAATTTACCGGGCGTATCATGCCGGGGCGCCGCTATTCCGACGGACTGCATCAGGCGATTGAGGCGAAGGAGCATGTGAAGGTGAAGCGGGAGAGCAAGACCCTCGCCACCATTACGTTCCAGAACTTCTTCAATAAATTTGAAAAAAAGGCGGGTATGACAGGTACGGCGCTCACGGAGGAAAAAGAGTTCCGTGACATTTACGGTATGGATGTGGTGGCGATTCCCACAAACAGGCCGGTTGCCCGTGTCGATCATCAGGACGCAGTGTATAAAACCAAAAAGGAAAAACTGAAGGCGATTCTGCTCGCGGTACAGGAAGCGCACGCCAAGGGGCAGCCTGTTCTCGTGGGTACGATCAACATCGACGCTTCGGAAGAACTTTCCGCCATCTTTAAGAGAAACGGTCTGGAACATAAGGTGCTGAACGCCAAGTTCCATGAACTGGAGGCGGAGATCGTGGCGGATGCCGGCATTCACGGCGCGGTCACCATTGCCACCAACATGGCGGGTCGTGGTACGGATATCAAGCTGGATGAGGAGGCGAGAGCGGCGGGCGGTCTTATGATCATCGGTACGGAGCGCCACGAGTCCAGACGTATCGACAACCAGCTGCGTGGTCGAAGCGGCCGTCAGGGCGATCCCGGTGAATCGAAGTTCTTTATCTCGCTGGAAGACGATCTGATGAGGTTGTTCGGTTCCGACCGCATGGTTACCATGTTTAACGCGCTGGGCATCCCGGAAGGGCAGGAGATTGAACACAGCGCGCTGACCAAAGCGATCGAGACGGCGCAGAAGAAGATAGAGAACAACAACTTCGGCATCAGAAAAAGCCTGCTCGAGTACGATCAGGTGATGAACGAGCAGAGAGAGATCATATATGAGGAGAGACGCCGTGTTCTGGACGGCGAGAGCATGAGGGACGCGATCTACAAGATGATCACGGATATCGTTGAAAACTGCGTGGACATCTGCATCGGCGACGATTCCGACTTTGAGGAATGGGATTACAATGAGTTGAATACCCTGTTACTTCCCACGGTGCCCTTAAAGCCGGTGGACGCGTCGAGGGTATTGAAGCCTAAGAAAAACAGCCTGAAGCAGCAGTTAAAAGAGGAGGCTGTGAAGCTTTACGAGAGCAAGGAGGCGGAGTTCCCGGAGCCTGAGGCGATCCGCGAGATTGAGCGCGTGATCCTGCTCAAGGTGATAGACAGAAAGTGGATGGATCACATCGACGATATGGACCAGCTCCGGCAGGGTGCCGGCCTGCAGGCTTACGGGCAGAAGGATCCGCTGGTGGAGTACAAGCTGAACGGTTACGAGATGTTCGATGATATGACACAGAACATCAAGGAGGAGACCGTGCGCCTGCTCTTCCGTGTGCGCATTGAGCAGAAGGTGGAGAGGGAACAGGTGGCAAAGGTGACCGGCACCAACAAGGACGACACCCTGCAGAAAGGCCCCGTGAAGCGCGCGGAGGCGAAGGTTTATCCCAACGATCCCTGCCCCTGTGGGAGCGGGAAGAAATATAAACAGTGCTGCGGCCGGAAGTGATGATGTGGAAGAAACGGCGGCCAAAATGCGGTTTATGCGTGGGCGAATGAAAATACGCTCAGCAATCATACACTAGTTATAGGGAAAGAAGGTGAAGTTAAGTGGTAGAATTAGATAATATGAAATCGGAGCTTCTTGCGTACGAAAGCCCCTTAGCGGAAGTGAGGGATTCACTTTAACTTAGCGGATAAGGTAAAGCGGATTGAGGAGCTTGACATGGAAATGCAGGCGCCGGACTTCTGGGATGACCCGGAGAAATCCAACCAGAAGATGCGGGAGTCAAAAGGGCTGAAGGACGTTGTGGAGACGATGGACGGTCTTTCCAGCCAGTACAACGATATTCTGGAACTGATCGAGCTGGGCTACGAGGACAACGACCCGGCGATCATTCCCGATATCGAGGAGGAACTTGCCTCCTTTAAGGAAACCTTTGAGAATATCAGAATCAGCACGCTCCTCTCGGGCGAGTATGACAAAAACAATGCGATCCTCAAGTTAAATGCCGGAGCGGGAGGCACGGAGAGCTGCGACTGGTGCAGTATGCTCTACCGCATGTACACACGCTGGGCGGAGCGCAAGGGCTATTCGTTGGAAGTGATCGACTATCTGGACGGCGACGAGGCGGGTATCAAGTCCGTGACGTTCCAGATCAACGGCGAGAACGCTTACGGTTATTTGAAATCAGAGAAAGGTGTGCACAGACTTGTGCGGATTTCGCCTTTCAACGCGCAGGGCAAGCGGCAGACTTCCTTTGTGTCCCTTGACGTGATGCCGGACATTGAGGAGGATGTGGATATAGAGGTGAAGGACGAGGACATCCGCATTGACACCTACCGAAGCAGCGGCGCGGGCGGTCAGCATATCAACAAGACGTCCTCGGCGATCCGTATCACCCATTTCCCGACGGGAATCGTGGTGACCTGCCAGAACGAGCGGAGCCAGTTCCAGAATAAGGATAAGGCGATGCAGATGCTGAAAGCGAAACTCTATATGTTAAAGCAGGAGGAGAACGCGGAGAAGCTGTCGGATATCCGCGGCGACGTGAAGGAGATCGGCTGGGGCAACCAGATCCGCTCCTATGTGATGCAGCCGTACACGATGGTGAAGGATCACCGGACAAACGAGGAGTCCGGCAATGTGGACGCGGTGATGGACGGGGCGATCGATCCGTTTATCAATGCGTATCTGAAGTGGATTAACAGTTAATTTTTCGGGGAGATCGTTGTTGGTCTCCCCGTTTTGCGTGGGAAGAAAGTTTGCAATTTGGAGCATTTTACAAATGTTGGCTGAGGGGATATACTATATGTAGTGTATTTTGGGGCAGCGGAAAGCCTGTCTCTGGTTATATAAAAAGTGAGAAGAAAAAAGAGCGGGGAAAACGGGATGGGAACGAGAAAAAACAGAGTTTACAGATGGATAGCGGCTATGATGACGGCAGCTCTGTTGGTCGGACAGTGTCATGTGCCTGTGCAGGCAAACGAGGGGACTGCACCCACGGAGACGGGTATTTCGGATGAGAATACGGATGGCACGCAGGAGGGCGGCGCCGATGTGACAGACAAAGACGCGCCGGAAGGCGATGAAAACGGCGGCGGAGAAGGTGGCTCTGGCAATGGCGGTACAGGTGAAGCCGGTGATGGCGCAGACAATAGCGGCACGGAAGAAGGCGGCACAGGGGAGGGCGGCAACGGCGAAACAGGTTCGGACAACGGCGGCGCAGAGGATGACGAAGTGGACAACCCCGGTGCGGCTGGTGACGAGACAGGAGATGAGGGCGCGGAAGAAGCTGTTTCACAAAATGCGCTGTCTGAGGAAGCGGGGACGGCGCTGACGCAGGATGAGGGTATCGAAACGTATGCGGCTGATGGTACGATCTGGGATGATGGTTCTCATCTTTGGTACAGGGAGACGGGAAATGGCGAAGTCGAAGTAAAAGGGGAAGACCCGGAGCGGGATAACAGGGTGGGAAACGTAGTAATCCCTGAATCATTCGTGAAGGATGGAGATACCTGGCGTGTGACAGGAATAGGGGCAAACGCATTTGAGAAGAGCGACTCTCTGAAAACGGTTTCCATACCGGCAAGTGTGGAGCGTATAGGGGATAACGCATTTAAAGGCTCCTACCTTTCCAGCGCCACGATAGCGGAAGGCGTGAAAGAAATAGGAAAGAGCGCGTTTGCGTACTGCGCTTTGGAGAGCATAACGATACCGGGAAGCGTGAGAAGCATGGAGAAGGATGCATTTGCCTGCGACGAGGATTTAAAGAGTGTAACGATAAAGGAAGGTGTGACAGGAATAGGGGATAGTGCATTTCTTTATTGCAGAAGTCTGACCAGGGTAGAGATACCGGGAAGCCTGACGAGTATAGGTGATGGCGCGTTTAGTATGTGCAGCCGTCTGACCAGTGTGACAATACCGGCAGGCGTGACGGAAATAAAGGAAGGTGCGTTTGCATCGAGCGGTTTAACCAGCGTAGAGATACCGCAGGGTGTGACGTGTATAGAGACGGCTGTGTTTGAGGGCTGTAAAAAATTAACCCGCGTAACGATACCGGAAAGTGTAACGAATATAAAGAAGAACGCTTTTTTTCAATGTGAGAGCTTAACCGCCATAGAGATACCGCAAAATGTGACGCAGATAGGGGAAGCTGCATTTTATAAATGCACAAAATTAACCGGCGTAGAGATACCGCAAGGTGTGACACGTATAGAAAATTATACATTTAAATCCTGTACAAGTTTAAACAATGTGGAGATACCGGAAAATGTAACAAGTATAGGTGAGGGTGCGTTTGAAGCCTGCAGCAGTCTGGCAAGTGTGACAATATCAGAAAAGGTATCGAAGATAGGCGTGGAGGCGTTTAAAGATTGTGGTCGATTGAAAGCGCTTTATATTGTTGTATCATCAGATGTGAACATCCGGTTTCCGCAGGTCGGGAGAGACGCATTTGCTCCATTTCCCGACAATAATGAGGTGAATAAGAGATATATTCATTTTTTTGATACATTTGATACGAGTAAGAGCGAATTGAAGGGACAAGCCTATACTGACGCCTTCAAAGAGGCCGCGAAAAATGACGGCGATGCAGACAATGGCAGATGGTATGGCTGGTCCTACGAAGGAGTAACCATAGATACTTACACCGTGACCATCAACGTGAAGAAAGACGGAACCCCATGGCTTGGTCATGGCAGAACCTTTGCCCTGCTTGGCGGCGGGACCAGCGGTTTCCTCGAAGTCCCGGGGCAGGCGGGTGACAGCTCCTACCGCATTAGTCAGGTGCCCGATGGTACATACCGCATCTATGATATCACAGGTGTTCCCGCGGATTCTCTTTATTCCAGGGCCAGGGACACGGGAGCGGAAGTGCGTGTGAGCGGCGCGGACACCGAAGTGGACGTGACGGTGAACGGGGCAGATGTGGAAAAGGACGTCCATTACTATACCGCCACCTTCTACGACGGGACGGAGGCTTACAAAGTCGGAACCCCGCAGGAGCCGCAGATTATTTTAAGAGGAAAGAAGGCGCTAAAGCCGGAGAACCCGCAGAAGGCGGACTGGCAGTTTGCCGGATGGAAGACGACGGACGGCGGCAGCACGCCCTATAACTTTGATATGCCCGTGACTGACATCACAAGCATTTTTGCAAGCTGGGTGGAAAAGACGGCGGAGCAGTTACAGATCAAGGCGACTGCCACGGAGGGAGGAACGATTGACCCAACAGGTGACATAGCTGTCACAAAAGGCGGGGAGCAGTCCTTTACCATCACGCCGGAGGAAGGCTATAAAATCAAGGCTGTCAAGATGGACGGCAAGGACGTGACGGCAGGACTGAAAGACACGCTGGCAAGGGCGCAGGCGGGAGCCAGATATTACACCTTTACGAATGTGACGGAGAACCACACCATCCATGCCGCTTTTGAGAAGGACGGGAACACCCCGGGCGGCGGAGGTGGCGGCAATCCCGACCCGGGCGGGGATAACCCCGGTGGCGGAGGCGGTGACAATCCCGGTCCGGGAGGAGATCATCCCGGCACCGAAAGTGGTGAAGACGGCGAAGACCCCAGCCCGGTCACAGTAGATGTGACAACTGTGTCACAAACATCCGCTCCACAGACATCCGGCGGACAGGACAAAGGCGCGGACAATGGTGGTGCATCCGTCGAGGTACGGACAGCGGACGGGAAAGGAACGGCTGCAGACGGGCGCGAGCCTAAGACGGGGGACGCTGCGCAGGTGGAGATTTATGCAACTGTGGCAATGATTGCCGGACTGACCTATCTGCTTCTCTACTTCATGGAAGAGGGACGCGGTATGACCGAGCGGGAGAAGGAAGTGTTCGTGGCAGCGTTTATCCGCTGGGCGAAGAAGGGCGGCAGATTCAGGAGGTGCTGTGCGGTAGCGGCGATCTTCTGCCTGCTTGTGTACTACCACAGCATCGGGAAACGCGCGGGCAGAGCCGGCTTTGACAGGAAGTGTCTGGGACAGGCGTTGTAAAGGAATAAAAATAGAGGCTGCCTAAACAGCAGCCCCCGCATTATTTTTAATCAGATCCAGAAAGAACTCCGCCTCGGTCGCCGCCATATAAGGGATCACCCACAGCAGCGCCAGTCCCCATGACAACAGTCCGAGAAGCATGAGCGGAAGAAAACTTACATAGAGATAGAAGAGCCTGTCTTTGTGGTGCACCATGAGGCGGCGGCTTTTTTGCAGCAGCTCCCTCGCCGTGTACTGCGGAAAATCGTGGAGCAGGAAGTAAGTCTGGGCATAAAAAAGGCTCAGCATAACGGAAACCGCCCCCGACAGAATCATGGAGAGCGCATAGGGCAGCATGAGGTTCATCACTTTATTCACATGATTCATATTTGCCAGCATCAGGTAGTTTATAATGATCTGCGGCAGGCTCGACAGATAGGTAACCAGCGAGATCCATGCCTGTATGACAATTGCTTTGTCGGGGCAGAGCTGAAAACCGTAAAACAGGTCTCCCACAGAAACCGGGCGTCCACAGATCAGCTTCAGATAGAGATAGGCGCTGCCCGAAGAAAACAACCCGGTCAGAATGGAAACCAGAAACATAATCGCATAGTAGATAATGGTGCCGGGTATCGTGGAGAGGTCCACGAGCAGGCTCACGGCGAGAGTGACAGCACCCATAATCGCGACTACAATCATAAAAGCGCCGATGGTCGTGCCGTAATGTCCGAGCAGATGCTCTCTGGCGCTGGCTTTCAGTTCTGATGATGACTTAAATTGGTTCATACCGATATTATGTCAACCTTTCTTGGGCAAGTTCAATGATACCCGGAGTTTATACCGCCTCATCAAAGTTCATGCCGCGGTATTTGTTTACTGCGTCGGAGGATTTCATATCCTTCTGGTAAGGATTATCCTCGTTGCGGTATTTGATCTGGGTGGCGGTGGTGCCGCCGGCTACATAGGTGCGTCCGCATTCCGGGCAGATGTCTGTCTTGATGGACACATTGCAGGAAACCACTTTGCCGTTTTTTTCGGAAGCTTTCTGATAGGCATTGCTCACATGCTCCTGCTCGTGACCTCTGACCCTTGCCGCCGCCGCTTTCGGATCAATGTGCGCCGCAGCCTTGAAGGAGACGTCGCCCTCGTCGGAACCGTCCTGATACTTGCGGTTTTTACAAGTCTCGCACTCCGCGGGGGAAGATTTCTTTCCCGGCTGTCTCTCGGTGGATTCGCCGGGGTTGCGGATGATGACGCGGCCGTCCACAGGCGCGCCGGAAGATCCCATAATCGGAGAAATCGTCATAACGTTACCCTGCCTTTCTTTTCATTCAAATCATAGTCTGAACCTGCCATTTATTCCAGTTCGTCCAAATTCCACATCTCGTAAATCTCTTCCATCATCTCATCGTAGGAGACGCCGTACTGCTCCTCGCACATTTTATTGACTTCCTCGGTCAGTTCCGGGGAGAGTCTGGGAAGGGAAAATACCAGCCATACGGCAAAAACGCAGAATGCCACGTCCAATGCCAGCCCGGTAATGCAGCAGATCATGCCAGCCTTCGCCTTGCCAGCCATTTTTTTCGCGCCGCCTCTGGAAAGGATCGCCAGAATAATGCCGACGCCGCCCAGAAGAAACGGCATGGACAGCCGCAGCAGCAAAAGGCTTGCCAAAGTGATAATGCCCAGAATCATGGAGGCGGTAGCCATGTTTTCGCCCTTCGGTCTGAGCTGGACGGGCTGCATGGGCGAACCGTAGGGATTGTATGGCTGATTGCCGTTGTACGGATTGTTGTTGTTATACGGATTGTTGTTATTGTAAGGATTGTAACCGCCGCCGGGACCGCCCTGCGGATTGTTTGGTCCATAGTCCATTGTGTATGCCTCGTTTTCGTGATCGGTATTTGTGACGGGGAATACATAACATTCCCTAAATCGCCGGATTTAGCCAGCAATTTTTTATAGTTTAGCATATTTTTCCGAAAAAAACCATAGCTTCCTGTGGCGGATTTCGGATTTATCTTGTATAATAAAAACGTTAGGCAAAAGAATGCATGTATACTTTATTGCAATGAAGTGATAAAGAAGAGGGTATTATGGACATTATTTTACAACTGAAAGAGGAATTACAGGTAGAAAAGTGGCAGGTGGAGGCGGCGGTTTCCCTGATTGACGAGGGAAACACGATTCCCTTTATCGCCCGCTACCGGAAAGAGATGACGGGATCCTTAAACGACGAAGTGTTGAGGGATCTCCATGAGCGCCTTACCTATCTGCGGAATCTGGAGGAGAAGAAGGCGCAGGTTCTTAGCAGTATCGAGGAGCAGGGTAAGCTGACCGACGAGCTTAAGGCGCGTATTGAGGCGGCGCAGACCATGGTGGTGGTGGAGGATCTTTACCGTCCTTACCGCCCGAAGAGAAAGACCCGCGCCAGTGTGGCGAAGGAGAAGGGCTTAGAGCCCCTTGCGGCGTTTATTCTCGCGCAGGAGACGACGGCGCCGATCGAGGAGGAAGCGGCGAAGTATATCCGCGAGGACGAGGATGAGGCGAAAGCCGTGAAGACGGCGGCGGAGGCTCTGCAGGGCGCGAAGGATATTATCGCGGAGCAGATTTCCGACGAGGCGGATTACCGCATCTATATCCGCGACATTACCATGAAGGAAGGAAAGCTCGTGACCGCCGCCAAGGATGAAAAGGCGGAGAGCGTTTACGAGATGTATTACCAGTATGAGGAACCCATCAGCAAGGTGGCGGGGCACCGGGTTCTCGCCATCAACAGGGGCGAGAATGAGAAGTTCCTGACGGTGAAAATCGAAGCGCCCGAGGAGAGGATTCTTCAATTCCTGCGCACAAAAACCATAATAAATGACAATCATGTCACATCTCCGGTTCTGGAGGAAGTAATCGCTGACAGTTATGACAGGCTGATCGCTCCGGCAATAGAGAGGGAGATCAGAAACGACCTCACCGAGAAGGCGGAGGACGGCGCCATCTCCGTATTTGGAAAAAATCTGGAGCAGCTTTTGCTGCAGCCGCCCATCAAGGGCAGGGTGGTGCTGGGCTGGGATCCGGCTTTCCGCACAGGATGTAAGCTGGCGGTGGTGGACGAGACGGGTAAGGTGCTCGACACGAAGGTGATCTATCCCACCGCGCCCCAGAATAAGGTGGAGCAGGCGAAAGCCGAGCTGAAAAAGCTGATTAAAAAATATAGCGTCTCCCTGATTTCCGTGGGAAACGGGACGGCGTCCAGAGAGTCCGAGCAGGTGATTGTGGAGCTGATCAAGGAACTGGATGTGCCGGTGCAGTATGTGATCGTGAACGAGGCGGGCGCGTCCGTCTATTCCGCCAGCAAACTGGCAACGGAGGAATTCCCTGAGTTTGACGTGGGGCAGAGAAGCGCGGCTTCCATCGCGAGAAGACTGCAGGATCCTCTGGCGGAACTGGTAAAGATCGATCCCAAATCCATCGGCGTGGGGCAGTACCAGCATGACATGAACCAGAAGAAGCTGAGCGAGGCCCTTGGTGGTGTCGTGGAGGACAGCGTGAACCGGGTCGGCGTGGATCTGAACACCGCCTCCGCCTCCCTTCTCGAGTATGTATCCGGCGTGACCAAGGTGATCGCCAGAAACATAGTGGACTACCGGGAGACCAACGGACGTTTCACTGACAGAAAACAGCTTCTCAAGGTGGCGAAGCTGGGACCGAAGGCGTTTGAACAGTGTGCGGGCTTTATGCGGATCGCGGACGGCGACAATCCTCTGGACGCCACCAGCGTCCACCCGGAATCCTACGAGGCGGCGAAAAAGCTGATGGACAAGCTGGGGCTCACCATGGAGGATATCAAGGAGGCGCAGAAAAAGGCGGCGGTGAAGAAACCGGCTCCCGCGAAGGAGAAGAAGCCCCGCCCGAAAAAGCCTGTGATCCGAAACACCGACACGGCGATGGGCAAGGCGCTGGCGGCTGCGCTTGGCGGCATGGATATGGCGGCGGAGGAAAATGACACGGATGTCACAAGTCCCGGCTCCGGCAGTCAGGGGCAGACGGCTGTCAGCAATCTGGCAAAGCGGGTCAAGGATAAGAAAAAGCTGGCGGAGGAGCTTGGAATCGGTGAAATCACGCTGGTGGATATTCTGACAGAGCTGGAAAAACCGGCCCGCGATCCGAGAGACAACATGCCTGCGCCGATCCTTAGAAGCGACGTATTAGATATGAAGGACTTAAAGCCCGGCATGATCTTAAAAGGGACGGTCAGAAATGTGATCGACTTCGGCGTATTCGTGGATATCGGCGTGCATCAGGACGGTCTGGTGCATATCTCGCAGATTACGGACCGCTATATCAGACACCCGCTGGAGGCGGTCAGCGTGGGGGATATCGTGGATGTGCAGGTGCTCACGGTGGACGTGCCGAAGAAAAGAATAGGGCTTACCATGAGGATCAAAAGACAATAGAAAAGGAGTTTTGCCATGTTTAAGTACATTGTGAAAAGAATTTTGCTGGCGATCGTGACGATCTGGGCGGTTGCCACACTCACCTTCTTCCTGATGAATCTGGTGCCGGGCGGACCGTTTTTGTCGGAGAAGGCGATCAGCCCCCAGGCGCAGGCGGCGCTGGAGGCGAAGTACGGGCTGGATAAACCCATGTCACAGCGCTATGTGAACTATATGACCGGGGCGCTCCACGGGGATTTCGGTGACAGCCTGAAACAGAGAGGCCGTACCGTCATGTCCATCATTTCCATGAAATTTCCCGTGTCCGCGAGGGTCGGCGGCATATCCGTCCTCGTGGCGCTGATTCTGGGAATACCCCTTGGCAGTATCGCCGCTTTGAAGCGGGGAAAGCCGGCGGACAGTGTGATCAGCGTGATTGCGACCTGCGGTATCGCGGTGCCCAGTTTCGTGATCTGTACGCTGCTCATGTATTTCTTCGGCGTGAAGCTGGGGCTTCTGCCCACGATGGGTCTGGAGAGCGCAAAGCACTATGTGATGCCGGTGATTGCCCTGTCCTTCTACCCCACAGCTTATATTATGCGGCTGATGCGCTCCTCCATGCTGGACGTGCTGGGACAGGACTATATGCGTACAGCCAAGGCAAAAGGACTGGCGGGAGGAAAGATACTCTTCAAGCACGCGCTTAGAAACGCGATTCTGCCGGTAGTAACCTATGTGGGTCCCATGCTTGCATACACCATCACGGGAAGCTTCGTGGTGGAGAAGATCTTTGTCATACCGGGACTGGGTGGAGAGTTTATCAAGGCGATCAACGGGCGCGATTACACGCTGATTATGGGTACGACGATCTTTCTGGCGACCCTTGTTATCGTGATGAACGTGGTTGTGGATATCATTTACAAACTGGTTGATCCGAGAATCAAACTCAAGTAACTGGTATAGTAGAAATTTTATAGAAAGGTACGCGAAACATGAAAGAGAATCCCTTAAGTTTTCAGTTAAAACTCAAGCCGGAAGATTTTCTGCCGGCTACGGAGGAAGAAAAACAGAGTCAGATCATCATGCGCGAGAGCGTGAGTTTCTGGAAGGACGGTATGCGCCGGCTTCGGAGAAATAAGGTGGCGATGGTCTCGCTGGTCGTGATTATTGTGGTGATGATTTTTTCCTTTATCGTTCCCGCTTTTTATCCTTACACCTATAAGGAGCAGATCAAGGGGGCGAACAGCCTTGCGCCCATGGAGTATTCAGCGGAGGAACAGGCGCGGATCGACGCGGGCGAGAAGGTGTTCCCCCATGTTTTCGGCACGGACAAGATGGGGCGTGATTACGCCATCCGTGTGATGATGGGAAGCCGCATTTCCCTGCTTGTGGGACTCGTCGCGACGTGTATTATCCTGATCATCGGTTCCGCTTACGGTTCCATCGCAGCGTTCTTCGGCGGCTGGGTGGATCTGGTGATGATGCGTATTGTGGATATCATTTATACGATTCCCGATATCCTTCTCATCGTTCTTTTGTCTATGTCTTTGAAGGCGCCGCTTAACAATCTGGCTACCAAGCCGGGTTTCCACTGGTTGTCGGTTGTGGGTGAGAATCTGATCAGTATCTTCGTGGTGTTTGCCCTGCTCTACTGGGTGGGCATGGCGAGAATGGTCAGAAGTCAGGTGCTCATGTTGAAAGAGAGTGAGTATGTCACGGCGGCGAGGGCTCTGGGCGTTGCAAACGGCAGGATCATCAAGAAGCATCTGCTGACCAACTGTATCGGTACCCTGATCGTGACGACGACGTTACAGATTCCGTCCTCCATCTTTACGGAGAGCTTCTTAAGTTTCTTAGGTCTGGGCGTGGCGGTGCCGCTGCCCTCTCTGGGAAGTCTGGCAAGCGACGCGCTGAACGGCATCAATACTTACCCGTACCTGCTGTTTATCCCGGCGCTGCTGATCAGTCTGATTATCTTAAGCTTTAACCTGCTCGGCGACGGGCTCAGAGACGCCTTTGACCCGAAGCTGAAGAACTAGAAAGGAGGACGAGAGAATGGGAGAATATCTGGTAGATGTCAAAAACGAACGGCTTTCTTTCTTTACACCCGCCGGGGAGGTTAAGGCGTTGAATGACGTTTCCATCCGTCTGAAGGAGGGAGAGGTGCTTGGAATCGTGGGAGAGAGCGGTTCCGGCAAGTCGGTGACGGCGTACAGCCTGATGGGGCTAACCGCCCACCCGGGGAAACTGCTCGGCGGTGAACTCCACTTCAACGGACATCAAGTGGAGCAGATGACCGAGAAGGAAATACGAAAATTCCGCGGAAATGAGATTTCCATTATTTTTCAGGACCCGATGACCAGTTTAAATCCGGTCTACACCATCGGCAACCAGATTACCGAGGTGATAAGGCTGCACACGGACAAGACGAGGCAGCAGGCAAAGGAGCGCGCGAAGGAACTGCTGGAGCTGGTGGGCATCAACGAGCCGGAAAAACGCTTAAAACAGTATCCCCACGAGCTTTCGGGCGGTATGCGGCAGCGTGTGATGATCGCCATCGCGCTTGCCTGTGAGCCGAAACTCCTGATTGCGGACGAGCCGACCACGGCGCTGGACGTGACGATTCAGGCGCAGATTCTGGAGCTGATGATGGAACTGAAAGATAAGCTTGGCATGGCGATCATTATGATCACCCATGATCTGGGCGTGGTGGCGAGCATGTGCGAGCGCATCGCGGTCATGTATGCGGGCAGAATCATTGAGTACGGCACGACGGACGACATTTTCTATCATCCGAAGCACGAGTACACGAAAGGACTGATCCGTTCCATTCCGAGACTGGACACAAAGGAACATGAGAGACTGGTTCCCATCGAGGGAACGCCTGTGGATATGCTGAATCCGCCTGCGGGATGTCCTTTCGCGCCCCGCTGCGACGCGGCGATGCAGATTTGTCTTAGAGAGATGCCGCCGGTCACCACATTTGGCGACGTGCATTATACCCAGTGCTGGCTGAACCAGAAGGAAGAGATGGAGAAAGGAGCGTCCCATGAGTAAGCATTTGATTGAGGTGGAGCATCTGCGCCAGTATTTTCCGGCGGGAGGCTTCGGAAAAAATAAGAAATTTGTCAGGGCGGTGGACGACGTCTCCTTCTATGTGGATAAGGGGGAAACGCTCGGGTTAGTCGGTGAGTCCGGCTGCGGCAAGACCACCACGGGGCGCACCATGCTTCGGCTCTACGAGCCCACGGGCGGGAAATTCACCTTTGACGGCGACGTGATTTTCGACGTGGAGAATAAGCAGTACGCGAATATGCTTCCCTACAGGAAACGGATGCAGATCGTGTTTCAGGATCCTTATGCAAGTCTTGATCCCCGTATGACGGTGGGCGACATCGTGGGGGAGGCGATTGACGTGCACAAGCTGGCTCAGAGCAAGCAGGACCGCTACGACCAGATCATACACATTCTGGAGCGGGTGGGCTTAAATTCCGAACACGCGAACCGTTATCCCCATGAGTTTTCCGGCGGACAGAGACAGCGTGTGGGCATTGCCAGGGCGCTGGCGGTGCATCCCGAATTTATCGTCTGCGACGAGCCGATCTCGGCGCTGGATGTGTCGATTCAGGCGCAGGTCATCAATATGTTTGAGGATCTGCAGGAGCAGATGGGACTGACTTATCTGTTTATCGCCCACGACCTGTCGGCGGTGAAACACATTTCCAACCGCATCGGCGTGATGTATCTGGGCAGGATGGTGGAGCTGACGGACAGCTACACGCTGGTGGACCGCCCCCTGCATCCCTACACGAAGAGCCTGATCTCGGCAATCCCCGTTGCGGACCCGAAACAGGCGAGGGAAAGCCAGCGCATCGTGCTGGAGGGAGACGTGCCGAGTCCTTTGAATCCCCCCTCGGGTTGTACCTTCCGCACCCGCTGTCCCTATGCGGATGAGAGGTGCGCCGGGGAGGTGCCGGAGTGGAGAGAAGTGGAAAACGGGCATTTTTGCGCCTGTCACCATATTGACAAGTGCAATTAAATGTGATAAACATGTTAGATGGAAAAGTAAATCAATTTAGAAGAGGAGGAACGATTATGAAAAAGAAAGTAATCGCGCTGATGTTGGCGGCGGCTATGGTTGTCGGTGTGACGGCCTGCGGCGGCAGTTCTGCGGAACCGGCTCCGACGCCCGGGATCGACGATGCGTCAGAAACCACAGAGGGGGGGGAGGCTCCCGCAGATGATACTGGTGCTGACAGTACTGCACCCGCAGCTTCCGGCGAAGGGAAGGTTCTGTCCGTACAGATCGGCCCCAACCCCGAGACCATCGACCCGGCGTTAAACAGTGCAGTGGATGGCGGTAACATGATTTTACATGCTTTTGAGTGCCTTTTGACGGTAGATCAGGACGGCAAGCTGGCTCCCGGCCAGGCTGAGACATGGGAGACTTCCGAGGACGGTCTGACATGGACCTTCCATTTAAGGGACGGTCTGAAGTGGTCTGACGGTTCTGCCCTCACGGCAAACGATTTCGTATACAGCTGGCGCAGAGTCTGCGATCCTATGGTAGCGGCTCCTTATGCGGAGACTGTTCTCGGCATGGTAGAGGGCTATGCAGATGCCATCGGCGGCAATCTGGAAGCGCTCGGCGTGGAAGCGCCCGATGATAAAACCCTTGTGGTGCATCTCTCCCAGCCCTGCTCTTACTTCGGCTCTCTGGCAGCTTTCGCTACCTTAAGCCCGGTACAGCAGGCAACCATCGACGCCAACGGCGACGGCTGGGCAGTAGCGGCTGACACTTATATCACGAACGGCTGTTTCTATATTTCCGATTGGGTGCCCGGCTCCTATATCATGTTCACAAAGAACCCGAACTACTGGAATGCGGATGCGATCAAGCTGGATGCGATCAAGTTCAATCTGATCGAGGATCCCAACGCTTCCTACAGCGCATACCAGACCGGCGAAGTGCTCTTCATCAAGGACGTGCCCACAGAGGAGATCCCTTCCCTGGAAGGCAACGCGGAGTTCCATGTGGAGCCGATTATCGGTACCTACTATCTGAGCTTAAATACCCAGAGAGAGCCCTTCAACGATCCCAAGGTGCGTAAGGCGTTAAGTCTTGCCATCGACCGTGAGTATGTGGCTGGTACGCTGATGCAGGGAACTTACTCTGCAGCAAGCAACTTTATGGGTCCCGGCTGGATTGATACAGACGGCAGCCAGTTCATTGACAACGCAAACGGCGGCAAGCCTTATATCGACACGGCAAACCACGAGGCAAACGTGGAGGAGGCGAAGCAGCTTCTGGCGGACGCAGGTTACCCGGACGGCGCAGGCTTCCCTGCCATCACTTACTCCACCAACGATGCAGGCTACCATAAAGTAGTGGCTGAGTATTTACAGCAGGCATGGGCGGAGATCGGCGTTGAGCTTCAGGTAGATATCGTTGAGTGGGCAAGCTTCACTCCCATGAGACGTAACGGCGACTACGATGCTTCCCGTAACGGCTGGGTAGGCGATTACAGCGATCCTTCCAACATGCTGGATCTGCTCTACTCCAGTAACGGTAACAACGACGGTAAGTTCAACAATGCAGAGTACGATGCGGCTATGGATACTTCCAGAACCACACTGGACGCTGCAGAGCGTTCCGCAGCCCTTCACAAGGCTGAGGACATCCTTATGAATGAGGCTGCCTGTGTTCCTGTTGCTTACTACAATGACTTCTGGTTACAGAGCAGCAAGATCCAGAATATGTGGCATTCCGCATACGGCTACTGGTACTTCATGTACGCTGACATTGCTGAATAAAAAATAAGATAAAAGGCGTAAGGCTTCTGTGTATTTGAGAGGTCTTACGCTTTTTTGACAGGTATTTGCCGAAAGCAAAGAGTAAATTACAGCTTGATTTTAGCGTGCTCACGTGGTATTCTATTACAGGAAAATAAAATAAGAGAAAAGTTCTTCGGGGCAGGGTGCAATTCCCTACCGGCGGTGACAGTCCGCGACCCGTTATCATTCAAGCGTTTACCCGCGCGGTGATGAAATGGCTGATCTGGTGAAATTCCGGAACCGACAGTATAGTCTGGATGAGAGAAGACGGATAAAGTGACAGAAATGTCATATTTATCGGGCAAGAGCCTGTGCCGCTGGCACAGTGCGGAGACTGCTCAGTGTGTATGATATACCCCCGGAGTTTCGACTTCGGGGGTTTCTGCGCGCATAAGCAGAGTCAGAAGAACTTTCCCCTAAAAAAGGAGGAAAAGAAAAATGGGTAACGGATTATTACAGAGTATTGCGGACAACGTGATTTTTGTCCTTGTCTGCGTAGGTGTGGCGGCGGCGCTGTTTTTCATCGCCTACGGCACGGAAAAGACGATGCAGAAGAAAAACGGTGTGACAGAGCGCATCCTCACCACCAGAAAGATCACCATGATCGGGCTGTTCTCGGCACTGGCGGTGATCTTACATATGATGGATTTCCCGGTTCCGTTTCTGGCGCCTGGATTCTATCAGCTGGATTTCTCCGAGATTCCCGCGCTGGTGGGAGCTTTTGCTTTCGGTCCCGTGGCAGGCGTGATGATCGAGTTTTGCAAGATTCTCTTAAAGCTTGTGATCAAGGGAACGAGCACAGCCTTTGTGGGTGATCTGGCGAATTTCGTGATCGGCTGCAGCCTTGTTCTGCCCGCATCGATTCTGTACATGTTTAAGAAAACCAAGAAGAGAGCCATAGCAGCGTGTGTGGCTGGGGCAGTGATTATGACAGTGTTCGGGTCGGCGTTCAACGGCGTTTACCTGCTCCCTGCCTTCTCCAGGTTGTTCGGGATGCCGCTGGAGGCAATCATCGCGGCAGGCGCGGAGATCAACGGCAACATTCATAACGTAACGAGCTTCGTGATCTTTGCGGTGGCGCCTCTGAATATCGTAAAGAGTGCGGCGGCATCGGGCGTTACCATGCTGATCTACAAACCTTTAAGCCCAATTTTGAAAAATGCCAGTCCTGTCATGGAGAGACGGGCGGGAGAGGTTTCCAATTCGGGAAATGCGTGATGTATCAATGGTGAAAAGGGGTTAACATACTATTCGAGAGAGAAAATACTACTTTTCTGCGGGAAAGTAGTATTTTCTTTTTTGGTTTGCGCGCCATGGGCGCGCTCTAACGGGTGAAAGTCCCGAACAC
>ERZ778518.49-NODE-49-length-113027-cov-7.767066_pt1 | contig 113027 bp, 84 predicted proteins | sample MGYA00510340_ERZ778518 | MGnify/ENA primary metagenome ERZ778518 (study PRJEB29527, sample SAMN07138967) | mouse gut metagenome | material: feces | host: mouse | place: China:Nanjing | collected 2016-01-25 ...
TGAAGATATTGTGGCTGACCTTTTATAAGATTGTGAGCGGAAAGAAGTTCTGAGAGAGGCAAGACGGTAATGGAGCAACTCTGAGGCTGATTTTCAATAGCAACTGTTAATATCTCACCTCCCGCAGACAGCAAAGGAAAGTATTGGCTGCCTGCGGGAGGTGATTTTTTTGCGGATGATTCTATTCAAATGTAAAACGGCATGCCAAGGCTATTGAAATCATTCTGTCTGTTTTCAGCCGGAGGTTTAACTGACATGCTTCGATGCGTTTTTACCGGTAAGACGTTCGTTTGAAAATCATCTGCGAGGCCGTCTTTACCAGTTTTTGCCCTTTCGCTTTTTTTATTTCATTGCCTCCTATGGTGCGGTAGCTGAAAGTGGAGTCAGTGAGTTGAGTGAATTCGATGGTCTGAGCGTCGGAACCGGAGTCATTGCTCATTCTCAGTGTGGCTTTTTTCCCTTTGATGTGGTGTTCCGTGAGAAACCATGTTCCGTAGATGCCCCGGCCGTGAAGGTAACCGCCCATTTTTCCGAGAAAACTGAAACCGGGGGCTTCCAAGTCGTTTTCGTAGAGGTTGAGGGTGAGCGAAAATTGGTGCTCATCGTTGACATACGTTCCTTTAAAGGGCTTTTGTTCAGGCTGGGCTATGGCTGCAGAGGTATATATTATGAAAAAGGTTGCGGTGAGTAAGAGGGTGAATGTTTTCATGGTGGTAAGGTAAAGGCTGGCAAGACTGACGGAATTTGTTCATTCCGTTTCGGGCAGGCGCAGAATAAGCGTGGATGCGCCGATGGTAATGATGTCTCCGTCTTCCAGAAGTGCCCGTTCGCGCACTCCGAGGATATTGTTGTGCAGAAAGGTTCCCGTGCCCGAAGGGCCGTCGGTTATGGAGAATATGCTTTTGCCCGTTGAGCGGTCTGTCTTCACATTGATAACGCAGTGGGTGGTATCAATGCTAGGGTCTACGGTTTTGATGGGGCAATTGGCTTTTGTGCCTCTCACATGGCGGCCAATGACATTGTTGCCTTCGTAAAGGGGCAGTTCCTGTGAAAGTTGGAAAGCGTTTTCCAGTATTATTAATGTGCCTAATGCTGTTTTTTCAGTTTCCTGCTCTTCCGTTGCAGCATCTTCGTTTTTCTTTTTGGCGCGTATTTTTATTCTGAACTGATGATGGCAGGCCGGACATTCAAAAACCAACACCTGGCCGTCTTCGTAGCGTGTTTTGTCAAAAACGATGGGTTCGTCGCATTTGGGACAACGGATGCGTTTCATCTTGTAAGGATTGGTGGGATTATACAAATAAAAAAAGCGGATTTTTCATGCTTTTTTGGAAAATGCGCAATATTTGCGGCACGTTGGAAAACGTACCTTTTTCTATTGTCAGTTTTTCATTATCCAGGCTTCGGCAAAGATGGCGTCTTTCTGCCGAAGTTTTTCAAGTTGGGCGTAAGCTTGTGCCTCGTCGGCGTATCGGCCGTAAACTACGCGCACCATTCCCGGCCGGGCTGTTACGTTTGCCTGATCGAGTCCTTTCCTGCGCATCTGTTCAGTAACGGTTTCGGCATTTTTTTTGGTTATGCGGCTCATCACCACAATGGTGTAATGTTCTTTATCTTCGGTTTCGGGAGCCGGGATTGTATCCTGATCCGTTGTTGGAGCCGGTTGGGCTACAAGTTCGGTTGCTTGAACGGGCTTTGGGGAAATGTTGGCCGGCAGGGGAGGCCGCTGCACGGGCCTGCACGATGCTGTTTCAGGTACGACGGAAGTATGTACCGGCGCTATAGGCGTGGCCCACAGGAAATAGAAGAAAACGGCCACAGCTGCCGCTGCCGCATAGTTGATCACGTCTTTATTGAATTTCAGCGTGTAAGTTTCTTTGGGCTTTTTCTTCCGGGGGGTGTCGGCGGTTTCCTTGTTCTCCGTTTTCCGGCTATTGCACGAAACGGTCGTATGACTTTGCGGTGTGATGGTGAATGAACTCAGCCCGTAAAGAGCCGGTGAAAGCACGCCGGCCTCGTTGGGTATGAACCGGTAGCTTCCGCCGAAGTCCATCTCCAGGCGGCCTATACCATGAAACTCGAATGAGCCTTGTTGCTGTAACTGGTTTTTCAGTTGCAATACGGCTTCTTCTATGATACGTAACGTTTCGGGGTAGCTGGTTTCGTGCGCCTGCATGTATGACTGTACGAGCAGGCCGTCGTTGAGTTTCAATTGCGGATTAAACCCGACGGTGCGGCGGGGCGGCAGAAATAGATTCTCATAGCCTACGTGACGCGCTGATACATATTGAGTTACGAATCCGCCCAATTGCGGTACGATGACGCAATCGTGACTCAACAGCAGTTTTTCTATATGTCGGGATAATTCATTCATACTGCAAAGTTAAAATAAAAAAATGAGATACGGAAAACATTGCCGTGGATTTGATTTGGGATTATTTTGGTTAAAGTCTGTGATGGAGGGTTCTTCAGAACTTCATCTTCAAGTAAATCAAGAGACTATCATAAAAACTGTCTTCCGCAGTTTTTTTGAGGGGCATGAACAGGTAGGTGGCGTCGCTTGACGGTTGGATGAAAAACAGGAAAATCCGGATATGGAATTTAACGGGCAAGCCGCAAAAGCATGCGTGTCCTGTTTTTAACACTATTTGCTTTCCGCCGGAAAATGTATTATCTTTGTAAAAGCGGAGCGGGGCTTTTCATGGGGAAGTCCCGCTTTTTCTATGTTTTTCGGGCATATACCAGTGGTTTTTCGGTGTATTTTCAATGAAAAATGTCCGTATTGCAATTTAAATTTGAAGTATTCGTGTTAAAAATCCGATACGGACTTTTCCCATTCCAATACTTGGAGTTGAAAAAACAAGGGTTTGAAATGTAATGAAAGGTTAAAAATGTTAATTGTGAGTTTCGGTTTGCTGATGCAGAAATGTTCAGTTCCCTTTTACAGTTTTCCGGTAAGTTTTTTATATTATTCCTTATTTTTTTTGTCTTTCCTTTGAGTTGTGTTATCTTTGCGTAAATTTTTAAGACACAATTGTTAATATAATAATATGGCAAGAAAGAAAAAGCCGCTTCCTCTGCTGGAAGAAGTTACCATTACTGACGTGGCGGCTGAAGGTAAGGCGATTGCTAAAGTTGACGGACTGGCCGTTTTCGTACCCTATGTGGTGCCCGGCGATGTGGTGGATTTGCAGGTGAGGCGTAAGAAGCACAGCTATGCCGAAGCCGAGGCGGTGAAATTTCATCGCTATGCGACAGAGCGTGCCGTACCCTTTTGCCGGCATTTCGGCGTGTGTGGCGGTTGCAAGTGGCAGTGTCTGCCTTATGAAGCCCAGTTGCGCTACAAGCAGCGGCAGGTGACCGATGCGCTTACCCGCATCGGAAAGGTGGAACTGCCCGAGATCAGTCCTATTCTTGGCAGCCGGCAGGACCGGGCCTACCGTAACAAACTGGAATTCGGGTTTTCCAATAAGAGATGGCTCACCAATGAAGAGGTGGCTTCCGGCGTGAAGTTCGACTGCATGGATGCCGTCGGGTTTCACATAACGGGAGCGTTCGACAAGATTCTCGACATAGAGGAGTGTCACCTGATGGGCGAGGAAAACAACCGTTTGCGCAACGGCATACGCAGTTATGCTTTGGAGCACGGCCTGACGTTTTTCGACTTGCGCGCGCAGGTGGGACTGTTGCGCAACATGATGCTGCGCACTTCGGCCACCGGCGAAATCATGCTCTTGCTGCAATTCTGCATCCGTTCGGCCGAGGAGGAGCAACAGGCCATGGACCTGCTTGATTACATAAAGGAAAACTATCCGGAAGTAACGTCATTGCTCTACGTCAACAACCTCAAGTGCAACGACACCATCGGTGACCTGGAGGTGAAGACCTTTCACGGAACGGACTACATTTATGAAACGATGGAGGGATTGCGTTTCAAGGTGGGGCCGAAGAGTTTCTATCAGACCAATACGGAACAGGCCTACGAACTCTATAAAGTGGCGCGCGACTTTGCCGGTCTGACAGGTGAGGAGTTGGTTTACGACCTGTATACCGGTACCGGTACCATTGCCAATTTTGTGGCCCGTGGTGCCAAGCGCGTCATCGGAATTGAATATGTGCCCGAGGCGATAGAGGACGCCAATGTCAATGCCCGCCTTAACGGATTGGACAACACGCTGTTCTTTGCCGGCGATATGAAAGATATTCTCACGCGTGATTTCATAGATCGGTACGGCCGTCCGGATGTCATCATCACCGACCCGCCCCGGGCAGGCATGCACGGCGATGTGGTGAGTACCATCCTTTTTGCCGCCCCCCGGCGCATCGTCTATGTGAGCTGTAACCCCGCCACTCAGGCGCGCGACCTGCAACTGCTCGACGGTGACTATAAGGTGGTGCGCGTGCAGCCTGTCGATATGTTCCCGCAGACACACCATGTGGAGAATGTGGTGCTGCTGGAGCGGCGCAATGGCTGATGTCTTTTCATAGTCCCGTAATGATAGTTTGCCATGATGAATGTCCGTAAATATAATCCGGTGCTCAAGAAACGGCTGGAAGAACTGGCCGGTAGAGGTGTGGCGGCGGATTTTGAACGCTTTTTCAGCGGCTTGAGCAATGCGGAGCGGCGGACGGCAGGCTATTTGCTGGGAGAGGAGATATTGCCGCAATTGCAGATGCAGGAGCAGTTCTTCAGGCTCTTCTTTACGGTGGTTCCCGCCAATCCCAAAGCTTTTTTAGGGACATTCCTGAAAGCCCTGGTGGCTCTTTACCGGCAGGGGACGGTACGTATAGCCGAAGTGGACTGGGCTGGTTATGCCCGTCTGGCATCATCGGTAGACCGCAGCAAGATACTCGTGACTCTGTTGCCGGCGCTGAATGCGGCAGAAGAGGTTGAAACGTTACTCCGCCATTTTGGGAGTGAAAGTACGGAGGCCCGTGTGGCCTGTTTGATACGGGGAGGAACGGTGCCCTGCTATTACCTTTTGTTTCAGACTCTGCGGAGAGCCGACGACAATAGTGAATTGTTGCGGCGGTGCTGTCTTCTGCTGATGCGTAAGGGGGATAGCGTGTCATTTAATATGGCTTGTGTCATCAGGCAGTATTTCGGTGTGGAGAATCTTCCCGGAACGTTTTCCCTGAAACTGAAGCCTTATCAGCTCGGCCGATTGGATTTGAACGAACAAATACTGCTGAAACTTCTTAAAGGTGAATAAAACAAAATAATTAACCGGCCGGTCGCCACACTGTTGTTGAAGGCGCAAGTGTGGTATAACGGCCATATTAATTTCATTATCCATGAAAAAGTTTTTATTAATTCTGTGTGCCGCTTTGTGCCTCACTTCAGGGGCGGAAGCTAAGAAAAAGAAAAAACAGCCGGTTGCCGCGCCGACTGCAGTGCAGCCTGTAACCAATAAGGGACTGTTCAATGTGGTTCGTAATGGTGCAGATTGGTTTTTCGAGATTCCCGACTCTCTTATCGGCCGTCGCTTCCTTGTGACGGTACGTTATACTTCCACGCCGGGCGGAACAGATAAATATGGTGGCGAACTGGTGAATCAACAGACTGTTTATTGGCAAAAAGCCCCTAATGACCAGCTGCTGTTGCGTTCTGAATTGCTGATTAATGCCGCTGATTCTGTCGATGCCATCAACCGTGCGGTTATCAGCAGTAATGAAAATCCCATTATCGGTTCCTTTAAAATAGAAAAGAAGCAGGGCAAGAACTCAAAAATCAAAGTTTCCGGTTTCTTTAATGAAGATAATCCGGCCTTGGGCGTGTCTTCTTATGCCAAATCGGCGTTTGGCCTGCAAGCGTATCTGCCGATGGCCTCCTACATAGAGAGCATTAAAACTTTCCCCCTTAACACGGAAATCCGCACCGTAAAGACTTGGGCTACTCAGGCACGCAATACTTATGCCGGAGCTTTTACCGGAAAGGTCACCATAGGACTGAATGTCTCTTTCGTCTTGTTGCCGGAAGTGCCCATGCAGCGCCGTTTCTTTGATCCGCGCGTAGGATATTTTGCCGATGACTTCAATTATTTTTCGGATAATCAGCAGCGGGTGCAGAATAAAAGCTTTATCACGCGATGGCGTTTGGAGCCTAAAGACAGCGCAGACGCTGAACGCATGAAGCGTGGAGAATTGGTCGAACCTAAGAAGCCTATTGTCTATTATATTGATCCGGCCACGCCGAAGCAGTGGCGTCCTTATCTCATACAAGGCGTTAACGATTGGCAGAAAGCCTTTGAGAAAGCCGGCTTCAAGAATGCCATTATCGGTAAGGAATGGCCGGAAAATGATTCTACCATGTCAATGGAAGATGCCCGTTTCTCAGTAATCCGTTATCTGGCGTCTCCTATTCCTAACGCTTACGGCCCCAATGTGCACGATCCGCGTTCCGGCGAAATACTTGAAAGTCATATTTGCTGGTATCACAACGTTATGACGCTTGTGCATGACTGGTATATGATACAGGCCGGAACTATAGACGAGGCTGCACAGAAGATGAAGTACGATGAAGATTTGATGGGCCAGCTCATACGGTTTGTGTCATCGCATGAAGTGGGACATACGCTGGGGTTACGTCATAACTTCGGCTCTTCGAGTTGCGTTCCCGTGGACAGTCTGCGCAGCAAAGCCTGGGTAGAGGCTCACGGACATACGCCCAGTATTATGGACTATGCCCGTTTTAACTATGTGGCACAGCCGGAAGACAGTATTTCGCGCACCGGTATTTTTCCCCGTATCGGTGAGTATGACGATTGGGCCATCCGTTGGGGCTATGCACCGATGTTTGAGGCTTATGATGATGAGAGCGACCGTTATGAGTTGAACAAGTTAACTACGGCCGTGCTTAAGGACAATCCGCGGTTGTGGTTTGGCGACGGTGAGACGAATACGACCAACGACTCACGTTGTCAGACGGAAGACCTTGGCGATGATGCCGTGAAAGCCAGCGATTATGGCATTCTGAACCTGAAGCGTGAATTGAAAGCACTGCCTGAATGGACGTATGAGGGAAATGACTTTTTCGGCAATAATCTGAAGAGTATGCACCGACAGATTACGACCCAGTTCCTGCGTTATGTTTATCATGTGAATGCCAATATTGCCGGCGTCTATAAAGACCAGCTCACGATGGACGAAGAGGGGAGTGTTTATACCAATGTTTCCCGTGACAAACAAAGGTATGCGCTTGATTTCCTTGATCGTCATATCTTTAATGAACCGCGTTGGCTGATAGATCAGGATTATGCCGGCCGCCTCTTCCCTGAGCCGCAGGATTATACTATTAATATAGGCAAACAAGTTTTGGCAAAGATGCTTAATACCGGTCGTCTTAACAATATGAATAAGGAGTATCCGGCTGATGATTATTTGTCTGATATCGCCGGTAAGCTTTTCAAGGAAGTGAAGAGCGGTGCCAAGGTGACGGCTTACCGCCGTGCTCTGCAGACAACGTATGTGGCGGCTTTGATTGCTTATTTTAATTTTTATGAGTTGAATGCTTATGGAGAGTCTCGTCCCGCGGTGCTTAATATGCTGACATCTTTGAAGAAGCAATTGTCGGCCTCCCGTGTTGCAGATGCTCCGACCAAGGCACACTATGCCTCTTTGGTAGATGTCATTACGCGTGCGCTGGCTGTAAAATAAACAGTCAGACTGATGTAATAAGGAGGGGATGATTCCGTTATTGAATTAATGAGATATCCATATCCTGTTATGATTATTTGTCCATATATTCAATTTCCCGATATCCGAAGCCGGTACACGCTGCTTTTTGGTTTGTTCTTACTTATGTTACAAACCGGTTGCAGTAGTGTTGAACGCATTTTGAAACGTGCGGAAGCGGCTCAGGGTATTGGGGAATATTGTGAAGCTGCCAATTTATACAGGCGCGCTTATCAGCGCATTCCGTCAAGGGAACGCGACCGCCGTGGAACTGTGGCCTACCGGATGGGAGATGCTTACCGTCGTTACGGCAATACGGCCCGGGCGCTGAGTGCTTATACCAGTGCTGTCCGTTATCATTATGTTGACACACTGACGTATTTCTACCAAGGTGAAATGCTGCGTCTGTCGGGCAATTATAAAGGAGCGGCCGAAAGTTACCGGCAACATTTAGAACGTTATCCTGAAGATGCCGTTGCCAGTGCAGCCCTTGAGAATGCTCTTTCCGCTCCCGCAGAAAAAGGAAAAAGTTCGGCCTATACTGTTAAACTGGCAACCATGTTCAACGGTAACCGGTCGGACTACGCGCCGGCACTGATGGGAACTGACGCTGCGGAAATATATTTCACCACAACGCGTTCGCAGGTGACAGGTAATGAGTTGAGTGGCATTACCGGCATGAAGAACGGTGACATCTACGTTTCGCGTAAGGATGAAAAAGGAAAATGGAAAATAGCAGAAATGGCCGAAGGCGTCAATACCTCCGGCGATGAGGGAGCCTGCTCGTTTTCGCCTGATGGGCAGACGATGTATCTTACCGTATGCCGTACTGATCCGCAATATCCCCGTATGGCTGAAATATGGACGGCGCGGCGTAGCGATGCCAAATGGAGCAAGCCGCAGGCGCTGAAAATTACGGCCGATACGCTCTCTTCCTATGCCCATCCGGCAGTTTCGCCTGACGGGCGTTGGCTGTATTTCGCTTCCGATATGCCGGGAGGTTATGGCGGGCTGGACATCTGGCGGGCCGAAATAATTCCCGGACACGGATTAGGTCCGGTAGAAAACCTAGGAGAGCAGATAAATACTCCAGGTAATGAAGTATTTCCCGCTTTGCGTCCGGACGGTGAATTATATTTCGCCTCGGATGGTCATACACCTAATTTGGGCGGTCTTGATCTTTATCGCGCCGTTGAGGACACGGTGACGCACCGTTGGTCCGTCCGTCATTTGCCGGCACCGATGAACAGCAATGGTGACGATTTCGGCATAACCTTTGAAGGACTGCATAATCGTGGATATTTTTCCTCCAACCGTTCCACCGGCGGCCGGGGATGGGATAAGATTTATTCGTTTTCCTATCCGGAGGTGTTGCAAACGGTGAAGGGATGGGTGTATGAGCAGGATGCCTACGAACTGCCCGGCGCCACCGTCTATATGGTAGGTAACGACGGTACCAACCTTAAATTCGGTGTGCGTAGTGACGGCTCGTTCGAGCAGCCCGTGAAACCAGGGGTTGACTACATCTTTCTGGCTATGTGCAAAGGCTTTTTGAATTGTCGCAACGAACTGCGGGCCGACACCCTTGAAACGGAGTTTCAGCACGTGTTGCAGTTTCCCTTGCCTTCAGTCAGTATTCCAGTGCTGGTGCGCAATGTTTTTTATGAGTTCGACAAAGCCACTCTCACAGACGCGTCCCGTGAGGCTCTGGACCGTCTGACAAATCTTCTGAAAGAAAATCCTAACATCACCATTGAGTTGGGGGCGCATTGCGATTATCGCGGTAATGATGCCTATAACGAACGGCTTTCGCAGCGCCGTGCCGAAAGTGTGGTGAAATATCTGACCGAACATGGCATCGTGAGCGAACGGCTTACGGCTAAGGGCTATGGTGAGAAACAACCTAAGACGGTGACTAAAAAACTGGCTGAGACTTATGATTTCCTGAAAGAAAACGATGTTCTGACCGAAGAGTTCGTTTTGAAACTCACCCCCGAGCAACAGGAAATCTGCAATGCACTCAACCGGCGTACCGAATTTAAGGTACTGCGTACAACCTACGGACTGTTTGACGAAAAGGGGCATCTTCTTCAGGATAAACAGGCAAAGTCCGGCACACCATAATATTTTGAAAGTACGGAACGTGAGCGTCTTATACCGGTCTGTTTTCAGCATCCGCACTTTTAACACAATTTGCTTTTCGCCTGAAAATGTATTATCTTTGTAATAGCAGAGCGGGACTTTCCAATGGAAAGTCCCGCTCTTTCAGTGTTTTTCCGGTGTGTTTGGGTAGTTTTTCTTCGTATTTTTTCGCAGAAATCCCCGTATTACAATTCAAACTTCCCGTATTCGTGTTAAAATTTTAATAAGGACTTTTCAGAATCCGCGGCTTCAAACCTATATTTTAACACATAGGAATGTTGTGGAAAGTTAAATATGTTAAAGTCAAATGGCCGGTTTGCGTCATGAACGGTACATTTTACGTATTTATCCCATTGTACCTCTTATTGCGGCTTTCAATATTTTTCCTTCGGAGAAGGGGGGACAAGGAAATATAGCGGAAATGTAAAAACAAGTATAAATAAGTAGGGAAAAGTCCGGTTTTACTTTGTATTTCGCCTCTCTTGGCGTAACTTTGCAGTTAAAGTAAAAAAACACTGTAAATCGGGCATGCCTGAACGGCACGCACAATAGTTTCGCCGGCAAAGGACGGAAGTGTCCGCTCCGGCTGTTGCTGCTTTGTTTAAGTTTTAAGACCGGCGTGCGAAGTTTCACTAGCGGCCAGTATGAAAGGAAACCGCAAAAGGAGTTTAAACAAGAACTTTACTATAAACATAAATACTGTCATCACCATGAGACATACTACACAAATAGCATTCATCCTCTTATTTTCATTGTTTTTGCATGCGCCAGTGGCGGCACGCAGCATAAATGTCATTCCTACGCCCCAGTCGGTGGTTATGGGAGAAGGGGCTTTTAAACTGACCCCCTCTACCCGCATAGAGGGACAAGGCAAGGGAGCCGGTGAAGTAGCGGATTTCTTTATCGGAAAATTATATCGTGCCGGAATGAGAGCCTCTGAAAAACGGGGAGATAAAAAACAGGGATCCGTCATTTTTAAAATAAGTGCCACTGCTCCGGAAGGCCGTGAGGCCTACGCTTTGGAGATAGGTCCGCAGGGCGTATTGGCACAAGCCCGTACTACAACCGGCTTGTTTTATGCCGCACAGACGCTACTCCAGCTTTTGCCGCCCCAGGTAGAGGCTACGGCCGCTACGGACAAGAGCTTGTTTCGTACTGCTCCCACATGGGAACTCCCTTTCCTCAAAATAGAAGACGCTCCCCGTTTTTCCTATCGCGGTGTTATGCTCGATCCTTGCCGCCATTTCATTCCGGTGTCTGCCGTGAAGAAACACATAGAGCAGCTTGCCGCTTTTAAGATAAACAAGTTGCATTGGCATCTTACGGATGATCAGGGATGGCGTATTGAGATAAAGAAATATCCCCTTCTCACAAAAGTGGGCGCCTATCGCACAGAGGGCGACGGTTCCAACTATGGAGGTTACTACACACAGGAGGAGGTAAAAGATGTGGTGGAATATGCCCGCAAGCATCATATAGACATTGTTCCCGAATTAGAAATGCCCGGTCATGGTATGGCGGCAATAGCCGCTTATCCATGGCTGTCGTGCCATGGCGACACGGTTAAGCCGCGCATCATCTGGGGGGTGGAGGACGTTGTTATATGTCCCGGGCGTGAAACTACTTTCACGTTCCTGAAGGATGTCATAGATGAAATGCTACCTCTCTTTCCCGGAGAACTGTTTCACATAGGCGGCGATGAATGCCCGCGCCAGCAGTGGAAGACCTGCGACAGTTGTCAGGCACTCATGCAACAGGAAAAATATACCAGACTTTCACAGCTTCAGAGTTATACCGTGGGAGAAATAGGCAAATACTTGAAGCAAAAAGGCAAACGGCTTATAGGTTGGGATGAAATACTGGAAGGCGGTAATTTAGATTCTTCGGCCATAGTCATGTCGTGGCGAGGTGAAGACGGTGGAATAACGGCTGCCGGCATGGGGCATCAGGTGCTTATGACACCTTCGAGCCACGGCTTCTATTTTGATCAGTTTCAGGGCGATTATGTAACAGAGCCGACAGCTATAGGCGGTTATAGCCCTCTGGAGAAAGTCTATGCTTACGATCCGGTACCTAAAGCATTGAAAGAAACAGGAAAAGAACAAAATGTTCTCGGCGTTCAGGCCAACTGCTGGAGTGAATACATACACACAACGGACATGTTGGAATATCGTCTCTATCCCCGTGCATTGGCTCTGGCGGAAGTGGCATGGACGCAACCGGCCCGCAAGAACTTTGCCGATTTCTGCCGGCGCGTTGACGGTGACGCGGCGTTGCGTCTCAAAGCCTGGAATGTCAATTTCCACATACCGCTTCCTGAACAGCCAGAAGGATGTAACGACCAGCTGGCTTTCACTGATCATTGTGATTTGTCGCTGACTACTACACGGCCTCTGGATATTGTATATACCACGGACGGCTCACAACCAACGGAAACGTCTATGCGTTATGTGGCTCCCATCCGTCTGGAAAGGACAACAACCGTGAAGACTGCCACATTGCTCCCTTGCGGACTGATGGGGCCGATACGCACCATCAGTGCGACAAAAATGTCATATCTGCCGGCGGTTGAAGCTCCCTCAGGAGATAAGGTGAAATTGTCCCTCTACAATGGCCGTTATGCCTCTCCTTATATTCTGCCTGCTGTTCCGGATACGGTCATTACAGTGGAGAAAATAGAGGCTGTGCGTGGTCAGCGTCAGATTAACAGCCTGCTTGGGAAGTCGGAGGATTATGCTTCTGTGGCCGAAGGCTATATTGACATAAAGGAAAACGGCATTTATGAATTCTCATCCAATAACAGTCAGGTGTGGATTGACGGTTTACTCACAGTTGACAACAGTACGCTGAAAGTGGCCCGTTTTTCTCCCAACAAACGCCAGTTGGCCTTGGCAAAGGGCAAGCATGCCGTTAAAGTGGTGTTTCTGGGCGGTATCTTCAAGGGATGGCCCACCTATTGGGATGATGGAAAAGTGTCTTGCAAAAAAGTTGGACAATAATAAGAAAAACTCCCGACAACTTTATCTTATTAGAAATCATTCATGGCTAAAATACATAACATTTCTCTCAATAACGTTAAGGACGACTTGCGTTATTTACAGTTACTGGCCCGTGATTTTCCTACAGTGTCAAGAGTGACTACTGAAATCATCAATCTTGAAGCCATATTGCATCTGCCCAAACCGACAGAACACTTTCTGGCCGACTTGCATGGGGAGAACGAAGCATTTCAGCACGTTCTTAGAAATGCGTCGGGTAATATCAAGCGAAAGGTCAATGAACTATTCGGCAGTACTCTGCGTGAACAGGAAAAGAAAAATCTCTGTACTCTCATTTACTATCCGGAACAGAAGCTGGAGCTGGTGAAGCGGCAGGACGCCAATATGGCCGATTATTATCAGACAACTCTCAACCAGCTCATTACGGTATGTCGAAATGTATCTTCAAAATATACCCGTTCGAAAGTAAGAAAAAGCCTGCCAGAGGAGTTTGCTTATATCATCGAGGAGCTATTGCATGAATCTACGGAAGATCATAATAAACAGGCTTATTTCAATGTCATTATACAGACAATTATCGGCACACGGCGCGCTGACCATTTTATTATAGCCCTCTGTTATCTTATACAGCGGCTGGCTATTGACCGCCTGCATATTCTGGGCGATATTTATGATCGTGGACCCGGAGCCCATCTCATAATGGATACTCTGTGTAACTATCATAATATAGATATGCAATGGGGTAACCACGACATCCTGTGGATGGGAGCGGCAGCCGGAAATATGGCTTGTATAGCAAGCGTCTTGCGCCTTTCACTCCGCTATGCCAATACGCAAACACTTGAAGAGGGGTATGGCATAAACATGGTCCCTTTGGCGACATTTGCCATGGAGACGTATGCTGATGATCCTTGTACTGTCTTCATGCCCAAAATAGATAATGGCGCCAAGGGGATTAATGAAAAAACCAGACGTCTCATCGCGCAAATGCACAAAGCGATAGCTATCATACAATTCAAACTTGAGGGGGCGCTTTATGCGAGGCATCCGGAATGGGCGATGGAAGACCGTTCTCTGTTGGAAAACATACATCTTACGAAAGGAACAATAGAACTGGGCGGAGAGATTTATGATTTACTTGATAAGAATTTCCCGACTCTCCAGCCTGATGATCCTTACCGGCTCACCAACGAAGAACAGGAACTCATGAATCGCTTGCAGCACTCGTTTCTCATCAGCGACCGCTTGCAGCGCCATGTTAACTATCTCCTTTTACATGGCAGCATGTATAACGTTTTTAACTCTAATCTGTTGTTTCACGCTTCAGTACCTTTGAACGAAGACGGAAGCTTGAGGAACGTGCTCATTGGTGGGAATTATGCTCATGGCAAGGAACTGTTAAGCCGCATAGAGCAGATGGTACGGACGGCATTCGATTCTGTGGTAGAGAAAGAGGAGCAGGATAACGCATGTGACTTCTTCTGGTATCTGTGGTGCGGGCCGGACTCACCTCTGTTTGACAAATCAAAGATGTCTACTTTCGAACGTTATTTCATAGCGGATAAAGCCACACATGTAGAGAATAAAGGGTGGTATTATACCTTGCGCGATAAAGCAGAAGTGTGCGATCGGATTATGGATGAATTTGAAGTGTATGGTCCTCATCGGCATATTATCAATGGGCATGTTCCTGTGCGCGTAGGTAATGGTGAGACTCCCATTAAAGCTGATGGACGTTTAATGGTCATAGACGGCGGATTTGCCCGCGCCTATCATAATACCACCGGCATTGCCGGTTACACTTTGGTATATCACAGTCGTGGATTTCAGTTGGTACAGCACGAGCCATTCTCTTCTACTGAAGAAGCTGTCATTAACGGAACAGACATTCGCAGTACGACACAGATTGTAGAATTGACCGGAGATAGAGCAATGGTGAGCGACACTGACATTGGGCAGAAACTACGTACTCAAATAGCTGATTTGGAGAAACTGCTTGTGGCTTATCGCCGGGGTATAATCAAAGAACGTACCTGACATAAGGAGATTCTATGAGTATTTGCTATAAAGTAACACATCTTTCCTCTACTCAAATATTTGAAATTTTAAATAATAGGATATGAAAAGTTTAAGAGAATTATATCGCATAGGCCAGGGACCATCCAGCAGTCATACTATGGGACCGCGTATGGCCGCCGAGAGAGTCTTGCAACAAAATCCGGATGCTGCGGTATTTCGTGTCACTCTTTACGGAAGTTTGGCGGCAACCGGAGAAGGGCACCTTACAGACTATGCTATCAAACAGGTACTAGGAGAAAACCGCACAGAAATAGTGTGGCATCCGGAAATAGTCCCTTCATTTCATCCTAACGGAATGAAATTTGAAGCATTAGACAGTAATAGACAATGTTACTATGAATGGACCGTTTACAGTATTGGCGGTGGGGCACTGGCTGAAGAAGGAGCATCTCCGATTGATACACCGGAGATTTATGAATTGGATCATCTGGCCGACATACAGGAATGGTGCAGAACCAGAGGCAAAAATTATTGGGAATATGTAGAAGAGTGTGAAGGGCAAGAAATTTGGGATTATTTGGCAGAAGTATGGCAAGTTATGAAAGCGGCCGTAGAGCGAGGTATTGACCATGAAGGAGTTTTGCCCGGTTGTCTGAACCTACGCCGGAAGGCTCCGGATTACTATATTAAGGCGATGGGCTATGGAGCTAACCTTCAGACGAGAGGACTGGTGTTTTCCTATGCACTGGCTGTGAGTGAGGAGAATGCTTCCGGCGGACAAATTGTCACGGCGCCTACTTGTGGAGCTTGCGGAGTAGTTCCTGCAGTGCTCTATCACATACAGAAAAGCCGTAAATTTTCAGACAAACGTATTTATCATGCTTTGGCAACAGCCGGTATAATAGGTAATATAGCGAAGAGCCGTGCGTCTATATCCGGGGCCGAAGCCGGTTGCCAGGCTGAAGTAGGTGTAGCGTGTGCCATGGCCGCGGCCGCAGCCAATTATATTTTTGGCGGTAGCCTTGCTACTATTGAATATGCTGCGGAAATGGGATTGGAACATCATTTGGGGATGACATGTGACCCGGTATGTGGTCTTGTACAAATACCATGTATTGAACGTAATGCCCATGCTGCAGCTCGTGCTTTAGACGCAAATATTTATGCCACTTACGCTGAAGGGATACACCGTATTCCTTATGATAAAACAGTAGAAGTTATGAAGCAGACAGGGCACGACTTGCCTTCGCTTTACAGAGAAACAAGTGAAGGTGGCCTTGCCAAAGAATTTAAGAGCGTATAATTTATAAAGATGCAGAAAAATGCGGATATTCTTTTTATCCGCATTCATACAAATAATTATATAGCCTCAGTATACTTTGCTACCATAATAGAAGAAAACGATCAAACGGATAAGAAACATAGCACGTATAATAGCATGTAGCCTTATTTCAGGCTACTTGCTACTTCTTTTTATTGCAAACTTTTCTCCAGCACAACGCTGGCTAGCAAATATCATTGAGAGTTCTTTGGAAAAAAAACTTCATACGGAAGTTTGTATTAAAAGGGTGGAATTCGGTTTGTTCAATCGTGTCATTTTACATGATGTAACAATTTATGACCTTCAAGAACAGCAATTTATACGTGGAAATATTATTTCAGCCAAAATAGAATATCTTCCACTTCTTAAAAAGGAAATCTCTCTCCGGTCTGTCTCTTTGCTGGATGGAAGGATTAATATTTATAAGAAGCATGCAGATAGTACCGCTAATTATCAATTTATTCTTGACGCTTTTGCTTCTTCTGAAAAGGAACCTTCGAAACTTAATTTGCGCTTAAACTCTTTTATCATTCGACGAACCCAAATTTCGTATAATGAACTTTATAAGCCTCAAACTCCCCAAAAGTTCAATCTCAGTCATGTCCGAATTTCAGATTTAGATGCAAATATCAGTCTCAAACGACTGACGCCTGACGAATTGATTTTCCGTATTCGCCATCTTTCGCTCAAAGAAAGCAGTGGGTTGCAAGTAAAGAAATTGACTATGCGAGTGACTGCTGATCGCAAGAGATGCTATATTTCAGATTTTAAATTACAACTTCCTGGCAGTATTATATCAGAGAACAATCTATATGCCCGATATGATGCTGCCGATATTTCGCAGATAATAAAAACGATACGGCTCCATGGTAGGATAAGGCAAGCACATATCTCTGCGAATGATGTTATGTGCTTTCTGCCTCAATTGCAGTATGTCGGAGCATCTTTCGAATTATCGACAGATTTCAATATTACGCCTCAAAGTATCTCTTTGTCAGCCATAGATATCTATGGTTGTGATGGCTGTCTTGAGCTAAAAGGCAAAGTGTTGATGAAACGTCGGGATGGTAAAATAGTCCATACGGACATTCATGCGGAAAAAGTAAAAATGGCTTCAGAGGCCGTACGTCCCATTGCCGGTAAATATTTGAAGAACCCCGTGCAGAATGTGATTAATTATTTGGGCGATATTACACTTGCCGGAACATGCAGTTTACCTAGTCAGGGAAACAAACAGATACAGGCAGAAATCATGACTGGTGTCGGAGAGGTTAACATATCCGCACAATGGCAAGGTCAAACCTGTACAGCGCAAATTTCGTCGCCATTATTGGACTTTACTTCCTTGTCAAAGGAAAAACTGCCACAGAGCATTGGTTTTAAAGCCGATGTTTATGCGGATTTCACAGATAAGAAACAGCCTGACGCTTCCCTTGATTTGTGTATAGAACATTTGGCTTATAGAGGGTATGCGTATAAGGACATCACAGTAGATGCAGATTTGGCTCAGGCTAATTTAGCCTTGGTCTCACAGTGTACAGATCCGAACCTTAACCTCAGTGTCCGATTAAAAGGTGTCATTGATGAGAAGCAGTTTAAATCATTGGCGCTTCAGGCTGATATCCGCAATATAGCTCCGTCTAAATTAAATATGTTTTCTCGTCAGGGAATGGAAAACATTTCGGCCAAAGTATCTTTAGAACTGCCGCAAATCATAGGCACGCGTTGGAGCGGAACGCTAGATGTGACAGATTTTGTTAAAAGAGGTAAGTCTTTCGAAGACACCTATAAGCTGGATAGGTTCCATTTAGCATTAGCACCTTCGTTTCGGGGTACATCACTCGTTTTGGACAGCGATTTCGGGCATGCGGAAGTTGATGGCGTCTTGTCTGTATCCTCTCTCATGGAGAGTGTGCAACACATTTTAGGCAAGGCTTTTCAAAAAACAAATTCTGACAACCGTCCAATCATTAGCAAGATGAGTGGAAGAGACTGGCCAGAGTGGCAATTTTCGGCAACCTTATTCAAGACAGACTTTTTCAATAAGGTTCTGAATCTGCCGTTGGCTATTGACGGTCCGGTCAATATCGAAGGAAATTTGCGGGCTGACGGGCAACGTTTTTCTATTATTGGAGGTACAGCAGGATTTGATTTTAAAAATTTGGCCGTCAAAGATTTCAGTTTCTACTTGAGCGGAGAGAACGATGAATTTTCATGTCTTACACAAGGAACAAAAAAGATCGGTAAGAATGACACCCGATTTGCCCTTACCAATAAAGCCTACAATGGAACTATGGCGAGCCAGCTGACTTGGTCAGACAATGCTCAAAAATTCTTCGGACAAATAAAAACCAATACTTACCGGAAATTATCCCCGACAGGACAGCACATTATAAGTACAGACATATTGCCGACTGATATAACCATCAGTGACTCCACATGGCTCGTCAATGGCGGTAATGTTAGTTTTAGTGACAGGCGGGTGGATGTTTCTGGTATACGCATCAGCCACAGGGATCAGTCCTTGTCGCTTGGGGGAAGTCTGACATCATCCTTACAAGACAGTATTAAGGTTCAGCTCCACAGGATTGATGTGGGATTTATTCTGAATTTGATAAATCTGCAGCCGGTTTCCTTCAGTGGCTTGGCAACCGGTTCCATTTATGCCGGAAAAGATGTCGGCGGAAATTTTCTCATTGATGGCAGGCTCAACGTTCCGGACTTCCATTTCAATGAAGGAAAAATGGGGGATGCCGCTGTTAATCTTAAGTTCAGCACAGGAAACAAGCGACTGTATATCAATGCGGATATGCAGGAAGACCAAGTTAGTCGCACCCAAGTTAACGGTTATGTCGGAATAGCAGAAAAGGCACTCGACTTACACGTACAGAGCCAAAATACCAATCTTCATTTTTTGCGTCGCTATATTTCCAATATTTTTGGTGATATTACCGGGCGTACCTCCGGAAAATGCCGTATTTACGGTACTTTCAAGAAACTCGACTTTGAAGGTTATGAACGGGCTAGGATGGGAGCTACGGTATTGGCTACAGGCTGTCGTTACGATGTCAGCGACGGGAGAATAACGATGCTGCCCGGTATTTTTGATTTTAAGGATTTTACTCTTACTGACATCAGGGGAGGGCGAGGCAAACTTAACGGTAAACTGAAACATGAACATCTTAAAAGAATAACCTACGACTTCGCCGTAGAGGCCAATCATCTGATGGCCTATGACAAAGACAAGGATGTAGACACGCCTTTTTCTGCCACGGCCATCGGTACCGGCAATATCCATTTGTCCGGCAGTCCCGGGCTTATCAATGCCGACATCAGCCTCAAGCCGGAAAATGGCACCATGATAGTATATGCCGTCAACAATCCTACGGTCTTTGGCGACAACACGCTCCTTTCTTTTCAGAACAAAGTACTGCAGCCTGTTGAGGCTGAAACAGATTCCGCTTTTTCAATATCCGATGTAACGGGTATTGTAGAACAAACCATCGCAACGCTTCCTCAACCGGTGGAAGACGAACAGTTGCCGAATACCACAGACATTCATCTCAATTTTCTCATAGACATGCAGCCTGAGGCCGCTCTTAAAATCATCATGGACGAGAAAAGAGGAGATTACCTTATTCTGCACGGAAGCGGTCCTCTGCGTGCTACTTTCCATAATAAGGGACTGTTTCAACTGTTTGGTACCTACACTGTAGACAGAGGCAGCTATAAAATGGCCATACAGGACCTTATCCGTAAAGACTTTCAGTTCCAGCGCGGTGGTACCCTCACTTTTTCCGGTTTGCCGTTTGAGGGAGATTTGGACATGCAGGCAGTTTATACTGTCCCATCGGTCTCATTGTCCGATTTGGGGCTCGGATCAGGATTTTCCGATAATTCCGTTCGGGCAGACTGCATTCTCAAGTTGTCAGGCAAGGCATTGGCACCTCAAATATCCTTCGACCTGAACTTACCTAATGTCAGCGATGATGTCAAGCAAATGGTCCGCAGGCTTATTTCTTCCGAAGAAGACATGAACATGCAGATTCTTTACCTTTTGGGGATAGGCCGTTTTTATACTTACAACTTTGCCTCCTCGCAGGCAGCTATTGACGGACAGTCGCAGAGTTCTGTAGCCATGAAATCATTCCTGTCGAATACTCTCTCAGGACAACTTAATAACATTATTTCCAATGCTGTAGGTTCTTCAAAGTGGAGTTTCGGCACTAATCTCTCCACCGGACAAATTGGCTGGAGCGACATGGAAGTTGCCGGAATCCTGAGCGGACGGTTACTCAACAACAGGCTTTTGATAAACGGGAATTTCGGTTATCGCGACCGTGCCGCCTCAACCACCAATTTTGTGGGCGATTTCGACATCAACTATTTGCTCACCCCCGATGGCTCTGTCAATCTTAAAGCCTACAGCGAAACCAATGACCGGTATTTTTCCAAGTCGTCCATGACCACTCAGGGCATAGGTATTCAACTTAAGAGAGATTTCACCAACTTTCGCGATTTATTCACTATCAAAAAGAAAAAAAGAAGGCAAAATAAATAAGAGATCTGCTTGCGGAAAATAGGAAACTGGGCGTTTTACTTTAACATTTTTAACTTTCTGCAACATTTCAATAGGTTAAAATATAGGTTTGAAGTACTGAATGTTGAAAAGTCAGTATTGGATTTTTAACACGAATACTTGGATTTAAAATTGCAATACGGGGAATTTTCAGTTTTTTACCTCAGAAAAATACTGGAAAATGCCTGAAAAATACTGAAAAAGCGGGACATCCCATCTGAACTTCCCGCTTCGCTGTTGCAAATATACGAAATTTTTAAGGCAAAAGCAAATAGTGTTAAAAACAACAGTCGAAGCCGGTTGTGAAGGGGTGAAAGATGTTTAGAGAGTACGACAAATGGTGAATACGAATAGGGGAGAAATGTGGTAGTTGATGGTAGCTCTGAGGTTTTCTGAAAGAATATGAGCAATGAGAGATGTACCCTCAACTTGTATTCTGATGTCATTTCTAACATTCAGGTCAGGAATATCAAAAGTCTTATATACAGCTTCTTTAGCGCTCCAAAAGAGGACGGCGCTAGTTTCTTCCGACAGAAAGTCTATTTTGTTTAGTTCCTGATATTCGTCTGGTGTAATGAATTTGTCGAGAAGTTTTGCTGCACGCGGAGTTCTTGCTTCCAGGTCTATGCCCGACGGATTTTCCGATATTTGCACTGCTACGTGGTTTCCGCTATGGGTAATGCTGATGTAGCGGCTGTCATGTAGAATATATGGCCTGCCGCTTGGATAACTGGCTATGCGTGCTGAGGGGCCCATGAGATGATGAAAAAGAACTCGGGCGGCCAGCCACTCTTTCCGACGTTTGAGAGAGCGGAATCCGAGTACTTCTTTATCATAACCGATGTCTGGTGGGAGGAGTTGCAGAAGTTCTTCTTCCGTTTCGGTAATTTCCCAAAAGGAAGTTTGCAGTGTGGGGGGATAAGATGAAAACATGTAGTCTGCACTTATGGCGGGATTCTTAAAAGGGACAATCTTCCGGAGCCTGTTTCTTAACTGAGTTCTGAGGCTGTGGGACAGACTGGGGGGATGTGCTTCCGTTGGCACGGGGCGAGAGCATCTCCATGTTCTCTGCCCATATCTCTGTTACGTAGCGGGTTTTTCCTTGTTTGTCGGTATAGGTGCGGGTTCGGAGCTGCCCTTCTATGTATAGTTTGTCGCCTGTATGTACATAACGTTCCACGATTTCGGCCAAACGCCGCCAAAGGAGTATGCTGTGCCACTCCGTTCGCTCTGGAACGGTAGTACCATTGGGGAGGGTATATCCCGGCGTACTCGTGGCTAGTCGTAAAGTGGCGGTGGCTACGCCGTTGTCGATGTAGCGTACATCGGGCTCTTTGCCGACGTTGCCGATAAGCATTACTTTATTGAGGGACATTTTTAAGTTTTTAGAGGTGATAGGATTGGCAACCGTTTCCTGAATCGTATGGTTACCGGAATCGTTCGGCCGCGCGTACCAGCGCCTCATCCTTCCTGATGGCTCTGCGGGCCAACCATCCTGAAACATAGGATATCAGAGGGAGAAACAGGCCGATGGAGTAGGACATGGATACGTTGTGGCGATTTTCAAATGCGTAGCTATAGGCCAGAATGCTGACGTAAAGCAGAAGGATAAAAATCAATAAGAGATTGCACAGCCGTATCTGTCGCGGACGATTCTTGTAATTGAAAATGGTGAAAAGGGCGGTTAGAATACTTAAAACGGTAAAGGCTAAAACTCCCCAAGGACAGGAAATAAAATGTTCTTCAGTTCCTGTGATGGCATAGCTCATAAGAGAGGAACCGTTTGAGAAGGTAATGATGGGCGTACAAAAGGTAAAGGCCGGAATAATACCGGCCAGTAACAAATAGACGCTTTGAATGCGCTGTATCATAAGTCAGAACTTAATTTTTCTTTTTCTTTGATTGGATTACGGAAATATATTTTGTCATTGAGATATTCATCAGCCGAAATGAGAGTAGGCTTGGGAAGCTTCTCGTAATAGCGTGAAATTTCAATTTGCTCACGGTTTTCAAAGGTCTCTTCAAGGTTGTCGTTGCCGGAGGCGAATTCCTTGAGTTTCTTGGAGAGATCTTCCTTCATTTTTACAGAAATCTGATTGGCACGCTTGGACATGATGACAATGCTCTCATAAATGTTATCCGTTCCTTTGCAGAAATCCATTAAATTGTGAGTCTCTGTGTTTGTAGGTGCTTTGCTTCTTTTGTAATCCATTATTTTATGTCTGTATTGATGTTTCTGTCGTATTTGATATCAGGAAGGCGTCTTCCTGTTGATTCCGCTTGCCTTCCGCTATTTGTTCACTGCTTTAATCCTCACTGTCCGAGGAAGAGGTGTATTGTTTGGCTTTTTTGAATAATTCGTTTGCCTCTTTCATGTATTTTGACTCGGGATACTCATTGGTGAATCCGTAATATTCGTCAATGGCATTGTGGTAGCGCTCTTCTTTTTTAGACTCAATACTTTGTGCGGCAAGTTCGAATTTGGCTCGCAGAATCAGGATGGCAAAATCTTCCCGTCGTGAAGTATATGGAAAATCTTTGATGGCATTTTCCGCTGTTACGATGCAGGCTTGATAATTGGAGCCACCATTGGAACAGTTGAGAAAATAGCTTCCGAGGTCATAGTAAAGTTTAGCGGAAAGATATTCTTTCTCCACCAGTCTGTCTTGTAGCTTGAATATGATTTCTTGTACTTCTGCAGAAAGTACACTCCCGGGATATAATTCCAAAAACTCTTGAAATTCGCTGATCGCCTCGTAGGTGGCGCTTTGATCGAGTTTGACTTCGGGAATGTTCTTATAGAGAGACATTCCGCAATAGAAGTGGGCTTTTTCTGTATATAGACCTCTGGGGTAGCTCTGATAGTACTTACGGAAAAAAGACATGGCTGCGTTATAATTGCGCGCTTTATAACTGCTCATTCCCGAAAGGAAAAGCGACTCCTCGCCTTTGTTGGTTCCTTTAAAAGTGGCAATGACGTCTTGCAGGAAAAGGCTGGCGCGATTATACTGCCCTTCAAAATAATATTGTTTGGCCGCTTCGTATTTGTAGTCGTAATTGTTTGTTTTCTGTAATTTGTTGTAATTACCGCATGATATAAGGAAGAGAAAAACGGTAAATGATAATATAATATGGAGGTAATGTTTCATATTGTAATTTTGCGGCAAATTTACTAATATCTATGGATATGAGCCAAATGTTTTATAGATAAAATCGTTAAATGACTCGGAACAAGGCCATGTCGCTTGTTGTTTTTCTTGTGATAATCGCAATCAGATTCAGAATGTTTTCTTGATGGAAATTTGCATGCCTGTGTTGTTGCCGATTTGAGCTCCTCTATCAAGGCCGAAAGCCAGTTTTACCTGCCATCCGCTGAGTACAGGCTTGTGTTGCCATGGGGAACTCAATGTCGCTTCACATAAAAAACTGTTGTTGTATTTCGGAGTAAGATAGGGAGTATGATACGTTCCCAAATTACTGGTGTAGGAATAGAGTAACCGGTAGTGTAACCAAGGAATAGGGGTGCCGGAAATGCCAAAATGGTGGGCTTTGAAGCGATTGTTGTTGAAATTCAGTTTCTCGTCGTTTCTATAAAGCGGAGAGGTGAATAGGGGATTACCTATGGGTTGTCCCCAATTTTGCCAGCCTGAGTGGATGGTATGATTATAGTAATTGTCTATTGCACTGATTTGATCAGGTATTTCGGGAGTATGGTCATGATATACCGCTCCGGCCTGATAAGTCGTGTTCATAAATTCGTAGACAAAGGTATTGATATACGGATTTTGAGGGAGGTTGATTTCTGCACCGATAAGTCCGTCTAGCCAGCCGTATTGGAAAAACATCATGGAGTGGTCCTCGAAAAAATGATCATAATAGGTGCGTATTTCCCAATCTTTACCAACGTAACTTAAGGAAAATAGCCAGCTTCCGACCGTATTGCCATTGGCGTTTTTATAGACAGTTTCACCGATGTCATGTCCTGTACCAAATATGACTTCAATAAAATCGCGGATCCCTTGGCCCAGTTTCTGCTCCTTGCCATTATTAAAAATGCTTCCGCCAAACATACATGCCATTTCCAGGCCGCCTTCAAAAATGAGAGGAAACTTGTCTTTGTTTCCAAAGCGCATATAGCCGGCTTTAGTGTGATAGAGAGTGCGTTTGCTGTAATTTGTACCGGCTGTGTAATGTCTGGCCCATTTCCCGTCTGTAGTGATACCATAGCCAAAATGTCCTTTTATACCTATCCAATCGCTTTTTCCTGTGATAGAAATGTATTCCGGTATTTCGATGCGTGCTTCGGGAATAGGGTGGGAGTTAATGCCGAATGTTTGGCTACCGCTGCTCAATTCCTGATTCTTCAAGGCCATAGGGCGTTCTTTACTGCCTAGTGAAAGGCGTACGCCGCGATAGGCGAAGTCTGCGTACATTTGTTGTACAAAAACACTGCTTTCAGCGTTATAGCGGAAACCAATGTCTGTTCCATAACCGATGCGCCATTTGTGGGTCGTGTCACTTTCAGAAGCTTTTCCGAATCTGACCCTTAAATGGCCGTTGTCACCTGTTATGCTGGACATACCATAACGATTGGCGTTTAACCATAGGGGTGTTTGTCCCTTTGACGCAGTTATTTGGGCTTCTATACTGTAATTTATATCTTCTCCTAATCTTTGTATGGCATTTTGTGCGTTGGTCGTATGAGCAAACAGAAAGAGGGCTATAATGAAATTTTTGAGTTTCATAATTAAGTAAAAAAGAGATTCTTGCCTATGTGGTTATATGTGAAATATATGCAAAAGTAGCAATTAATTAAGAAATGGCCATCTTTTGTCGGGTAATAAGGCAAACTTTTTCTTTTGCAGCTCGATAAATGTTTCTCTGAAGTTCTCGTAATAGAATAAAACTGTTTTATTGTCTGTTTCTTATTGAATTTGGGAATGATTTTATAGCGCTTGCCACCCAAAGGATTTATGGTATGCTCAGATAGAGTTGCGTTGTTGTAGTATAAATATTTATAAGGAAAGGTGTTTATTGTCGAAGTTTTTCATGATTATATTTGTATCTGTTCCCGACATACCGTCCTGGATTATTATAATTCAAGACTTGGGCGGGAACACCTGCGGCGGTTGCATTGTCAGGAATGTCTTTTGTAACAACTGCTCCTGCGCCGATTGAAGAGTTACTGCCTATTTTAACATTCTCGACGATACTGACATGCGGACCGATATATACATTGTCACCGATTATTGCAGGTGTGTTGTGATTTGTTCCAATGTTGAGAAATTGGGATATATTGACATTATTGCCGATGACTGTAGCTCCGTTTACAATCATACAGATATTATGGCCGGTATAGAAGCCGTATCCTATTTTAGTGAAGGGCGATATCTGCACCTGTGCTTTTTTGCTGACTCTCTCATACATGAAACGACAGAAAGGATAAAGAAAACCTTTGTATGAAGACAGCCGCAACCAAAACAGTAATGTGCTGCTGAATGGTTTGATACTGTGGAAAAGAATGGATAATGTGGATTCCATTTTTCCTGTACGCCTGAATCTGTCACTCTTAATAAGGATCATGCAGTCGCTATAGCTTTCTGCAATGGGTATGCAAAGTTTTTTGCCGGCCAGTTCGTAATATTCCGTTTTCATGAATGCTGAAAATAAACCGCCAAATACCCAAAACGGACTACCTTAACTACAATGTAATGGTTATATCTACATAAGAAGAAAGCGGGGTATCTGACTCCTGCTTGTTCGTCGTTAAGGTCCTAGGAAAACCTGTAGAATGAACAGAACAGAATAAAGACACCCACGCCGTTGGTATAACTATACATACCTGAAAGTGTGCCGGAGGACATAATAAGCCCTCTGCACACTGTCGGGGACGGTATATACCTACCCGTAGCATCTACTTCTGCGATGTTTTTTGATTCTACGTTTGAATTTCCTAGGTTCTAACGACCAAAAACAAAGCGTTGGTAAACGCATTCCAAAAATGTAGCGCTTCTCCTCCGCTTGATGTTCCGTTCCCTTTCGGGTAGGTATGGCGTGAGTGAAGCAGTTGCAAATATACGGAGATTTTTTAAAAGATAGCGGTTGAATCGTTTTTTTAGTGATGTAAGATGTGCTTGATGGTTTGTCCTCCACCCGATAGTTTTATTTATATCACAATTGTGAGATGTTGACGTTTAAAGGGTTTTATTTTAACGTGTCGGAATGATTTGTTTTTGACTTCTGTCTTGTTTATTGTGGTTTTTATATATTTTTGCATCATAATTTATGATAGACAGAAATACCATACAACGGATAATGGATGCCGCGAACATTGTGGACGTGGTAAAAGAGTTCGTGACTCTTCGTAAAGCCGGAGTTAATTATAAAGGGTTATGTCCGTTTCATGATGATAAGACGCCAAGTTTCACTGTCTCACCTTCCAAGCAGTTGTGCAAATGCTTTTCTTGCGGAAAGGGAGGCAATGTGGTTCATTTCATCATGGAACATGAGCAGATGTCCTATCCGGAAGCTATTAGATGGCTGGGTAAGAAATATGGAATAGAGATAGAGGAAAAAGAGTTGACGGATGATGAAAAACGTTCGGCAACGGAGCGCGAGAGCATGTTCGTATTGAATGAATGGGCGCGCGATTATTTTTCCAATCTTTTGCGTAATCATGTGGATGGTGTGGCCGTTGGTATGGCTTATTTTCGCCAGCGTGGTTTCCGTGATGATATTATCCGGAAATTCCAACTCGGTTTTTGTCTGCCTGAAAAAGACGCTTTGGCAAAAGCTGCTGTTGCCAAAGGGTTCAATCAGGAATATCTGGTGAAGACAGGCCTTTGTTTCCGTACAGACGACGGCCGTTTGTTAGACCGCTATCATGGACGTGTCATTTTTCCCGTGCATACGGTTTCCGGCAAGGTCGTGGCCTTTGGCGGGCGTATATTGTCATCGGAGAAAAAAGTTGCCAAATATGTCAATTCGCCGGAGTCGGAGATTTACAGCAAAAGCCATGAGCTTTATGGTCTTTATTTGGCCAAACATGCCATTGTCAAGCAGAACCGCTGCTATTTGGTTGAGGGATATACTGATGTCATTTCGATGCATCAGAACGGAATTGAGAATGTGGTCTCATCCAGCGGAACTTCGCTGACAGAAGGACAAATCAGGCTGTTGCATCGTTTTACGGATAATATAACGGTACTGTATGATGGCGACAGTGCCGGAATTAAAGCCAGTCTGCGTGGTATTGACATGTTGCTTTCGGAGGGCATGAACATTAAGGTGTTGCTGTTGCCGGACGGTGATGATCCCGATAGCTTTGCCCGTAAGCATAGTGCGGAGGAGTATCAGGCTTATATCGATGCCAATCAGGTCGACTTCATTAAGTTCAAGACCAATTTATTGCTGGGGGATGCCGGCGATGATCCTATCAAGCGTGCCGAACTGCTTCAGGATGTGGTAAACAGCATTGCTGTAATTCCTCAGGGAATAGTGCGGCAGATGTACGTAAGAGAATGCGCACATTTGTTGTCAGTCAGTGAACAACTGGTGGCCAGTGAGGTCAATAAGGTCTTGAGGAACCGTAGAGAGGGTCAGGGGCCGAAAGAGGAACCGAAAAGTACAGCCGGGCAGAATGAGGCGGTGCGGACAATGATTCAGGCTGCGGGCGATGAAAGCAAGAAGGAAGAGGATTTGCTCATTGAGGCCATTATTCGTTATGGAGCCAATTTTTTTGCTTCATTGCCCGACGAGAATGGCAATGAGTCTGATGTGACGGTCGCTCAGTATGTAGCGGCTGATTTTGCGGCAGATAATGTTCGGTTCAGTTCCTCCTTGTACCGCCGGATACTGGAAGAGGCTTGCGAGAAGTGCATGGCGGAAGGAATGTCAAGCTTACAATATTTTATGATGCATCCTGAAGCGGAGATCAGCAGTTTGGCCGCCCGCTTCGGGGCAGACCGCTATGTGCTTTGTCAAAGCCAGCAGCAAGGTTTTGTGCCGGATGAGGAGCGGCTTCTGGATTTGATACCACGCCTGATACATGATTTTAAATATCGGTTGATCCGCGAGGAAATGATAGATTTGTTGCAACAGCTGAGCCGGCCGGAGGTTATGGCCGACACTGACCGGTATTTGGAGATTATGCTGCGTTATAAGGATTTGAGTGAAGTGGAGCGTCAGTTTGCCCAAGCTTTGGGCGACCGTGTACTTACTACTGTTTAGAATCTTGTTGATGGATGTCCGTTTCAAGGAGTTATAGTTAAGTTTTTTTATCATGAGAAAAAAGTTGTTTTCGTTACTTCTTTGTTTGGTGCTGGTCTGTTCTGCACTGGCGCAAAACAATGCGTATTTGGCTTATATAGAAAATTATAAGAAATTAGCCGTGGAGCAGATGGACAAATATGGCATTCCTGCCAGCATAACTTTGGCGCAGGGCTTGTTGGAGAGTGGTGCCGGAAGGAGTTTTCTGGCAGTGAAGGCTAATAATCATTTCGGAATAAAAACAGGTGATTCATGGACCGGACCTTACGTTTTGAAAGATGACGATGCGCGGGATGAGCGTTTCAGGGTTTATCGTAGTGTGGAAGAGTCCTATGAAGACCATTCCTTGTTCTTGGCCAGACGCGGGCGCTATGCTTCGTTGTTTACTTTGAGGCGGACTGATTATAAGGGATGGGCCAAGGGATTGAAGGCAGCGGGATATGCCACAAATCCTCAGTATGCTTCATTGCTCATCTCATTGATTGAACGGTATGACCTTCATCGTTTTGATTTGAAAGGCGGGCTGGACAAATGGGATATGGCCGGAGGAAATTCCGTGGGCCAGACAGGAGCTGGCGGAAGCCTGGCTCAGAATGGCCCGTCGGTGATGCGATGCAATGGCAATTATTATGTAGTTGCCCGATGGGGGGATACTTATGCCTCGATAGGGAAGTGGGCCGGAGTGAGTGAGCGGAAGTTGCGCCGTTACAACGAAGTGCCTAAAAAGATGAAGTTGCAGCCCGGCGATATCGTCTATATGGAAAAAAAGAGAACTAAGGCCGCCAGAACTTTAAAGGGAGTATATCATGTGCTGAAAGCCGGGGAGTCCATTCACCGTGTGGCTCAGATGTATGGAATGAAAATGTCCACCTTGTATAAACTTAACGGCCTGTCGGCGAATGATGTTCCACATGAAGGTATGCGTCTGCTGATCAGATAGTCCGGGACTTTCAGATAGGAGAATGTAGCCTTTGTTTACAGACACCTTGATACTTTTAATCCTCGGCTGACCGTAACGGTGTACCTATTTTAACACTATTTGCTTTTGGCGAAAAAAAGTCGTATATTTGCAATAGCGAAGCGGGACATTCATGTGGAATGTTCCGCTTTTTACGTATTTATCATGGGTTTTTAAAGGAAAAAAAGGACTGATTTTGTTTAAAATCTCCGTATCGGAATAAAAATTCCAAGTATTCGTGTTGATTTTTCAGTACGGACTTTTGGGAAAAATAACGTTTTGAGATGGAAAACATGCTCTGAAAGTGTGTATGAAAGTTAAATATGTTAAAGTCTAAAGGCTATCCCATTGTCTATCCGCAGTATAACTTATGTGTTGCTGCCTGTATGAAATGTTTTGTTCTAATGTCACAAAAGGTGTCTTATTGCTTTATCTGCAGGTGAAGCAGCGAAGGGACAACAGAGCATTTGTGAAGTCTAAAGAGACTTTAAGGAGGTGTAAAACAATATAAAAACAATAGGAAAGACTTTTTTTACTTCGTTTTCATGTCTTTCTTATAATGATTTTTCTGTATCTTTGCCCTAGGATAATATGTCCTGATTAATATACATGATGACATTATGAAAAGGTTTTCTGTTTTTTTGCTGTTGACATTGGTCATGAGTTACTCCGGTTTAGCTCAGGATGACGATGTCTATTTTGTTCCGTCAAAGTCGGCTAAGGCAGAGACGCGCGCAAAGGTGGCTTCCCGTTCTTCTTATGGTGCTACGGGAGAGACCGAAGTTTATAGTTATGATAATTGGGCTGAAGGCCGTGACAACCGTAGCATGGATGTGGACGTCTACAATCGCCGTGGCGGGAATGCTGATAGCGTTTCGGCTTTTTCAGCGGAAGAAAACGCTGCCGGTACTTATACTTCGCGTATTGTGAGGTTCCACTCTCCGAGTATAGGCGTTTACGTCAGCAGTCCCTATTATATCGATGTTTATGATTACTGGTATGACCCTTGGTTCTCGCCGTTCTATTATCATTCGTGGTTCTATCCTTCCTGGTATTATGGCTGGTATGGCGGTTGGTATGGCTGGGGTATGGGACCTTATTGGCATTCCTGGCATCATTATCCCTGGTATGATTATGCCTGGGGATGGGGAGGGCATTATCATCCGGTTTGGAACGGCAGTGTGCGGCCTCGGGATACCGGCCGTCGCGTGACCAATTATCGGCCGTCGCGTGGTTATGCTTCTAATAATAGAGGAGGTGTAAACCGCCCGTCACGTAATTATGATTATTCTCGTCCGTCGCGTGGATCCGGCACAACCGGACGCCCTTCTCGCAGTTTCGGTAATTCCTCTTCAAGTTCTCGCGATTACGGCAATGGCAGTGTGGGAACGTCCTCACGGCCTTCGCGTAATTACAACAACTCTTCACGTAGTACAGGCAGTGGCACCTCAACACGTTCTTACAGCGCTCCGTCACGCAGCAGCGGTAGCAGTGGCACGATAAGCTCTCCTTCACGCAATTATGGCAGTGGGGGCAGTCGCTCCTATGGTGGTGGCGGCAGTCGCGGACGCCGTTAATTTTGCCTTTAAAATAGTAACAGACAAATATAATTATATACGTTATGAAAACTTTGAAATGGATGGTGCCCGGCCTTTTGGCTGTCAGTTTACCGCTTCAAGCACAAGATATATATAAGATGGAGATGTTCTCCGGTGAGGATTTGAACGGTACGGCCCGTTTTGTCGGTATGGGCGGCGCCATGAGCGGTTTGGGAGCCGACATTTCAACAATGGGCACCAATCCTGCTGGTATGGGATTGTATCGGCGCAGTGATGTCGCTTTGACCGGAAGCGTTGGCGTTCAGCCCAACGCACGTGAGTTTTTCGACATCAATAAGGCGCGTGCTTCTTTCGATCAGCTTGGCTTCGTTTATTCTGCTCCGATGGGGGGTGACGGGTTGAAATTCGTCAACTTTGGCTTTAACTATCATAAGCGCCGTAATATGAAAAATTTTATCGGAGCGGATAATGTTTCTACCGGCGGACTGTCTCAGAGTTGGCAAATGATGGACTTGAGTTATGTCAATACCGGCTGGCTCGATTTGTCCAAGGATGATGACCGTGAATATACCACACCTCTCACATTGCTGGGATATGACACCCAAATGCTGGAGATGCAGACCGATGCAGACGGAAAGGTTACCGGATATCTTCCGGTAGATGCCGATCATTATAATTATAAGCGTGTACAGTGGGGAGGCATTCAGCAGTATGATTTCAACTTGTCAATGAACTGGAAGGATCGGATTTATGCAGGTCTGACTTTCGGCGTTCACAATGTGAATGTACATAGTTATACCGACTATTCTGAAATGATAATAAATCCGGCTGACAACTCTCTTCATGAATACTATACCACGAATGAGGAGGCACTTACCGGTACTGGTTATGACTTGAAGTTAGGTGTCATTATCCGTCCGGTTGAGGAGTCTCCCCTCCGGTTGGGATTTGCGGTTCATACGCCTACTTTCTATAATCTGACCTCCTCGCAGTATTTGTATATGAAATCTCCGTTCAGCCATGTTGATAATGGCGGCAACGATATCTCTTATACGGAGGCTGGTTTGGATCCGGGTGAGAATGAATATAATCTTCGAACTCCCTGGCGTTTCAATTTTAGCATGGCCACAACTGTAGGAAATTATCTGGCGCTTAATGCAGAGTATGAATATAGCAACTACTCTTCGGCTCAGGTACGTTACCCCTCTTACGATTCTTATTATTACTATACCGGTGGCGAAAAAGACAGGGCTTTGAGCGACGAGGCCAAGCGTTTTATGAATGGTGTCAGTACGGTTCGTCTTGGTGCAGAACTGAGAGTTGCCAAGGGCGCTTATGTCCGTGCCGGATATAATTATGTTTCAGCACCTTTTAAAAAGGACGCATATCTGAATTTGTTTACCGCCAGTCCGTCTTACTATTATAGTAATAATACGGATTATGTGAATCTTGGTGCTATAAACCGCGCTACGCTGGGCTTCGGATTACGCGGTAAGCATTTCTATGCCGATATGGCTTATCAGTATCAAATACAGAAAGGCGATCTTTATACTTTTCATTTGGGAGATGATGCCGACCGAAATCGCTTGTCTGCTAAAACCGTAGATTTAAACAGGCATAATGTGATGCTGACTTTGGGATATAAATTTTAAATTCAGACACAGGTGAACGATTAATTTATTTAACTAACGTGTTGATATATGAATAAACTTTTAATGAAGGGGGCGATGTTGTTCCCCTTATTATTGTTCGGGGCTTGTAGTAGTTTCTCACCAGAAGTATTGACGGGTGAACAGTCCTTAGGTAAGGAATGGGATGTGGTTCTGATGGATGGTAAGGCTGTTGTGCCTGCCGATGATACTCCCTATCTTGGTTTTGACAAAGAAAAAATGTGGGGATTTACAGGATGTAACCGCCTGACGGGAGGTTTCCCGGTGAAAGAAAATAAAAAGGTGGATTTTTCTAAATTAGCCAGCACCATGATGATGTGTCCTGATAGTAAATATGAAACGGACTTCATGGCTGCATTGCGGCAGGTCAAGTCTATTGATTCTGCAAAAGATGGTTTCCGTTTGAAAAATGAAGCTGGAAAAACAGTGCTGGAGTTTGCTCCTCGTGAATTGACAGATGAAAGACTGGGCGGAGAGTGGATGATCACCTTAAATAAAGGCACCGATGGTTATAAGCAGGATGGTGAGAAACCTTTTGTCGGTTTTGATATCAAAGAGAAACGTATCTACGGTTTTGCAGGCTGTAATCGTCTTGTGGGAACTCTGAATTTTGAGGAGTTTAAATCCGGTAAGGCTGATTTTTCCCAGCTGGGTACAACACGCATGCTTTGTGAGGATAATACTTACGAACAGGCTTTGCTTGAAAACTTGGCTAAGGTAAAAAAAGTAAAGTTCTTTAATAATGAGTTGCGTCTTCTTGACGGAAATAATGAAACTCTTGTGATTCTTCGGAAGAGCAAATGAGGATAATTTTTGTTTAGAGGTTTATTTGCATCATAAAAAGAGGTGAGAAATGGCTTGATTTACCGATGAATAAAAAGAAATTTCCTTTTTTTGAAGGAAAATAAGTAAAAAAGTGTTCGGAAAATTTGTCAGTTTCAAAAAAAGTAGTACCTTTGCACTCGCAATCGAGAGATGGCAATATAAACCCCTAAAGGTGCGTTAGTTCAGTTGGTTAGAATACATGCCTGTCACGCATGGGGTCACGGGTTCGAGTCCCGTACGCACCGCTTATAAGGGAAGGCTCCTTAGCTCAACTGAATAGAGCATCTGACTACGGATCAGAAGGTTATAGGTTTGAATCCTATAGGAGTCACAAAATATAAGGCTCCTTAGCTCAACTGAATAGAGCATTTGACTACGGATCAAAAGGTTATAGGTTTGAATCCTATAGGAGTCACATAGTCCTGCAAGAAGCGGGACTTTTTTGTTTTATTTACCTAAGGCGGATGTCGTAATATCTTTAAAAGAGGATAGTTTTCTGATAAAGGAATTATTAATAGAAGGATTTTCACTATTTTTATAACGCAGATATAGATAATTGGTGTAATTTTGCCGCTAAAAAGAATAAAGGTATATAAGAAAGCAGAACTTTAAGTTCTCCGTTTTCGAAAATAAAATTATCTTAAAAATAAGAATATGGCAGAACCTGTTGATATTCGTGCGCTTAACGCGATGATAGAAAGCCGGTCGGGCTTTATTACAGATTTGACAACCGGTATGAACCGCACCATTGTGGGGCAAAAGCACTTGATAAATTCCCTGCTTATCGGTTTGCTTAGTGACGGACATATTCTTTTGGAAGGTGTTCCGGGGTTGGCCAAAACTTTGGCAATAAAAACATTGGCAGGACTTGTTGAAGGTGAATTCAGCCGTTTGCAATTTACGCCGGATCTTTTGCCGGCTGATGTTGTTGGTACGATGATCTATAGTCAGAAGACGGAAACTTTTTCAGTAAAAAAAGGCCCGGTATTTGCTAATTTTGTGCTGGCTGATGAGATAAACCGTGCTCCGGCAAAAGTGCAGAGCGCGCTTCTTGAAGCCATGCAGGAACATCAGATTACTATTGGCGATGATACATGGGCATTGCCTGACCCGTTTTTAGTAATGGCTACGCAAAATCCGATAGAGCAGGAGGGGACATACGCTTTGCCGGAAGCGCAAGTGGACCGTTTTATGCTCAAGGTTATGGTGGGATATCCAACAATAGAAGAAGAAAAGAGCATTGTACGCAGTCATCTTGACGGCAGTATCGCCGCGGAAGTAAAACCTGTGACAGATGTTCGGCGTGTCGTGGAAGCACGAGAACTTGTCAAACAAATTTATTTAGATGAGCGAATAGCTCAGTATGTGGCTGATATTGTTTTTGCGACACGTTATCCGGAACAGTATAAAATGAATGAGCAGAAGGCAATGATAGCTTTTGGAGCTTCTCCGCGCGCATCTATTAATTTGGCATTGGCAGCCCGCGCGCAAGCTTTTATTCGGCGTCGTGGTTATGTTGTGCCTGAAGATATTCGGGATGTGGCTCATGAAGTCTTGCGTCATCGCATCGGGCTCACTTATGAGGCTGAAGCCATGAATGTTACAAGTGATGATCTTGTAACAGAGATATTGAATAAAGTGGAAGTTCCTTAACAGCTTTTTAAAAGACACTAATAAGATTATGGATACCAACGATTTGCTGCAGCGTGTGCGGCGGGTGGAAATAAAGACCCGGGCACTGACTAATGACATCTTTGCAGGCGAGTATCACTCGGCTTTCAAAGGGCGTGGCATGTCGTTTGCTGAAGTACGTGAATATCAAAGTGGTGATAATGTGCGCGATATAGACTGGAATGTGACAGCACGTCTTGGTCGGCCGCATATTAAAGTGTTTGAAGAAGAACGTGAACTGACAGTCATGTTGCTTATAGATATTTCCCTTAGTCAGGATTTTGGTACTCGTATGCGATCTATGCGTGAATTGGCAACAGAAATGGCAGCGACTATCGCTTTTTCCGCTATGCAGAATAACGATAAAATAGGTGTCATATTCTTTTCAGATCGTGTGGAGAAATACGTGCCGCCTAAGAAAGGACGGAAGCATATACTTTATATAATCCGTGAATTACTTGATTTTAAACCTGTGGGTGATCGGACTAATTTAGTGGCTCCGCTCGAAACGCTGATGAACGTACAGAAACGTCATTGTATTGCTTTTATTTTGAGTGATTTTTTAGGAGGTTCTGATCTTAAACGTCCTTTGATGGTGGCAGCCCGTAAACATGATGTCGTGGCTGTTAGACTTTATGACCGTTTAATGGCAGAGTTGCCCAAAGTCGGATTGATAAAAGTATTTGATGCGGAAACAGGTCATGAACAGTATGTGGATACTTCCTGTAAGAAGGTCCGCAATCAGCATCGTATATGGTGGGAGAGTGAACAGAAGCGTTTGGATGATTTGCTTTCACGGGTTGGCATTGATTTTGTTAGTGTCGCTACTGATGATGATTATGTTCGTTCTTTGATGTCTCTTTTTTCAAAACGTCATTAATAGATTTTAGTTGAAAGCATGAAAAAGGAATATATATTGTTGTTATTGTCTGTTTTTGTTCTAATAAGAGGAGTTGATGCACAAGTACAGGTGGATAGTAAACTCAATCGTGCTGAAATTGTTATCGGTGAACAAGCAGTTCTGACAACAACGGTAAGTGCCAATGCCAATCAGTCAGTAAAATTTCCGGAATATAAATCATCTGATACAATTGTCAAAGGACTTGAGGTACTTGAGTGTGGCGTTGTAGATACTACTTTCGTGAATAATGGTAAAAGGGTAACTTTAAGACGTGATTATTTGATTACATCGTTTGATTCTGCCCTTTATTCTATTCCTCAGATGGAAATAGAGGTCGATGGCCATATATATTCTTCGCGTAGCCGCTTGGGATTGAAGGTCGTTACTGTGCCGGTTGATACAACCAACGTAAATGACTTTAATGGTGCTTACAACGTTATGCCAATCCATTTCGAATGGGAATGGTCACTTGTTTTGTTGTGTCTGCCACTTTGGTTTTTTGTCGTTTTATTGTTGGTATTGGCTGTGCGTTTGTCTCGCCGTAAGCCAACAATGCGTCGTGTTGTAATACAGCCGCCAGTGCCGCCCTTTAAGAAAGCGAAGTTGGCTATGGAACAGATCCGAAATGATGCTGGTTGTAATGATGATATATCCAATAAAAAGTTTTTTATGGCTCTTACAGCAGTGCTGAAAACTTATTTGTCCGAACGTTTTGGTTTTAATGCCGTGGAAATGACTACAGGAGAAATTGAGAATGAGGTAACAGCTTATATAGATGAAACCGCTCAGCGCCGATTAAAAGGAGTTCTTAGAATCGCAGATTTTGTAAAGTTCGCCAAGCAAACAGCTACAAATGAAGAGCGACGCATGTGTTATGATGACGTTTTGACGTTAATGAATGATACCCGCGATGAAGTGATGGAAAGTCCTCAGCCAGTGGTTAAAATGGTGGAATATAGTGATACACATCAACATCGTGTCCGTATAGCGTTGTGGATTTGTACAGGGGTTACTTTTTTTAGTTGTAGTCTGTGGTTTGCTAGATGCGTATATAAGATATGGAAAACTTATCTTTAAAAATGGATGATGTGTGTAGATTCCGGTTGTGGGAATATATTTAACAAAGATGATGTTTTGCAGTTATGACATTTGCCAATATTGAATATTTTCTTTTACTATTGCTGTTGGTGCCGTTCGTTTTATGGCATTTTCTCTTGCGTAACAGGCAAGAGGCCAGTATGCGCATGGCCACTACAGAGCAATACCGACAGATGCCGCGTACTTTTCGCACGTCAATGATACATTTGCCTTTTGTGTTGCGCATGTTCACCTTCGTTTTGCTTGTTATTGTTCTGGCGAGGCCGCAAACCCAAAATGCCTTGAGTGAGAAACAGACGGAAGGAATAGATATTGTTATGGCTATGGATATTTCAACCAGTATGCTAACTCCCGATTTGAAACCAAACCGTTTGGAGGCAGCTAAGCAAGTAGCTTATGAATTCATATCCAATCGTCCTAACGACAATATCGGTTTGACGCTTTTTGGCGGAGAAGCCTTTACTCAATGTCCGCTTACAGTTGATCACGCAGCTTTGTTGAGTATGTTTCGCACAGTGTCGTGTGATCTTCAGTCGCGTGGTATTATCAGTCCGGGAACTGCTGTCGGTATGGGGCTGGCTAATGCTGTTTCTCATTTGGAAAAAAGTAAAGCCAAGAGTAAAGTTGTTATTCTGTTGACGGATGGTGTAAACAATACGGGGGAAATATCCCCCCTTATGGCTGCAGATTTGGCCAGACAGCAAGGTATTCGTGTTTATACCATTGCGGTGGGAAAAGAGGGACAGCAGTCTCGTCAGGCTGTAGCGCAGTTGCCTAATGGTGAGGAGTACATCGCCGATGTTGATAATTCTGCAGATCCGGCTACGTTGCGTCAGATAGCTCAAAATACAGGTGGTGTTTTTTATCAGGCCGCCAGTAATCAGCGTCTGCAGGAAATATATTCAGATATAGATAAACTTGAAAAGACGAAATTGAAAATTTTGAATTATGACCGTCGTTATGATGCTTTTCAGTGGTTTGGATGGGCTGCATTGGTCTGCTTCTTATTGGAAATAGTCTTACGCCTTACATGGCTTAGGAGAATTCCATAGTGGTTTGTATGTCTATTCCCGACTTTTCCTGTTTAATCAAAAAATAAATAATAACAGCAATAATGTTCAGATTTGAGAATCCCGAATATTTATATCTTCTGCTGGCTCTTCCGCTTTTAGCCGGACTTTTTCTGTTAGTGATGAGACACTACAAACAGGCGCGCAGGCACTTGTGTGATGCGCGATTATTTAGGGAGCAAGTACCTGATTATTCCTGGAAACGTTCTATCACCAAGTTTGTGTTGTTAATGTCTGTATTGTTTTTCATTATTGTCATGCTAGCCCGTCCTCAGTTAGGTTTGGTTGAAGAAAAAGACAGCACCCAAGGCATTGAAGTGGCCTTTATCGTAGATGTATCCAATTCGATGCTGGCGCGTGATGTGTCTCCCAATCGCTTAGACCGTTCCAAGTTGTTAGTGTCGGCTTTGACAGACAGAATGAAGAATGATAAAATAGCTTTAGGTGTTTTTGCTGGCGAGGCATATCCTCAATTGCCTATAACCAATGATTATGTGTCTGCCAAACTATTCTTAGATAATTTTACTCCGGGGATGGTGACTTTGCAAGGTACAAGTCTGGCAAAAGCAATTAATCTCGGGCGTATCAGCTTTACCGACAATAAAGACGTTGGCAAGGCTATTGTCGTTATCACCGATGGTGAGGACCATGAGGAGGGAGCCATAGAAGCTGCCAAAGCAGCAAAAGAGGAAGGTCTTAAGGTTTATGTGCTCGGTGCGGGGACACCACAGGGGACTAAAATACAATGGCCCGATGGTACCTTTTTGCGCGACAGAGATAATCAGGAGGTTGTAACGGCGCTCAATGAAGATATGTGTCGGGAGGTGGCCAAAGCCGGTGGAGGTGCTTATTTTCGTATAGACAATTCAGATGCCGCCCAACAAGGGTTACAGGTTGAGTTTAGCCAATTAAAGAAAGCCGGCAATGTGTCTAATTTCAGTTCTTATGATGAACAGTTTCAGGCTGTGGCATTGTTGGCACTTATTCTCCTCATCGTTGAGATATTTGTGTTGGAACGTAAAAATCCTTTATTCAAACGTTTAAGATTATTCGGAAGATGAAACATTTGTATTCTTTGTTGTTCTTTTTGGTATGGGGGATGCTATTTTCCGGTAAACTGTGTGCTCAGAATGCTGAATGGCAGTATATAAAGGATGGTAATAAGCTATTTAGACTCAAGCAGTTCAATGCCGCCGAAGCCAGCTATAAGAAAGCTTTGAAAGTTAATTCTGCCAATGCGCGGGCTTATTATGACTTGGGCAATGTTTATATGGCGCAGGGCAGAGATTCTTTAGCCATGGCCCAATACGACGAAACGTTGCGATTGGAGCGTAATCCGATGAGCCGTTCCATGACCTATCATAACCGTGGAGTCATAGCTCAAAGTCGCGCTGCTGCCGCAAAGACAGAAGGCGTGAAACAGAATTTACTCAGAGAGGCCATAAAAGAATATAAAGGAGCTTTACGTGAAAATCCACAGGCTCAAAATTCACGATATAATCTGGCATTGTGTCAAAAACAGTTGAGGGAGTCTGAACAAGATCCTCAAAATCAGCCGCCTCCACCTTCCAAGCAGCAAGAACCCAACCCGCAACCGCAAAATAACCCGCTTATCAATTATGCCCGTCAGGCTGAACGGAAAGCCCGTGAGAAAATAAATCAAAACAAACATCAAAAATCTCTCGATAAGAACTGGTGAAATGCTTTGGAGGACCCCCTTCTGCAGCCAAAGACGCCGGATGATTTTCCATTACAAAAAAATAAGTCACAGAAAATGTCGTATATCAGATATGTGCTCCTTCTTTTAATTTTAGGTTGTACCACATCACAAGCCCAATTGCGTTTGGAGGTGGAGGCCCCTTCTACGGTTGACATAAATGAAACTTATTTTCATATAACCTATACGATAGCCTCAGCCTCCACTCATGACTTTTCAAAGCCTCCGATGACAGGATTGGATGTGCTTGCCGGACCCGCTATGTCAGTCAATACCGTTTCATCAACGGTAATGTCCGGTGGCCGAAGCGTCAACCGTTCATCTTCATCTACCACTTTTACTTTTACGTTGGCCCCTTTGGAAAAAGGAACGTTCACCATTCCTGCTGCATCGGTTAAAGTGGACGGCAAGACGTACAAGTCCCCTCCTGTCACTATTCAGGTTACGGGAAACGGTAACCGGCAGAATGCAGGAAATCAGCAGCAGGCCTCTTCGCAAGATACTCCGTTGCGTACAGCCGGTTCGCGGGTGACCGACAAGGATTTGTATATCAGAGCCATTGTCGGGCGTGAGCAGGTTTATGAGCAGGAAGCCGTATCTTTGTCCTATAAGTTCTACGAGCGTCCAGGAGTAGGGTTGAACAGTGTTTCTTTGAGCAAGAAACCGGATTTCAAAGGAATGGTGTCGCTGGATATTCCCTTAAAGAACATTGACGCCGCAGTGGAGAGAGTAGGAGGGGAGATGTATCGTGCTGGAGTCGTTCAGCAATATGTAGTTTTCCCACAACAAACCGGCCGAATTACTATTCCCGGACTGACGTTCAACTGTGTCGTTCTTCAGCAGGAAGCCGGACTTAGTCTGATAGATGCGTTTTTTAATGGCGGCGGCAACATCGGTTACTCCCTGACGCGTAATGTTCCGGAAACCTTTATAGAGGTCAAACCATTGCCGCAACCTCGTCCGTCAGGTTTTTCTGGTGGAGTAGGGCAGTTTTCCGTAAGAGGTGAATTGCTGACGGAAACCCCTCGTACAAACGACATGGTGACCTATCGACTCACTGTTTCCGGTTCTGGAAATCTGCAATTGCTTACGGCGCCTTCAATTACTTTTCCCGCCGATTTTGATGTTTATTCCCCAAAAGTCACAGATAATACAAAAGTGTTGGCTGGTGGTGTGACCGGTGACATCATTTTTGATTATACATTTGTGCCACGTAATGTTGGCCAATACGATATTCCTGCCATTGATTTCATCTATTTCAATCCTTCTGACGGTACATATCAGACAAAGACAGTACCTTCACTCCACATGAACATAGAAAAAGGAAATCGCAGCGATGCCGATTTGGAGCGTGAGCGCACTTTGCGCAGTAGTGACATACGGGACATCAAGACGGGGACAGTCCGGTTTGATTCTGAGGCTGCTTTCATTTGGTGGGGAACTTCAGGATATTGGGCCGTTGTGGCGGGCATCCTTCTTTTCTTTATTCTTTTGGTTGCCGTTTTGCGGCGTCATAACCGTGCCAATGCCGATGTTGTGGCCCGTAGGCGGAGTAAGGCTGTCCGTCAGGCAAAGCGCCGTCTCAGGCTGGCCGGCCGTATGTTGAAGAAAGGCGATCAGAAAGCATTCTATACGGAGTTGTCACGGGCGCTGAATGCTTATTTGTCTGACAAACTGAGCGTGGAGGTGGCCGCATTGAACGATGATCGGTTGATTTATGAAATGAATCAACGGGGCGTCAGTGAGGAACAGTTTTCTCCTTTCCGACAGTTACTGGAGGAGTGCGGGTTCGCACGTTTCGCTCCTGCAGCCGATGGCAACGGAGCTAATGAGTTGTACCGACGGGCTTTGGATGAGATAACCAGGCTCGACAATCTGTTGAAAACAGTTGATAAATGAGAAGAGTTATGAGATATATTCTGACAATATTCTTCCTGTTTTGGGGAGTATCGGTTGTTTCATCCGGTGTGCCGGCCGTTTCCATGGAGCAGGCCGACAGCGTTTATCGCAAGAAAAATTATAAGGCGGCAGCTGAGCTTTATGAAAAAATAATCAAGGAAAAGGGCGTCAGCGTTACGGCGTATTATAATTTGGGTAATGCTTATTTCCGTCAGAAGGAATATGCCAAGGCTATCCTGAATTATGAGCGGGCTCTCCGCCTTGCCCCTTCCGATGAAGATGTTAGATTCAATTTGGCTGTGGCGCGCTCCAAGGCTTCAGTGCCACAGGTGAATGCTTCCGAAATGTTTTTCATAACTTGGATAGACCGTTTCATACGTAACCGTTCGGCAAATGTATGGGGGCTTTGGGCTTTGGGCTTTTTACTGTTTTCATTGGGCAGTCTTCTTGTTTATATTTTCTTTCATCGTACCTGGTTGCGCAAGACAGGGTTTGCAGCCATGTCGTTTTTTCTTTTGGGACTAGTTTTCTGTACGGTGGCTGCCGCCTTGCAGAAGAACCGTTTCCACAACGAAGAGCGGGCAGTGGTGATGGAGAGTGCTTCTTTTGTCACTGATGCTCCGAAGGCGAAAAAACGTATGCTGGTTTCCGGTCAGGCAGTCAGAGTGATAGACAAAAGTCCCGATGGCCGTTGGCAGGTGCAGCTTTCGGGAGAAAATACGGTAGGATGGATTGACGGAAAAGCGCTGCAGTCTGTTCATGTGGTCATAAATTAATTGATAAGATGCTGGAGCAAGTCGTAAAATTCGATCAGAGTCTGACTTTGGCTTTAAACGGGAGTGACTCTTTGTTCCTCGATGGCTTTGCCTTGGGAATAACCGCTACGGTCACGTGGCTGCCGGCTGCGGTCGTGTTGTTGTATGTCATCATTCGTGCCGGTGAGATGCGTGATATTTGTCTGACCGTCTTGGCGCTAGCGCTTTGCATTCTTTTGGCTGATCAGGTGGCATCGGGCATATTCAAGCCGCTGGTGGCCCGGCCTCGCCCGGCAGGTGACCCTTCATTAATGTATCTGGTCGATGTGGTCGGCGGATATCGGGGTGGAAAATACGGATTCTTCTCCAGTCATGCCTCCAACACTTTTGCCGTGGCCGTTTTTCTCAGTTTGCTGGTCAGACACAAACCTTTCACCTGGGTGCTTCTCTCATGGGCTTTGCTCAACTGTTGGTCAAGGGTGTATCTGGGGGTACATTATGTCGGCGACATTTTGGCCGGTATCGTTTGGGGAGTTGTGGTAGGCTGCTCCGTTTATTGGGGATATCGCAAGATTATTCCTCTTCGTGTTCGGGTGAATGTGGCGAATGCCAATGTCCGTACTGTCTCCGGTTTTATTCTGGATGATGTGCGTTGGCTCATGATAACCCTGCTGTTGCTCTATTGCTATTGTTGTGTCAGAGGGTTCTTGTTTCAGGGCTGATGTCGATTGTCCTTTTTTTCCGAAAATGGGAATCTGTGATTTTTAACATTACTTGTTTTTCGGCGGAAAATGTTGTATATTTGTAACAGCGAAGAGGGTGGTCTGCAATGATTGCCCTCTTTTTTGTTGTCTGTCAGAGCTTTTTGAAGGCAAAAAAGGAGTTTTCGTTTGGAAAAAGTCCGTATTTCCGTAAAAAATCCAAGTAATCTTTTTTGAAAAGTCCTTATTGCAGTTTTGATGAAACACCGTTTCAGCCTTCCGAAGTCTAATTGAAATGTATAGAAAAGTTAAAAAAGTTAATGCTGGAATGGTAAAAAAATCCGCTCTTCAAATGGCGGCACAAATAAGCGGGCATGGCCCGTATTCAGGTATGATTTGAGCTTTTGGAGAGAATCATAAAATCTTTTTAAAGGTAGCAGACGTGAATGTTTTCTTGTTCCCTGAACGTCATTTAATGATAGCCCGTATTGCTAACTCGCAAAAAATTAGTACCTTTGCACCCGCAAAAGATTAGACTGTTATGAGTAACAAGAAGCTATCTCCCGACTTTATTTTTGAGACCAGTTGGGAAGTTTGTAATAAGGTTGGTGGAATTTACACCGTTCTGTCCTCCAGAGCCAAGACGCTTCAGGAGGTTTTTCCCGATAAAGTTGTGTTTTTAGGTCCGGATTTGCGGAATGATGCGGCTCCTTTCAAAGAGGACCCCCTCCTGTTGCCAAAGTGGAAGGAGGCTGCCGCCCGTGCCGGTCTTGCCGTTCGCATAGGTCGTTGGATGGTTCCAGGGAATCCTGTAGCCGTACTGATTGATTTTTCTCCGCTGTATGCCGATAAAGATCAGATTTACGCCAAGGCCTGGGAGTATTTCCATGTCGATTCTTTGCGTGCGTATGGTGACTATGATGAGGCATCGATGTTTTCGGTGGCGGCAGGCCGTTTTGCCGAGGCTGTCATCTGTGAGTGTCTTGCCTCTTCGGACAAGATTGTTTATCAGGCCCATGAATGGATGAGCGGCCTTGGCATGCTTTTCCTGAAAAAGGCGTTGCCGCAGGTGGCAACTATCTTTACTACCCATGCTACCAGCATCGGCCGTTCCATAGCCGGCAACAACAAGTTGCTTTATGCCTATTTCGAAGGATATGATGGCGACCAGATGGCGGCCGAACTCAGCATGGAGGCCAAACACAGCATAGAAAAGAAGTCAGCTCATGGTGCCGATTGCTTCACGACCGTCAGCCGTTTCACGGATAAGGAATGTGTGCAGCTGCTCGATAAAAAGGCCGATGTGGTTCTTCCCAATGGATTTGAGAATGATTTTGTGCCCAAAGGCGCTACATTTACAGCCAGACGCCGTGCGGCGCGCAAGGCTGTTGTGAATGTGGCTTCAGCTTTGACGGGAGAGGATATCTCAGATGACGTCCTGATTGTTTCGACTAGCGGGCGCAATGATTTCCGCTGTAAGGGATTTGATGTCTTCCTTGAAGCTATGGCACAACTTAACGCCCGCCTGAAGAGCAAAATGAATGCCCGTGCCGAAGTAGGCCCGCGTACAAAAGTGCTGGCATTGATAGAAGTGCCTTGCTGGCTGCTGGGGCCGCGTCAGGATTTGGCCGCACGTCTGTCCGGTAAGAAGGAAAAATGTCAGTCGCCGCTGCCGCTGCCCATGATCACCCATGACCTTCACAATATTAACGAAGACCGTATAATGGGTATGATAAAGCAACTCGGCTTGTGGAACAGTGCTGATGATGCGGTAAAAGTCATACTGGTACCGTGTTATCTCGAAGGTAATGACGGAATATTCAACATGCCGTATTACGATTTGCTCATGGCTAATGATCTGAGCCTTTATCCCTCTTATTACGAGCCTTGGGGATACACACCGCTTGAGAGTTGTGCCTTTAAGATTCCTTGCATTACTACCGACTTGTCCGGATTCGGCCAGTGGGTGGACGAAGTGCTTGGTCACAGCGGCACTCTTACCGATGGTGTCAGTGTCATTCATCGTGATGATAACAATTATTTTGAAGCTGCCCGTGAAATCTGCCTGGCTATGGAGTATATGATCGGAGCAACAGCTAAGGAGCGCGAAGCCAACCGTAAGAAGGCAGCCAAACTGGCTGAAAAAGCCCAGTGGCAGCATTTTATCAAGCATTATTATGAGGCCTACGACTTTGCCTTGCGTAAGGCTGGCGGAAAGTCCTGACAGGTTGTCCGTTTCCCTGAAAATGTAAGATATGAGGGAATAATGCCGGAGTAGCGGCTATGATACCATGGCAAAGAACATGAAATAATCAACTCAAATAATAAATACATGAACGTAAAAGTAAGTAATTCAAACACGCCTAACTGGAAAGTGGTGACCGTGAAAAGTCATATTCCTGAGGCATTGAAAAAACTCGACGAAATCGCTCACAACCTTTGGTGGACCTGGAACACAGAAGGGTTGGATTTGTTCCGTTCGCTTGACAAGGAACTGTGGCATGAAGTGGACAAAAATCCGATTGAACTGCTCAGCCGCATCAGCTATAAGCGCCTGAAGGAACTTGCCGCCGATGAGGAACTGCTGGCCCGCATGAATAAGGTTTATGACAACTTCCGTGCCTACATGGACGTTAAGCCCGATGCCAAGCGTGCCTCTGTGGCTTATTTCTGCATGGAGTACGGTTTGAACCATATTCTTAAGATTTATTCCGGCGGTCTTGGAATCCTGGCCGGCGACTACTTGAAAGAGGCTTCCGACAGCAATGTCGACATGTGTGCCGTCGGTTTCCTCTATCGTTACGGCTATTTCACACAGGCCCTCTCCATGGACGGCCAGCAGATAGCCAACTATGACACTCAGAACTTTGACCGTTTGCCCATTGAGCGTGTGCTCGATGAAAACGGCAATCAGGTGATCGTTGATGTTCCTTTCCCCAACTATCAGGTTCATGCCTCCGTATGGCGTGTCAATGTGGGACGTATCGCCCTTTACTTGCTCGACACTGACAACGAACTTAACTCTGAATATGACCGCACCATTACGCATGCCCTTTATGGCGGCGATTGGGAAAACCGTATAAAACAGGAGTATCTTCTTGGTATTGGCGGTATGCTCACGTTGCAGAAACTGGGGATCAAAAAAGACGTTTACCACTGCAACGAAGGCCATGCGGCTCTTTGCAACGTACAGCGTTTGGTTGACTACGTAGAGAGCGGCCTCAGTTTCAATGAGGCTCTCGAATTAGTGCGTGCCAGTTCTCTTTACACCGTCCATACGCCGGTGCCTGCCGGTCACGACTATTTTGACGAAGGCCTTTTCGGAAAGTATATGGGTGGCTTCCCCGCCCGTTTGGGCATTTCATGGGACGACTTCATGGGACTCGGACGTACCAATCCCGATGACCGTGGAGAGAAATTCTGTATGTCAACTTTCCTCTGCAAGACTTGTCAGGAAGTGAACGGCGTTAGCTGGTTGCACGGCAAGGTGAGCCAGCAGATGTTTAAGGGCATCTGGCCGGGTTATCTCCCTGATGAAAACTATCCTGATCATGAAATCCGTGATCACGAAGGTTGGTTTGACCTTTACAATGAGCATAGCGAGGAAAGCCATGTCGGCTACGTTACCAATGGTGTTCACCTCCCGACGTGGACTGCCAAGGAGTGGAAGGCTGTTTATAATAAATATTTTGACAAGAGCTTTCTGGGTGATCAGAGCAACGGCAAGATTTGGGAGAAAATTTACGAGGTGCCCGATGAGGTTATCTGGCAGACACGTGTTAAATTGAAAACCAAACTTATCGAGTATATTCGCGGCCGTTTCCGCGACACCTGGTTGAAAAATCAGGGCGATCCCTCGCGTGTGGTTTCCCTGCTCGACAAGATTAACCCCAACGCTCTTCTCATCGGCTTTGCCCGTCGTTTTGCCACTTACAAGCGCGCCCACTTGTTGTTCTCCGACCTTGACCGCCTTTCCAAAATAGTGAATAATCCTGACTATCCGGTGCAATTCCTTTTTGCCGGTAAGGCTCACCCTGCCGATGGTGCCGGACAAGGACTTATCAAGCGTATTTTTGAAATCTCGCAGCGTCCGGAGTTTATGGGTAAAATCATTTTCCTCGAAAACTATGACATGCAGCTGGCCCGCCGTCTCGTTTCTGGTGTGGACATCTGGATGAATACTCCGACTCGCCCGCTTGAGGCTTCTGGTACGTCCGGTGAGAAGGCCCTGATGAACGGTGTTGTCAATCTTTCCGTCCTTGACGGCTGGTGGTATGAGGGGTATCGCGAAGGTGCCGGCTGGGCTTTGACCGACCGTCGTACTTATCAGAATCAGGATCATCAGGACAAACTCGACGCTTCTACGATTTATACCATGTTTGAGCAGGAAATCATTCCTCTCTACTATGCCCGTAACCGCAAAGGGTATAGTGAGAACTGGGTTCATACCGTGAAGAACTCGATAGCTCAGATAGCTCCTCAGTATACGATGAAGCGTCAGCTCGATGATTATTTTGACCGTTTCTACAACAAGGAAGCCGCTCGTTTCAAGTTGCTCAGCGCCGACGGCAACAAGAAAGCCAAGGAAATCGCGGCATGGAAAGAGTTTGTGGCCGAGCGTTGGGATGATATCCGTATTGTGTCTTCTGAGCGCAGTGAGAATTTGGCTACAGCCAATCTTGTAAGTGATAAGGAATTTACCGTTAAATGGGTAATCGATGAACAAGGCCTTGAAGATGCTATCGGCATAGATCTTGTGGTTCTGACTACTGGCGCAAACGGTAAGGACAGCATCTATCAGGTATTCCCGATGAATGTTACCAAGCAGGAAGGCAATCTTTATACTTTCGAGCTGAAAGCCAGCATAGACGTTGCCGGTGCTTTCAAGGTTGCTTATCGTATGTATCCAAAGAGCAAGGATCTGGTACATCGTCAGGATTTCTGTTACGTTCGTTGGTTCGTATAGAACCATCTCTTTATCTGTCATAAAAGGCCTGCCGGTTTCCAATCGGCAGGCCTTTTATAATGATGGAATGTCTGGATATTTATTATATAATAAATAACATTAAGTAAATTTAATCTATTCTTCAATCATGTTTCGGATGGATTTTTTTTGTATATAAATGACATTAAGAAAAATTGGACGTTTGTGAAATTAATTGTATCTTTGCAAATACAATAGGAAAAGGGAAGCAATTCTGTTCGAGGTGATATTTTTGTTTTGCCCCTGCGGTATTATTATAATTAATTGAAATTCAGTATTTTACTAAGGTTTCAATGTCCCCTTTCTATGTTTTTTTAGGTGCAGGCACTTTCTCTTGGAATCTTTAGGCAACCATAGCAGAGAACCTTTGTATTGGTTCGTTTTGCGCATAACCTATCAGCGTGAGCGAGCAGTGAAACTTCAATTGGACAGATTGGGGATAGAGAATTTTGTGCCCATGCAGCGTGTCCGTCGGCGCAATGCCCAAGGACGTTTTTATTATTCCGTTGAAGCCGCTCTTCATAATTACGTTTTTGTGCATGCCACACATTCGGAAATAGCGACAATAAAGCGTGACACAATACCTGATTTACGTTACGTCATGCGTAACGTTGACGGTTTGCGCCGTATCATGACGGTACCTGAAGAACAAATGAGAAGTTTCATAGCAGTAGCCGGCAATCCTGACGAGCATGTTCTTTTTCTGCCTCCTCAGGAACTGGATTTTTCCAAAGGGCAGCGTGTCCGTATATTGGGCGGTCCGTTTGAAGGAGTGGAAGGCGTTTTCATGCGTGTCAGCAATAAGCATGAAAAGCGTGTTGTTGTTCAGATAGCTGGCTTGGTGGCTGTAGCAACAACAACTATTCCCGCAGTTCTGGTGGAGAAAGTTTGAAATTTGCGTCCTAAAGTGATATGTTTTTCTTTAAGGTGTAAATAAATTCATACACTTTGTCTTAATTCTTTTTTGACCTTTGGTCTCATTCTTATATAAAGAGGTATAGATTATCAGTAAAATTAGAGATTTATATAGTCTCTAGTTATTATAATTGTTTATTTTGTTCTGATGAATCAGTTGAAGGCTGGCGCTGCTCTTAGCTATTTGTCTATAGCTTTGAACATGGTTGTAGGTTTGGTTTATACCCCCTACCTTCTCCGTATGCTAGGGCAGTCGGAGTACGGTCTTTATTCTTTGGCCGCTTCTCTGATAGCCTACCTTACCGTTCTTGATTTGGGGTTCGGCAATGCCATTGTTCGTTATACGGCGAAGTTCCGTACCGAGGGTAAACTGCGTGAGCAGGAGGAGATGTTCGGCATGTTTTTCCTGCTTTACATCGTTATCGGTATTCTGGCCGTTGCCTTGGGTACTGTCTTGTCTTTGAACGTAGGCCGCCTGTTTGATGCGAACATGACTCCAGTTGAGGTGTCTCGTACCCGTACGATGCTTTGGCTGATGACTTTCAACTTGGCTTTTACGTTTCCGATGAGTCTGTGGGGCAGCATAATGACAGCCTATGAGCGGTTTGTCCTTCAGCGTGTCGTCAGCATATTTCGGAGTGTCCTTAATCCTGTCGTGATGTTGTTGCTACTGGTTTTAGGCTACAAAGCCGTGGCTTTAGTCGTCGTGACGACCCTCTTTAATGTTGTGACGCTTTTGGTCAACTGGTGGTATTGCCGCCGCCGCTTGCTTGTAAAGGTTCGTTTCGGGCATTTCAACTGGCCCTTTCTGAAGGAAGTCTCGGTTTATAGTTTCTGGATATTTCTTAATGTCATAATGGACCGTATTTATTGGAGTACCGGTCAGTTTGTCTTGGGTATTTATCGTGGTTCTGTGGCTATCTCCGTCTATGCCGTTGCGATTCATCTCCAGCAGATGTTCATGCTTTTCTCTACCGCCATTTCGGGAGTTTTCCTGCCTAAGGTGACCGCGATGGTCACTAAGGGAGATGACTTCCGTGAAGTTTCCGGCCTTTTCATCCGGACAGGCCGGTTACAGTATATTGTGATAGGTTTTATACTTTCTTCCTTTATTGTTTTCGGTCGTCCTTTCATCGTCATTTGGGCTGGTCCTGCTTATGAGGACGCCTATGTGATGGCCTTGCTGTTCTTGGTTCCCCTTGCCATACCTTTGATCCAGTCGCTCGGTATCATCATTCTTCAGGCCCGTAACCGGATGAAGTTCCGCTCTCTTCTTTATTTGTGTATATCCTTTTTGAGCCTGATTCTTTCAGTCAGCCTGGCCCGTGTCTATGGTGGAGTGGGTTGTGCGGTAGCTACGGCCCTTGCCTTGCTGCTGGGACAAGGGCTGATTATGAATGTGTACTATCACCGTGTCCAGCATTTGGATATATTGAAATTTTGGTGTGAGATATTAAAGATGAGTGTGGTCCCTGCGCTGAGTGTACTGCTGGGTTTTTGGGCCTTTGGAGGAGAGAATAGCCGCTTGTATTCCGTTCCCGGCTTTTTGAAAGCTGTTGCCGTCTTTGTTCTAGTCTATTTCATAGCTTTTTGGTTTTTCGGTATGAACCGTGAGGAAAGGCGGTTGTTTGTTCAGCCTTTGAAGAGATTGAAAGCATTGGGAGGAAGATAAATATATAGATTGTAACATTGTGAGTGATATGTGTGTTGGTGTAAAAAAGCCCCGTCAGTCTAATATGGAATTGTTGAGACTGGTGGCTATGTTTTTGGTTTTGGTGGTGCATGCCGACTTCTTTTCATTGTCCGCCCCTACAGTGCAAGAGGTACATGCCGCTCCATTGCCCTCAGTCGCAAGGTTTTTCTTTGAAAGCCTTTCCATCGTTTGCGTGAATGTTTTTGTTCTGTTGTCCGGCTGGTTCGGCATCCGGCCTTCATGGAGAGGTTTTGGCAATTTTATTTTTCAGTGCCTGTTCTTCCTTATTGGTATTTATATAGTCATGCTGGCGTTCGGACAGGCCGACTTGACATTGCGCGGAATAGCCGGATGCTTCGTTCTTTTGAAGTGGAACTGGTTCATCAAGGCCTATATCGGGCTTTACATCCTGGCCCCTCTTCTTAATGCCTTCGTGGAGAAGTCCGGAGAGAGGGAACTTCGTCACTTTCTGGTGGCCTTTTATATTTTTCAGACAATATATGCCTGGCTGAGTAATGGGGCCTCCTTTGTCGAAGGCGGTTATTCCACTTTCTCTTTTATCGGGCTGTATTTGTTGGCGAGATATTTCAATATTTATCGCCCGAAAGTCTCCTCTTACCCCCCCATTTGGGATTTTTTAATATATCTGTTCCTGACGGCGGCACTAACCTTCATTTCTTATATAAGTACCAGTTTGGGTTTTGAGATGATAGCAGGGCGTATGTACTCTTATGTCAATCCGGCCGTTATATTGTCGGCTCTTTATTTATTGCTCTTTTTCAGTAAACTTAAGTTTCATAACAAGGTCGTGAATTGGCTGTCCGCTTCCAGTTTCGCTATATTTCTGTTGCATACCAATCCCAATTTGTGTGAACCTTATTATGTGTCCTCTGTGCGTTTCATTTATGATAAATCCGACGGTTTTTTATGTGTCGTGTACCTTTTTCTATTTTCGGTCGGCATTGCCGTTTGCGCCATACTGTTGGATCAGATAAGGAAATTTGCTTGGACTAAGATATCCGGATTTTTAAATTTATGATTCACATAACTGATAAATATGCTTGCTGTGGGTGTGGCGGCTGCGTCCAGAAATGTCCCCAGCATTGCATATCCCTATTGGAGGACGAGGAAGGTTTTCTTTATCCCTCGGTTGACGCTGCGACGTGTGTCGGTTGTGGGCTGTGCGAGAAAGTCTGTCCTGTCCTTCATCAGGATGCTGTCCGTGAGCCCCTGTCCGTCCATGCTGCTGTCAGTCCCGATGAGGAAGTCCGCCTCTCCAGTTCCAGCGGCGGTCTTTTCACAGAGCTGGCTTCTGTTGTGATTCGTCGCGGCGGTGTCGTTTTCGGTGCGCGTTTCAACAGTTCTTGGGATGTTGTTCACGATTATACGGAAAGTTTGTCGGGCCTTTCGGATTTTCGCGGCAGCAAGTATCTGCAGAGCCGTACTGGAGATAGCTATCGTCAGGCCGAGACTTTTCTCCGTCAGGGACGTGAGGTGTTGTTTACCGGTACTCCCTGTCAGATAGCCGGTTTGCGGCATTTTCTGGGCAAGGAATATACGAATCTTCTGACACTTGATTTTATCTGTCATGGTGTTCCTTCTCCCGGTGTGTTCCGGCGATATCTGTCGGATGAAGTCAGCAGGTTGTCTTCATCCGCCCGTAAGGGCGCCGGAAAAAATTCAGTTTTGCTTCGTCCTATTCCCTCCGTTCCTGTAGCGGATGTCAATTCCGGTAGATGGCGCATTGATGACATCCGCTTCAGGGACAAAGAGAAAGGTTGGAAAAAATACAGTTTTGTTCTCGTCCTCTCCCAGGCGCCAGCCGCCGGAGAGAAAAATACAGTTTCGTTCTCGTATTCACAGACTTTGGACCGCAATGCCTTCATGCGCGGTTTCCTCCGCGACCTTTATCTCCGCCCTTCCTGTCATAAGTGTCCAGCCAAGGGGCTGAGCGGTGGCAGCGACATTACTCTCGGCGATTACTGGGGCATTCAATCGCTTATGCCTGAAATTGACGATGACCGTGGCGTGAGCGCTGTCTTGACCGGCACGGCCGCTGGCCGTGCGTTGCTTTCGTCGACGAAAGCCCGTTTGTATTCCGCTCCTTATGATGATGTGAAACTCAAGAATCCCGCACTGGTCAAGTCTGCGGCAGAACCGGCTGGCCGTGCGGCGTTTTTCAAAGAGGACGGCCGGGCGTTTCATGACAAGATAGATCGGTTGTGCCGGATAAGTATGAAACAGCGTGCCAAGTCTTTTCTGGTCACTTCCGTCATCAGGTTTCTTGGTAATGGGGGCAAGGAACGGCTGAAAAGACTTGTGAGGCGTTGAGTGGGTAATATTACAGATAATAGAATAAAAAAGAATTTATGAAGATAGGCATACTGACACAGCCCCTGCATACCAATTACGGCGGCTTGTTGCAGGCTTACGCTTTGCAGACGGTTTTGGAGCGTATGGGGCATGAGGCGCAGGTTGTTCGCAGGGAATGGTTTTGGAACCATCCCGACAGCAGATGGGTAAAGACTCTGATTTGGCTCAAAGCTATGGTCTGTCGTGTACTTCACCGGCCGGTTTATGTTCCTGTTTCGTCTGAAGAGGAGAATGCAATAAGCCGTTTTACCTCTGTCTTCATTTCAGATAACATCAAGGTGACATCTCGGATATATACCAATAGAAGTTTGAAGAAGGAAGTGAGGAATCAATGCTTTGATGCTTATGTCGTAGGGAGTGATCAGGTATGGCGCCCCCGTTATTCTCCTTGCATTACTAATTTTTTCTTGGATTTTTTAGCAAGGGAAAAGCATATCCGTCGTGTGGCCTATGCAGCTTCCTTTGGTGTGGACGGGTGGGAATACACTCCGGAACAAACGGAGTGTTGCGCCGCTTTAGCCGGTAGGTTCGATGCCGTGAGCGTGCGGGAGGATTCGGGAATTACCCTTTGCCGTAAGTACCTTCATACAGAGGCTGTACATGTTTTAGATCCTACAATGTTGTTGGAAAAGGAGGACTACGAAAGACTTGTCGGTAATGTCGGTGAACCGTTGAGTGACGGCAAACTGTTCTGTTATATTTTGGATGCCGATGATGAAAAGACCGCTTTAATGAGGCGTATTTCGCAGTTCACAGGCCTGCTCTCCTTTTCTGTTATGGCTAAGCTTCCGGCAACTTTGAAAAACCGCCGTCAGCATTTGGAGGATTGCGTGTTTCCCCCCGTCACTCGTTGGTTAAGCGGCTTCATGGATGCGGAAATGGTTGTGACGGATTCTTTTCACGGGTGCGTGTTCAGCATCATTTTCAACAAACCCTTTTGGGTTGTAGGGAATGCAGGTCGTGGCATGGCCCGTTTCAGCAGTTTGCTCTCTATGTACGGTCTTGAAGACCGGCTTGTAACTCCATCCTCCTTCCGTGAAATAGACGTGAACCGTCCGATAGACTGGTCACGCGTGAATGCCTGCCGCAAGGAATGGCAGCAGAAGAGCTTAGGTTTCCTTTCGGAAGCGTTGAACCAGAAACACATTTGACAATATGCTTGTAACTTCATCTCCGGCCGTATCGGTTATCTGTCCTGTCTACAAGGCAGAGAAATATCTTCATCGTTGCGTGGACAGTATTTTGTCACAGACCTTTAAGGATTTTGAACTGTTGCTCGTTGATGACGGCAGTCCCGACCGCAGCGGTGAAATCTGCGATGAGTACGCCGCCAAGGATAGCCGTGTGCGGGTTTTTCATAAGGAAAACGGCGGGGTGAGCAGTGCCCGGCAATGCGGTATTGACAATGCTCTTGGCGAGTATACTATCCATGCCGATCCTGATGATTGGGTGGAGCCTGACATGCTGGAGGAACTTTACCGTAAAGCCAAGGACGAGGATGCCGACATGGTGATTTGCGATTTTTATGGAGAAAAAGACGGAAAGTGTAAGTATATCAGACAGCAGCCTTCTTCTTTGGAACCTGAAATTGTATTTAAGGATTTATTACAAGGATTGCATGGCAGTTGCTGCAATAAATTGGTTAAACGAGTTTGCTATAGTCTGTACAATATTCGATTTCCTGAAGACATTACATTATGTGAGGATTTGTTTGTAAATTGTTCATTAACCTTATTTCCGATAAAAGTGGCTTATTTGCCCCAAGCGTTCTATCATTATGATCAGTTAGTCAATAAAAATAGCCTAACTTGTAATTATAGTTTAGATAAGGTGTTAAGTCAAGTTCGTTTTATTAAGTATTTTGAAAGAAAAATATCTGAACGACGATGGGATGCAAAAATTTTGAATTTATACAAACATAGTAATAGAGATTGGGCTTATGGTGCGAATTTTTCGATGCAAGAAATAAGGAAGATGTGGCCTGAAGCGTATTGGGATTATCTTTTTCAGGCTTTTCGGTATCCCAAGCGTTATCGTTTTCGTATAGAAGTAATTTTTGCGCTGTGGGGTTATCCTAAAATAGGACATACTTATAATCTATTTCTAGATAAAAGTATTTCAGTGATAAAGAGTATAATTGGCAAATATTAGAGAAAAGCAGAACGTTAACTAGCTTAGGAGGTTATTTGTTGTGTGATACTTCTTATCGTAGGATGCTTATAGGAAAATAAGAAACGAAGAATATAAATATTACAATAAGTTCAGAAATGGATTGTGGAAAAAGACATTTGGTTTATATAATAGATAGTCTCCGGATGTCTGGAGGAATAAGCAGAATCGTAACTTGTAAGGCTAATTGGTGGGTTGCTCATGGATATAAGGTTTCTATTTTAACAACTGAAGATAATGATTCGTATAGCTTTTATCCATTGTCAAATAATGTGAAAGTAATACCGCTATCTATACATTTACTGTCTATTTATGGAAATAAGCGTTCATTGATAGGATTGCTACGTAGTGGTTTTGACAGATGGAAGAAAAATAAACTTTTGTATAACAAGATATCTTCTTATTTATTGAGTGAAACATGTGATGTAGTGTTCACTACTAGTAATATTGCCTCTTTAAACAAAATAAAAGATGGAAGTAAAAAAGTTTATGAACTCCATTTTTCGTCAGAGGCTCAAGCTAATTTTATACGAAGATTAAGAGGTGGATCGCGTTTATTATATAAAATTTATAATCATTTTAACCAAAAATCATTATTAAAGTATGATAAACTTATATTATTGACAGAACGTGATAGAATATTGAAAAAAAATCCTCTCAATTCTGTCGTTATTCCCAATTTTGTGACAATCATTCCACCTGAAAATAAAGCAAGAGTATTGGCTTCTAAGCATGTTGTTTCTGTTGGACGTTTAGATACTCCTAAAGGATATGATTTGCTTTTTAGAGCATGGTTTCTGGTAGCGAAAAAGCATCCGGATTGGTCGTTAGATATTTATGGATATGGTTATGAACGGGAAGATCAATATTATCGGCAAATAGAACAATTAGGATTATTACGACAGATAACTATACATAAACCTGTGTCTAATATTATAGATAAATATTTAGACTCTTCTTTTTATGTAATGTCTTCTTTATATGAAGGTTTCCCTTTGGTTTTAGGAGAAGCTATGGCGTGTGGGTTACCTTGTGTATCTTATGATTGTAATTGTGGACCGTCTGAAATTATAAGTGATAATGAAGATGGGATTTTGGTCTCTCCTGTGGGCGATATTCAAGCATTGGCTGATGCTATAATTTTTATGATTGAAAATCCTGAAGTACGAGCCAATATGGGGCATAAAGCCTCTATTAATATTCAACGTTATTATATTGATTCTATAATGCCTGTTTGGGAAAAATTGTTGCAGAATATATGATGAGGTATTGGGAGAATATAAAAAAATACAGGAATCATTATATTTCTTATGAAGATACTATAATGTTAAAAGGGGCTGCAATATTGTTGATGCTTACGTTGCATTTGTTTAATAATTTAGCGTCTTGTCTTTTGTTGAATAATTCAGTAGTGATAAATGAGAAGCCTCTAAGTTTTTTATTTTTAAATTTTTGTGCAATATGTGTTCCTATGTATTTGTTCTTGAGTGGTTATGGGCTTTATATTGCAAGTTGGAAAGAAAATAATAATAATTTCTTGAGGGTAAGTTTATTATATGTGAATATGTGGCTGGTTGGTTTTTTGTTCTTTCCTTTCGACCTTTTTTATCAGCCCACTGTTTTTGATTGGAGTCTTAGAGGAATATTAGAAACAATATCTGGCATTCATCCATATAATCATGAGTGGTGGTTTATTTTTCCTTGGGCTATTTTATGCTTGGCATCTACCCGTCTAATGAAAGTTCTTCATCGTAATTCTACGCTTTTGGTTTTAGGTGTATATATACTGTTAAGATTGGTATTATTATTATATAGGCCTAATCAATTTGCTGATTTTTATTACCTGCTTTATGCTCCCAAACAAATAATAATACTTTGTTTCCCATTTTTATTAGGAGCGATATTTGCAAAACATGGCTTGTTGTGTTTTTTAAAAAATCATTATCGTATGATATCTCTGATATTAGGGAGTGTTTCTGTTTTATTTTTTACTTTCATTGTACATTCTGTCTCAAATGATATTTTGGCATTGATAGTTCCTATCGTTTGCTCTGCTCTTTTGTGTTTCCCTTCCCAAATACGTCGTTGCTTGAAATTTATTGGAAAAGAAAGTACAAATATGTGGCTTATTCATACATTCATTTGTTACTATTATTTTAAATCAGAAATTTATGCTATTTCTTATCCTTTGTTAATGCTGTTAGTTTTGTTGTTAATATCTTATGTGCTAAGTGTTTTCGTTTCTTTCATTTTTAATCCAATTAAGATACTGATAAAGACGGAGGTCTAATATGGTTCGGATAATTTGCATTTGGGCTACATATTTTGTTTGGCCATTAGGTGGATTTGCTATATCGTTAAAAAAAATTGCTTCTATTGGGGGATATTGCTCTTTTATCTTGTTTACTGTTTTTTTTAATTTAAACATGATTTTAAGGGAGCAGGACGATATATGGCGTTATATTGAAAGTTATAGATATGCAGTAGAGGGAAATGTTTTTTTGCTTTTTTCATCTTCTGATTTTTATTTCCCTGTAACAGCTTTTTTGTTCTCACAAATGAATTTGTCTCCTGTTTATCTGTTTGTGTTTTGGAGCATAGTTTATTATACAGGATTTTATTTATGCTTAGTCAGCCTTTTAAAGTATTGTAAAAAACGATATTTACTGAATGTCTTGTTAGTATTCTGTGCGATAATGCTCATTGAACCGAGTATGTTTTCTGCTATCAGATATTTTACTGGAGCTTATTATTTTATCTATTTTTGTATAAGAGCTGAAATAAAAGGGAAGGGGTGGCGTTCCACTATTCCTTTATGGATTGCGCCATTCATGCACTTCATGTATTTACCGGTCATTTTGGCCTATTATTTATATAGATATACTAAAATAAATACGGATACACTTTTTACGGTGTTCATTATTTCTTGGCTTATGTCATTTGTTGATTATTCAAATTTATTTAGCCAATTGGGACTATATAGCGAATACTATTATTTGTCAGAGACCAGAGCGACAAATATTGATAATATGTATAATTATGGAAGATATCTTTATTTACCCATGCAACTATCTTTATGGTTAATGATATTTATGCAATATCAAAATAGGAAAATGTTGGATGTCGTCAATTTGAAATTATTGAGATTGTCATTGTTCTATATGATTTTTTTTAATTTGGTTTCTATTTCATGGGACTTTACGGTTCGTTTTCGTCCGATTATGGAATGGTTGGCTATCTTTTCTATAATTTATTATTATAATCAGAGAAAGGATAGGTATTTTTCCTTTTTCCTATTGTTATTCCCTGTATGTTTTTTAGGTGAGAATTGGGATTTCCTGTTTGTTTCCGGCCCTGCAATGTTTGATTTTGATGGTATTTTGTTTTCTAATTTCTTTTCTGTATGGGATAACTTTGTTAGTCAGTTGAACAAAATTTGAACAGTATGTTAACTATATTTACTCCAACCTATAACCGCGCCTTTTCTTTGCGAAAACTTTATGATAGTTTGAAACGACAAACTGTCAAAGATTTTGAATGGTTAGTATGTGATGATGGTTCAACAGATAATACGTCCGAAGTCTTGTCTGGATGTCTGCTTGAGGGGATTGTGAAAATGAGGGTTGTATATCAAGCAAACGGAGGTAAGCATAGAGCTATAAATAATGGGGTGAAACAAGCACAAGGGGACTGGTTTTTCATTGTTGACAGTGATGATTCATTACCGGATGATAGTGTGGCTACTGTATTGCAACATTTACGGGAAATTGAAGAAAATCCACAGTTTGCAGGTATTGTAGGAAATCGTATTTATTCTAATGGTAAAAGGATTGGAGGAGAAGTTCCTTATCAAGTTCTTGATGTGGATTCTGTAAGTTTGCGCCAATGCTATCACATGAAAGGAGATCTGGCAGAAGTTTGGCGTACTGAAATTTTGAAACAATATCCTTTTCCTGAATATATTGGAGAAAAATTTATAAGTGAAAGTATCGTATGGGATGAGATTGCAAAGAAATATATTCTCCGGTATATTAATTGTAATATTTATGTTTGCGATTATTTACAAGACGGTTTGACTTGTAATATAAGACGGCATCATCGGATGAGCCCTTGTGGTACAATGGCTGTTTATTCAAAGCAGATGCATGACAAACGATATTCAATCAAAGCACGTATTATATCAGCAATCAATTATTGGCGTTATACAATATCTTATAAAGGTGAGCGTAAAGGGCATTTACGGCCTACTGGATGGGCTTATCTGTTTTACCTTGCCGGGTATTGTTTTTTAAAAAAAGATGTATTTACTGAAAAACGGAGTAAATACCAGAAAGAAAAGTAAAAAGGTGAATAATAAAACATTATCAATCGCTCTTTTGTTACCAAGTCTTGCAAAAATGGGGCCTGTTCTGGTAGCTTATGATTTGGTGAAATTAATGATGGAAAGGGGGCATGAGGTGCATGTCTTTTACTTTGACAAAAAGCAAGAAAATGTGCTTGATTTTCCTTGTCCAACCTATAACATATCCTTTTGGCGTTCCATTGATTTCAAGCAATATGATGTGGTTCATTCCCATGGTTTTCGTCCCGATGCTTATGTCTGGTTGCATAAACCGTTTAGGAAGATACATACTCGGTTTGTGACAACGCTTCATAATCTGGTTTTAGAAGATTTTACCGCCACTTATAATAAAATTGTTGCTCTTGTCTTTGGACATTTATGGATGCTATTCATAAAAAGGCACGATGTGAAAGTTGTGTTGAGTAAGGTGGCACGGCAATATTATTCCCGATGGTTCAACCCTGATAAACTGGTGTGTATTTACAACACGAGAATAGTTTGTACAGATAAAAAACTTTCTGACAACGAAGAGCGTGAATTAATGCAGTTTAAGGGAAAATCAACTTTTCTTGGTGTCAATGCTATATTGACACCAAGAAAAGGCATTGATTTGATCATCAAATCAATGCCTTTTATTGGTGATTGTAAGCTTTGGATTGTGGGAAATGGAAAATCATTGGAAAATTTGAAACAACTGTCAGTGCAGGAAGGGGTGAGCGATAGAGTGTTTTTTGCAGGTTATCGGGCGGACGCATTCCGTTATCTGCCTTATTATGATATTTATGTAATGCCAAGTCGAAGTGAAGGTTTTCCTTTGGCCTTGCTTGAGGCAGCGGCGTTGAAGCGTAATATTATATGTTCTGATATCGCTATATTCAAGGAAATTTTCACTTCGAATGAGGTCACTTTTTTTCATTTGGACAATGTGTCTTCTCTGGTTAATGCTGTTAAAAGCAGTTGGACTAATGATAAGTCTCATAAATCCTATAATCGCTATTTGAATGATTATTCGCCCGAGCGTTTTGCAGATGGTTATGAGAATGTTTATCGTGGACGCGATGCCGGTTTGTGAGGCTATGTTCTTTTTCTTTAAGAATAGAATAATGAGTAAGCAATCTTTATTTAATGGACCACAAATGTTTTGATATCATTTATATAGATGTTCTAATGATTTTTTGTTTATGCAGGAATTTTCGGTTTTGATGTCAGTATATCACAAGGAACGCGCAGACTATTTGTGTGCGGCTTTGGAGAGTGTTTTCAGCCAGACGGTTCTTCCCGATGAAGTGGTGCTGGTAGAAGATGGCCGTCTTACGCCGGAACTTGATGCTGTGGTGGAAAATTTCAGGAAACAATATAGGCAGCTGAAGGTGGTGAGTTTACCTCGGAATGTGGGATTGGGGCGCGCTTTGAATGAGGGACTGAAACACTGCTCCTTTGAATTGGTGGCGCGGATGGACACGGATGATATCGCCAAACCTTTCCGCTTTGAGCGACAGTTGGCGGAGTTCCGGCGACAGCCCGATTTGGATGTCTGCTCTGCCTGGATGGAGGAATTCAGCCGGCTGCCGGAGGAGGTGGATGCTGTGAAAACTTTACCTGAAGGCAATGAGGCACTCTACGAGTACGGCAAGCGCCGCAATCCGGTTAATCATCCGGTGGTGATGTTCCGCAAGCAAGCGGTGGTGCACAACGGCGGCTACAGGCATTATCCGTTGTTTGAGGATTATTATCTGTGGGTAAGGATGATGATGAGCAATTGCCGTTTCTACACGATACCTGAGGCTTTGCAGGCTTTCCGTGCTTCCCGTGAAATGTTTTTGCGTCGCGGCGGTTTCGGTTATGCTTTGGTCGAGGTGCGTCTGCAGTTTCTTTTTTATGGCATGCGCTATATTACTTTCGGTCAGATGCTGAAAAACATCGCGATTCGTTTTATTGCCCGTGTTATGCCCGCCTCCTTTCGCGCCCGGCTTTACAGACGCAGGCTGAGAAGTTGAAAAGTTGTTCTGATCAGAATACCGATGCGTAATGGTCTTTCTGGTTTTAACATATTTAACTTTCCGTTACATTTTGAAGTGTTAAACTATAGGTTATAAGTATCGGAGATGAAAAAGTCAGTATTGGAATTTTAACGCGAATACTTGGATTTTGAATTGTAATACTTGGATTTTCTGATAAAAATAGAACCTTTATTAGTTCTTTTTTACCTGTAATATACAGAAAAAGCGGCACTTTCCTTAGGAAAGCCCCGCTTAGCTGTTACAAAGATACGATATTTTTTCTTCGAAAGCAAATAGTGTTAAAATGGGTGTTCCCGATTTCAGCGCCTTCTTTCTCGCTCTGTCGGGAGGCCTTTTTTGAAGTGATATTTATAAGATAAAAGTTTATTTGGTTATGCCCTATCACCTTCCCTTTATCCCCGACGGCATGAACGGTTTTGAGCGTAATGTGAAGCGCTTGGTCGACATGCTGATAGCTTTTTTGAGCCTTGTGCTGTTCTCTCCTTTGATGTTGGCTTGCTATGTGGCCGTTCGCCTGGAGGACGGCGGTCCTGCTATATTCCGTCAGGAGCGTATCGGCCGTTTCGGCCGTCCTTTCAATATCTACAAGTTCCGCTCGATGCGTCTTGATGCCGAGCGTAAGGGTCCTCAACTCTACCGTAGCGGTTCCGACCCTCGTCTCACGCGTGTGGGCAAGTTTCTCCGCGAGCACCATCTGGACGAGTTGCCTCAGCTTTGGAACGTATTCATCGGCGACATGGCCTTCATCGGTCCCCGTCCCGAGCGTCGTTTTTATATTGACCAGATAATGTCTCGGGACGGCCGTTACGCCTTTCTTTACCAGATCCGTCCCGGTGTGACTTCCTACGCCACTCTTTACAACGGTTATACAGATACCTTGGAGAAGATGCTGAGCCGTTTGGAGTATGATCTTTATTATCTTGAGCACCGTTCTTGGGGGCTTGACATGAAGATATTGTGGCTGACCTTTTATAAGATTGTGAGCGGAAAGAAGTTCTGAGAAAGGTATCTGAGTGGTTTTTATCCGTGTCGCTGTTTTTTGAACTGATACAGGTTTCCGTCGGCCGCCGCGACGGTTTCTCGCGCGTTCCGTCTCCGGAGGAATGGGCGGGGCTCATGGACGAGTCCCGCCGGCAGACGCTTACAGGAGTGCTGTTTGGCGGGATAGAGCGTTTGCCGGCACATCAGCGTCCGCCGCGGAAGTTGCTGCTGCAATGGTATGCACAAGCCGGACGCATAAGGGCTGTGAACCTTTGTCTCAATATGGAGGTTGTGCGGATAATGGCGCTGGTCAGAGCGGAGGGGATGGAAGCCGTTTTGCTGAAGGGACAGGGGGTAGCCACTTATTATCCTGAGCCTTTATGGCGGATACCGGGCGATATAGACCTTTGGATGAGGGAGTGCCGGAGTCGTGTTGTAGATTATGCCCGCAGGCTGTCGGGCAAGACGCCTCCGACAACTTTCCTGCATACGTCCTTGCATCTTTCGGAAAAGGTGGAGACGGAGGCGCATTTCAGGCCTTCTTTCCGTTATAATCCATGGGCGGACAGGCGTATGAACCGCCTGTTTTCGTATTTGTACGGTCAGGGGGAATTCACTGATGTGTGTTTGTCGGGTGGCAGCGAAGAAAAGGTGAGAGTGCCTTCTCCGGTTTTTAACCGGTTGTTTCTTCTTGCACATATTTACCGTCACTTTTTTGATGAAGGTGTAGGTCTGAGGCAAATGATGGATTATTTCTTTTGCCTTCGGCAGTCTTTTACGGCTGAGGAAAATCGGGTTTCGGTCTGTTGGATGAGGCGAATGGGGCTGTTGCGTTTTTCCCGTGCCGTTGTGTATGTACTTCAGGAGGTTTTCGGGCTGGAGGATGAATTTTGTTTTGTGCCGCCCGATGAGCGTGAAGGACGTTTCCTGCTTGATGAAATTATGCTTGCCGGTAATTTCGGTAAATATGACAGGCGTTATCGCCGTGCCTCTGGAAGGGAGGGAGTGTGGCGCCGTTTTCTGCGTAAGTCCCGGCGTAATTTTCATCTGGCCGTCCATTATCCAGGAGAGGTGATTTGGGATGTTCCTTTCCGTGTGTGTCATTACCTTTGGCGGCGTATGAACGGTTTTATCTGACAGCCCTGTCTTGTGGTATATAGAAGAGCCGGTTCCATGTAGCCTGAGCGATTTCTTTTTTAGAAGTCTCTCAGGCTACATGTTTTTTATGGTTATTGGCGGGAAGTTGGAATTGCTGTAAGGTGTGATGGCCGATATAGCTGTTTGTCTTTTATCTGGCTGTGATATGGAAACAGGCCTGGCGGGCTTCGTAGCGGACGTAACAGACGCCTTGGCTGCGGAGGTCGCGCAGCACTTCGGCCAGGACATCTTTGAGCCGGCCGTCCCAAACCTGTTTGGCCTCAGAGTCATTGGGGGAAATTACACGGTGAAAACTATTGTAACAGATGTCGAAGGTCGTGCCATGCTGGTGGCAACTGTTTTCGGATGCGTTGCAGTTGACGCGGCGCAGGCGGCGCACGTCTTCTTCTGTACGTAGCACGGAGGTGACAATGAGCTTGTAGAAGGGGAGACCCTTCCGCTGGAGAGAGTCAATAAAGTTGCGGGATATTTCCGTGAGCAGGCGTTGCGCACGTGGTACCAGATAGGGAATGGAGTGGGAGAGATGATGCACACGATAATAAGGATTGTCCGTGATGCACACCAGTTTGTCTTTGCTGTGGTGGGCGGCTTCCCTGTTGGCTATCCGGTCGATTCCCAAGCGCGTGGCTGTGGCCAGCTGAATGTCATTCATGTCGGGAAAGGCTTCATTATAATCGCCTACGCCTGTTATTTTGGTTTTGACGGGATTCCCGTTTTTGTCGTTCATGACGAGAGGCTTTCGTGGGTGTGAGAGGAGGCCGTCCACATGTCTGCTGTGTTTCAGAATGGTGTCGGTAGGGGAGGGTTGGGAGGCGGGTGTGTGTGTGCTGTCGTTGTCCCCTTTGCTACAGAACATTAAGATGCCGCTGGTTATCAGAAGCAGTATGAGGATCAGGCGTATTATCTTTTTGGGGCTTAGCTTGTATCTTACGCGGGGGGCTTGGAGTGTATTCATTATGGAGGTGACAGATGTGGGCGGGTTGTTGTGTGGAAGATGGGAGAATATCTCCGTTGGGATGTTCATCTTTGTTATTCAGTTACAAAAGTACAAAAAAACGGGTTATTTCTCATACGGATTCATTAAATTTGCAGATAGTTTGGAATGCGGGCGTCCGGTGGCAGGCACGGCTTATGTTTTTGTGCCCGGCCCGTCCGGATAGTCGTGGCATCGTACTGTCAGGTTGTGATTTTGCCGTCAGACGGTATTTAAAAGTTGCTGTCATTCATCAGGAAACATGATAGAGAAACATTTTGTACTTGAGGAAGCTGATCCTGTGGCGTTTTTTGGCGTGAATAATGCCAATTTGCGTTTGTTGCGTGCACTTTGCCCGAAGTTGCGTGTCATAGGCCGTGACAATGTGGTCAAGGTGATGGGAGGCGAGGAGGATATGGCTGATTTTGAAGACACTTTCAAGGCTTTGGAGGAACATTGTGTCCGGTATAATCAATTGTCGGAAGAAGAGGTTCTTGATATAGTGAAGCGGCGTGTGCCTAATCGTGAGTTTTCCGGAGATGTGATTGTTTACAGTACTGGTGGCAAACCTATTACGGCACGTACGGAAAATCAGAAAAAACTGGTGGAGGCGTATGAGGGCAACGACATGCTGTTTGCCATAGGCCCTGCCGGTTCCGGTAAAACGTATACAGCGATAGCTTTGGCTGTTCGTGCACTGAAAAATAAGGAAATCAAAAAAATCATTTTGAGCCGTCCGGCTGTGGAGGCTGGAGAGAAACTGGGCTTTTTGCCCGGTGATATGAAAGACAAGATAGATCCTTATCTTCAACCGTTGTATGATGCCCTGCAGGAAATGATTCCGCCTGCAAAGTTGCAGGAATATATGAGTACGAACGTTATACAGATCGCGCCTTTGGCTTTTATGCGCGGGCGTACTCTTAATGATGCTGTTGTGATTCTTGACGAGGCTCAGAATACAACAACGGCGCAGATTAAAATGTTTCTCACCAGAATGGGATGGAACACCAAGATGATCATTACAGGTGACGGCACGCAAATAGATTTGCCTGCTTCACAGAAAAGCGGGCTGACGGAGGCTATCCGCATTTTGAAGAATGTTTCCGGCATTGCTTTCATTACTATGGATAAGAGGGATATTGTGCGCCATAAACTTGTGACGCGGATTGTCGAGGCTTATGAAAGCGATGCGGAGAGAATGAAAGAGAGAAAGGAGAAGGATTCTGATAACTGTTGACACCTTCCATAGATGGCAAGGCTTGAGTCTGTAACAGTTTTGAGGCTTAAATATACAATATCAATAAAGACATATAATAAAATGAGTGCTTTAACAAAAACCGATTTTGAGTTTCCCGGGCAGCAGGGGGTATATCACGGTAAAGTCCGTGACGTTTATAATTTGGGCGATAAGCTCGTGATGGTCGCTACCGACCGCATTTCGGCTTTCGATGTGGTTTTGCCTAAAGGTATTCCTTTTAAGGGCCAGGTGCTTAATCAAATCGCCGCAAAATTCTTGGATGCGACGGCTGATATTTGTCCTAACTGGAAATTGGCTACTCCTGATCCAATGGTTACAGTAGGAGTGATGTGTGAAGGCTTTGCCGTAGAAATGATAGTACGAGGCTATCTTTGTGGCAGTGCCTGGCGTGCCTATAAAAGTGGTGTACGTGAAATTTGCGGCGTGAAGTTGCCTGAGGGCATGAAGGAGAATCAGAAATTTCCAGAACCGATTGTGACGCCGACAACTAAGGCTGAGATAGGCGAACATGATCAAGATATCTCGAAAGAGGAAATTCTGGCACGTGGTCTGGCTACCCCCGAAGAATATGAGATACTGGAAAAATATACTTTGGCTCTGTTTAAGCGTGGTACGGAAATTGCGGCCAAGCGCGGACTGATTCTCGTTGACACGAAGTATGAATTTGGCAAGCATGAGGGTAAGATCTATTTGATGGATGAAATTCATACACCGGACTCTTCACGTTACTTCTATAGTGAAGGTTACACTGACCGTTTTGAAAAAGGTGAGCCGCAGAAACAATTGTCGAAGGAATTTGTGCGCGAATGGCTGATGGATAATGGTTTCCAAGGTAAGGAGGGACAGACAGTACCAGAAATGACGCCTGAGGTGGTGAAAAGTATTTCGGAGCGCTATGTTGAACTTTACGAACACATTACCGGTGAAAAGTTTGTGGCGGAAGCTGATGTGGATGTAATGGCCCGCATAGAGAAAAATGTGACGGATTATTTGATTAAATAAACTTTGATATTCGTTTTATAATGAACAGGAATCATCCTAGCCAAAGATGATTCCTGTTCATTATAATATAGGTACATGTAATAGCTATAATGATTCAATACGGTGAATTGGCTTACTGACAGTAGGCTATAGTTACTAGGCAATTTCTGTATGTAAGGGGGTGTGCCTTTCTGAAGAAAATGGTAGTGGCTCATGTTTTTGACAGTAGGTGTAAGATTATGGGCGTATTGGGAAACTATTTGTTTTTGGGCTGAAAATATTGTATCTTTGCCCGATAAAATCGCAGATAGAAGAAGCCATAAACAGACGGAGTTGTTCATGAAACATTTTGAATTACATTCACAATACAAACCGACAGGTGACCAACCGGAAGCAATTCGACAACTCACCGAAGGCGCTTTAGCCGGCGCGCCGGCTCAAACACTTTTGGGAGTAACAGGATCGGGAAAAACATTTACCGTAGCCAATGTCATTGCCAATCTCAACAAACCGACCTTGGTCTTAAGCCATAACAAAACTTTGGCCGCACAGCTCTATTCAGAGTTTAAGAGTTTTTTTCCTGACAATGCTGTGGAATATTATGTTTCTTATTATGACTATTATCAGCCGGAAGCCTATATCGCTTCTACCGATACTTATATCGAAAAAGACCTTGTCATTAATGAAGAAATAGACAAGCTGCGCCTTGCCGCCACTTCTTCATTACTTTCCGGCCGCAATGACGTTATTGTTGTTTCTTCCGTGTCCTGTATTTATGGTATGGGCAATCCGGCTGCATTTTATGAAAATGTAATAGATTTGAAAACAGGTCGGCGAATGGCTCTCAATGCCTTGTTGCGCAAACTTGTGGACAGTTTGTACACTCGCAACGACATAGCGCCTAAAGCCGGTAACTTTCGTGTAAAGGGAGATACTGTTGATGTTTATTTGGCCTATTCCGAAGAACTCATAAGAATAACCTTTTGGGATGATGAAATTGACGGAATTGAGGAGGTAGATGCCGTAAGTGGCATGCGTATGGCTACTTTTGATGAATACAAAATATATCCCGCCAATCTTTTTCTCACATCAAAGGAGACTCAGGAACTGGCCATACGTAAAATACAAGATGATCTGGTGGAGCAAGTGGAACTGTTGCAATCGCAAGGAAAATCTCTGGAAGCCAAGCGTCTTAACGAACGTGTCAGCTATGATATTGAAATGATACGCGAGCTGGGGCACTGTTCGGGAATCGAAAATTACTCCCGCTACTTTGACGGACGCGCTCCCGGTTCTCGCCCCTACTGTCTGTTGGATTTTTTTCCGGAAGATTTCCTCATTGTTATTGATGAGAGCCATGTCAGTGTACCGCAGATCAGCGCTATGTACGGTGGTGATCGTTCGCGCAAAGAGTCGCTTGTCAACTATGGATTCCGATTGCCTGCAGCGCTTGACAACCGCCCGTTGACCTTTGATGAATTTCATGAAATGGCCAAACAGGTGATCTACATCAGTGCTACTCCTGCTGATTATGAACTGGCCGAGAGTGAAGGTGTCGTTGTGGAACAGATCATCCGTCCGACAGGCCTTCTTGACCCCCCCATTGAAGTACGACCGGCTGATTTTCCGATTGACGACTTAATGGAGGAAATCCGCAAGTGTATCGAACGGGATGAACGGACACTCGTTACGACATTGACCAAGCGCATGGCTGAAGAGTTAACAGCCTACTTGATAAAAAACGGGGTGAGAACGGCTTATATTCACAGTGACGTGGACACGCTGGAACGTGTACAAATTATGGAAGATTTGCGAAGAGGAATATACAGTGTACTTGTCGGTGTCAATCTCTTGCGTGAAGGACTGGATTTGCCAGAAGTTGCTTTGGTCGCTATTCTTGATGCCGATAAAGAAGGCTTCCTGCGTTCACATCGTTCCCTAACACAAACCGCAGGCCGTGCCGCACGTAATGTCAACGGCCGTGTTATCATGTATGCCAATAAAGTCACACCATCCATGCAACAGACCATTGACGAGACGGAACGCCGGCGCATGAAGCAGTTGAGCTATAACGAGATGAACGGCATAACGCCTAAGCAGGTATGTAAATCTACAGATGGCAACGAACTGACACAACTGAAAAAGAATTCCGAATCCCGCAAACAGTTTACCATTACCGGGGAATGGCCGGTATTACAGGCGGCTGAGGCTGCACCGCAATACGGCAAGGCTGCAGATCGAGAGACATCGGAACAGCGCATCGAAAGTCTGCGCCAACAAATGAAAGAAGCCGCCGCACGCCTTGATTTTGTATTGGCCGCCCAGTTACGCGATGAAATGTTGTTGCTGGAAAAACAAAAAAATAGTATGAAATGAAATCCCTTTTTCTCTTTCTCAAAAATTGGACTTTGCCTATAGCAATGACCTGCGGTATCATGGGATATTTTATCTATACAGGCATACCTGCCTTATTGCCGACACGAATGTTTGTGCACAATGCTGTAGCTTTCATACAGCCGGCACTTATATTCTCCATGCTTTTCATCACGTTCTGTAAGGTTGACCCTCATCATTTGCGCTTACGCCGTTGGCATGGTTGGCTGTTACTTATACAGACAACAGTGTTTTCCCTTCTATCCCTTATCCTCATTGTTCTATCCCAACATCTGTCCGCAGGCTCTATAGCCATTGTTGAAGGAGCCATGCTTTGTTTCATTTGTCCAACGGCTACAGCTGGAGCTGTTGTTACAGCTCGGCTGGGTGGTGATGCAGCCGGACTTACTACCTATACGATATTCATAAATATAGCCGCTGCTGTCATCGTTCCTCTTTTTCTCCCTCTTATACACCCTCATCCTGAATTGGATTTTCTCAACTCCTTTTCTCTCATTGTCGGAAAAGTTTTTCCCATGCTTATTTGTCCTTTTTTTGCTGCAATGCTGATACGAAGACTATTTCCGCGCATCCACAATATCATCTTGAAATGCAAGGATCTGGCTTTTTATCTGTGGGCCATAGCCCTTTCAGTTGCGATAGCCATAACAGTCAGAAGTATAGTCCACACCAATGTATCTTTAATCAATCAGATCGGTATAGCCTTCGTCAGTTTGATAAGTTGCGTTATTCAATTCCGGATAGGACGATATTTCGGCAAGCGCTATGGATGCCCAATAAGTGCCGGTCAGAGTCTTGGGCAAAAGAATACTGTTTTTGCCATTTGGATGGGATATACCTTCCTGACTCCTGTCAGTGCTATTGCAGGAGGTTTTTATAGCGTGTGGCATAACATTTTCAATTCATGGCAACTTTATGAGAAACGGAAAAAAGAAGCGTATCTCAGTGAGCGGTAATGTCAGTTGCTTTTTGAGGTAGACGGTAATTTATTGTTTGGGTCCTGTCAGGAAGAAATTTTTATTTTTTGTGGTCTTTTTTCTGTCAAGAGCGAGTTTGGTTGCTGGATATAATGGCTCTATTAATTATAAGATGCAACCGGTAGAATGAAAGATAGGGAAAATTAGGGGAAAAACAGGCAAAACATGGTGCTGATTATTCTACCATGATCTATGATTTGAAGGGCTTGTTCTTTTGTAACTTACAGATATACAAAATGAAAGAGCACCTGTAAGGTGCTCTTTCAAGTGATTCCGTTGGGATTCGAACCCAAGACCCACGCCTTAGAAGGGCGTTGCTCTAATCCAACTGAGCTACGGAACCGGAAAACGAATGCAAATTTACATTATTTGGCGGATTTGGCAAAATATTAGGAAAGAGATTTTGCCTCTAAAATGTAAAAAACTGTATCTTTTACGTTATTCCACTTTTAATTTGTTTTTTTCAACGAAGTCTTTGGGTAAGTCTTTATCTATATAGGTAAATTGGTAATTTTGTCCTCTGGCTGACGGGAATTGGCTGCGGAGGTCTATATCGCTGCGATTTTTAAGATGATTGACAATTTTGTTGTAGCAGTCTTGTCCGCTGAAAGCTTTTACAAGTGCTACGAAATCTGTGTCCTGATACTGGAATTTGCCTGTACCGGGAATTTGGATGACGCGCTTGAAGGCTATATGGCCTTTATACCATCCTTGACGTTCTTCGGCTAATTGTGAGAGTTTGAATTCTTTCTTGTTAAAGGCTTCGCCGTCTAATGGAGGTGCCACTGTCACTTGTTTGCGATGGGTTTTAAATTCCTCCATTGTATTGGCTGTGGTCTTTATCAGGATGAAATATACCCGTGGCCTTATTTTGTAGCGTTTGGGATAAGGCATATCACCTTCAACATAGTTGTGGATGTCGTTGATGAGTTCAGGGGTTACGTGGATGTCCGGTATGGAAGATAAAAAATCTATTAATTCTTCTACGCTGTAAACCAGTATGTCTTGATCGAAATATCTAGCGTATATGTTCATTGGGGCTATAGTATTTCTGAAAAATATGATGACGGTAACGTCTTATTATAAAAATAATTTCTATGAAAACTTGGAGTCAACTACAAGCCTTCATAGAAATGTGGAGCGGAAAACGAGACTCGAACTCGCGACCCCAACCTTGGCAAGGTTGTGCTCTACCAACTGAGCTATTTCCGCAAACAAGTGAAGAGGAGGAGACTCGAACTCCCACGTCGCAATTGACACTACCCCCTCAAAGTAGCGCGTCTACCAATTCCGCCACCTCTCCATTGTAATGCTGATGAATCTTTTTCCTGTGCCCAGAACAGGACTCGAACCTGCACGTCATTGCTGACACTAGTACCTGAAACTAGCGCGTCTACCATTCCGCCACCTGGGCTCGATAGGATTCATTTTCAATAAGTGAGCGGAAAACGAGACTCGAACTCGCGACCCCAACCTTGGCAAGGTTGTGCTCTACCAACTGAGCTATTTCCGCGTTGTGTAGCGCTTTCTCTCAAACGCGGTGCAAAGATACGGCTTTTTTCTTACATTCCAAATTTTTTGGATAAAAAAATGATATTTCTGGTGTTTTTTTTATTTTCCTAAGAAGAGAAATCGGTTTTTCTTGTGGGGTAGGGACAATTGTTGTCATGAAATTTTCTGTGAGGGTTGATGTTAAATTGTTATATTTGCTGCAAAAAAAGAATTTTGAGTGTTACATGGTAAATGATATTTCGTTATCTTTGTGACATAGAGTTATTAATGTAATGAATAGATCAATGAGAAAAACTGTTACCTCTTTAAAAATGTTATTAGTGCTGTTGGTTGCAACAGTTAGTTTGTCTTCGTGTGAGGCTGATGATTTTTGGTATAGAGATACTATTGAGGGAAGTTGGCGTGTTGTTGAGATTAGGCAGGATTATGGCTATTGTCCGTATCGCTATGGTGATGTGATGTATTTTGCCTTTGACGGCGGTTTTGAAATGCGCGGTCGCGATGGATCGGTAGAATATGGCGATTGGACTTTGTTCAAAGGTCGTGTGTTGGTTGACTTTGATTTTGACGGCATTGATGACCTTTCTGCCCGAATTGTGCAGATGGACGATGGTTATGCTGTATTGGACTGCAAGGATTATTATTATAATTCCAGATATAGTCTGCGTATGATCAGATACTGAGTTGTTGGTTTGTAATGCGGCACCTGATTTTTTCTTTTAAGGAACACAGGGGGTATTTTAACCTAAATAAACAAATGCTTTTGTATTGTTGAATTTAACATTTCTTGCTTTCAGATCATTTATGTCGTATCTTTGCCAATGGAAATGAGCCAGCCTCAAAAAGCTGGCTTTTTTTGTGTTTTGATGAGGAAGAAACAGCTTTTTTGTAAGTATTGGAATAAAAATTTGAAGTATTCCTGTAAAAAATATCCTTATTACATTCTTTTTGCAGTCGCATTGTATTGCGATTGACCACTATTTGTTGATCTTAAAAGTTAAATATGTTAATTCTTCAGGCGGGATTGTTTTTCCTGTATTTTTGTTTTTTAACATAAAACGCCGTCCGGACATCATAATTTCGGACAGTGTTCTGTTGTTGTAAGAAAAGTGGGTTGGGGAGGTACAATGGGCCTCGTTCATATTGGCGGTTGCAGATGCGGCGGCTTATTCCAATTCTGCGGCTTCCATTCGTGCTGTGTTTTCCGCAACAATGAGATGATCTATGCAGTCCTGGATATTGCCATCCATGAATGCGGCCAGATTGTATATGGTATAATTGATGCGGTGATCGGTGATGCGTCCCTGTGGATAGTTGTAGGTTCTGATTTTGGCCGAACGGTCACCGGTTGAAACCAGTGATTTGCGGCGGGAGGCTATGTCGTCTACGTATTTCTGATGCTCGCGGTCATAGATAAATGTGCGTAGCCGGGCCAGCGCACGTTCTTTGTTTTTGGGCTGGTCGCGTGTTTCGGTGCATTCAATGAGAATTTCCTCTGTTTCGCCTGTATTGGGATTTTTCCAGTTGTAGCGCAGGCGAACGCCTGATTCCACTTTGTTGACGTTCTGTCCTCCTGCACCGCTGGAACGGAAGGTGTCCCATTTTATTTCGCCTTCGTTGATGACAACGTCAAAGGCTTCAGCTTCAGGGAGAACGGCTACTGTTGCTGCCGATGTGTGCACGCGTCCCTGAGTTTCTGTGGCCGGAACACGCTGTACACGGTGTACTCCACTTTCATATTTAAGGGTACCGTAAACATTATTGCCCGTTATAGAGCAAACGATTTCCTTGAAACCGCCTGCTGCGCCTTCGTTGGCGTTTGACACTTCTATTTTCCAGCCTTTTGTTTCACAATATTTGACGTACATGCGGAATAAATCACCGGCAAACAATGCGGCTTCATCTCCTCCTGTACCTCCTCTTATCTCTAGGATGGCGTTTTTAGCATCTTCGGGATCTTTGGGAAGGAGCAGCAGCTTAATCTCTTCTTCTAACTGTGGCAGTCTTGCTTCGCATTCGGTTATTTCTTCACGGGCCAAATCTTTGAGCTCGGCATCGTTTTCTGTCATGAGGATGTGCTTGCTTTCCGAGAGGTTGGCCGTCAGTGCGGCATATTCCTGTCGAACGGTCATGAGATCTTCAAGCTCTTTGTATTCCTTGGTCAGTTTGACGTAGCGCTGTTGGTTGGCTATCACTTCGGGGTCGGTGATGAGTGTTTTCACCTCTTCGTATCGTGATTTCAGTGTGTTCAGTTTGTCAAGCAGGGTATTGGAATTTTCCGGCATGGTCTTGTCTGTTTAATAAAATATTTGTCCCAATACATGGCATATTGGGACAGATATTATTTTTCTTTTGATAAATATTTAAGAGGTACAGGCGTGTGTTAATAGTTGAATTCACCAAACTCGCTCTTAATGGTCAGTGAACGCGAGCCTTCTTCTATGTGTCCTATTATTTGTGCGTCAATGTTGAAACTCTTGCTGATGTCGATGATTTGTTGTGCATTTTCCGGCGATACGTATATCTCCATGCGGTGTCCCATGTTGAAAACCTTATACATTTCGGCCCAGTCGGTGCCGCTTTCCTGAGCTATGATACGGAATAGGGGAGGGACTGGGAACATGTTGTTCTTGACTACATGACAGTTGTCATTGACAAAATGAAGTACTTTAGTCTGTGCTCCACCTGTACAATGAACCATGCCGTGAATGTTCGGGCGCATTTCGTCAAGTATTTTTTTAATGACAGGCGCATAGGTGCGGGTAGGGGAAAGTACAAGTTTTCCGGCATCAACGGGAGAGCCTTCAACGCTGTCTGTTAACTGATAGCCACCGCTATACACCAGTTCTTCAGGCACGGCACGGTCATAGCTTTCAGGATATTTCCCAGCCAAATATTTGGCGAAAACATCATGGCGGGCGGACGTGAGTCCGTTAGATCCCATTCCACCGTTATATGATTCCTCATAAGACGCCTGTCCGAAAGAGGCCAATCCCACAATAACATCTCCAGGGATAATATTGGCATTGTCAATGACTTCTGAACGTTTCATGCGGCATGTTACGGTCGAGTCTACAATAATGGTGCGTACCAGATCGCCAACATCTGCCGTTTCGCCGCCGGTAGCATAAATGCCAACTCCCATTTCGCGCATTTTGGCAAGAAGCTCGTCTGTACCGTTGATAATGGCGGAAATCACCTCACCGGGAATAAGCATCTTATTCCGGCCAATGGTAGAACTCACTAAAATGTTATCAACTGCGCCCACGCATAGTAGGTCATCAGTATTCATGATCAATGCGTCTTGGGCAATACCCTTCCATACCGACAAGTCGTCGGTCTCCTTCCAGTATAAATAGGCCAGGCTGGATTTTGTACCTGCGCCGTCGGCGTGCATGATGTTGCAGTATTCCGGATCGCCACCGAGAATGTCGGGGATGATCTTGCAGAAGGCTTTCGGAAATAAACCTTTGTCGATATTTTTAATGGCGTTGTGCACATCTTCTTTCATGGCCGAAACGCCGCGCATCATATATCTCTGTTTACTGTCCATGGTGGGTGATTTGTTTTTTTACGTAATGTTGTGTAAAAACTGACCGGCAAATCAGAAAATAAATGTGAAATGTGCAGTTTTAGTCTTTTAAAACATTTTATTTTGCACATTCCACATTTATTTTTCACTTTTATCCGAGATATTTTGTCAGTATGTTAATATTGTCCGCCTCTCTTAATCTGCGGAGGGCACGTTCCTTGATTTGTCTTACGCGTTCTCTCGTAAGATTAAGGTTGTTGGCAACTTCTTCTGCTGTCATCTCATTGCGGCCTATCCCAAACAACATCTTCAGAACTTGACGTTCACGCTCGGAAAGGGTAGACAAGGCAGCCTCTAAGTCGGAAGACAATGATTCCTTTTCCATGGTATTGTCTGTTCCAGGGGCCGATTCGTCCGTCATGATATCAATCAGACTGTTTGAGTCATCATCCTGAAAAGGTGCATCGACTGAAACTTTTTTGCCATTGGTTCCTAAAGCCTCCTGTACTTTGCTTACGTCTGTGTCAAGTATGTCTGCCAATTCCTGCACGGAGGGGCGGCGTTCGAATTCCTGCTCAAAGTTGACGATGGCTTTGGTAAGTTTGCTTTGGAAACCTACTTGGTTGAGAGGCATGCGTACAATGCGGCTTTGTTCAGATATGGCCTGCAAAATGCTTTGACGTATCCACCAAACGGCATAGCTGATAAACTTAAATCCACGTGTCTCATCAAATTTTTGTGCCGCTTTTATGAGTCCCAGATTACCTTCGTCAATAAGGTCGTTAAGGGCAAGTCCTTGATTCTGATATTGTTTGGCTACGCTGACTACAAAACGAAGATTGGCGCGTGTCAGTCGTTCAAGTGCTTCACGGTCACCGCGATGGATACGTTGGGCCAATTCTACTTCTTCATCCGTAGATATCAGTTCTTCACGGCCGATTTCTACCAGATATTTGTCTAAGGCCGCGCTGGAGCGGTTGGTAATACTTTTGTTAATTTTTAGTTGACGCATATTAAACCCAAGTTGAAGTTCAGATATTGTGAGGTTCCTGATGGCTCAAGAACGGGCTGCTGTACTTTTCTAAATGTTCTTTATTCTATTCTGAAATACGATTTATACTGGTGTATTCTGTCTTTCTCGGAATGTTTTTTGAGATTGTCACAAGACTGGCGAGATTTTATTTTGCATAGCTGACGGCACGTGTCTCACGTATGACTGTAATCTTGACTTGTCCAGGGTAAGTCATTTCATCCTGGATACGTTTGGCTATTTCCCCGCTGAGATTCTCAGTCTGTTTGTCATCTATCTTATCGGCACCAACGATAACACGTAGTTCGCGGCCGGCTTGTATGGCATAAGTTTTTGTAACGCCCGGATAGCTCATTGCTATGTTTTCCAAATCGTTCAGACGTTTGATATAGGCTTCTACAATTTCACGCCGCGCGCCTGGGCGGGCTCCACTGATGGCATCGCAGACCTGGACTATCGGAGCTAGAAGTGATGTCATTTCAACTTCATCGTGGTGTGCACCGATTGCATTGCATATTTCTGGTTTTTCTTTGTATTTTTCTGCCAGTTTGGCACCATAAAGCGCGTGTGGCAATTCGCTTTCCTCGTCAGGTACTTTACCTATATCGTGCAGAAGGCCGGCACGTTTGGCTTTCTTGGGATTCAGACCGAGTTCGGCCGCCATGACAGAGCACAGATTGGCTGTTTCGCGGGCGTGCTGTAAGAGGTTTTGGCCGTAAGAAGAGCGGTATTTCATTTTTCCGACGATGCGGATGAGTTCAGGATGCAAGCCGTGGATGCCGAGGTCTATTGCTGTGCGTTTTCCCGTTTCAATGATTTCGTCTTCCACCTGTTTTTTTACTTTTGTTACAACTTCCTCAATGCGTGCGGGGTGTATGCGGCCGTCTACGATAAGTTGATGGAGGGCCAGACGGCATATTTCCCGGCGTACGGGATCGAAGGCTGAGATGACGATAGCCTCAGGCGTGTCGTCTACAACGATTTCAACGCCGGTGGCAGCTTCAAGGGCCCGGATATTACGGCCTTCTCGCCCGATGATGCGTCCTTTCACCTCATCATTGTCAATGTGGAAAACAGTGACACTGTTTTCTATGGCGGTTTCGGTAGCTACGCGCTGTATGGTTTGTATGACGATACGTTTAGCCTCTTTGTTGGCTGTCATCTTGGCGTCATCCATGATGTCGTTGATGTAAGACTGTGCATCTGTACGCGCTTCGTCTTTGAGCGATTCCACCAATCGGTTCTTAGCTTCTTCTGCTGACAAGCCACTCAGCTCTTCCAGTTTTTCGCGTTCTTGCATCTGCATGCGGTCGAGTTCTTCCTCACGCTTATTCAGAAGTTGGGCCTGATTGTTCAGACGGTTTTGCGTGTTTTCCAGTTCTGTTTTGCGTTTGCCCAAGTCATCTTGTTTTTGATTCAGGCTTAATTCACGCTGTTTGAGCTTATTTTCAGCTTGTAGTATTTTTTGGTTTCTTTGTTGTACTTCTTTTTCAAGTTCAGCTTTTTTGTTGAGGAATTTCTCTTTAACTTCCAAGAGTTTTTTCTCTTTGATGACATCTGCCTCTTTGGCTGCTTCCTCAAGAGCTTTATTGTACTTGTTCTTTAGAACGTATCTGAAAAATCCAAAGCCTATGGCGCCTCCTACGAAGAGACCGGCTATGATCCATAATATTTCCATGTTGTATACTGTGTTTGTTTGAGTTGAACGTTTCTTTTATGTTTACCGGCGTTGATAGGTGCCGTTTTTTTGATTTTTGTTTTTTATTTTTCGGGGGCTGTTCGTCATAATGCATTCGGAGCCGATGAATCTTCCAATGCCGTTTCTATTTCCTGTGTCAGTTCTCTGACCGTTTTGTCATAGGGGACAGTGGAGTTGTCGTTTTCGGCCTGCAGGGCATATACGGCAAAGTCGAGCAGTGCTATCGACATGTATGTCTCATAGCCGCGGTTAGGATATGCCTGCTGATAACGTCCCAGTTTTTCATTAATCTGTTTGGCTGCCTTGCGGAATATTTCCTCCTGTTCGCGACGAATGGTGATAGGGTGCATTTGGTTGCCTATCATCAATTGTATGTTGAGTTTGTCGTTGACTTCAGACATTGTGTGTTGTTAGGTTTCCTTTTGACCATTATATAAGGAGTGGTAGCTGGAATGTTTGAGCGGTGATAGGTTTCGGAATAAGTTTTTCTCTTTTTCGTAGCCGTCTATATGTTTAGCAGAGCGATACATTTGTCTACTTCTTTGATGAGTCGGTTCAAACGGTTAGTGGTTTCTTTCACATCATTGTTTGCCAATGTAATCACCCTTGCTGTTTTCAAAGTGTCGTAGTCGTGTTTTATTTGTGCGTTTTGCTCTTTTAATTCGGCTATTTGTGCCTCCTTGTCCGATAACAGGTTTTCCAGCCGCACGGTTTCGCGCTTCAGTTCGCTGTGTCTCAAAATCAGTTGCCTGACTTTGGTTTGCAGCAGTTGTAAAGCTATTTCTTCTTCCTTATTCATAAGAATACACGGATTATGCCGATTGGTGAAACTGTATGGGGCTTAGAGGGGAAGCCTTGTTAGAGCCGGATGAAATCGCCGCTATGTATTGAATCTCCCGCGTTTACCGGTCTTATTTTATTTTTCGGGAACGTCTTTCGGCTTAGGCTCTTTTTTTGCCAAAACAATGATGTTGTAAACGTATTCCGACATCCAAGACGCGCTGTAACCCAATTTGTTCTGATATTGACGGATACCTATGCTGGCCCGACGCACATCTTCTTTTTTCCAGTTGTCTTTTGTCAGAATATCGTTAACGGTTTTTTCAGTCATTGTGCGGAGAGCGCCTTTCATGAAACCCGGCATGCGGAATTTCCACTTCATCAGGTTGCCCATAAGCATCATCAGATCTTGAGAAAATCCTTGAAAAGTGAACAGATAGCTTTGTATGCTGTTGATATTTCTACAGTTACGTTTGATGCTCTGGTCTATCTCCTTGAAAAAGCCATCAGAAATGCCGTAGATGTCGGTAAGCATTTTCTTGCAGCGGTTTCGTTCGCCAACCCCTAGCTTGTTGTTGACGGTGGGCACATGTAATGTCTGCTTGAAAACGCGCAAGTCAGGTAGGGCCGCCAAGTTGCTGATACCCAAATTTGCTGCCATGACTGCTTGATAGTAAACGCGAATCAGCGTCATGAAGTCCTCCATGCCGCCAACGCGCCAGCCGTCTTTTTTCTCTGCCTGTTTTCGTTTGAATATGGTTGGTAAAAAAGCCATTTTGATTGTATAAACGGTTAATTGTAAGTACTTTGTCAGGGACTTTGCCTGATGAACGTATCGGGTGAGGCCGTTTGGGGCTTCTTTAAATTTCAGGCGATAGCTCTTAAAGCACTAATTTTCTATTATTTTGCTCTGCAAAGTTACATTATTTTTTTAATAGGGGAAAATGGTTTTGTGCATTTTATAAGAGGGCTGTTGAGCTTTTTCGTTATTTTCCGATTCCGTGAAGTGCTAAGGGGTATGTGTTTTGTGGTCGCCTCATTAACATTTTTAACTTTCCATCACATTTCGGAGTAGCTTTTGCGTCACAAAACAATATGCCGGAAGAGTAAGAATAGGGGTAGGATGAAAAAGGTTACTTGGAATTTTTATGGCAATACTTGGAATTTAAAATGCAATACGGACTTTTTCACCGGTTGCGCCCCCGATTTTTCGCCGGTTTAGTGGCTAAAAAACAAGAAAAAGAGGATAATCTCTCCCGACTACCCTCTTCGCCAGTGCAAATATACAACATTTTCCGCCCGAAAGCAAATAGTGTTAAAATCATGGATCTGATGTTGAGAGTTCCGAACTGTAAGCTTTTTTGATGGTGTTGGCGGAGTGGCGCAATTGAGTTGGAAAGATACAGGAAACGATTTCCAAGTTCCGGATTCAGCTTGCGGCCTTTGCTGACATTTTGAAAGTAAGGAATATGTTTTTAAGGAGAAAAATAGAAAAAGAGGGGGAATCCGTTTGGTGATTCCGATGTAAAGGCTTACATTTGTCACATGAAAGACCTAGCCGGTCTTCTGATAAAACATGGTTACAAACCATCAATTAACAGTATAAAAATTAAAGACTATGAGAACCGAACAGATAATGCAGGCTCTTGAGGCAAAACATCAAGGTGAAAAGGAGTATTTGCAGGCCGTTCATGAGGTTTTGCAAAGTGTGGAAGAGGTGTACAACGCCCATCCCGAATTTGAGAGTGTCAGTCTTATAGAACGGCTGGTAGAGCCGGACCGTATCATTACGTTCCGCGTGCCTTGGACCGATGATAAGGGAAAGGTCCATGTCAATTTGGGCTATCGCGTGCAGTTCAACAACGCTATCGGTCCTTACAAGGGTGGCCTTCGTTTCCATCCCTCGGTTAACCTGAGTATCCTGAAGTTTTTAGGATTCGAGCAGACTTTTAAGAATGCTCTGACTACGCTGCCGATGGGCGGCGCGAAGGGCGGATCTGATTTTTCGCCTAAGGGACGCAGTGAACGCGAAATTATGCGCTTCTGTCAGGCTTTCATGCTGGAGTTGTGGCGTCATGTAGGTCCTGATTTGGATGTGCCGGCCGGTGATATCGGCGTAGGTGGTCGCGAGGTGGGCTATTTGTTCGGTATGTATAAAAAACTGGCCCGTGAGCACACCGGAACTTTCACCGGAAAAGGACTTGAGTTTGGCGGTTCCATTCTCCGTCCTGAAGCTACAGGATATGGTGCACTTTATTTTGTAAAAGAGATGCTTGCTATGCACGGTGAAGAACTGAGTGGCAAAACTGTCTCAGTTTCGGGATTTGGCAATGTGGCTTGGGGAGCTGTTAAAAAAGCCACGGAACTGGGTGCTAAAGTAGTGACTTTGAGTGGTCCTGACGGTTATATATATGATCCTGATGGCGTGAGCGGCGAAAAGATTGATTATATGCTGGATTTGCGTCTTTCGGGCGAGGACATCGTGGCGCCTTATGCTGAACGTTATCCGGAGGCAACTTTCTTTGCCGGTCGCAAACCGTGGGAGCAGAAGGTCGATATCGCCTTACCGTGCGCTACACAGAACGAACTGGACGAGGAGGATGCCAAAGTGTTGATAAGCAATGGTGTCCGATTCGTAGCCGAAGTGAGCAATATGGGATGCACGGCCGAGGCCGCGGAATGTTTCATTGCCCACAAAACCGTTTTTGCACCAGGCAAGGCAGTGAATGCCGGCGGTGTGGCTACATCGGGATTGGAAATGACGCAGAATGCCATGCACCTCTCCTGGGGAACCGAAGAAGTGAACAAACGTTTGCACCAAATCATGAGCGACATCCATGCACAGTGCCTCAAATACGGTAAGGCGGACGATGGGTATGTCAATTACGTGAAAGGGGCAAACATTGCCGGTTTCATGAAAGTGGCACGTGCCATGATGGCGCAAGGAGTCGTTTAGTAGAAATACCGGTACTCTGAAATAAGAATGAAATATTCGGGCAAGTTCACGCAGACTTGCCCGAATATTTTTAGTTAATCTCTGTCTGTTTTCAAACAGGTCACCGTTTTAATACAACCCCCATGGAGTGTCTTCCGTCCATTTGGATATTCAGGGGATGGGGAGTACGTACATGGCGTAAATATTCCGTTTCATATACGGCCGGAAGGTCGTCAAGCCAGGCTTCGTCCAAAGTTCCGTCATTGATATAGGGGTTAATGGTAAAATATCCCACTCCGAATGAAGTCAGATTCTGAAAAAAATGTGTGCCTTGGCTCGGATCTACACGGTAGTGGCTTAGTCCGCTTTCAACGATTAGACGTGCGGCGCTTATATGCGGCCATTTAACGGGTATACCCAGCCAGGGGTCGCTGCTTCCCCATCTTCCCGGCCCAATGAGTAGGTAACCCGATTCTGTCTCAAGCATTTTTTTGTTTAGTTTTTCCACTTCACGGGCTATGATCGGATTGTTAGCCGGATTATAGTCGGTTGTTTTAACATAGATGATATCGCTTACATCGCTGATAATGCCATTTCCCAGAGCGTGTGGCGTAGTGATGAGTGCATCGGCGGGATTTATGGCGGTAAGGTCGAGGGTGACAGACGCTTTGCTGTCGACAATCGGGCGTATTTGCAGCAGGTAGAAATTGGCGTGATGGTTGTTGATGTCCATGGCGAATTCAATTTCCACGGGACGGCCCATTTCCGCCTTGCCTATCCGCAGCAGGCGGTTGACTGTTTCGGCCAACGGGAAAGCATCGTGCTGCAAAATGCCCGCGAAAGTGACCAGCGGCCGTCCGGTGGAGTAATATCCGTCGCGTATTGCCTGATCATAAGGATCAAAGGTAGAGGCTACATAACGCATGGTATCGTCGATGACCGGTGCATTACTGAAAGGTACTTTCTGAAGATTAAACGCATCGTCTACCTGGAAGTTTTCAACCGTATTGGTGAGATCCAGTGCATAGAAATGGCGTTGTGTCTCCCTCAGAGCCATGTCGGTTGTGGAGAGTTGCAGGATATGATGGGGATGGCAGGGGGAGAAACGCAAGGCTTGTCCGCCGTCTACGATATATTTTCCTAGCCCGAAAGCCAGATTACAGGTACCATCTGTCGGTTGTTCGTCATCGAGCGGGTAAAAATTGAGAGAGCGCGCTACTCCTGAAAGCGTCGGATAAAACAGTTCTTTGCCTTCTGGGGTCACATGCACCGAGCCAACAACCTCTTGCAGGACTATGGCCATCTTTTCCTGGTCAATCAGGTTCTGTGTGGCGGTGAGGTAGGCTTTGCTGTCGCTGTAGAAGACCGAAGCGTAGACCGCCTTGATGGCTGAGCGCAAGAGTCGCAGCATTTCCTTCTTTTCGCTGACCTTGGGGATCATGTATGTTTTGTATACCCCTGCGAATGGCTGGTAGTGGGAGTCTTCCAGCAGGCTGGAAGAGCGCACGGCGATGGGACCGTGTACCACTTCGAAGAGCGCCATGAGATCATCCAGTAGTTGTGATGGCAGATTCGCGGCTTCGAAGGCTGCAAGGATCTCTTCGTCGGGGGCGTCTTTCAAGGCCAGCGGGTAGAGGTTGTTGCTTTCCATAAATTCATCGAACACGTCGGTACTTATGACTACGGTTTTGGGAATATTTACGGTGCAGTTCGCATGTTCAAGTTTGGGATAGCGCTTCACCATGGTGCCCATGAAAGCCAGGCCGCGTCCCTTTCCTCCTAGCGAGCCGTTGCCGATGCGTGCGAAATTGCTGTACTGGTCGAAGCGCTCTTTCTGATAGTTGGCCACGACGCCTTCATTTTTCATTTTGCGGTAGCCTACAATCAGGTCGCTGATGAGTTGGCGTGCCTGAACCATGTTGCAATATTCCTTCACATCCACTTTTTTCAGGATAACGGCTGGTGGAAACATGGCCCGTGAGAAGAAAAAGCGTGAAAAGTGATTGTGTGCCAAATGGTGGCGTAGGGAGTCGTCGGGTATGAGCGGGAGTTTCCGCTGTAAGTCCTTCAGGTCTTTTATGCGCATGATTTCCTGTCCTGTGGCAGGATTCACTATGATGAAGTCGCCGAAACCGAAATGGGCCATGATTTGCCGCCGCAAGTCTTGCGGGTAGCTTTTGGAATTTTTACTGATGAAAGACGCGTGCAGTTCTTCAGCATATCCGGCATTAGCCGTTTCGCTTGACTCCAGTATGAGAGGTACCTGCGGATCGAGCTTTTTGATGTGTTTGCCGAAAGCATACCCGGCCAGTCCGTCTTTGACACCGTTGCGCATGAAGCTCATGTCCGACACCACGCCGAGGATGTTTTCGCGGTAGGTTGTGTAAATGTCTATGGCTTCTTCATAAGTTCGCGCCAGCATGACTTTGGGACGGCCGCGCATGCGGAGGGTTTTCAAGTGGTCGTTGAGGGCTTCTTTGGAGAATTCCCGACTTTGCTCCAACACAACGCGGTAGAGATGGGGGAGGGCCGATGAGTAAAAACGTACCGAGTCCTCTACCAGAAGGATTATTTGTACTCCCACCGAGGCCGCGTCATCTGGGGCGTTCCATTTGTCTTCTATCAGTTTGATAATGGCAAGCAGCAATTCGGCATTGCCCAACCATGAGAATATGTAGTCTATGCCTGTAAGGTCCTCGCTGGCCACGCGGCGGCTCACTTCTTTGGAAAATGGCGTCAGCACAACGATGGGTATGGCGGGATATTGCCGTTTGATGTCTTTGGCATCGGCAAAAATATCGTGGTTGTCCATGTTGGGCATGACTATGATTAGCTCGAAATTGCGGTCGGCCAGTTCGTTGAGGGCTTCCTGCTTGGTGGTGACCTGCGTGAAACGTGGCGGATAACGTAGCGAAAGTGCCGTGTATTCATTGAATACCTGTTCGTCCACGCGTCCGTCGTCTTCAAGCATGAAGGCGTCGTATTTTGTGGCTATCAGCAACACGTTGTATATGCGCTTGTTCATTAGTTCCGCAAATGGCGTGTCGCGTAAAACGATATCTTTAAGTTGGGGAATATTGCTCATGGTGTGAAACTTTTATTTGTGGGGCGAAAAGTGCGCCGGTCAGGTCGCGCTTGGATAATTCGGTCAAGGTTGCCTCGGACAGGAGAAAAGTGGCAACTGGGTATTTTAACACTATTTGCTTTCGGACGGAAAATGTTGTATATTTGCACTGGCGAAGAGGGTAGTCGGAAGAGATTATCCTCTTTTTCTTGTTTTTTAGCCACTAAACCGGCGAAAAACCGGGTGCGCAACCGGTGAAAAAGTCCGTATTGCATTTTAAATTCTAAGTATTGCCGTAAAAATTCCAGGTAACCTTTTTCATCCTACCCCTATTCTTACTCTTCCGGCATATTGTTTTGTGACGCAAAAGCTATTCCGAAATGTAACAGAAGGTTAAAAATGTTAATGTCGTTTCGGCCGGTGAACCTGAAAAAACGGCAGATGTTGAAAGATTAATACCAGATGGTCTGGTCGATGACGGCTGCGGCGAAACGTTGCAGCAATGCCTGGGTATGAGCCACAGCTTTTTCTACGTTGAACCGGTTGCCGTCATATCCGTTGATAATGAAGAGCAGTTTTCGCGTATCGGGGCTTGTCATGGTGCGCCGGCTGTCGCTGGTAGGGGTGGCGAATGCTCCGATTCCGTCGCGGTAAGCCGGCAGGTGTTCTATGTTCAGCAGTCCCCGGCCTATGCCTTCGTAGGGCTCGTCCTTTTGTCCGAAATCCAGCGTAATGTCAGTTGTGGCCAAATGTCCGGCATCAATTACGGCGGTGGAGTATCCGCTGCGGATGGATATGAGATTGCCGATGTCTACAAGGGTGTCGATGCTGTTTAACTGCTTTCCCTGCAAGATGCGTCGCACCAGTTGTTCGCAGGCCGGCCGGTAGCGGCTCGGGTCTTTGCCTGCTGCTTTATAGGCCGCCCGTGTGGCGGAGATTCCCGAACGCATTTTGAGCGTTTCAGTCGTGTATGTTTCTCTTAGTGTTTCGGCTTCGGCTTCAAGCATGTCCCACAGCGCCTGTTCCGTGGGACCGTTGGTTACGGTAGCTGTTATGGCAGCTCCGGTAAATTGCGGGCAGATTTGCCTGAATAATTCAGAAACGGTGATGGTCATGGGCCTGTTTTATTGGTTACGGATGTTTATTTCTTGCATAAGGCGTAAAAGTCGCATGTTTCGCAGAACTTTATGGTAGGGGTGGCTGTGAAAGGCTGTGCGGGATCCAGAATTTCAGCAATCAGTTTTTCCAAATGTTCCTTGAAGTCTTCTGCTATCGTCTGGAAGTTGAGCATGTCCTCTTTGGCCAGTTTCAGGTAAGGTGAATAACTTTTGTCGGCTGCCTGGTTCACAAAGAAAAGCGAAGGTGCTATGGGGTGTTTCGTCTTGCCGGTCATGGTCAGTGCATAGAGGAATGTCTGCAAGATGTAGTGCGGGTGCTTTTCTGAAGGAGTGAAGAGCTGTTCCATGTCGGCTGCTTCTTCCGGTTTCCCACCGGTTTTGTAGTCCACAATCCTCAGATGCGTCAGCCCTTCTATGTTGACTATGTCAAGCCGGTCGATGTTGCCGCGCAATGTGATGGTGAGCGGTTTGCCGCAGTGGCTGACGGTGATAGGCATTTCGGTCGGCATTTCCGTGGCTTTTACTTCGAAGGGCGTTATGTGCATGTCGTGCCGCAGGAGGTTTTTCAAGTAGCTTTTAACGACTTCTTCAACAACGACATCGGGCGTCTCTCCTTCTTCGGCAAAGGCGCGGCGTACGTATTCCAGCAGTGTCACGTTGCCGTCTTTCTCCAGAAGAGGGGTTAGCATGTCGGCCGTTATCAATCCGTTGCGGCTGGTGAGTTTTTCCTTATAGAGAAGTTCGGCCGCTTTGTGGAATATTGTGCCGAAAGTGTTGGGTGCCAAAGCGGCCGTGGCGGGTTGCTCGCGCCGCAGTTTGGCCACGTAGCGATAATAGAATTGCAGGGGACAACGCAGGTAGGTGTTGATGGCCGATGGAGAAATGGCCGTTATCTTTTGCGACAAGTCTGCGGGTTTTTCTATGACCGTACTTGTCGCGGGGGCGATGTATGGTTTGGCTGAAAGTACGACGGAACGTATGGGAAGTCCGCTTTCAATGAGTATTTGTGTCATGAAACGCGACATTTCCCCTGTCCCCCGGTTGTCGGTGGAATTATTGTAAATCAGGCGAACGTGGCTGGCGCGTTGGAGGAGACGGTAAAAATAATAGGCGTAGACCGCTGTTTTGTGTAATGAGGTGGTGAGGCCGAACTCACAACGTAATTTATAGGGGATGAAAGAGTTTTCGGTGTTTTTTTCCGGCAGATAGCCTTCGTTGACCGATAGCATGAGAATATTCTCGAAGTCAAGTACGCGTGTTTCGAGCATTCCCATAATTTGCAGACCTACGACAGGCTCTCCGTGGAAGGGAATGGCTGTTTGGCGCATGACTTGCCGTACAAGGCGTGACAGGGTAGTGACGGTAATGTTGAGAAGTCCGCTGTCTGCCAACCGCGTAAAACGATTGAGTATTGTGAAGGTCTGAAAATAAGCCTCAGCCATGAGAGTGCCGTTGAATGAATTTTCGGAATCAGGAATGGTCATGGCTGCTTCTTTAACCGCCTTTTGGGCTTTTTCAAGCCATTTTTTTATGTCGGTTTCGGTGTCCTTTTCCGGTAGGAGGCTGTTTATGAGTGTAAACGCAGCTGTGTGGTGAAGAGGAAAACCTTTGGTTACATTGGTTTCTTTGACTATGGGGGGAAGGGAGTGCAGTACCGGAAGTAATATTTTTTCATTGCATAGTACGATAGCTGTGCGTTTGGCATCGGCCGTGAGATGTTTTTGTAGCCATGGCGCTACTGCGCGCGCGCCGGCGTTTTCTGTAGGTGCGGCTACGAATTCAATGTCTTTCCTGGCAAGAAAATTATTGAAAACCTCTGTTGGCAGCTCTCCGGGAAAACGCTCCATGTTGCGCTTAAGGAAGGTGCCGGCCTCAAGTTCGTTTTCCGAATCAGTGTAGTATACATCGTAATCCCAATAAAAGAGGGCTTTGCCTTGTTGCTGAAGATGGGCGAAGAGCGTTTCTTCAACTTTATTCAGAACGTTGAATCCTACAAAGGCATAGTGGGTGATGTGGTTGGGAAGTGAAATGCTGTTTTCTGTCAATCCGGTAGTGACCTGACGGTAGAGTGCCCCTTCATAAGCTAGCTTGTCGGCCGCTAAACTTTCATTCAGAGCTGTATAAAGAGGATGCATGACATTCCACAACTCAAGGAACTTTGTGCGGATTCGGGAGTTTTCTTTTAAGGAGAAGTCTTGAAAGAAATCCTGTAGAACCTTCTCCTGCGATTCGTTGAGCGTTTCTATACTGTCAAGTTCTTTTATCTCTCTGAGGTTGCGGAACAATCGTTGGGCATCGGCCATGTTCTTGTCAACGTCATCAAAATCGGCCAGTAATCGTTCTCCCCATCCGTAGAAGAAATCCAGAGTTTCCTGGCTGTGAGTTAATGCTACATAATGTTGATATAAACGGCAGATCGTTTCTATAGGATCGGCCACTCTGAAAGATGATAGCGAACGGAAAAAGTCGCTGATGGTCATGTATATCGGAGACCATATAGGGGCGGTATCCTTGTTTGTGGAAGGAGTAGTCAGGTACTCATTCATGAACAAACTGGCTCGTTTGTTGGGAAAGATGATGGCCACACGACTTAGGTCATTATTCATTTTCAGCCGGAGGTCATCGGCTACGAGTTTTAAGAAAGGTGTCATTGGAAGGGCGTTTTTTTCAGGAATAGACTTCTTCGATTTCTCCGCTGTAAACGAACCAAAGGTATCCTCTCACGTTGTCATGTCCCATTTGTTTGAGCAGACAGCAATAGTTTCTGACCTGTGATACGTAAATGTCGCGGCGTTTTCCGAATTTAAAGTCTACTACGATTGTCTCATTGTTACGTGTCATAACTCGGTCGGGGCGATGAACGGCAAGAACGCCGTTTGTGTCGCGGCTTAGGATGGAACGCTCATTGAATATAAACCAAGAACCGTCGAACCATGGTGCTGCTTGGGGCGTGCTGAGGCGTTTTTCTATCCATGACTCCATTTTTGAGACGTTGGTTTCAGGCGGAATAACTCCTTTAAGCGTGAGTTGGGCAATGGCTTCGCTGATGTCGTCCTTGGTGCGTATCATGGCAAAGAGATTGTGCAACAGTTTTCCTTGGTCTATGTATTGCTGTTGCAACTGCTCTGTGCTGTCTGTAGTTCCGGCATTTTCGTTGATGAAGTTTTGTGCTTCGTTGGACTGACGGAAAGTGACCTGCTCCTCGAAAGAACAAAGGACTGATTCTTCAGCAGATGTTTCTTGTTTTTTCTCTTGGCAGTCGGGGGCTGGAGGTGTTTTTTCTGTTACTTCCTCAGCAAGGGAGGTGGCATTGCTTTTTAGCAAAACATCGGCCATGTTGGATACCGTATCTTTTTTGTTGGGTATGCCCCATATTAATAAGTTTTGTTTGGCACGTGTGAAAGCTACATACATCATGTTGAGATTTTCTATGCGCCGGTTGAGATGTTCATCTTTGTAATCTGCGGCATAAATCGATGCTTCCATGGTTTTTCCGGCAGAAATGGGGACAAGGGGGAGAGTTTTGTAGGGGGCTGTATCAGGGTGACACCAAAGCAAGTCATCCGGACGGTCTTTTTCGAGTATCCAGTCACAATGGGGAATAAACACTGTGTGAAAAGCCAGGCCTTTTGATTTATGGATGGTCAATACGCGGATACCGTCTACTTCGCCTGAAGGTATCGCTTTCTTGTAGAGTGTTTCTTCCCAGTAAGAGAGCAGTTGCTCGATGCTTGTTCCACCGTTGTCGATGAAGTCTAAAACCGCGTCCATGAAACAGAAAACGTAGGGGGCGGCTCCGTGTAGTTGTGAAAGCTTTAGTTCTTGTACGAGCGTTTCGCAAAGTTCGTATAGCGGTAAAGATCTTAAATGTTCACGGTTTCCGGCTATTTTTTGTGGTATCAATACTTTTGCTTGTAGGCAAATGTCATTCCATGATAATTGTTTGTTTTCTATTTTGTTGCAATAGGTTGAGGCCGTGTAAGCCAATGAAATGGAATCGCTGTCATCTGCAAGATAGCGCAAGGCATGGATCAGTATTTCTACGGCGGGAGAACTTGTCAGCAGGAAAGCTTCGTCAGAAATAAGAGGGATATGAGGGAACTCTTTAGTGAAGAGGCGGAGCAGGTTTACACCTTCTTTGTTTTTGCGTACGAGGATTGTCATTTCTTTATAGGCAACTCCTTTTTCGTGAAGTCTCTCAATCTCTTCAGCCAGAGTTTTTGTTTCTTGACTATTCCTCTCGTCTGAAATATTGGTAGCGGATATTTCTGTGTCTTTATTCAATGCATTGTTCAGGTATACCCGCACTTCTCCGCCTTCTTTTCCGCAGCATAATTGTTGGATATCTGCATAAATTTCGCTTATCTGTCGGGTTTCCCCTATGGTATCGAGTAAAGCGGCAGCATGGGGAAATAGTGCGTTGTTAAATTCCACGATGCAACGTGAAGAACGGAAATTAGTGTCTAAGTGACGGATTTCCGCTGTGTTATGGGCGGATTCTTTTTCAATGTCTGCCAATATGTGCCAATCGCCTCCTCTCCATCTATAGATACTTTGTTTCACATCACCAACAAGCAGGCAGCTGTTCCCTTGTGAAATGTTTTCAATCATAAGATTCTTGAAATTACTCCACTGCAAATTTGACGTGTCTTGAAATTCGTCAATCATTACATGACGGAACTGCGTACCAACTTTTTCAAAAACGAAAGAGGCATCATCTTTACCGACAAGGCAGTTGAATAATAATGGTGTTGCCGCTAGCATGAAGCGATTGTTTTCTGCGTTAATCGCTTGTACTTCACGTCTTATTTCGGCTAACAGACGTAATGGGTTGAGATGGCGCAAACTGAGTTGGCAGCTATTCATCGTAACGGCCCCTTTTCTTCTGATGTCCTCCAAAATGATGAGCAGGTTGCGCAGATGTTCTGCTTGTGTCATCAAATCGGTGCGTTTGCGGTCGGCAGCCCGTAACCAGTTAGCACTATCAGCCATTTTTTTCTCAATGTTGGATTTTGGGGATTCGCCAGGCGGATTTTGGCAGATATAGCGGATGTATTTCTCTAAAGAACTTCCATAAGAAAAAGTATTATATTCGCCAGCGATATTCCTTATCGCTCCGTCAAGGGTTTCTGCAGCTTTGCTAAGATGGCTGGCAATATCGTCTGATAGTTCTTTCAGTTTTTGGCGGTAGTCACGGAGTTCTTTTTCTGAGTTTAATATAGGAATTAGTTTGTCCTCACATTTCATGAAGGCTTCCTTGGTCAGATTGTAAGCCAGTCCTTTAACTTCGCGGCTGATGTCCCAGCGCTTGTTGTCATCTATCCTTTGTCTGATATAATCAAGTACCCACATTCGAACTTTCGGCCGTTCTTCAAGAGCAGCCAGCAGGTTGTCAACGGCGGTATTGATGACTTCCTTGTCATTGATGTCGACCTTTAGTCCGGCAGATAAACCTAAATCATGCGCCAAAGTACCTAGAAGGGATTGGAAAAAAGCGTCTATCGTTTCTACGCGGAAATTATCATAATCATGCAGAATGTTGTAGAGAGCGGTAGCGGCTCTTTTTCGTAGTTCAGTGATGCTTAGGCCTGGCAAACGTTCCTGTACTGCTTGAGTGAAAGCTGAAGAAGAAGTCTTTACTGTGTTTTTCATCGCGCAGAGCTCGCTGATAATACGCTCTTTCATCTCTGCCGTAGCCTTGTTGGTGAATGTAACAGCCAGAATATGGCGGTGTGCCGGATTCTCGTCACCCAGCAGCAAGGCAATATATTCAGCAGTGAGTGTAAATGTTTTTCCTGAGCCGGCAGAGGCTTTATATACAGTCAGATTCCCTTTCATCTTAATGAAGATTCGTTTTCTAATGGCAAATATAGTCAATTATTATTAGCTATAGATATAGTTCCGGTCGGTTTATCGAGTAAGTTAATTGTTAAGAGGATTCTTGTATTTATTAAGATGGTGCCCGATGTTTTACAAATGAAAACATCGGGCACCATCTTATCTTTTTCATCCTGTAAAAATCCGGAACAGAGAAGTAATTGATTTCAGAGAAGAATGACAGGATGAAGTTATTCTTTGTCGGAACTTAAATCCGGCAGTTTTAATGTACTTCCTATGATGATATTGTCCGGGTCTTTAAGGTTGTTGTATTTAATGATATAAGTCGCATAACTTTTATGGCCATATGTTTTTTTTGCAATACTGTAGATATTATCTCCTTTTGCAACAACATAAACTTTTACCGGTGTTTCCTTTTTATTGCTTTCTTTTTGAGGAGCAGGATGTTTTGTGGTAGTTATGGTATCTTTTTTGATGTTTGTGCCGACCACTGTATTTTCGGTGAATGCCGTGTCTTTCTGTGGGAGGTTTTTAGTTGTACTGATGTCTTGTACCGATTTTTTTGCGACAGATGGTGTGGTTCTTTTTTGTGTGACTGTTGGTGAGGATATGAGTTCGCAAGGACAGAAAACGCGGAAATATCCGGCAAAATAGCTTAGTCCCATTAATATGAGAATAAAAAGCATAAGTGCGATTAACTTCCATCGGTTTTTTTCTTTATGTGAGGGGACTTCCTTTATTACATATTGTATGTTGTCGTGCGACAGGTTGTCGGTATTCTTTATGTTGTCGTTTTCTTTTTCAAATGGCTCTGTGTTGTGTAAGTCTTTCTCCGATCTGATTAATTCAGAAGGATGTTCAACTTCAGGCACAGCTTGTGAAACTTTTTCCAAGGAAATTTTGCTCTCTTCTTGTGTCGGAATGGCAACTTCTTCTTGAATATCTTCTTTCGTTCCCTCTGTTTCTTCCGGCATTTCTGTGATGAATTCCTCTTCTTTTTTTATGTTAAGCACGTCATCAGTTGTTGCCGTAAATGCTTGTTCTCCTGTTTCTTTCTCAGGTAAAAACGTCTCTTCTTCTATTGCGATAACACTTTCGGAGGATACCTGTGCAATCTCTTCTTTGTCTGTTGTTTTATTTTCGTTGTCATAGGAGTCTTCTTCCGGTGTGGGAATACTTTCCAATTCCTCAATGTCTGTATCTTCATTGATAACGACAGTCTGAAAATGTGAAAAAGGTTTGTTAACCAAATCCTTAAGGAAGTTGTCAGGGGTAAAGGTGATTTTGCTGTGCCCGCTTATCTGAATACGTTCGCCGGTATTGATGTCTACACTTTCTCTTTCGCTGACGGGGATGACCTTGAATGTGCCAAAGCCTTTGACTTTAACAAACTTGTCCTCCGTCAGTCCCTCTTCGATGATTTCGAAAAAAGCCCGGGTGAAATTTTCTGCTTTTTTTCTCGTGATGCCTTCTTTTTCAGCAAGAATGTCGGCTATTTCCTGTAGCAATATTTTTTTATCCATTGAATGGGGAGAAGTCTTGATACGGTTTTCTGATGTTTGTAAAAGCATCCAGTTTGTAGTGGAACGTCAGGTTATGGTACTCAAAGCCTGTTAGTCGCCGGTTGTAGTATCTTTGAATTTTTCTTTCAGACCAATGCTTGGGCGATAAGCTAAAACCAGTTTTGGGGGAACAAGCATGCGTTGCTTGGTAGTGGGGTTTACCACAACACGTTCCATTTTTTTCTTAACTTCGAAGTTTCCAAACCCTTGGACGGTCAGTGTGCTGCCGTCGTCAAGTTTTTCCGAAAATTCAGCCATAAAGGTGTTGACGATCCTCTGTACGTCTTTGGGGGCCATTTCCAGGCGGCTGGCCATTCTGCTGATGTAATCTTTGTTGTTCAAGGCCGTTTGTGTAATTATGGTGAGAGATGTAACGGATTCAATGAGTAATGAAAAGGCCTGCTGGAAGCTGTGCCGGAATGCTGCTATTGATTGGCCAGAACGCCATAGATGTCGTATTCCTCTGCTTGTGTCACGGTAATATCGTAGAAGTTACCGATGACAAGTGCGCTTTCTGAGGTGGGGATGAGCACTTCGCAGTCTACTTCCGGCGAGTCATGCTCTGTGCGTCCTATGAAATAATCTCCCTCACAGCGGTCTATGATTGTTTTGTAGGTCTTGCCCACTTTTTCCTCACAGATTTCAGCCGAAATGCGCTCCTGTAGCTTCATCAGTCTGTCAAGGCGTTCCTGTTTGACGGCGTCGGGAATATTGTCTTCATAGTTCAAGGCGGCGTATGTGCCCTCTTCTTCGCTGTAGGCAAAGGCACCCATGCGTTCAAAACGGGTGGTGCGTACAAACTCCATGAGCTCGTTGAAATCTTCTTCCGTCTCTCCCGGGAAACCGACCATCAGAGTTGTGCGGATGCAGATGCCGGGAACTTCGCGGCGCATTGCGGCCAATAGCTCTATGGTCTCTTGCTTTGTCGTGTGACGTTGCATGCGTGTCAGCATGTTGTCGCTGATGTGTTGCAGGGCTATGTCGAGATAGTTGCACACATTGTCGTGTTCGCGGATAACGCGGAGGAGTTCCATCGGGAAATGAGTGGGATAGGCATAGTGGAGGCGTATCCATTCAACTCCCGGTATGGCCGCCATTTTTTCGATGAGTTCCGGCAGCATTTGCTTCCTGTAGAGGTCCACGCCGTAGTAAGTGAGTTCCTGAGCTATGACCTGAAACTCTCTGACGCCCTTGCCTGCCAGATCTTTCACTTCGGCCAGGATCTCTTCCATCGGCCGGCTTTCGTGCTTGCCCGTAATGATGGGGATGGCGCAATAAGCGCATTTACGGTCGCAGCCTTCCGATATTTTGAGATAGGCGTAATGATTTGGAGTGGTGAGTACGCGTTGGTCTTTCAGTTCTTCGGCATAAGTGCTTGAGAGGTCTTCAAGCAAGTCTTTCCAGTTAAATTTCCCGTAATATTTGTCCACTTGGGGGATTTCCTCTTTCAGTTCTGCAAGGTAGCGTTCCGAGAGGCACCCCATTACGTATATCCGGTTGAGCAGCCCTTCCTCCTTCTGGTCGCACAGGGAAAGAATCATGTTAATGCTTTCTTCCTTGGCATCGCCAATGAAGCCGCAGGTGTTCACCACGACAATGTCACCGTGAGTCTCTTCCGGGTTATGATGAATCGTAAAGCCGTGTTCGGCAAACTGGCGCATGAGATGTTCGGAATCTACCAGATTTTTGGAACATCCCATCGTAATGATGTCTATGGTATGCTTTGCCATGTGGGGATCTGTGTCAGAGTTTTGCGTCATTGAACAGGGAGTCTACAAATTCGCTGCGGTTGAAAGGCTGCAAGTCGGTCATTTTCTCGCCGAGCCCGATGTATTTTACAGGCACTTTAAGCTGGTTGGAAATGCCTATTACCACGCCGCCCTTGGCCGTTCCGTCCAGTTTGGTGATGGCCAGCGCCGTCACCTCTGTGGCCTTGATGAACTGCTTGGCCTGCTCAAAGGCGTTTTGCCCCGTAGAACCGTCGAGTACCAGCAGAACCTCGTCAGGGGTGTCAGGAACGATTTTTTTCATCACGTTCTTGATTTTCGTCAGTTCGTTCATGAGGTTTACCTTGTTGTGCAGGCGGCCTGCGGTGTCGATGATTACGACATCGGCATCGTTGGCCTTGGCCGAATTGATGGTGTCGAAAGCCACACTGGCCGGGTCGCTGCCCATTTGCTGTTTCACAACGGGCACCCCGACACGCTCGCCCCAGATGCAGAGCTGCTCCACAGCCGCAGCACGGAAGGTGTCGGCCGCTCCGAGATAAACTTTCTTGCCGGCTTGTTTGAACTGATAAGCCAGTTTGCCGATGGTGGTCGTTTTGCCTACGCCGTTCACACCCACCACCATGATGACATACGGCCTCCGGCCGGCCGGAATTTCAAAATCCTCGGCGTCATCGTTGCCGCTTCGTGTGAGCAACGCCGTTATTTCTTCTTTCAGGATTTTGTTGAGTTCGGCCGTACCTACGTATTTGTCGCGGGCCACACGCTCCTCTATTTTATGGATGATTTCCACCGTTGTGTCTACGCCGACATCGGAGGTAAGCAATACATCTTCAAGATTGTCCAGGACTTCATCGTCAACTTTTGATTTGCCCGCGATGGCGCGGGTTATTTTGTCGAATATGCCGGTCTTTGTCTTTTCCAAGCCGGCATCGAGGACCTCTTTCTTTTCTTTTTTTGAGAAGATGCTGAATATTCCCATTATTCTTTAATATGTAATTAATAGGTATGATATAAGTTTTAACTGCAAACTTACGCAAAAAAAAGAACTTTACCTTTGTTTAGGCGCAATTTTTGAAGTTTATGGGCTATTTCCTCCATCTTTTTGTTTGTTGATAAAGTCACAGCTTGTTTTTTATCATTGTCAATGGGGACTGATACTTGTTGGCTTTTACCTGAGATAAGCATAGGCAGTTTCCGGAGATTTGGAGGCTGAGGCGGAATGGGATTTGTTGTTTTAAGTTAGTTTATGAATGTTTAAGATTTTGTTTAGTCGGAACGTTACTGTTTTTTATGCGTCAGATGTGGAAACTGCGGAGATACATTGGAAAAGAACAATCATAAGGTGATTTGAAACTGCATTACTTGGAATTTAAATTCGAATACTTGGAATTTTTACGGAAACTATTGTTTTTCAAATGGGAAAAGGGTTGTTTGCCTTGCGGTAAAAGGGATAAAAAATATGCTCGCACAAGCCTGTACGGGCATATTTCTATACCATTGACAGCCCATGCGATGCCATTGGCAACGGTGGGCTTTTGTTTCTTTGCTGTGAGTCCGGAGTCCTTCTCCGGCAGTTTTCCCGTCTCTTACACCGGGACCCGCAACCCGCGGAGGGATTCGGGAGAATGTGGCAATACTGGGAACCGTTTTCACATTGTGGCCGCCGTAGCGCCTGTTCCCGCCTTGATCGGATTGAAGGCTGGCGCAAAGATACGTCATGAAAGAGGAAAATCCAAATGTGTTTGTGAAGAAAAGTTTTTTGTCAGGCAGAAAGAAAGGAATGGCGTTGTAAAAATAATTCCGCGATGTCTTGATAATTCAAAGTAATTGGCTAAATTTGCTACCGTCTGATGGCTTCTTTCTGCTGGTGTGAGCAATATGTGAGGAAGTACCGTCGCAGTCATATAACTTTTCATATTATTATGAATCATAGTCTCGTTACCATTGCCAATCTTTCGCGCGATAAGATTATGTATCTTATTACGATGGCACAAGAGTTTGAAAAGAATCCCAACCGTAAGATTCTGGACGGCAGAATCATTGCCACTTTATTTTTTGAGCCTTCCACGCGTACCCGTCTTTCCTTTGAGACCGCCGCCAACCGTTTGGGAGCGCGTGTCATCGGTTTTACCGATCCTAAGGTCACCAGTTCGTCCAAAGGGGAAACCCTGAAGGATACAATCCTGATGGTGGGCAATTATGCCGATGCCATAGTGATGCGCCATTATCTGGAAGGAGCGGCTCTGTATGCCAGTGAGGTCTCGCCGGTTCCGGTGATAAACGCCGGTGACGGTGCCAATCAGCATCCGTCACAGACTATGCTCGATCTCTATTCCATTTATCAGACGCAGGGAACGCTCGATAATCTGAACATTTATATGGTTGGAGACTTAAAATATGGCCGGACCGTCCATTCTCTTCTGATGGCCATGCGCCACTTCAATCCCACATTTCATTTTATAGCTCCCCCCGAACTGGCCATGCCGGAAGAGTATAAGATCTATTGCCGCGAGTATGGCATCCAATATGTGGAGCATGAGGAATTTAATGAAGATGTGATAAGCGGGGCCGACATTTTGTATATGACACGTGTCCAGCGGGAACGTTTCACCGATTTGATGGCCTATGAGAGAGTGAAGGATGTTTATATTCTCAAGGCATCCATGCTGGGAAAGGCACGTGAGAACATGAAAATACTCCATCCGCTGCCCCGCGTCAACGAGATTGCCTATGATGTGGACGCCGACCCACATGCCTACTATTTCGAGCAGGCCCGCAACGGGCTGTATGCCCGTCAGGCCATCATTTGCGATGTGTTGGGGCTGACGCTTGAAGACGTGCTTGAAGACGGGAAAAAACACGGCCGGCAGGCATGAGGCCGAAGGCGTGCGAAGATGTTGGAGTTCCCCCCATACAGAGTTTTCTCAATGATAAATTTATTGCTTCAATGAAACGTGAAAAATTTATGGTAGCCGCCATACAGAACGGCACCGTTATTGACCATATACCCAGTTCAAAACTTTTTGAAGTCGTGCGTTTGCTCCATCTGGAAGAAATACGCGGCAGTTCCATCATGGTTGGCTATAATCTGAAAAGCCGCAAAATGGGACATAAGAGCATCATCAAGGTTTCTGACAAATTCTTTACCGATGCCGAATTGAACCTCCTTTCAGTAGTAGCTCCTAATGTGACGCTTTGTGTTATCAGGGATTATGAGCTGGTAGAGAAAAAATGTGTTACTTTGCCTGATGATATTCATAGCATAGTGAGATGTGCCAATCCCAAGTGCATTACCAACAACGAGCCTATGTCCACCAGGTTTCATGTCATTGACCGTAATGCCGGAATCCTCAGATGCCATTATTGCGAGAAAGAACAATTGCTTGATAAAATAAAACTGACCGAACCAAAATCTTAACCATTATGAAAAAAGACACACAGATATTCCAGCTTATCGAGGCGGAACGCCGGCGCCAGCTGCGTGGCATAGAGCTCATAGCTTCCGAAAATTTTGTCAGCGATGATGTTATGCAGGCCATGGGGTCATGTCTTACAAACAAGTATGCCGAAGGTTATCCCGGTCATCGTTATTATGGCGGATGTGGCGTTGTTGACCAGACGGAGACAATTGCCATTGAACGCGTAAAAGAACTTTTCGGCGCAGAATATGCCAATGTTCAGCCTCATTCTGGGGCACAGGCGAATGCAGCGGTCTTTATGGCCGTTCTCCATCCCGGCGACACGTTCATGGGCTTGAATCTGGACCATGGAGGCCATCTTTCCCACGGTTCGAAAGTCAATACTTCCGGTATCCTTTATACCCCGGTGGGATATAATGTCAACAAAGACACCGGCCTTATTGATTATGAAGAAATGGAGCGGTTGGCCCACAAACATAAGCCCAAACTGATTGTCGGAGGCGGGTCGGCCTATAGCAGGGAGTGGGACTATGCCCGTATGCGTAAGATTGCCGATGAAGTCGGTGCATTGTTTATGGTCGATATGGCCCATCCGGCAGGGCTTATTGCGGCCGGACTATTGGACAACCCCGTTAGGTATGCCCACATAGTGACTTCCACCACCCACAAGACTTTGCGCGGCCCTCGTGGGGGTATCATCCTGATGGGAAAAGATTTTGAGAATCCTTGGGGACTGACTACCCCTAAAGGCGCCGTTAAGATGATGAGCCAGATATTGAACAGTGCTGTGTTTCCCGGTACGCAAGGCGGGCCCTTGGAGCATGTCATTGCAGCCAAGGCCGTAGCTTTCGGCGAGGCGCTTCAGCCGGAGTTTAAAGAATATGCGCTACAGGTGAAGAAAAATGCCGCCTGCCTGGCTGCAGAACTTACCGGACGAGGTTTTACAATCGTTAGCGGCGGAACCGACAATCATTCCATGCTGGTTGACTTGCGTTCGAAATATCCTGAACTCACAGGAAAGGTGGCGGAAAATGCGCTGGTGGCTGCCGATATCACTGTGAATAAGAATATGGTTCCTTTCGACACCCGATCGGCTTTTCAAACTTCGGGTATTCGTTTGGGAACGCCGGCCATAACAACACGTGGTGCCAAGGAAGATCTTATGGTACTGATCGCGGAACTGATTGATACTGTGCTTTGCTCACCTGAAGATGAAACGGTTATCGCTGATGTGCGTCGACGTGTTAATGAAACGATGCAGGACTATCCGCTTTTTGCCTATTGACATAAATTTTGAGGAAATGAATAATGCCGGTAAAGCCGCCGAATGGTTGTGCTTTGCCGGCATTATTCGGTTATACGGGATTTTAGTGGAATAAATATTTTCCTCATTTCTTTTTTCGCTATTTTTGCAGCCGAAAATGGCGCAGCGAAAGATAATACATATTGACATGGATGCTTTTTATGCCTCTGTTGAACAGCGCGATTATCCAGAGTATCGTGGACGGCCTATAGCCATAGGGCATGACAGTGCCCGAGGCGTAGTGGCCACAGCCAGCTACGAAGCACGTCCTTATGGAGTACATTCTGCATTATCCTCCGTGGTGGCCCGTAGGCTTTGTCCCGGTCTTATTTTTGTTCCGCCGCGTTTTGAGGTTTATAAGGCTGTTTCAAAGCAGATACATGCCATATTTCATGAATATACGGAACTTGTGGAACCTCTTTCGTTGGACGAGGCTTTTCTTGATGTGACACATGCCCGCTCTGCCACCCTTGTAGGACGTGATATAAAAGCACGTATTTTGTCAGAAACTGGTCTGACTGCTTCCGCCGGTATCTCAGTTAATAAGATGCTGGCTAAAATAGCTTCCGACTATCGTAAGCCTGATGGATTATTCGTCATTCCGCCGCAGGATGTCGAGGCTTTTGTGGCGGAACAGCCGGTGGAACGTTTTTTTGGCATAGGCAAGGTGACAGCCGAAAAGATGCATCGTCTGGGCATTCATACAGGAAAAGATCTTAGAGAGTGGACGGAGTATGATTTAGTTTGTATGTTTGGCAAGGCCGGCCATGCTTATTATGGCTATGCCCGTGGTGTGGACAATCGCGAGGTGGTTCCCAACCGTATACGAAAGTCTGTAGGAGCGGAGAAGACTTTTCCGGAAGATATAACCGACCGCGACAGATTATTACAGGAACTGTGGCTGGTGGGGCAGGAGGTGTGGAGTAGGCTCGAGCGACATCATTTCAGAGGAAAGACAATTGTTCTGAAAATCAAATTTGATGATTTTCATCAAATCACACGTTCGCGTACTCTGGCAATTCCTGTAGACAGTGAAAATACTTTGCTGAGTATTGGTGAAGAACTGCTGGCTTCTGTTAAATTAGGAGGGCATGGAGTTCGGCTGGCAGGCTTGTCTGTTGGCAATGCTCAGGAGGATGAGGCTGGCGATGAATGGATACAACTCAGCTTTAAATTTAAAGATTGGGAAGATGGATGATTTTTGTTTGGCCTATTTTGTTCTTACTTGCCATTACTTTAATTGATGATTATCGGGAATATTTTGACCGGGAGAGGGATGATTATTATTTATTGGTGTTTCCCTCTGTTTTTATGAAAACCGAAACAATGAAAGTGACGGGTACAAGGAGCATGACAAGGATGAAGAAATTCAGATATCCCATCAGGTCTGACAAATAACCCGCAAATAACCCTGGAAGCATCATGCTGAGGGCCATAAAGCCCGTGGCAAACGCATAGTGGGCCGTTTTGGATGGACCTTGGGCATAACTTATAAGATAGAGCATGTAGGCCGTAAATCCGAATCCGTAGCCGAATTGTTCGATGAAAATACATATGGCTGTTAAATGGATGCCTTCAGGCTGAAAGTAGGCCAGGAGGACGTAGAGTATGTCTGGCAATGATATGGCCATGACCATGAACCACAGCCAGCGTTTCAGGCCGTCGCGTGAGACGGCTATTCCTCCTAGAACACCGCCCACTGTCAAGCCGATGATGCCAATCGTACCTTGTACGAAGCCTACTTCTGAGGTGGTCAGGCCCAAACCTCCTTCTGATACCGGGTCGACAAGGAACAGGGGGCATACTTTGGTGAGTAGTGCTTCAGGCAACCGGTAGAGTAGCATGAAGGCGATGGCAGCCCAAAAGTGAGGCTTGCGGAAAAAACTTATGAAGGTGGCGAGGAAGGCTTTGCCTATTTCTTTTTTTTGTATGGCAGACGGTAGGTCCGCTTTGGGGCGGGGCAGGGCATAGTGGTGGTATGCTAACAAAAGAAGGAATACAAAAGCGGCAATGGCAAAGGTGTAGGACCATGCCTGTATCGGGCGGCGGGTGTAGACTTCGAGCACGCCGGCTATCATCAGTAACAGCCCTTGTCCGGCGATGGTGGAAACACGGTAGAACGTACTGCGGATGCCGACATAGAGTGCCTGTTCTTTTGTTGGAAGCTCCAGCATGTAGAAACCATCTGCTGCAATGTCATGTGTGGCACTGCTAAAGGCCATTAGCCAGAAAAAGGCAAGTGTCCATTGAACCATAGGAGAGCAATGGAGGGTGAAGGCGACTCCGGCCAGCGAGGTGCCGATGAAAAGTTGCATGAGCAGTATCCACCAGCGCTTGGTGCGCAGAATATCAACGACAGGACTCCAGAATGGTTTTATCACCCAAGGCAGATAGAGCCATGAAGTGTAGAGTGCCGCTTCAGCATTGCTCAGACCTAATCGTTTGTACATGACAAGGGCTATGTAGGTGACGATAATATTAGGTAGTCCTTCGGCAAAATAGAGAGACGGTATCCATTGCCAGGGGGCTCGTGATTTGTTCATGCGATGGTGGATTGAAGTATTCTGGTTTATTTGTATAGTTTGCGGAGTGACGAATTGGGGTAATAATGTTTCAGAATTTTTTTGTGTTCATATCCGTTGTTACTCATGGCGGCTGCACCAATCTGGCATAGTCCCACACCATGTCCCCAGCCGGCTCCGATGAGAGTGAAACTGGAGGGTATGCCGTTTTCTACAGGACCTTTTTCCACAATGAAAGCAGAACTGTACAGATGACTGGCAGATAATGAACGTCTGATTTCAAGTTCTTTCCCAATGATGAGCGTATGGTTCGTTCCGACTATTTTCAGCCGTTTCAGCCGTCCGCTAGGACCTCTCTCTATTGGTTGCAGGTCAATGATATTGCCAAAGTCTTCTTCTCGTTTTTCTTTGAGAATTTGGCTCAATTCCTCCTGGCTGTATTCTACTTGCCATCTGAAAAAATCTGTGGTCTTTTGGTCGTAATTATTGAGAACCTGTCCGATTAAAGCTTTGTCTGTTGTGTGGCAGAATGCGTTTGGGGTAGTGCGTATCCAGTTTTCAGCATTCTCTTCGACCGACAGATCAGGAAGGACTTGTGTGGTGTTATCGGAAAAGTCGCGTACTGGTACAAGGTAAGGTACGTCGAAGTCGTTCCAGCAAGTGGAAAAACGTTCGGTTACTCCTCCACAGCATTTTGAAAACCGTGCATCACAGATTTTTCCTTCACTGTCAGTGAGTATCAGACCACGTGTGGCTTCTACAGCTTGCTTTACTTCGGGCAATGTCGTGCGGGTGATGCCTTGGTAACGTTGGCAGTGATCATCGGCGCAGACATCAAACAGGGTGTGGTCTTCACGGTCGTACCAGCGGATATATTCATCTTCTTTGCGCACGAAGGAGAAGTAGCCGGTATGTTTTTGGGGTTGGCGGCGTTGGCGCATTTGATAGAAAAGCCAGCTGCGCGAAACGATAGCATGAGCGCGAAGGAGTTCAGGGGAAGATGTCGCGTTCATTTCGGAACTGATAACGCTTTCTAAGTAGGTTTCGACAGGCAATTGGTTGATTATAACCAACTTCTCTTCATCCACGATTATTCGGAGAATACCTTTAAAGGTTTGTGTCTCATGCTGCTGCCAGTGGAAATCTTTTCCAATAACAACTGATTCTATTGTGAATGTGGAAGAAGGGGCTTGTGGTTGAAAGATCAGTTCACTGTAAAGATTGCCATTCCATAGGATGCCGCCATCTTGGCATGAGGCTTCCTGTTTGCCTTCGACAACCGCTCCTTTGGCCATGAAATTACCGTTGAGGATGAAAGTAAGGTGGTCGTCCCGTAAAATGCCAACGGAAACCTCCGGTTCTTTCTTCAGCGATAAATCTTCGCTGGCTTCTTCGGCATTTGTTTGTCGGTTGCTATTATGCAGTTTGCGGGCTATTTGTTGCATTTGGCCTTCTGTGAGAGTGACTTCGCGCAACAGTTCGGAAGCTATTTGCGGTGTGATGCGCAGATAATCTTCCTCACGCGGTGTAATGAGTAGCCCTCCCATGTCTAGAGCTCCCGGACTGATGATGAATTGTTTTTCTCCTGTTTCAAAATAGCAGTCAGGACGGTGTTTTCGGCGGGGAAACAACACCATGATAACACTGTCTTTGTCTGCCGGTCCGCCTTCCTGACGCCATGCCAGCAGGTTGATGTCAGCCTCTTCTTCTCCTGTCGGTTTTGGCAATACGCTCAGGAGTTTGCTTAGTAAGAAATAATCGCCTTCGGCTTGTCCTCCCAATAAAACAAATGCAGGGCAGGCATATCCATGCAACAGGTAAAGTCCGACTCCCATCGTGTTGTACCCTTTCTCTTCCAGTTCTGCTTCATCGCTTCCGGTTAGAGGATATATCTTTTCAAGTCTGTTTTCATAGAACTTCCAGTCACGCTGTAAAGGAACATATCCTTTTTCTCCGGCTTGTATGTGTGCATGATCAGGTGCGGAGGCTCCACATCTTCCGCCATTGTAAAATAACAGGTAATCCGGCATGTTCCATGCCATTCGGTTGAGGGCTCCTAACATAGCAGACAGGCGCTGCGGTTGATGGCGGCGGGTGGGTATTGTGAGATGATGAGGCAAAATGGGGAAGGGATTGACCAAAACATGGTATTTCCCTTCTACAGGAAGTTCTTTTTGTTCTTGGGGACGATTGTGATCACAAAGGAAGCATGGGCGCTTTTTCAGATTTTTCTTATCAACACGTGCGGCGGTGGAGACTATACGACGAGGATTGAATTGAACGGCCAGACTGTAATCTTCGGTTGAGAGTGGTTTGGTTTGAATGTCATTTTCCAACTCTTCAAAACGCTGGCGCACATCTTCCCATATTTTCATTTGTTTGTCAAAAAAAAGTTCTATTTCTTTCTGACTGGCTTTATGTTCCCAACGGTTTATCATAGCTTGCCTTGTGCGGATTTCGACTGTTCTCAAACTGTCTTTGTATAAATTGTAGGTATTGGCTTTTTCGAGCGGCAGAACTGTATCGGAATTGCCGTCCCATCGGCGGCATAGGTATAGTTCGTCAAAAATACGGGCTATTCGGAAATGACGTGAAAAAGTAAGTCCCATGGCATAATCTTCTCCGTAGGATGTATTGGGGAAACCTATTTTTCGTAATAAATGGGTTCTGAATGCACGCGGCGCACCTAATCCTCCAATGCGCAATGCGTTGTTGCGTCCGTTATCTGCTGTCCATTCATTATGTGCTATCAGGCCGGGAGGGAGTGTATTCAAATCGAAATCAACGATTCTGTAAGCTCCGATAACCATAGCCGCATTTTGCTGGTTAAAAGCGTCTACGATGCGGGTCAGTGTTTGAGGACTGCTGTATAGGTCATCTGAGTCAAGTTGAATTGCAAAACGGCCGCATGAGGTGTGCCGGATTGCAAGGTCCCAGCATCCTCCTATACCTAAATCTGTTCTTTGAGGTTGTAACAAAACAACACGGCTGTCGTTTTGGGCTATCGCTTTAATGGCTTCTGTGGTCCCATCGGTAGAATGATTGTCAATTACAATGACATTATAGGTAAATGAAGTTTTTTGTGTCAATACACTTTGTATTGCATCGCTAATTGTTCGCCTTCGATTTCGAACTGGGATGATGACGGATGCTTCAACGGGATAATTTTCTTCGTCTCTTGGCAATTGGTCAAATTCTTCGGGAGCCAGCCAGGCTCCTATAGCTTTGAGATGAGCGGTGCAAACACGTTCATACTCCAGTTGGACCTCTTTTGCTGTAGGGGTAACGTAATCGAATTGTTTTTGTCCGCTTTTCCGTAAGTCAGTTTCTCCTTCTGCATAAAGAAATTCCCGCAGGTGGTATATTTCTCCATGTCGGCTCAAATAAAGTCGTAATGAATATGGAGCTGCGTATTTAAAGCGATGTTTATTATTTTCTGCAATGAAGGTATGGAGCGCTTCGGTACGAACTAGCCAAAGATGTCCGAAATCAAAATCATCGCGCACACTGCCTAATTGGTAATCGATGACAGGATGTGGTATTTGATTTTGATTCTGCAGTTCATAACGGTCGCTGTAAACCATCAGTGCCCCGCAGTCATCTGCTACTTGAACCATACGGTCGAAGAGACGATAGCATGGGAGAAAGATGTGCTCACTCAAGAATAGTGCTGTGTAACGAGCCGTAGCATATTTGGCAATAGTGCGCAATGCTTTGGAAGATGTGTATGACTCCGTTTGTATGATTTTACAATTGGGCGGAAGTTCTTCTCCTCTAGATGTATTGGCCGTAGAGAGCAGGTTAATTTGCTCAATGGTAGGATTTTCGGCTATTGACTTTATTGTTGATATGAAGTCAGGAGTGATATCTTTTGCAACTATGAAGAAATCGATATTGCATTTCATGATACTAGATTTTGGCGTGATGATTTATGTTATTCGTCTTTGGGATTTGACGCATTGATGATGTCTTTGACACCTTTTGAAATACCTTGCATAATATCCCATATTAGTCGAATCATTTTTTTTATTAGAATACCGCAGACGGCTATGAATTTGAGAATTTGTTTGAATAAATGACGTACTATAGAAGGATATGAAAAGTCTGTTTTCGCCGCATAGTGGCGGTAAACTGCCAACACGGCTAAAGGTAATGATACGCCAGTAACAGTGTATAATATCCAAAAAGTATCGTTTGTGTACGTATTGACAACGGTGTGTCCACCCACCATTCCCCAGGCTAAACCATAATAAGCCACTTTAATGACACTAACTAACTTGAAGGCTAAAAGATGGAACGCGAATATATAAATAGTTCGGTCACCAACATAGACTAAGGACTTCGATATAATGTTATTGCGTTTGGCTAAATTGACGGAGATAAAATAAACAAAGATAAAGCCGGTGATGGCCGGTAGCAATAAAGACAAGAATTGTGATATGGAGGCGGCGTGCCCCATGGAGGATGGACAATAAGTGGCTCCTATTGCTGAAATAATAAAACAACAGAGTGCCAAAGGCCAACTTAATAAAAGTTGACTACGGTATTGTCTGAAAAGGAAACCTATGCAAATGAATAAGACGCCTAGTAGTTCTCTGTAACCTCCGCCGGCGAGTCCGGCTATACGGATATTACCTGCTACTAGCCAAAACGTCGCTATGAATGAGAAGAAAAGAATAAAAAGACTCGTTTGTTTGTCTGTGTCAATAGGACGGAGTATTTTGAATAATTTAAATAGAATGAAATGAATAATGCTTGCAATTAGTAAAGCCCGGAAAAACCAAAAAGATCCTGCTATAAACTCGTCATAACCGGACATGTTGAAAATGATATTGAATAAACGCTGGCTGAATTCATGCCAGGAATATGGATGAAGAACGCCTCCGCTGCCATTGCCGTATTGTTCGTTAAGTAATCCGAATGTAAAAAACAGATTATGAAGAATTAGAAAGGAGATGCTCCACTTTATAAAAGGAATATAAAGCCCTTTAATACGCTTGGCTAGGAATGTTCGCTCATCATTGATATATTGTGTGTTGAAAAAATATCCAGCACAGATAAAGAATATGGGGACATGAAATTGGTATATGAATTTGTAAGTCCAACCAGGAACACAAGCATGTGACATAACTACTAAAATGATGGCTATGGCTTTACAAATGGAAAAACTTGGCTCTCGCATATCTTTCTTCATCTTGTTGTTTTATTGTTTTTGAGGGCAGGTTGGGGTTGCTCTGTTTTTTCCTGGATAAATAAAGGTGACAGTTTTGCTATTTGTCTATTTATTGTCTTTTGCTTATTCTCTTGCCGTACAAATGGTGTCAGAAAATGAAAAAGCCATCCTTTGAAATGTTTCCACCGGCCGAATTGTTTCCATCTTTCAGGGGTTAGTTGGAAGCATCTTGTTAATTTATCTGTTTCAAATATTCGCTGCAATGTTTGAGTGGTGGGGATATCTGCTATTAGTAAATTACATTCATAATCAAAAGAGAGGCTTCGGCTATTAAGGTTCGCTGAACCTATGAAAGAATAGATACTATCTACCATCATTATTTTGCTATGATGAAATCCCCCTTCATAAAAATAAATTTTAGCACCGTATTTCATCAGTTTGTTGACATTATATTCAACGATACGAGGGGTTATGGGAATGTCGCTTTTAGCGGAAACCATAATCTGTATGTCAACGCCACGTTTGATTGCTTTTTTTAGAGAACGTTTAATGTGACGACATAATGTTAGATACGGATTGATAATCTGTATCTGACTGTGTGCATTATCTATTGCTTTGACAAAAGTGTCGTGTATGATGCGGGGAGATATACGGGGATTTCTGTCAATAACTCCCACTTTCTGATGTCCGGCCGTTGTACTTGTATCTTGAGATAACATAGGAAAGCTGTTTCGTGCAGCATGTTCTCCTGGATAGTATTCCGGTCCCGAAACAGATTGTCCTGTAGTTTCATTCCAAAATTTGATGAAGATGCCTTGTAGATTGCCTACGGCATCTCCTTCCACGCGGGCATGGATATCGCGCCAATCTCCGAATTCCGGCTTTCCTTTGATGTAGTAATCTGCTACATTCATTCCTCCAGTGTAGGCAATACAACCGTCTATAACAACTATTTTCCGATGGTCACGATGCAGCGCATGGTTTATATACGGAAAGCGTAGCGGATCAAATTCATAAATTTCAATGCCGACTTCCTGTAGTGCTTTCAAATGTTTTTTGCGAAGAGGGCGGTTGTTAGAACTATTGCCGAATCCGTCAAACAGAGCGCGAACTTTTACTCCGTTCTTGGCACGTTCTGCCAATAAAGAGAAAAGTTCCTTTGATATAGAATCATTTCGGAAGTTGAAATATTCTAGATGTATGCTCTTTTGAGCTGATCGTATAGATTTGAATAGATCATCAAATTTTTCTTGTCCATTCTTGAAAATGACAATGCTGTTATTTTGTGAAAAGTTTACGTTCCAGTCATTGTGTAAATAATGTACAATAATCGAGTCGCTGCGTGTTATGGAGCTATGAATGATTTTGTTCTGAATGTTCTGTGCTTTAATTGAGCAGAAGCAAAATAGCATTCCTGCCAATAGAAACTTATATGAACACCAGATAGGGTTTTTACTTTTGAAATGATGCATGTCTAAAGTAAAAGAAAAAGGCAGAATTAATTGTAGATTAAATCATTGTACTGAAGGAGTCAACAATACCAAGGAGTTGTTGCTGCTCGTTGACAACTAGAACGGAATGAATTTTATTACTCTGTAAAATATTTTCTATTTCAGTTATTTTTGTGTCAGGGGTCACACATTTAGGATGTATGGACATTATGTCTTTTACGGTCAGATCGAAGAAGTTATCTTGTGAAGTTTCCATGGCCCGTCGCACATCGCCATCAGTAATTATGCCGATTACTTTTCCATGATTGTCTTCAGCAATGCAGAGGCCCAACCGCCCGCGGCTGACATGAATTACAGCTTCTCCTAGTTTCATTGTAGGAGATATTGTAGGTAAATCTTCAGTACGCATCACGTCTTTGGCTTTGGTCAACAAACGTTTCCCTAAAGTTCCTCCCGGATGGAATTGTGCAAAATCAGATGCTTTAAAGTGTCTGGCTTCCATAAGAGCGCAGGCAAGAGCGTCTCCCATAGCCAGAGTTGCTGTTGTGGATGAAGTGGGAGCTAGGCCCAAGGGGCAGGCTTCTCTTTGAACAGCAACATTAAGGTGAGCGGTTGCATATTGAGCCAATAGAGAGGTAGGATTACCACTCATACCGATAACAGGTATGTTTTGTTCAATAAAATAAGGCAGGAAACGAAGCAACTCGTCTGTTTGTCCGGAGTTGGATATGGCCAAAACAACATCTCCATGTTTGATAACTCCTAAATCGCCATGGAAAGCATCAAGAGGGTTAATGAAGAAACTTGGAGTTCCGGTACTGGAAAGAGTGGCGGCAATTTTTGCTCCAATGTGTCCACTTTTACCAACGCCGGTAACAATGAGTTTTCCGGTGCAATTCAAGATTATTTTAACGGTTTTGTCAAAATTTTCATCGATGTTGGGTATTAACCCCAATAGAGCTTCTGCCTCATCGCGCAGGCATTTGATGGCAGTTTCTGTCCAGTTACTCATATGTATCTTTAAATCAATTGGCTTAATAAATGTTCTATGTCAGATAAAGGCAACATGTTCGGCCCGTCGCTCATTGCCTGGTCTGGTTGCGGATGGGTTTCAAAGAAATATCCGGTTGCTCCGAAAGCTTTAGCAGCGAGTGCCATGGCCGGTACATACTTTCTGTCACCCCCGGTGCTGCCTCCTGCAGCTCCGGGGCGCTGTACACTGTGAGTGCAATCCATAATGATACGGTCAGCTAAAGGAGTCATAATAGGAATATTGCGGAAGTCTACTACCAAATTCTGATAGCCGAATGTTGTACCTCTTTCTGTTAGCCAAACTTCATGTGCGCCGGTTTCCCTGCATTTTTCTACAGGATAACGCATGTCCTCACCTGCCAGAAATTGAGCTTTCTTTATATTTATAATTCTACCTGTTTTAGACGCAGCTACCAGCAAATCAGTCTGCCGGCATAGAAAAGCGGGAATTTGCAGCACATCTACCACATCGCCTACGGCTTCCGCCTGATAGCTTTCGTGGATGTCTGTCAATAAGCGCAAACCGTATTGTTCTTTGATGTCATGAAGCATTTGTAACCCACGTTCCATTCCCGGGCCTCTGAAAGAATGGACGGAAGTACGGTTGGCTTTGTCAAATGACGCTTTGAATATTATCTCGATGTTCAGACGATGAGCTATGTCTTTTAAAGTAGAGGCCACTTCATTAAGCAACTCTTCAGACTCTATCACACAAGGTCCGGCTATAAATATGGGTTTCATGATTAATTTGTTCGTTTTGATGACGGTCGTTTTTTTTGCCGCAGATATATTATTCTCTGCTGATATCTTCTGAACCTTCGCTCATGAGGTCGGTGCCCCAGTGTGTTGATGCCAGACGGCGTTCCCGTTCAATCACTTCTTTTGCTTTTTTGGCGTAGATGATCATTCTCAGTGATTGCCCATAGGAGAAATAATTCCAAATCCAATTGAACAAGACGATGACTTTATTACGGACACCAAGTATGGAACGTAGATGTACGACAAGCCACATGAACCAGGCAACAAAACCTGCCATTTTTATTTTTTTAAATTCTGCTACAGCCCGATTGCGGCCCACAGTAGCCATGGTTCCCAGATTCTTGTACTTAAATGGTTTCATGGCTTTTCCTTTCTCATGATTTTTCAGGTTTTTAGCTAGTAGCTTACCCTGCTGTATGGCCACTTGAGCCAATTGGGGATGTCCGCCAGTCCAAGCCTTGTCCCCTTCTGCCATGATGCATTGGTCACCGATGCAATATACGTCTTTCAGCCCTTCCACTTGGTTGTAGGCGTTAACCTTTATTCGCCCGCCACGTCCCAGATGGTTGTTGTCGAGATTACCGATAGGCTGTGCCATGATGCCGCTTACCCATATAAAAGTACGTGTGGCAATGGAGCTTCCGTCTTTCAGAATGACACAATGGTCTTTATAGTCTGTTACCATTTTGTTGAGTAACACATTAACCCCCATGGTGCGTAAATATTTTTCAACATGTGCGGAAGAATCTTCGCTCATAGCCGGCAGCAGACGCGGACCTGCTTCTATCAGGTAGATGTGCATCAGGCTGGAAGGCAAATCTGGGTAGTCTTTGGGTAAAACAAAGTTCTTCATTTCCGAGAGTGCTCCGGCTATCTCCACTCCTGTTGCGCCGCCGCCCACTATTACGATGTTGAGCAACTCTTGCCGTTCCTTTTCTCCGGCACAGGTCAGGGCACGTTCAAAATTGTCCAGCAGAGCATTGCGCAGCCCCATAGCCTCACTCACGTTTTTCATTGGCATAGCCTCTTCTTCCACATGGTTGTTGCCAAAGAAATTCGTGGTAGCCCCAGCTGCCAATACCAAATAATCATATTTTACTTTACCGATGGAGGTTTGTATTATTTTGTGTTCCGGAAATATGGAACGAACCTCTGCCATACGGAAAAAGAAGTTCTTGCGCTTTTGGAATATCTTTCTGAAAGGGAAGGAAATGGAGCTGGGTTCGATGCCGGCGGAAGCTATTTGATAGATAAGGGGAGGAAACTGGTGGTAGTTGTTGCGGTCTATCAGAACAACCTGAAAGTTAGAATTTTTCAGCTTGTTGGCCAATTTGAGACCACCAAATCCACCACCAACGATGACCACTCTTTTTTTATCTGTTTTCGGAAGGTTAAAACTCATTTTATTTTATGTATGTTGATTTGCAAAGATACGAATAAAAACTGATGCCGCTTTATGATTTTTTACAAATTATTGCTGTCCGATAAAACTTTTTGAGGCAAAACAAAATTAGGACTGGCAC